>ERZ1034865.13-NODE-13-length-165794-cov-17.202855_pt1 | contig 165794 bp, 121 predicted proteins | sample MGYA00520632_ERZ1034865 | MGnify/ENA primary metagenome ERZ1034865 (study PRJEB33766, sample SAMN09781738) | gut metagenome | biome: gut microbiome | host: Homo sapiens | place: Madagascar | study: EMG produced TPA metagenomics assembly of the PRJNA485056 data...
TCAAGGCCGGATTTGCCGACAACGCGAAGGCGATTGATCTTGTCAAGGATGCCATCGGCTCGCTTCAGGGCTCTCTGGAGGAGAAACTTGCGGCTGTCGAGAAGGCTGTGAAGGATCAGACGATGGATCTTAGCGCGAAGCTGGTTCTTATAGAGGGGACGGTCAAGGCCGGATTTGCCGACAACGCGAAGGCGATTGATCTTGTCAAGGATGCCATTGGCACGCTTCAGGGCTCTCTGGAGGAGAAGCTTACCGCTGTGGAGAAGGCTGTGAAGGATCAGACGATGGATTTGAGCGCGAAGCTGGTTCTTATCGAGGGTGCGGTCAAGACTGGTCTTGCGGACAATGCTGAGGCGATTAAACTTGTGAAACAGGCGGTAGAGTCTCTTGAAGGAACTGTCGAAGAAAAACTTAAGGCTATCAATGAGACAATAGAAAGCCAGACCAATACCCTGTCCGGGAAACTTGCCGCGATTCAGGGTTCGTTGGATGCCGGTCTTGTGGGAGAAGACAGCACGCTCGGCCTTGTGAAGAAGGCTATAGATGCCTTGAACGCTACTGCGGGAACGGCCAATGATAAACTGGACGCCATCAAGAATGCGATCGACTCGCCTACTTCTGGGCTTAACGTGAAGCTTGAGGCTATAGAAGAGGCTTTGTCTCAGGGGCTGATTGATGTGACTAAGAAGCAGGATTTGATTCTGGCCGCACTCAACAGTGCGTCGACATACCATTTCACTGATGATGAACTTCTTGAGAAGGGGCAGGATTATTTATTGGTTGACGCCGCCTTCTGGGAGGCCAATCACGAGAACTATGAGGTGGTAAGGAAACTTAAGGAGTTGATTAAGTTATCTGTGCCACATAAATATAAGTTCTGGATCAAACTACCTTCCGGCAAGTACCCGATATCAGGCTCCGAGGACACAAGTTTTTATGGCCCCCTTTACACCGAAGGAGGAATTATGAAAGAAATCATGAACTCGGGAGAAGTGATTCTTGCGGTTGATTGTGACTCTTATCTCGATCCGAAGTGGCACACTGTAAATGGACACAAATGTTACTATCTTAAGAAAGTCCATAAAGGTTGCAGATACAATTTTGTAGTGAAAGTGGGCGAAAGGGCTGCCGGCAAGAAACTCAAGGTGGAGGGTATGAATTCCAAAGATCGTTTCATTCAAGTCACTTATGCTCAAGTTGGGGAATGCATTGAATATTGGCATCGGTCTGATGCGGTAAAGACCAGAACAGGAGTATGGGGATTTCAAGAGTTGCAGTATTACCCGTATCGATACCCGGATAATTCCGTAGAGTTTATAATAGTCGAAGATAATTAATACCATTCGCTACTTATGAAAAGATATTTGACAATCATAATGTTGGCCTTGTCCTCGGGCCTCTTCGCAGATGTTGTGGCGCAGGAGCGGGGGAACAGTGCCTACCGCACCTCCACCTGGGGCCTTTATGCGGAGGGCGGCGCAACGATGGTGCACGGACTGGGAATGTCAAGCGTGGACGCGGCGCCGGGTATGAATATATTCCCGGAGATAGGTGCCGGAGTCTCGTTCAACATCCGTCCGTGGATTCGTCTGGGGCTGAACTACGATTTCTCGAAATATGCCCGTGAGCAGCGGTTCTCTGAGTTCCAGCCTATTGAGATTCCTGCCGGGACCGGAACTCTTTCCGAGCGGTACGGCGGCCTAGTATATTCAAAGATGTGGACACATTATCACGCCGCTGACATGACTCTGGAGTTCAACATCATGGAGCTGTGGAGGAATCGTCAGGACAGACGCTTCAACCTTTATGCGGGAGCCGGTTTCGGCTGGCTTTTCGCCAGTGGCAACACCTACGACATCTCGATGGGACATGAGCGTTGGAGCGGGTCGTACAAGGAGACGATAAACACTTGGCTGGATGCGGTGAACTCCAGGCATAAGTACGATGTCGGTTATGTTCCGATGCTGCTGTCCGCCGAGTTTGACGTGAGTCCCGTGGTGACGGTTGGCCTGCAAGGCAATTACAAACGGCTTCTGAAATGTGATAACGCTCCCAAAGGGATCGCCACAGGCTCAGTGGTCTTGAGACTGAATATTCTTGGCTCAAAGTCAGGTTATAAGGGCACGGGACGAAAGTTGCGTGAGTCCGAGCTTGCCTTGGCCGCGATGACCGTGGCCGGGGCGGCAGCCAAGGCGGACTGTGAGGCTTCCGGCAAAGCCAAGGATGAGGCTCTCGCATCCGCCAAGACCGAGAACGCCGCGCTGAAGTCCCGGGTAGAAGCCCTTGAGAAAGAAAACGCTGAGCTTAAGGCGCGCCGCACCAATGAGGTTCTTCAGGATCTTACCGTTCAGTTCTCCAATGACAGTTTCAAGCTCAGCGCTGCCGCGAAGGCTGATCTTGACGCTTTCGCTGAACGTATGAAGGCTTTGAATGAAACCGAACTTGTCGTTGTCGGAGAGGCTTCCGCTACAGGTGCCAGCGGACATAACCAGCGGCTCAGCGAACTGCGTATCGAGACAGTGCTTGACTATCTGCGGAAGCAGGGAGTTGATTGCAGCCGCGCTTTCCGCCAGCCTCTTGGAGATTCCGGCAAGGACGCTTCCGACGCAGCCCGCCGCGCGACGATCCTTGTTGTCTCCCGTGGAGAGTAAATGACGGATAATTAACCTGTTGAATGAGTATGCTCCCATCTGTCACAGATAGGAGTATATTCATTCGATATTATTGATAATATTCATTTTTATTAATAGGCGAAAGCCACTGAAACCCGATTTTATGAAAAGATTTCTTCTAACCCTATCCCTCTGCTCGCTGGTGGCGGCGGTTGTTTCGTGTGAGTATTACTCCCCGGACATCAGATTTGAACAAACGATTACGAATGACTACACTGAGATTGTCAAGGCTTTGCAGGATCAGACAATGAGCATTTCAAAGAGGTTGGAGCTTTTGGAGGATGCTATGAAGAGCCAGACAATGACCGTCTCTGAGAAGATGAATCTTCTTGACGCGGCCTTGAAAAACCTGACTATGACTCTTTCCCAAAAGATGGAGCTTCTTACAAAGGCGTATGAGAACGGTGTCCTCAAGTACGAAGAGATGACAGGGAAGCTCGTCGATGAGATAAGGTTGATGAATGCGACTACAACGGAAAAACTTGAGGCGCTCAAGGGGGCGGTTGAGGCGCAGACATCGGATCTTGTGACCAAACTGGACCTCATAGAGAAGGCTCTCTCCCTCATAGCCGAGAAGGCGGAGGACGGATTCGACAGGAACGCCGAGGCCATAGGTCTTGTGAAGGCCGCGGTCGAGTCGTTGACCGGTTCGATGGAGGAGAAGCTTGCGGCGATAGAGTCCGCCATCAAGAGCCAGACGACGGAACTGGGCTCGAAGATGTCTCTCATCGAAGCTGCCGTCAGTGCAGGCTTTGCTGACAATGCGAAGGCCATAGGGCTTGTGAAGGCCGCGGTCAACTCTCTGGAAGGGACTATCGAGGAGAAACTGACGGCTATCCGTAAGGCTATCCGGAATCAGACGGTTACCCTGTCGGGCAAACTGGAACTGATCGACGCGACGCTCAAGGCAGGATTCGCCGACAACGCGAAGGCTATCGGCCTTGTGGAGGATGCCATCGGATCCCTTGAGGGCACGGTAGAGACGAAACTGGATGCGGTCAAGAGGGCTGTCAACAGGCAGACAAAGGAATTGGGGCAGAAGATGAACCTGATCAGGGCGGCGGTAAGGAACGGCTTAGTCAAGAACGCCGAGGCGATTGATCTCGTGAAACAGGCTGTCGAGTCTCTCGAAGGGGCAATGGATGAGAAACTTGACGCGATCAACAAGGCGGTGGGCGACCAGACTGGCGCGTTGTCTGAAAAACTGGCGGCGATCGAGGGCGCTATCCAAGGCGGCCTTGTCGGAGAGGACAGCACGCTCGGCCTTGTGAAGAAGGCGATAGACGCCTTGAACGCGACGGCCGGCACGGCCAACGACAAACTGGACGCTATAAAAGATGCGATAGATTCTCCTATGTCAGGGCTTAACGTGAAGTTGGATGCGATAAAGGAGGCCGTGGCAAAGGGCTTGGCAAGTGTGACCGAGAAGCAGGATTTGATTCTGGCCGCGCTTAACAGTGAATCCTCTCATAATTTCACAGAAGACGAACTGATTGAGGTCGGGAATGACCATCTGTATGTGGACGCTTATTTCTGGAAGAATCATGCACAGGATGATTACGAAATAAATAAAGTGCTTAAAAAAATGCTCCCGCTCTGTTTCCCGGGCTCCTTTGAATTTGTCTATCGAAAGGATGGCGTTGACTATCCTCTTTCCGGGAACAAGGAGGGAAGTTCTTTCGGAAGGTTATATAATAAAAATTCTCATCCGAGTATAGATCCGCTGGATGAATTGATTCTGGCGGTGTCGTTGCGTGAAGATGGGAAACCTAACGTTTCGCCACTCAACGGGCATGATTGTTATTGCCTTCAAAAGGTGTATAAGGATGCGTGGTATGACTTTGGGGTAGCAAAAGGGGGAATGGCCAAAGATAAGGAGCTGAAGTGTATTGTTCCGGCCAGCAAGGACGACTCATTCGGAAGGCAGAACAGTACCGAGATACGTTATTCTGTCAGGCTCAAGGCGGAAAAGAAAGATGGTGTTTTCGGTTTCCGAGGTCTGCCGACCAAAAACTACATACTTGTCTTTGCCGACAAGTAAAAGTAATAATCCTCATCGTGGAGAGTAAATAACAGATACTAAACGCACTAAATGGATGTCCTCCTACCCGTTATGGGTAGGAGGACATTAGTTTAATATTATGATATTCAGATGATTGTCTTCCACGGCGAAACAGTGGTATGCTGGTGTAGTGCCACCATACCACTGTTCCCTACTCCCTGAAGCCTTTGGAGGCGCGGAGGAGCTGGCGGAGGGAGCTGGTGAGCTCACGGGTCTCCTGAAGGAGGTTCAGGTAGAGGTAGGCCACAGCTATGTTCTCCTTGGATGACTGCATCCGCTGCATCTGGGCCTCACGGGCCTTCTCAAGACAATCCTTCAGTTCCTCGGCCTCGCGGCGAACCTCATCGACCTCATCGTAGGAATCTGTCTGGAGAATCTTCTCGGTGCGTCTCAGGAGGAACAGAACCGTGTCCCTCAATGGGATATATTCCTTGACCTGCTCCTTGCTCAGCGGCACGAAATTGTTGTCCACGTGCTCTTCGCAAGGGTCGGCTATACGCCTCAGGCAGTACAGGATCTCCTCGCAGGAGTTTCTTCCGAGATGGAACCAGGTGTTCTTCTCCATCGCGACCTCAGGATCGATCCTGCGGAAGCCGATCATTTCCTTGCGGCGGCAGTTCTTCAGCTCGTCCCTCTTGCGCCTCATCGTCTCCTCGGCCTTGTGCAGCATCCCGAGATCCTCCTTTATGAAGCCGTCGGTGATCTGGCGGAAAGTTGTGTTGACATATTCAAGGAAATCGGACTGGCTGTCTGCGATGTGCTTGCTCAGGAGCGTCAGGATCTCACCCTTGTCGGTGCTGAGCATCATCTTGTTGAATGTCACATCTCCGTTTTCTTCCTCCGCCTTTTTCCGGTAGCGGATGTTGCTGCGGATGAGCAGGAAGATTGCGAACGCCATCATTATGCAGGCGGCCACGAATCCACCCAGATGCATCAGCATCGCCACGAGGAAGCAGAGGATGAAGGCGGCTCCGGCTGTGATGAACCAGCCACCGATGACGGATACAACGCCTGTAACCCTATAGACTGCGCTTTCGCGACCCCAAGCCCGGTCAGCCAGTGAGGAACCCATCGCCACCATAAATGTGACGTAAGTTGTTGAGAGAGGAAGCTTAAGAGATGTCCCGAGGGCGATAAGTAGACCGGCTACCACCAGATTTACCGTGGCTCTGACCTCATCGAAAGCCGCTCCTTCCGGAAGTCTGGCCTCGTCTGTGTTGAAACGCTTCTCGCACCAGTTCCTGACGTTGTCCGGCACGACATCCTTGAAGAAATTCGCGGTGTTGTTGGAGAATCTGACCAGAACCCTCGCGATCTTGGACGAACCGAACATCTCGTCACCCTCGCTCTGACGGGAAAGATCGACCGAGGTCTTGATCACGTTGCGTGCCTTCTTCGAGGTCGCGAGCGAAAGGACCATTACCGCACCTGCCGCAATCAGGAATATGAGCGGACTCTTGGCCGGTCCGTCCAGTGATGACATCATAAAACTGCCGGGATCCGTGGCCCCGCTTGAGGCGAAATCAATGTATGATGAATATCCCGCCAGCGGCACGCCGATGAAGTTGACGAGGTCGTTGCCGGCGAACGCCATAGCGAGGGCGAAAGTGCCCATCAGCACCAGGACCTTGAACACGTTGACTTTCAGGAAATATAGGACCTGCATCAGGGCTGTTGACGCGAGGAAGCATATTCCCAGAATGGCAAGAGTATGACTTTGGATATATTCGTAGATTTCAGGCGTGACGAAGGACATACTTTTGATGCCTTTGAACAGCATAAAGTAGAAGATGGCTGTCGTGGCGACGCCACCGAATATTCCGATCTTCCACTTGAGGTTCTTCTTGTAGGTGAATGTGAAGACAAGACGGGAGATGTACTGAAGTACGATTCCGAAGAAGAAAGCGATGGCGACTGAGACGAATATGGCCATAATCATACCGAGTGCCTTCTCCGTGTTCATCAGGTCGCCTACCGTGAGTCCGGTGGTGTCGTTCGCCAGTTTCAGGAGAACGAATGCCGTGGTGCCTCCAAGCAGCTCAAACACAAGGGAAACCGTTGTCGATGTCGGCAGGCCGAGGTTGTTGAATATGTCAAGAAGTATCACATCCGAGATCATCACGGCGAGGAATATGAACATCAGTTCCTTGAAGGAGAACATCGCGGGATGGAATATTCCGTGCCTTGCGACCTCCATCATTCCGTTGCTCATTGTCGCTCCAATGAATACTCCGACGGCGGCCACGATGATGATTGTCCTGAACTTGGCCACTTTAGCGCCTATCGCTGAGTTCAGGAAGTTGACAGCGTCGTTGCTGACTCCGACCATCAAGTCGAACACCGCCAGCACGAACAGGAATACCACAAACACAAGGTAAATCTCACTCATAATAATTCTCTCTATTACGAACGCAAAATTCACCATAAAATGTTACCGGACGGTTGCAACCGTGTTACATTTCGGTTACAATCCATTGTTTGTATTGGTGGCACTTCGGCGGACCCAAAACATAGCCACTTGACAGCGGAAAAATCAAATGGCGGATTTTGGTAACGTGCAAAATCCTCCATTTGCCTTTTTTTCCGCTGTCATCAAACACGGTAGAAATTGTGTGCCCCAGTCTGGGTATAATGTCCCAACTCCTGAACCGAAGTGACTACACAACATAAAAATCCCTCTGAAAGATTTCCAGAGGGATAGCAAATGGATGTGTCGGAAAATTATTTAGCCTTACCCTGCTTGGCCACAGCCTCCTGCTTGCGCTTGAGCTCCTCGGGATCAGCGAGATAGTAATCCTTCACGAGATTGAGGTCATCATCGAACTCGAACACGTAAGGGGTTGCGGTAGGGATATTCAGGCCGACGATGTCAGCGTCAGAGATTCCCTTGAGGTGCTTCACAACGCCACGAAGGCTGTTGCCGTGAGCCACAACCACGATGTTGTCGTGCTGCTTGAGGGCAGGGAAGATCTCGCACTCCCAGTAAGGCATAACACGCTCGATGCAGTTCTTAAGAGCTTCTGTGCGAGGAATGTACTGGTCAGGAACGAGAGCGTAGCGAGGATCCTTGGTAGCGCTGTTAGGGTCGTCCTCCGGAAGGTTGTGAGGAGCCACGTCGAAGCTGCGGCGCCAGATGAGCACCTGCTCGTCGCCGTACTTCTGGGCGGTCTCGGCCTTGTTCAGACCCTGAAGCATTCCGTAGTGCTTCTCGTTGAGTCTCCAGGTCTTCTTTACAGGAATCCAGTCGAGATCCATGGCGTCGAGGACGTTGTTGAGGGTCTTGATGGCTCTCTTAAGATAAGAGGTGTAGGCCACTTCGAAGGTGATTCCGGCCTCTTTGAGGGCCTTTCCGGCGTCGAGGGCTTCCTGAACGCCCTTCTCGCTGAGGTCAACGTTGGTCCAGCCTGTGAACCTGTTCTCCTTGTTCCACTGGCTTTCGCCGTGACGGATAAGTACTATTCTTTTCATATTCCTAAAAATTTTGGTTTATTCCAATTGCCCGGTCACTGAGCATGTCGAAGTGACCGGGCTGCAAATTTACATCATTATTCCGATTCGTCAAATTAGTTGCCCATAATCATAAGCAGCTTGTCGCCGACCTTGAGCTTGACTGATCCGTCAGGAACAATCAACTCACCGTCCCTCTTTATCATCACAACACGGGTCCCCTCCGGTAATGCGACTTCCTTAAGTGTGTCACCGGCAGCGAGATCCGTCTCCGTCAGCCTGTGGTCCATCAGCTTGCCGGCCTCCTCCGGGATCTCGATTCCGAATGTCTCCGGAGCCTTCTCCTGAGGCAGGGCAAGGTTCAGCTTGCGCGCCACCGCAGGAATGCTCATGCCTTGGATCAGCATGGAAACCATCGTGATGAAGAATACGATGTTGAAGATCTGTCCGGAGCCCGGAATGTCAGCCACGACAGTGAATATGGCGAAGATGATCGGAGTGGCTCCTTTCAGACCTACCCAGGAGATGAACACCCTTGCCCTGAACGAGAGCTTCCTGAAAGGCAGGAGCGAGATGAACACCGCCAACGGACGGCCTATAAAAGTAAGGAATATTCCGATGAGAAGTGCCACGGGAGCCACGGACAGCATCTCCTTAGGGTTCACGAGAAGCCCAAGCGTGAGGAACATTCCCATCTGCATCAGCCAGGTGACCGTGTCGCTGAACCTGAAGACCTCTCTCTTGTGGGCCATCGGCTTGTTGCCTATGATCACACCGGCGAGGTAGATGGCGAGGAATCCGTTGCCGTTGACGAGTCCGGTGATCGAGTAGATGAAGAACCCGATGCTCAGCACGAGGATGGCATAGAGTGAGGCTCCGTTCAGTTTCAGTTTTCCGAGAGCCCAAGAGAAAGCCCTGCCGAGACCCACACCCATAATAGCTCCGATTCCAAGCTGCATCGTGAATGTCAGCAAGGCGTTGCCGATCATCCGTGGGTAGTCGATGTCGATTCCGGAGGCCGGCTCGAAAAGCTGCTGGGCGCATTGGATCAGCACGATGGTGATGACGTAGGCCATCGGGTCGTTGGAACCGGACTCCAGCTCAAGGACCGGCTGGAGGTTCTCCTTCAGCTTCATCTTTGCGTTCCTCAGGATGTTGAACACTGACGCTGAGTCGGTTGACGACATCACGGCCGCAAGCAGAAAGCACATCACGGTGGACATTCCCTCGGAGAGGTGTCCCACCCTTGTCAACAGATAAATGAATCCGCCCGTGAACAAGGCCGTCAGGAACACCCCGACGGTGGACAGCACGATTCCTTCTTTTAGTACGGGTTTTATCGTGTCGAACTTCGTCTCAAGACCGCCGCAGTATAGGATTACACATAGCGCTATGGTACCGATGAACTGTGCGATGTGGAAATTGTCGAACGCGAGTCCTAATCCATCGACACCGAACGCCATTCCGACGACGATGAACAGGAGCAGGACCGGGATTCCGAACTTGAAACCGGCCCGGCTGATGAGTATCGCCGTGAAAATCAGGATGGATCCGATGAGGAGTATATTCTCAGGGGAAAACTGTATCATAATATTCTGTGTTTCTGTTCATAGTCGCGGCACCAGTCCCGCAGCGGGCAATCGTCGCATTTCGGGTTTCGGGCCGTGCACGTGTACCGTCCATGGAGGATCAGCCAATGATGTGCCCTTGCCCTCAGTTCCGCCGGGATGTGCGACTCCAGTTCCTTCTCGACAGCCTCGACTGTCTTTCCGTCCGACAGTCCCATCCTGTGGGATACACGGAAAACGTGCGTGTCAACAGCGATGACCGGTTTGTCATAGATCACGGAGGCAAGCACGTTGGCCGTCTTGCGTCCGACTCCCGGGAGTGTCATAAGCTGGTCTATGTCCGACGGGACTTCGCCGGCATATTCCCGCAACAATTTTTGAGCCATTCCGATGAGGTGCGCGGCCTTGCTGTTGGGGTAGGAGATGCTTTTTATAACCGCCAGCACGTCCTCGAACGACGCGGAGGCCAGATCCTCGGGCTTCGGAAACCTTCTGAACAGTTCCGGTGCGACCATATTCACCCTTTTGTCCGTGCATTGCGCGCTTAAAATCACCGCCACAAGCAGCTGGAAAGGGGATTCGTAGTGCAGTTCGGTCCTGACTTCCGGTTGGTTGGTCTGGAACCAGGAAAGTATGTGATGGTATCTGTCTTTTTTCAGCATAGGTCTAAATGGTCAGAGCCAGATCAATAACCTCGTCGTTAAGGTTCTCCTTGCACCTCTCGTCCTTGCAGACGAAGACCCTGCCGGGATATTTCTCGAAGATGGTCCTGTTGTGGGTCACCATCACGATGGCCGTGCCGTCCTCCTTGTTGATTCCGGTCAGCAGGCGCAGGATTCCGTCGGCGGTCTCGTTGTCAAGGTTGCCGGTCGGCTCGTCGGCGATGATGAGCCTTGGCCTGTTCAGCAGGGAACGGGCTATGGCGATGCGCTGCTGCTCGCCTCCGGAGAGCTGGTGTGGCATCTTGTGCGCCTTGTTCTCCATCCCGACATCGGCCAGGACCTCGACGATCCGTTTGTCGATCTCGTTCCGGTCCTTCCATCCGGTGGCCTTCAATACAAACTCCAGATTGCTCTCGACCGTCCTGTCCATCAGCAGCTGGAAATCCTGGAACACGACTCCGATCCTGCGGCGGAGATAAGGGATATCCTTGTCTCTCAAGACGTTGAGCTTGAAACCGCAGACCTCTCCGGAGCCCTTCTCAAGAGGGTTCTCGCCGATCATCGTGCGGATGATCGAAGTCTTGCCGGTTCCGACCTTGCCGACGATGTAGATGAAGTCTCCCGGAAATATGTCCATATCAAGCCCGTAGATCACGGTACTTTCTCCGTTCACGATGTCCGCGTCCTTGAATGAGACCAGCGGCTCGCTTTTTGATGCTGATAGCGCGTTCACTTCCATAGTAACGCAAATATACTTTATTTTTCGGGTATATTTAGGAAATATGTATGTTATTTTTCATTTTCCTTAAGTAAATTTGTAGAATATTTTTCGCTGATGAAAATGATTGGAAACTATATGAAAAGCAAACTTGCCGCAGCGTTTCTGGCGGCGCTCTCACTTGGCGCGGGGACGGCCGTGTCGGCTCAGGATGCCGGACAGGACCAGTACCGTCTCGCCACCGAACTCTACGGACACGGGATGTTCGAGAGGGCGGGAAGCATATTCGGAGAAATCTATGCCGGAACCGGGGATGTGACCGCAGGCGGCTATGAGGCCCTTTGCTCCGTCCGGCTGCAGGAGGTCGGGAACGAGACCTTGGCCGATGAATATATCGCCGCGCACCCGTATTCCATCCTCGTGCCGCAGATTCATTTCTACAAGGCTCTGAATCTGTTTGACAGACAGGATTATAAGGCTGCCGCCGCCGAGTTTGACAAAGTGCCGGAGAAAAGGCTGCCGGCCGATCTGGTCGCTGAATATGCTTTCAAACAGGCATATTCATACTTCGAGACCGGGGATCTGGCGAAGGCCAAGTCTTTGTTTGAGAAGTCGGAGAAGAGGGTGCAGTCGGACTACACCGCGCCGTCGAGATATTCATTGGGCTACATCAACTATTCGGAGAAGAATTTCGATGAGGCGTTTGATTGGTTTGAGAAGGCGGCGAGAGACCCTCGTTTCACCGAGATGTCCAATTCCTATATGGTCGAATGCCGCTTTATGAGGAAGGATTATTCATACGTCCTGAAAAATGGTGTCAAGGTGTATGAGAACGCGCCGAAGGAGCGTCAGAGGCATCTCGCGAGGATAATCTCCGAGTCCTACCTGGCCAAGGGCAACACCGCCAAGGCCAAGGAATATTACGATGTGGTCCGGAGCGGGGATAACGATATGGACCGCAACGATTATTTCTACGCCGGCTCGCTTCTCTACGCCACCGAGGACTACAAGGGAGCCATCGAGAACTACTCGCTGATGCGGAACAGGACCGACTCGATCGGGCAGATAGCGAACTACAATCTGGCCTACAGCTACATCCAGACTGGTAACAAGGTCGCCGCGCTCGACGCATTCAAGGCCGCTTCGGAACGGTCGTTCAACCCGGACATCCAGGAAGACGCGCATTTCAACTATGCCAAGCTGTCTTTTGACCTGAACCACAACCCTTCGGTTTTCAACGACTATCTTGCCAAATATTCCGACAAGAAGAAGGGAGAGAGGATCTACAGCTATATGGCGCTGGCCTCGCTCTACAGCCACGATTACGCCGGAGCCGTGGAGGCATATTCCAACATAGATATGCTGGACGAGGACCAGAAAGCCAACTATATGAAGGCCAATTACCTGCGTGCGGAGCAGCTTGTGGAGACCGGCTCCTGGAGGGACGCTGTTCCTTTCCTCAGGGCCTCCTCGTTCTATTCGGACAAGCGCTCTCCGTTCTCGCAGCTTTCGAGGTACTGGCTCGGCGAGTCCTACTACCGCAGCGATCAGTTCGACAAGGCTCTGGAGACTTTCAAGGACCTGTACAACAACTCGGCGCTTGAGGGCAAGACGGAAGGCCGGCTGATTCCTTACGATCTGGCTTACTGCTACTTCCGCCTCGGCGACTACGACAACGCCGCCAAATGGTTTGATGAATATCTCCAAGGCCGCAACCTGACCGAGGGGGAGGATGCCGCCGTGCGCCGCGCGGACTGCGATTTCATCCGCAAGGACTACAAGACAGCCGTCACTGAATATGAGAACGCCTTGAAGCGTTTCCCTTACAAGGACAATCTCTACCCGAACTACCGCGCCGGCATAGCCTACGGACTTATGGGGGATATGAACGGCAAGATCGGAGCGCTTTCCAAGGCTATGAACACAAATCCGTCAGTGGAATATTACTCTGACGCTATGTTCGAGCTCGGAAGGGCCTACGTCGCCGCCGGCAGGATCGATGACGCTGTCTCCGCTTTCACGAAACTCCGCTCCTCCACCAAAGACAAGACCATTGTCGCCCGCTCCCTCATCGAGCTTGGAATGATTTCAAGGAATATGTCCGAGTACGACCAGTCCCTTGGCTACTACAAGCAGGTGATCACCGAGATGCCCGGCACTGAATATGCCCAGGACGCTCTTCTGGCCATCGAGTCGATCTACCAGTCGCAGGGACGTACGGACGAGTACATTGATTTCGCCGACAAGGCCGGTGTGATCAAGGACAAGTCTGACAGCGAGAAGGAGACTATGTACTTCAACGCGGCCGAGCAGGTGTTCCTCACGGAGAACTACAATAAGGCTTTGGCCTCTCTCCAGACATATCTTGAACGTTATCCGTCCGGTCATAAAGTGCCTGAGGCTGAGTTCTATGTCGCTGAGTGCTACAGGAATATAGGCAAGAAGGAACAGGCTTGCGATTGGTATAGGAAGTCTATGGAGAAAGGTGATGGATCGGCGTTCGCCGAGACGGCCATCCTGAACTTCTCAAGGCTGTCCTATGACCTGCAACGCTACAAGGATGCGTTCGGTGGCTATTCCTCACTGCTTCAGGAGGCCAGGATAGAGAACAACAAGCACACGGCCAGAGTCGGGATGATGCGTTCCGCCTACAAGGCCGGAGACTGGACTTCGGCACAGTCCTGCGCGGACAAGGTGAAGGCTGACGGAAAGAGCACGGCGGCGGAGATCCGTGAGGCTGACTACTTCAAGGCCAAGTCGTTGCTTTCGATGAACGAGCGCGAGGCTGCGTTTGAGATATTCGCAAGCCTCAGTTCCGCTCCGTCCACCGCCGAAGGTGCGGAGGCTGCCTATATGATCATTCAGGATGCCTGCGACCAGGGTAAGTATGACACCGTCGAGAAGAAGGTCTATGCGTTCGCCGAGAAGGCCGGGGACCAGAGCTATTGGCTTGCGAAGGCGTTCATCACCCTTGGTGACTCGTTCGCCGAGCAGGATAATCTCGCTCAGGCCAAGGCCACGTTCGAGAGCGTCCAGAACGGCTACAAACCTGCCGAGGGTACGTCAGATGATGTGCTTGACAATGTCAGGATGCGTCTTGAGAAACTTAAAACCATGATGTAGTGGAAATGAATATGAGAAAGATATATCTGGTTTCCGCGGCAATGCTGATGACCGCCGCGGTCTCTTTCGGACAGAATTTCAATCCGACCGTCGAGGTCACCAACACCTATCAGGGCAACGCTTCGGAGGTTCACAAGCCTTTGCTCGGGATGAACGTGCCGGACTCGCTGCTCCGCTTCGACCTGGACTTTGACTATGAGGTGTTTGAGAAGCCTTACCAGGGAGCCTACAGCTTCAAGCCTTATATGCTGAATATGAGGCCGGCCAAGGATGCCTGGAGGGGACGTCAGCTTTATCTCAAGGCCGGCGCCGGTTACACTCTCCACCCTCGGTTTGAGTTCGTCTTCAGCCCTGAGCAGAGTGGACCGTTCCAGATGAGCGTGTACGCCAGCCATAAGTCGTATTTCGGTAACTATCACGAAATCAAACCTGAATTGAAGGATGACCTTTATCGTCTTGAGAAATCCGGAAACGGATTCAAAGGTTATGACGCTTTGACTTCCGCCGGTTTTGACGGGCGTTATAACTGGGACAGGGCCATTCTTTCATTCGGCCTTGGTTATTATGGCTTGGCCGCGAAGGATTCCGTCATGTCCCGTTCCTATAATGCCTTTGACTTCAACGCCAGAGTTCGTTCCAATAACGACTCCGAGTCGTATTTCCTTTACGATGTGGCGTTGAGAGGAAGAATCGCCAATGACAATCTGGACCTTAAACCGATGATGTTAAGGCTTTCCGGTGATTTGTGGAAAGAGGTCACTGCCGACAGGCAGGGAGAGTCATGGTTCGTCTTGGATGGTCTGGCCGGAACGGTTCTTGACAGCCGTCGGAGCATCCTTGTCGGATTCGAAGGAGAGACGGCTTCCTACGGTAGGTTCTATGACGGTAACATAGGACGTGTCGCCCTGGTTCCGAGCTATCGGCTGCAGTCCGGGCGTTGGAACTTGAATCTGGGAGTGAAATTCGAAGCCATGTTCAGAAATGATGCCTCTGACACTTTGGCTTTCCGTAAGATGGGGGGCGGTAAGGGACAGATTGTCTATCCCGATGTCCATGTCAGTTTCGCAGCCGGGAACGGTGTGGCTCTTTACGCGGACGCTACAGGTGGAAGCCGCCTGAACACATATTCATCGCAAATCTCCCGTAACCATCATTTTAATCCGTCGTTCCTTGTTCCGGCGAATCTGGACTTGATGACATCCCTTGTTGACAACACCGTGGAGAACCTCAATGCCAAGGTCGGTGTGAGGGGAAGCATATCCTCTTCGTTCCGGTTTGATTTGAATGGTGGTGTCGGAATCTATGAGAACCTTATGATGGAGTCCGGACGGTTCGTCCAGAACTCTTTCTCTCCAGATGTCGCGTATTCGGACGCGAATATTATCTATGCCAACGCGTTGATGGGGCTCCAGGCTGGACGATTCAATGTGGATGCTGATCTTCGGTTCAGGAATCTTTCGTTCCCGGATAATGATGCCGACAATCTTGGCTTTGCTCTTCCAAAGTACAGTGGTGGCATTAAGCTGACGTACAACATCAATTCCAGGCTTTACGCCGGCTTCTCGGTGGAGGCGTCATCATGGCGTGAAGGAAAGTGTCGAAAGGCCTCTTTCGCTGGCTTGGGTGGTGATGAGGACGACTTGACTCCTGTGTCTCCGGTCACGGTTTCTGAAGAGATTGTGAAGGTCCGTGTGCCTGGTTATGTGGATCTTGGACTGAACTGTGGCTACAAATTCAACAGGAAGCTGGAATTTTGGTTGGAGTCGGGCAATCTGCTTTGCCAGACCATCCAGAGGAATCCGTTATACGCGGAGAAAGGCCTTTGGGTCACGGCGGGAGTCTCATTGAATCTGTAGATTGTTTCCTTGCGGTCACTATCAAGGAGAGAATATCCTAATAATAGATCGGGGGCATGTGGAAATAAATTTCGCATTGCCCCTTAAATTTATTATATTTGTCTGTTTTATGGGCAAACCATATTAATAGATAATTATAGGCGATAGAATATGATTGAGAACGAAGAGATGAAGAAAGCGGAAGAGCAATATTCCGCAAGTAGTATCCAGGTGCTGGAAGGACTTGAGGCGGTGAGGAAAAGACCTTCGATGTACATCGGCGACATCGGGGAGAGGGGACTCCATCATCTTGTCTATGAGGTGGTTGACAACGGTATTGACGAGGCGATGGCCGGTTACTGCACCGAAATCGGTGTCACCATCCTTCCTGACAACTCGATAAGGGTGTCGGATAACGGACGTGGAATCCCTACCGGAATGCATCCAAAGGAGCACCGTTCCGCCCTTGAGGTCGTGATGACAGTCCTTCACGCCGGTGGTAAGTTCAACAAGGACAGCTACAAGGTGTCCGGAGGTCTGCACGGAGTCGGCGTTTCCTGCGTGAACGCCCTTTCTGACAGCCTGATCGCTGAGGTTCACCGTGAGGGGCATATATTCGTGCAGAAATATTCAAAGGGCAAGCCACTCGCCCCTGTGGAGATTGTCGGAGACTGCAATGACACCGGAACCATCATCACCTTCCATCCCGATCCGACCATATTCACCCAGACAACTGTTTATAAATATGACACCCTCGCCGCGAGGATGCGTGAGCTGGCCTATCTGAACAAAGGCATCAAGATCACCATCACCGATGAGAGGGAACTGGTTGATGAATATGTCACCGATGAGAACGGCAACTCGAAGCCGACCGGAAAACAGCTTTACCGCGGGGATATTTTCTATTCCAAGGAAGGCCTCAAGGAGTTCATTGACTATCTTGACGCCGGTGCCACACAGCTCATCCCTGAGCCTGTGTGCGTGCAGAGCGACAAGGTGATACCTATCGACATCGCCCTCTCGTACAACAACGGATTCTCCGAGAAGATATATTCATACGTCAACAACATCAACACCATAGAGGGAGGAACCCACCTTCAGGGGTTCAAGATGGGTCTTTCGCGTTCGCTGAAGAACTATGCGGAGAAGAACAATCTGCTCGCGAAGTTCAAGGGTGACCTCGCGCCGGAGGATTTCCGTGAAGGTTTGACCGCTGTGGTTTCGGTGAAGATCGCCGAGCCGCAGTTCGAGGGACAGACCAAGACGAAACTCGGTAACCCGGAGGCGACCTCCGCTGTGTCCCAGGCCACTTCAGCGGCTATGGACCAGTATCTTGAGGAGCATCCTAAGGAGGGTAAGCTGCTCATAGAGAAGATCGTGCTTGCAGCCACCGCCCGCAGCGCCGCCCGCAAGGCCCGTGAGATGGTGCAGAGGAAGACCGCTATGACGGGAGCCGGAATGCCTGGCAAGCTGGCTGACTGCTCTGAAAGGAATCCTGAGATCTGCGAGCTCTTCCTCGTCGAGGGAGATTCCGCCGGTGGAACAGCCAAGCAGGGACGTGACAGAAGGATCCAGGCCATCCTCCCTTTGAGAGGTAAGATCCTGAACGTGGAGAAGGCCGCGGGTGACCGCGCGTTCGACAGCGTTGAGGTCAGGAACATCTACACCGCCCTCGGAGTCACTGTCGCCCAGGAGGATGAGAACGGTGAGAAGAAGATGGATCTGAGCAAGTTGCGTTACCACAAGGTCATCATCATGACCGATGCCGATGTCGATGGAAGCCACATCGCCTGCCTTATCCTGACGTTCTTCTTCCGCTATATGTTCGACCTCATCAAGAACGGCTATGTCTATCTCGCCACACCTCCGCTTTACCTTGTGAAGAAAGGCAAGGAGGAAGTATATTGCTGGACCGACGAGCAGAGGTCCGAGGCCACGGCACGTTTGGGAAAGGGTTCCGACAAGGGTGTTACCGTACAGAGGTACAAAGGTCTTGGTGAGATGAGTGACCAGCAGCTTTGGGACACGACTATGGATCCGGCCAAGAGACGTCTGCGCAAGATCACGATCGACAACGCCGCCGAGGCCGAGAGGACATTCTCGATGCTTATGGGAGACGATGTCCCTCCGAGAAGGCAGTTCATCGAGGAGAACGCCCACTACGCTAATATTGACGCATAAATAATTAAAACAGAATACAAAATGCTTGACATTTTTGACAGAATCGAAAGGGACTCAGGCGGTCCTATCGGACAGTATTTCAATCAGGGCTTCGGCTATTATATGTATCCGAAACTTGAGGGCGAGCTTGGCCCTCATATGACATTCAACGGGAAAGAGGTCCTGAACTGGAGTCTGAACAACTATCTCGGACTCGCTAACCATCCTGAGGTGCGCAAGGCTGACGCCGAGGGTGCCGCTAAGTGGGGACTGGCCTATCCAATGGGAAGCCGTATGCTTTCCGGCCACACCGCCCTGCACGAGAAACTTGAGAGGATGTTCGCTGATTTCGAGAAGAAGGAGGACGCGTTCCTGTTCAACTTCGGCTATCAGGGAATCGTCTCCGCGATCGACTGCCTTACCGCCCGTCACGATGTGATCGTCTATGACGCTGAGGCTCACGCCTGTCTCCTTGACGGAATCCGTCTCCACATCGGCAGCAAGTACAAGTACCGCCACAACAATATCGTTGACTGTGAGAAGGTTCTGGCGAGAGCCTGCAAAGAGGCCGAGGAAAGCGGCGGAGGTGTCCTTCTCATCACCGAGGGCGTTTTCGGTATGACCGGTGCGATGGGAATCCTCGACCAGATCGTCGGACTCAAGAAGAAGTACAGCTTCCGGATATTCATTGATGACGCGCACGGATTCGGCCTTCTGGGCGAGCACGGACGCGGAACTTCCGAGGAACTGCACTGCATGGACGGCATCGATCTTTACATCGGCGCGTTCGCGAAGTCGATGGCCTCGATCGGAGGCTTCATCGCCGGTCCTCGCAAGATCATCAACTACCTGCGTCTGAATATGCGCTCGCAGATGTATGCCAAGTCACAGCCGATGGCGTTCGTGTACGGCAACATCAAGCGTCTGGAGATCATCATGTCACCGGAAGGCGACGAGCTCCGCAAGAAGTGCTGGCACGTGACCCACACTCTTCAGGAAGGCTTCAAGAAACTCGGATTCGACATCGGTGAGGCGCAGGCCTGCGTGATTCCTATCCACATCGACGGCGGCGGCGTGGCCCAGGCCACAAAGATAGCGATGGATCTCCGTGAGAACTATCGCATCTTCTGCTCGATGGTCATCTACCCTGTCATCCCTAAGGGAATGGTAATCTTCAGAATAGTATGTACCGCCGCTCACACCGACGAAGACATAGCATACACTCTCAACGCTTTCAAGGAGATCAAGCAGAAACTTGACGCCGGAGCGTACGACGGTGATGACATCGCTGCGAAGACCATTATGTAATTAACTGCTGATTAGTGGCTTATATGCATCCTGAATATTTCAAGGATAAGGTCATTATCATAACGGGAGCCAGCTCTGGAATAGGGTTGGCTTCTGCCCGTCTCTTCGGGTCGTTCGGAGCGAACGTCGTTATGGCCGCCCGCTCGCTGGACAAGCTCCAGGAATTGGCCCCGTCGGTGAACGCCGATCCGGACAAGGTTTTGTGCGTCAAGACGGACGTCACGAAGGAGGATGACTGCCGGAATCTCATCGATTGCACCGTCAGGAAATATGGCCGCATCGACATCCTGGTGAACAATGCCGGAATCTCGATGAGGGCTATGTTCAAGGACTTGGATCTCAGCGTTATCCGCTCTTTGATGGATGTGAATTTCTGGGGCACGGTGCAGTGCACGAAATTCGCCCTGCCTTACCTGCTTCAGAGCAAGGGACAGGTCGTCGGCGTGATTTCGATCGCCGGGTTCTCAGCCCTTCCGGCGAGGACGGGATATTCAGCGTCCAAGTACGCCATCCGCGGCTTCCTTGACACAATCCGTATCGAGCATCTCAAGGACGGACTCAATGTGCTCGTCTTCGCTCCTGGCTACACGGACTCCAATGTCCGCAAGGCCGCACTGACGGCTGACGGCAGCCCTCAGGGTGAGACTCCGCTCAAGGAGGACAAGCTGATGAGCGCGGAGAAGTGCGCCGAGTACCTTGCCAAGGGACTGGAAAAGAGAAAGTCACAGATGATCCTTACCGGACTGGGGAAGGTCACTGTTCTGGCTCACAGATTGTTCCCGAGACTTACTGACAAACTTACTTACGGTTTTATCGCAAAGGAAGCGGGAAGCCCGTTCAAATAACAAGAAACAATGAAACTGCCTCGCGTGTCCATAAACTACAGGGTGCTTATTCCTCTGGTCGTGCTTTTTCTGGTCCTCACATTGATTTTCCCGAGGACAGCGAAATTCAGTTATGATTACAGGAAAGGCTCGCCGTGGTCTCATGAGACACTTCTTGCGCAGTTTGACTTTCCCATCCTGAAGACCGACGAGCAGATCCGTGAGGAAAAGAGCAGAAGCAAGTCGGTGGTCATTCCTTACTACAGGTATCGTCAGGACATAGTGGACAACTGCCGGAAGGCCGCTGAAGGGATTGATATGGGAGGATATTCATACCTCCGCCCTTTGATTGTGGCTTCGATGGACGGTATCTATTCCAATGGGGTGGTGCCGGACGAAGGGGTGAAGCTTGACGGACATTCCGATCCTTCCGGAGCGGTCTTGTATATTCAGAAAGACAAGAGAGCCGGGAAAAAACCGGTGAGCGAGGTGTTCAAGGAGTCAGAGGCCAAGAACCGTCTGCTTTCCGACATCGCGGCAAAGTACCCGAGAATCAATGCGGATTCGGTTCTCAGGTCTGCCGGGATCTATGATTTCATTGTCCCTAATCTTGAATATGACCCCAAGACAACTGAGCTCGTCCGCTCGGAATCCTCAAACCAGGTTTCAACGACGCAAGGTTTCGTGAGCGCGGGCCAGCTGATTGTCTCCGAAGGAGAGATCGTGACGGCTGAGATCGCGCAGATGCTTGATTCCTATAAGGTTGAATACGAGAACAGTATGGGGTATGGTGGCCCGAGGATTCTATTCTGGCTCGGCAACGCCTTTATCGCGTTCGCGCTTGTGCTGCTGTTTTTCCTGATGATCTATTTCCTGAACCGGAGATTGTTTATGGATCACCGTAAGTTCTGGTATTTGATCTTCATATTCATCATCGCTTCGGTTCTGGCTTTGATAATCAATAAGTTCGCGCCACGGTGCCTCTACATGGTACCGTTCACGCTGACCGCCTTGTACCTTGAGGCTTTCTTCAAGAACAAGGTGATCTTCCCGATCTGCTGCGTGTCGTTCCTGCCGCTTCTGGTTTTCGCCGAGAATGGTGTCGTGCTTTTCGTGATGTTCCTTCTGGCAAGCATAGTCGCGGTATTCACGTTCCGTTTCTTCAACCAGGGATGGCAGCAGTTCATTATGTCCGGAATTGTGTTCGTCAGCATCCTGGTGACTTATTTCGGTTTCCGGATGATCGACATGGTGAACGATGACCCGTACATGGCGGTGCTTTACATGTTCATCGGTTCGATGCTCATAGTTGCCGGCTACCCTCTCATCTATTTGTTCGAGAGGATGTTCAACCTCGTTTCCAGTTCGAGGCTCCGTGAGCTTTGCGACACGAACAATAAACTTCTTCGCGAATTGGAGCACAAGGCTCCCGGCACGTTCCAGCATTCCCTGCAAGTCATGAATATGTGCGATGCGGCCGCCCGTGCCATTGATGCCAACGTGCTGTTGGTCAGGGCTGGAGCTCTTTATCACGACATCGGTAAGATGAAGAATCCGCTATGCTTCATCGAGAACGAAAGCATGTCGCCGAAAGGAGTGCATTATCACGAGCATCTTTCTCCTAAGGAGAGCGCAAGGGCGATAATCAAGCATGTCTCCGATGGCCTTGAACTGGCGGCGGAGAACAGATTGCCGGATGTGATCCAAGACTTTATCCTGACGCATCACGGCACGTCCAACACATCGTATTTCTACAACAAGTACCTTAACGAGGGCGGAGATCCAAATGACGTTTCGGATTTCTTCTACAAAGGCCGCAAGCCTCAGACGAAGGAACAGATCATCCTGATGATTTGTGACACGCTGGAGGCGGCCTCAAGGACGTTGAAAGACAATTCCGCGGCCACATTCTCGGTCTTTGTCGAGAATATCGTCGCGTCCAAGATGAAAATCGGCCAGTTTGACCAGGCCGACATTTCCATAAAGGACCTGAATACTGTCAAGGAAACGCTGAAGGCTTACCTTTCGCAGATTTACCACGAGAGGGTAGTTTATCCTCAAAGAAAGAATAATTAATTTAAAATAATATTTACAGAATTATGGAAGTAACAAAAAATCAAATCGATGATCTTAACATCGAACTGACCATCGCCCTGAAGGCGGAGGACTATGCCGAGCAGGAGAAGAAAAGACTCTCCGCTTACAGGAGAAACGCTGACTTCAAGGGTTTCCGCAAGGGAATGGTTCCCGCGTCGCTCGTAAAGAAGGTCTATGGCGACCAGGCTCTTTACGAGGCCATCAACGGTGTTGTCTCGGAGCAGCTCGACAAGTTCATCAAGGACAACAATCTGCATATTCTCGGCGAGCCTATCGCCAGCGAGTCCCAGAAGGAATTGGAGTGGAAGGATGGCAACGATTTCGAGTTCAAGTTCGACCTCGGACTGTCTCCAGAGATCAACATTGATGTTGACAAGGATGACAAACTGCCGTATTACAATATCGAGGTGACCGACAAGGCTAAGGCTGCCATGAAGGACAGCATCCTCAGGCAGTACGGCCAGCTCGAAGAAGGCGAGGCCGCAGGTGAGGAAGACTATGTAGTGGTTGACTTCAAGCAAGGCGAGAAAGCTGTCGAAGGTGTTTATGTCGCTGTCAGCAAGGTTGAGGGTGACGCGAAGAAGAATTTCCTCGGAGCCAAGGTTGACGCTCAATTCGACGTCAATGTCAACGAGGCGTTCACCAACGAGACCGACAGGGCTTCCATGCTCAAGATGAAGAAGGAAGAGCTTGCCGCCCTTGATCCAGTCTGGAATGTCACCATCGTGAACGTCAAGACTTTCGTTCCGGCCACCGAGTGCCAGGAGACTTACGACAAGGTCTTCGGCAAGGATGCCGTGAAGACAACCGAGGAGTTCGACGCCAAGATCGCCGAGAGGCTTGAGGCTAACTACAAGCAGGAGGCCGACTACAGACTTTCCCAGGATCTGCGCAAGTACCTCGTTGACAAGGCCAACGTGAACGTTCCAGAGGCTTTCCTCAAGAGATGGCTCTATGAGAACAACAAGGAGAAGTTCAGCAAGGAGGACATCGAGAAGGAGTTCGACGGATTCCTCGGCGACTTCCGCTGGCAGCTTGTCAGAGGCTCTCTGATGAAGAAGTTCGAGCTCAAGGTTGAGGACAAGGATATGCTTGAGGCAGCCAAGGCTTACGCCGCCTACCAGTACGCTATGTACGGAATGGGCAACGTTCCTGAGGAACTTCTCACCGATGCGGCCGCGCAGATGCTCAAGGACGAGAGGCAGATGCGCAACATCGAGGAGAATGTCGAGAACGAGAAGGTGATCGCCGCCGTCAAGGAGAAGATCACCCTCCAGAACAAGAAGATCTCCGAGGAGAAATTCCGCGAGCTTAAGTAATTATGGACAAGGAGTTTCAGAAATATGCGACCAAGGGTCTTGGACTGAGTTCAATGACCCTTGACCGCTATCAGAGAGCCACGGACGCCTACATCAATCCGACCATCATCGAGGAGAGGAAACTTAATGTGGCCTCGATGGACGTGTTCAGCCGTCTGATGATGGACAGGATCATATTCCTTGGTGTTCCGATTGATGATGATGTCGCGAACATCATCCAGGCTCAGCTGCTGTTCCTTGCTTCCACCGATTCCACCGCTGACATTTCCCTGTACATCAACACTCCAGGGGGACAGGTGACTTCAGGTCTGGCCATCTATGACACGATGCAGCTTGTTGAGCCCGACGTGGCCACGATCTGTACGGGAATGGCGGCCTCTATGGGTTCTGTCCTGCTTTGCGCCGGCGAGAAGGGCAAGCGTTCCTGCCTGCCTCATTCCAGGGTGCTGATCCATCAGCCTCTCGGAGGCGCCCAGGGTCAGGCTTCTGACATTATGATCGCGGCCAAGGAGATCGAGAAGACCCGCAAGGAACTCTATGACATCATCTCCCAGCATTCCGGACAGCCTTACGACAAGGTGTTCGCCGATGCGGACAGGGACTTCTGGATGACAGCCCAGGAGGCTCTGGAGTACGGAATGGTGGATGAGATCCTCACAAAGAAATCCAAGTAATGCCTCAGAAAAAGAATACCGGTACAACTAAACATTGTATGTTCTGCGGCAGGTCGGAGCGTGATGTCCCGTTCCTGCTTCAGGGCTTGGACGGCTTCATCTGCAGCGATTGTGTCGAGCTTGCCCACGACTACCTCAAGGACACTATAGGCGGCGCTTCCAAGGACGGCAAACCTTTGGGACGGCTTGAGGCCTTGAAAAAACCGGTGGAAATCAAGGAGTTCCTTGATGAATATGTCATCGGGCAGGATCGTGCCAAGAAGATGTTGGCCGTCGCGGTCTATAACCACTACAAAAGGATCAACCACAACCTTGTGGACCGTCCTGACGATGGCGTGGAACTGGAGAAATCGAATATCCTGCTGGTAGGTCCGACCGGAACCGGAAAGACATTGCTGGCCAAGACGATAGCCAAACTTCTGGACGTTCCGTTCACCATCGTGGACGCGACCGTACTGACCGAGGCCGGCTATGTCGGGGAGGATGTCGAGAGCATCCTCACGAGGCTTCTTCAGGAGGCCGACTTCGATGTGGCTAAGGCCGAGAGGGGAATCGTGTTCATCGATGAGATCGACAAGATCGCCCGCAAGAGCGACAATCCGTCCATCACACGTGATGTTTCCGGTGAGGGAGTCCAGCAGGCTATGCTGAAACTCCTCGAAGGCAATGTCATTAACGTCCCGCCGAAAGGAGGCCGCAAGCATCCTGAGCAGGAGTTCATCCACGTGAACACGCAGAACATCCTGTTCATCTGCGGAGGCGCTTTCGAGGGAATCGAACGCCGCATCGCCCAGAGACTTAACACACAGGTGATTGGTTTCGGCGCCGCCCAGAAGCAGGTCGTTGACAAGAATAATCTCTTGAAATATGTCGATGCTCAGGATTTGAGGGCTTACGGTCTCATCCCGGAGATTATCGGCCGTCTGCCTGTCATCACCTATCTTGACGCTCTGGACCGCGAGGCTTTGCTTAGGATTCTGACCGAACCGAAGAACGCCATTCTCAAGCAGTATGCGAAACTGTTCGAGATTGACGGAATGACTCTCAAGATTGAGGATGGAGTCAGGGAACTCATAGTTGACACCGCCATCAAGAACAAGCTCGGGGCCCGTGGCCTGCGCTCGATCTGCGAGCAGATTTTCGATGACGCGATGTACGACGCTCCGTCATCCCACAAGAAGACATTCACCGTCACACTTGACTATGCGAAGTCCAAGCTGGAGAACGTGTTGTAGACCTCGTGGATGACACCTGGTTGAAAGTAATCTCCAATGACATGGCCTTCTCCTGTCCGTCACGGGTGGGAGAAGGCTATGTCGATATATTCATTTATAATGAATAGCTCTCAACTCATTCTGGGCAGGACTATTCCTTTCTCTTTCTGTTGGCCTCCCTGGCCATGGTGAACAGCTCCTTGGGGATGTGGCAGTAACCTCCGGGATTTCTGTCGAGGTAGTCCTGATGGTACTCCTCTGCTCTGTGAAAGTTCTCCAGAGGCCCGCACTCCACGGCGATCGGGGCTGTGTGCCGCCAGGAGAGCCTCTCAAGGGAACGGTGTATGACAGGCTCGTCAGCAGGATCGGAGAAATAGATCCCGGTTCTGTACTGTGAGCCTCTGTCGTTGCCTTGACGGTTGACGCTTGTCGGGTCGATGGTCTTGTAGAATAGGTCAAGCAGGTCATTAAGCCCGATGGCTTCGGGATCATATTCAACCTTCACTGTCTCGGCGAATCCCGTCCTGCCCGTGCAGACCGCCTTGTAGTCCGGGTTGGTGGTTTTGCCGTTGGCGTAGCCCACTTCCGTGGCTTTCACGCCGCTGATCTGTTTGAGGAAATGCTCCGTTCCCCAGAAACAGCCTCCGGCAAGGTATATCTCTTTCATACTCGTGATTTCTTTTGTTTGCGCAGCCGCCTCCACCTGGCCTTGAAGGGTAAGGAAGCAGGCGACCGGTATTATTATGTTCTTTATTTGTTTCATCTGACTTTCTTTTTGATGTCTTCCTTAAACGCATCGATCTCAGAGTCCTCGAAATCTGTCCCGAACTTTTTCCGCAGAAGCAGACTATCGATCCGCTCCACTTTTGAAGCGTAGGAGGCGCACCATTGGCAGAGGCGAAGGTGAAGGTTGAGGCGTGTCCGGCGCAAAAGTGAAAGCTCTCCGCCGAGATTCCTCTCAATCTGTTCGGGCACATGACTGCAAGGCATGATGACCAGATGCAGTAGGGTGTGGAGTATCTTTTTCATCGTCTTTGCTCTAAAGTTCAAACCAATTTATCTCTAAGCACTTGCGGAGCCGCATCCTGCCACGGGACAGAATCTTCCAGAAATAGTCCTGGGAGACCATGAGCTCGTCGCAGACAGCGGCTGTCTTCCTGTCCTCAAGGTAGTAGAGGCTTACGGCTGTCCTGAATTGGAGGGGAAGCCGGCTCACGCATTTGGACAAAGCATCAAGCAGTCCTTCCCTGTCTTCGTCTCCTTCATGCGGGATTGGCCAACCGCCCAGGACGGAATGGTCTGTCCACGAGCCGCTCCTGTCAAAGAAGGCACTCAGACTGACGTTTTCCGGTGAGCGGAAACTTTTCCGGTAGAAGTCCGCTATCTTGTTCTGAAGGATGCTTCTGAGCCATGTCCTTGGGGAACTTCTCCCCTTGAACGACTCATGAGACCGGGACGCGGAGAGGAATGTCTCCTGCACAAGATCCATAGCCTCCTCTTTATCAGCGACTTTGCCCAAGGCATAGTCCAACAGGTACTTTGAGTGGTCGTCCACCCATCGGGAGAGAGTCTCCCTGTGCTTGTCATCAGCGTGTGCCATGCAGGGTTGAATGTGGTTTTGAATTTTTTTAAATCAGCAAACTTCGAGCCAAGGTGCAGGAAAGCGGCGGGAGGCGATTGTCTCCCGACCGCTTTCCGCTTTTGGATGTCAGCCTCTTACTCAATCGTTATCTTGAGAACCTGTCCGACAGACGGTACAGGGAACTCATTGCCCACCTTGGCTACTGGCTTGCTTTCCGGTTTCGGAATCCCGCCGAACAGAGCCTGCATGTTCCCTGCTCCCGGGTACTGGCTCACTCCCGTGCCGGAATCAAACAGCGCCGCTTTCGACGTGATGTCGCCACGGTCAAGAGCCGGAACGGTCATCTCGTTGGCATAGAACCAGTCGTTGGAGAATCCGTACATCGTGATGAACGCAAGCTTGCATCCTTTCGCGGCCTTGTACCTGACTGACACCTTCTGTCCCGGACCCACTGGAGAGTCACCGGCGACATAGACTCCATTCACTCCTTTTGTTTTCATGAGATTGGCTTTGAGTTTCCCAATGTCACCTGACTGCGCGATTTCCTTCAGTCCCATTCCGGAGTCTTTCTTTCCCGGCTCGAACACAGGACTCATCTCCTTGTCGTAGATTACCACCATAACCGGAGATATTCCTGTCATTATTCCCGTGTTGGCCTCAAGCATTGTCTTCAGCGGGGTGATGTCACCCATCTGGGCGATGGCGGAGATTTCAGGGTTGGACTTCACACCGGCGGAGAAGAACGGTTCTGGAGCCACAAGCGACTTGCCGTCAAATGCGGATACAGCCCATACACCAGGGGAGAAAGGAGTCTCGTGTTCCGTCCCTTTGGATGCGTTCATGATTGTCAGGGTGAACTCGGAGGCAGTCTCCTCGTAACTCAGGGTCACTTTCAGCAGCATTCCGGCATCCACCCCGGAAACCTCGGAGATCGGCTTGGATTCCGCCTCCCCGGTCATGTTGTCCTTGGTGCCGTTGTCCCAGAGTTTGATCTGGGATGACACGTCGCCGGTCATCGCCTTGCCTTTGGAGTCAAACAGCATGATTCCTGGGTTTGCCGGCGCGAAGAACCAGTCCTTCGATTTGCCGTACATCGTGACGAACATCACAGACTGTCCCTTTCCGGCGTTGAATCTGAAGTTTACGCTCTGTCCAGGCATAACGACAGGCGGAGTCCCTTCGCCCTTGAACGATCCGCTCTGGACGAACTTCTTAGGTGTCATCACGTTCTCAACGGAGAATGTCCTTTGCTCCTCGACATGCTTCATCCCGTCATCTTTCTTGCATGAGGCAAGCGTCAGGCCTGCCACCGCCGCAACCGCCATTGCGGTGATTGATAAAATCTTTTTCATAATCTAATTAATATGTTTGATAAAAGTTACTGTTGTCACTCTGCCCTATTAGTCGCACCGGACAGAGAATCCTGACAAGGAAGAGTAATTTTTTTTGAATATTGAAGACTTGGCCTCCGCACTTGACTTTACCGGGGGATTTCGCTATTTTTGTGAAACGCAAAAAACGCAAAGGAATGAAGGAATATATTCAAGAAAACAGGGAACGGTTCTTCGAGGAGCTGTTCTCTCTCCTGCGGATTCCGTCCATCAGCGCGAAGCAGGACCACAAAAAGGACATGGAACGCTGCGCCGAGAGGCTGAAGGAGCTGCTTCTGGAGGCTGGGGCCGATGAGGCCGGAGTCTATCCGAGCAAGGGTAATCCTGTGGTGTTCGGCAAGAAGATCATCAACCCGGAGTGGAAGACTGTGATGGTTTATGGCCACTATGACGTGCAGCCGCCGGAGCCGCTTGAAAAGTGGCACACGGATCCGTTCGAGCCGGTGATCAAGCAGGCCCCGACCGGTCAGGAGGCCATCTATGCCCGTGGAGCCAACGATGACAAAGGTCAACTCTTTATGCACATCAAGGCTTTTGAATATCTCCTTCGTAGCGGCAAACTTCGCCATAACGTGAAGTTCATCTTCGAGGGCGAGGAGGAGATCGGCAGTCCATCCCTTCCGGCTTGGGTCAAGGAACATAAGAAATGGCTTGGAGCCGATGTGATTCTGGTTTCGGACACGACGATGATCTCCGACAAGGTGCCTTCGATCAATTGCGGTATGAGGGGAATGGCCTATCTGGAGGTGACTCTGACAGGTCCGGATAAGGATCTGCATTCCGGACACTACGGTGGCACGGTCGCCAATCCTATCCAGACGCTTTGCGATCTGATCTCAGGGCTGATCGACAAGGACGGACGCGTCACAATTCCGGGATTCTATGACGATGTCGTGGAACTTTCCAGAAAGGACAGGGCACAGCTCGCGAGAGCCCCGTTCGATCTCAAAGAGTTCGAAGAGTCGGTGGGTGTCAAGGCTTTGCGTGGAGAGAAAGGTTACACTCCGCTTGAGAGGATCGGTATCAGGCCTTGTCTGGATGTGTGCGGAATCTGGGGCGGTTACATCGGTGAGGGGGCCAAGACGGTTCTCCCGTCAGTCGCTCACGCCAAGATCTCGATGCGTCTCGTGCCGAATCAGGAGAGCGCGAAGATCACGAGGATATTCAAGAAACATCTGGAGAAGATCGCTCCGAAATATTGCCGCATAGAGGTCAAGCCGTGCGAGGGTGGGGAGGGATTCCTCATTCCGATTTCGTCTCCGGCGTTCCAGGCTGCTTCAAAGGCTATGGAGGAGGTTTATGGCGTCAAGCCGGTTCCGAGTCGTGGCGGCGGCAGCATCGCTGTGCTGGCGGATATGCAGAAGATCCTTGGAGTGGATCCGCTGCTGATGGGATTCGGTCTTGAGAGGGATACAATCCATTCTCCGAACGAGAGTTATCTGCTCCGGCAGTTCTTCGCCGGGATGGAGTCCATCGCCAAGTTTTATGAATATTATGAATAGAAAAAAATATGACAACAGCAGATTTATATTCCCAGATAAAGAAAAAAAGTTCGATGCTATGCGTCGGCCTTGACACCGATTTCGCCAAGATCCCCGAGTGCGTGAAGACCGGCAGGACGGTAGGCGAGGCTGTGCTGGAGTTCAACAAGCGCATCATTGACGCGACCGCCCCGCATTGCATCGCCTTCAAGCCGAATCTCGCTTTCTACGAGTGCCTCGGAGTGGACGGAATGGCCATTCTCGACAAGACGGTTGATTATATTCGTTCAAACCATTCGGAGCAGTTCATTATCGCGGACGCGAAGAGGGGAGACATCGGCAACACCGCCAGAATGTACGCCAAGAGCCTTTTCGAGACCTTCGACTTCGACGCCGTCACCCTTTCCCCTTATATGGGCAGCGAGACAGTCACCCCTTTCCTTGAATATCCCGGCCGCTACGCCATTGTCGTGGCTCTGTCCTCAAATCCGTCCTCTGTCGATTTCCAGACAGCAGAGAAAGGTGGCAAGCCTCTCTATCAGGTGGTTATGGAAAAGATGATGGAGATCTCCACGCCAGAGAACATGATGTTTGTCGTCGGTGCTACCAAGGCGGATAAACTGAAGGAGATCAGGCAGTTCTGCCCGGACAATTTCTTCCTTGTGCCGGGTGTAGGAGCGCAAGGCGGAAGCGCTGAGGAGGTTATCGCCAACGGCTCCAACTCCCAAGGCGGCCTTCTGATAAACTCCTCACGTGGAGTTCTTTACGCCTCATCCGGTGAGGATTTCGCCGAGGCAGCCGCTGCCGTCGCCGCTCGCACGGCAGTGCTGTAATTACTGGTCACTGAGCTTGTCGAAGTGACCACAGACCAACAAGATTCTTTGGCAATGTTGTCAAAGCATCGTAACAAATTGCTGTCTATGTGGTAAAGGCATTCCTCCATGGCAAATTTTTTACGTTACAAAAATTTGCCATGGAGGAACGCCTTTTTAATGAGTTGCTCGATGAGGCGTTGTTTAACTACCATTCTTACAGAAATAAGTACCAAGATTACACTTCCTTGACGGGAGGTGGTGGAATTTGTCCGAGTATTGCATAAATTGCGGTCGGAAATTAAATGATGAATATGGAGGAAATTTACAAGATAGAGACCATTGAGCAGTACAACAATATGTACGGCTTCAAGACTATGCATCCGCTGGTGGCTTACGTGGAGTTCAACGAGAGCAACAGCAAATTCATTCCCGGACGGCACACGATGGGATTCTATTCATTGTTTTTGAAGGAGACCAAGGGCTGTGTCATCAATTACGGCAAGACCAAGTACGACTTTGACGGTCAGACGATTGTGAGCATCGCTCCTGATCAGGTAGTTGGTTACGAGTCAGTGGCAGGTGTCCCGAAAAAGGCTAAGGGAATCCTTTTCCATCCGGACTTCCTGCACGGTACGCCGCTTGAGCGCAAGATGAAGGACTACACGTTCTTCTCGTACGCCTCCAACGAAGCCTTGCATCTTTCCGAAGACGAGCGCAAGATCATCGCGGACTGTATGACGATCGTCAGAAAGGAACTCCAGAATCCGATAGACCGTCACACAAAAGGATTGATTACCACGAATATAGAATTGATTCTGGACTATTGCCTCCGCTTCTACGAAAGGCAGTTTGTCACAAGGCAGGACCTGAACCTCGGCGCGATCGCCAAATTCGAGAAACTGGTTGATGAATATATCGCCTCAGGCAAGACCGAGACTGAGGGCCTTCCGACAGTCAAGTACTTCGCCGACAAGGTGTTCCTCTCTCCGAACTATTTCGGGGATATGGTCAAGGCCGAGACCGGAAAGACAGCTCAGGAATATATCGCTGTCCGTCTGTTCAGTTACGCCAAGCGTCAGCTCGCCTCGCCGGAACTCTCTGTCAAGGAAGTGGCTGCTTCGTTGGGCTTCCTCTACCCGCAGCACTTTGTGAGGTTCTTCAAAAAGCACTCAGGGATGACTCCGAGTGAGTACCGCCGCCAACAATCTTAATGAATATATGAAACTCAGGACTTTAGCCTTGATATTCACAGGCATTCTAATTACAAGCGTTAATCTTATGGCACAGAAAGAAACATTAACTGACAGGCAGCAGGCCATTGTGGCAATAGCTGCCAATGAGGCTCGCGGCGACCTTGCCGGACTGGCCTCAAGCATAGAGTACGGTCTTGATAACGGGCTTACAGTCAATCAAGTGAAGGAGATCCTCTCCCATCTGTACGCCTACACCGGATTCCCTCGCTCCCTGAACGGACTTGGAACTCTCCAGAAGGTTCTGGATCAGAGAACCGCTGACGGAAAGCAGACCGAGATCGGCCCGGAGGCTTCGCCGATTCCAGAGGACTTTGACGCTCTCAAGGTCGGAACGAAAGTTCAGACACAGTTGAGTGGCAAACCATTTAACTATGCCTTCTGCCCGGCGGAGGACTACTACCTCAAGGCCCACCTCTTCGGCGACATATTCGCAAGAGATGTTTTGACTTGGGCTGAAAGGGAGTTGGCGACAATCAGCGCGCTGGCTTCGATCGAGGGGCTTGCTCCGCAGCTTGGCTCGCATGTCGCAGGTTCAAGGAATATGGGTTTGAAGGATGATGAGATCCACGCCATTCCTGCCGTTCTTGCTGAAATAGTCGGAGCGAAAGAGGCTTACAGGGCTGCCCAGGCCATAGCAAAGGTCTTCGGTGAAGATTTCACTCAAAAACAGCCGCTTGGCGAGACCGATTTCCCTAAAGGACAGCCTAACAGTGCCTATGCCCAATACTTTATCGGGAACAGCTTCCTTGCGCCGTTGAAGCCGGTGAATATGACTGAGGGCGAGTCCACGGTTCTGCCGATGTCCAATGTGACCTTTGAGCCTGGCTGTCGCAACAACTGGCATATTCATCACGGGGCAAGACAGATCCTGATCTGCGTCGGCGGCGAAGGCTGGTACCAGGAATGGGGAAAGCCGGCCATCAAGTTGAAGGCAGGGGATGTGGTTGACATTCCGGAGGGCGTGAAGCATTGGCACGGTGCGACAAAGGACAGCTGGTTCCAGCACATCGCCACTCACGTCGCCACCGGAGGAGAATCCAGCAACGAATGGCTTGAGCCTGTCACGGATGAGCGATATGCCGCTTGCGGGAAATAATCAAAACCAGATAACATTATGAAAAGAATTGTTTTTATCATCGCGGTTGTGGCCTTGGGACTAATCACCGTCACAGCCTGCGGACAAAAGAAGGAGAAAAAGAATATGACTGAGAACAAGACACTTGTGGCTTATTTCTCTGCCACCGGAACGACAGAGTCTCTGGCGAAGAAGATTGCCACCGCGACCGGCGGGGAACTCTACAAGATCACCCCGGAGGCTGAATATTCCGCCGAGGATCTTGACTGGACCGTCGAGACTTCACGCTGCTGCAAGGAGAACGCTGATCCGTCATTCCGTCCTGCCTTCGTGAAGACCAAGGAGAATCTGGATGCCTACGATGTCGTTTACCTTGGTTTCCCGAACTGGTGGAACGGCGCACCAAGAATCATCAACACCTTCATCGAGGCTTACGGCCTGAAGGGCAAGACCGTGATCCTGTTCATGACCTCCGGCGGCAGTGGAATCCAGAATTCCCTCAAGGTGCTCGGGAAGCAGTATCCGGAAGTCAATTTCAAGACCGGCAAACTCCTGAATGGTGCCAGCCAGAAGACCGTTGACGAGTGGGTCAAGAGCTTGTAGATGAACGGCTTCATCAGACCTGTGCGATTGGACGATGCCGAGCGCGTCGCTTCCATTTACAATAGATACGTTTCGAAGACCACCATCACCTTCGAGACCGAACCGGTCCCTGTTGAGGTGATGCGTGGTCGTATTGATTCTATATCCTCAGCCTTTCCATATTTTGTCTATGAATATGATGGTGAGCTCATTGGCTATTGCTACGCCCATCTCTGGAAAGAGCGCGAGGCATATTCAAAGACCCTTGAGACCACTGTCTATCTCGCTCCCGAAGCCTGCCATAAAGGAATCGGCCCGCTTCTGATGACCCATTTGATTGACGAATGCCGCCGCCAGGGCTACCACGCCCTCATCGCCTGCATCACCGCCGACAACCTCTCCAGCCTACGGTTTCACCAACGCTTATGCTTCCGCCAAGTCTCAAGATTCTCAGAGGTCGGCCGCAAATTCGACCGCTGGCTTGATGTCATCGACCTCGAACTCATTTTGTAGTTTTCCCACAAGAGCATTTATTCCCTTTTTTGCGCCCGTGGAGGTACTATTTTACCCCCACGGGCGCAAAATATAGTGCTCTTGCGCTCGTGATGATTAACCATTCCGGCGCGTTAGAAATGTGCGGTTACCAGAATAAATCCTCCAGTGTCACCTCGCTTTGGACAATGTCACTGTGGGAGTTTTGCTTGATCCCGTTTGTGGTGATCAGGGTCAGCAGGACAGATTTCTTGGTCTGTGTCTCGGCGCGGAAAGTGTCGAGGCGTGTCGAGAGTTCCTGCTCCTCAGCAAGCGAGATCTCGAACTTGTCCTTACTGTACTTTATCTCGCAAAGGTTTATGGTCTCATCCTTGCGGTCGATCAGAAGATCGATTTGAACACCTTTCTTGGACTCGCTTCCCTTGCCGCGCCAAGAGCAGGCCAGAGTCTGGACTCCGGAGATTCCGAGAGCCTGCTTGATCTGTTTCAGGTGGCACAGGCACAACATCTCGAACGAGAGGCCGCACCAGGTGTTGTGCAGAGGGCTGTTGACGGAGGTTGTCCAGAAATGCTCGTCCTGATAACTGTTTTTCTCTATGAATCTGAAATAGAATAAAGTGTAGAAATCAATCAATTGATAGAGCGATGAACTGTCCAGCCTCTTTCTGTTCAGTGATATATTGCTGCCGAAGGGAGAATATTTCCGTATGAAACCGCAGTTCTCAAGTTCTTCAAGAACAGTGCTGAATGCCCCGTTGTCTGTCAGGCCGGTGGAGGCAAGGATTTCCTTTCTCGTCAGTCCCATCCCTTTTGTGGAGAGGGCGGTGATGACTTTTATGTGCGAACCGGCATTCTTGAACAAAGCTTGATAGAGGTCGCTGAACTCATCCTTCAGTTCAGCGTTGGAGGAAAAGAAAAGAGAGTCGATGTTTTGCGCGAGGCTCTTGGACCGATCCATCATCGACATGTAGTAAGGTATGCCGCCCATTACCATATAGCATTCGGCGATCTGTTTTCGGGAATATGAGAAACCATATTCCTTGAAATACGCTTCGCACTCCTTGAGGCAGAATGGCTCAAGGAACAAATGGTGCGTGAGGCGGTTGTGGAGTCCTCCGCGGCTGTGGATCAGGTTGTTGATCATCCAGGAAGTCGCAGAGCCACAGACTATCAGCTTCACATCATCTCGCAGTGCGGCCCAACTGTTCCAGAAGTTCTCCAAAGCTGCGATGAACCCGGACTTCGGGGTGTCCATCCAAGGCAGTTCGTCAATGAATATCACCTTCTTCCCCTCCGGCAGTGTTTCCAGATAGCGGGACAGTTCATAGAATGCCAGAATCCAGTTTTTCTGGATATTCAGTCTCTCCGAGCCCGAACATTTCTGTATGGCGATAGCGAAGGCAGTGAGTTGCTCTGCCTTTGTGGCCCCGTGTACGCCTGTGACATAGAACGAGAACTTGTCCTCCGCCGCCATTCTGATAAGGAATGTTTTCCCCACGCGCCGTCTTCCGTAGAGTGCCACAAACTCGGATCTCCCTGAATCCAAGTAACTTTTCAGAGCTTTCATTTCCGCTGTCCTTCCGATAACTTTCTGTGCCATATTCAAGTGATTTTCTGCGCAAAGATAACCTTTTTGATGCCATTGCGCAAATTATCGAGAGATTTTCTGCGGTACCAGGGTGTTTCAAAAAGTATTGCGCATATTATCATTAAATAATCTGCGCAGATATGAAGCTTGGGTAAGACATCAAGTCGGAGACAGCTTTTTTCAAGATGATAATTATAGAATACTTTTAACCACGGCTCTTTCATTTAAAGTAGAAGTAATGATATATTGCCCCTTATCCGATCCATTGCGAAGCGGGTATTTTCTTTGTTGTTATATGTCAGAAAGTTATGCTTTTGTCAAAATCTATTTTTTTGTCATTTTTGGCGAAGGAAACGTAAAAGCCTGGTAAAGCCCATTGATACCTCCCTCAGGAGCTCAGCCATCCCCTTTTTCTTGTCGTTCCTCTTTTTACGGAGTCCTTTCCATATGGAGAACAAAGAGTGTACAATTCTTTGTATGGTGTCAAGGTTTCTGGCGGCCCTTGCCGACTTGCGTTTTATCCTGTCTTGCCGCAGATTGCAGCCCAGTGCCCAGTGCATGCTTTCTATCGACCAGAGGTCGCGTACCAGCGAGCTTAACGCCGGTGTGTCTGTCGTCAGACTGCTCACATACAGCCTCTTTTCAGCGGTCTGTGCGCCGGACGATGCCGAGCGCGTCGCTTCCATTTACAATAGATACGTTTCAAAGACCACCATCACCTTCGAGACCGAACCGGTCCCTGTTGAGGTGATGCGTGGTCGTATTGATTCTATATCCTCAGCCTTTCCATATTTTGTCTATGAATATGATGGTGAGCTCATTGGCTATTGCTACGCCCATCTCTGGAAAGAGCGCGAGGCATATTCAAAGACCCTTGAGACCACTGTCTATCTCGCTCCCGAAGCCTGCCATAAAGGAATCGGCCCGCTTCTGATGACCCATTTGATTGACGAATGCCGCCGCCAGGGCTACCACGCCCTCATCGCTTGCATCACCGCCGACAACCTCTCCAGCCTACGGTTTCACCAACGCTTAGGCTTCCGCCAAGTCTCAAGATTCTCAGAGGTCGGCCGCAAATTCGGCCGCTGGCTTGATGTCATAGACCTCGAACTCATCCTTTGATTTTCCGTTGGTGTTTTGGTACACCATAAAGATATTCTCCCCAGCCTTTCTTGTCAGTCTGAAAACCGCAGGATTGCGGAATATTTTTGTAAGTTGGAAAAAATTAGGCTATTTTTAGGCGAAACAATCCCAAAAGGTGCTGTTATTTCCGAAAATATACTTATCTTAGCATCGTTTTAGGCACATCGTGCCTGAAACAGACATATTGATGAAAGTGTTTTCGCACTATCCTTCAAAAGAAATCTGACAATTTCAATGGATACAAGGATATGAACGACAGCACCTTTATCTGTATTCGTTAGCGTGAACTCATCACTCAACGATACAGGTGTGGGGATTGTTTCAGTTCGTCTGTATCCGGGTTTTGTCAGAACCTCTTTTGAGATGAACGAGAATGGCTCCACACTTTCTTTGTATTGGAATTATCGACAGATATTGAAGCGGACTAAGTTTGGAATGTCGTGTGGTGTTATTTTTAGGATAGGCTTGACCATTGAGTAAAAGTATTATAACTGCTATATGAAAAAAGGACACAAATTAGTATTAAAGGCATTATGTATGTCTCTAATACCTGTCGTCACCGGGTGTTTCAGCGCTCCGGCTCTTGATCTTTCTGAATTGGAGAACTTTGTGGAATACAATTTTCCCAATGAAAAACAGGTTTTGTCTGATTCCGTTGATTTGTTTATTGACTATTCATCGTGTGTGGCTCAAGCCAAGACATCTCCTTGGTATAACGCCACCCATCCTTCTATTGTGGATTGTTCTCCGACATTCTATTCGATCAAAGGTAATAAGATAAAAAGAGAAACTTCTGACAGGCAACAGGTTTATCAGTTGTTGAGTGCTATTAAAGAGGTGAACAATGCCGACATTAAGTCGGCTGTCAATATGATTGTCAATGCTGATCATCAGGCGGTGCTGATCTCGGATTGTGAGTACTATCTTAGCAACATAACGAGGGATAATCTTAACAACCCGTATCTTGCGGAGGAGTTTCGTATATGGCTTTCAAAAGGTTATGACATTTACATTTACAGCGAGCCGTATCTTGAAAGCAATAAGTATAGTAAATATCGCTATTATATGTTCTTTACAGATAGGAATATTCCGAATAATGTCCACGATAAGTTCGCACGTTCAGTTCCTCAGAACAGTAATGTCAAACTGCTTCATCTCTATGATGGAGTTCCAAACGTTACATTTGCAAAGAATTATCCTGAAATCAACCCAAGTCTCTCTCCTAATCCAGAGGTGACTCGTCATAATCAAGGATTGGACGTTGAGGAATACCTTGTGTCTTGGTCTGACATCCATAAGTATTTAGCTGGGGATGATGTCGGAACGAATTATTTGTTTAGAGGTCTATTTGTTAATAATTCACCTTCTGATTGCTATGCTGTGAAAGAAATCGAGGCTGTTGTGTATCAGGTTTATGATGCGTATTCCACTTATTGTGATAGCCTTGCCGTCAACGGAAATCATCCGGAAATTGTCCCTCTTAGCAAACTCAATAAGGTTAAGAACGTATTTAAAATCAATGAAGATGTATTTGGGGAAACTGGAGAGGTTGTCCTTATGTTGGATGACGACTTCGACGGAGTAGGTGACAGATTGTCAGACGAGCACGGCAACCTTTTGCGTGTGGACATAGTTGTCTCTGAAGCGAAAGACAACTTTACGGATAATCCGGATCTTAATTCCTGCTTCCGTTGGACATCAATGTCATCAGTTCATTCGGGAATGGAAAACACGTCAATGTTTCAAAGCATTTCACAGGTCGTTTCCGATCCTAAGATGAATCCAGAGACAAACAAGAAAGTCATTTATACAGTTTATATCAATACTTCTTCGATCTAATAAATTAATAATCAATAGCTATATGAGTATAATTAAAACAGCGCCGGAGCTGGCTAACGCCATAACGGCAACCTATCTTATCGACATTGCGGTCGCTGTCGCATTCTTTCTGGTAATGCTCGTTGTCTCCAGTCTGATCAATTATGATTATGGTAAAACCGACAATTCAGGAAGGAAACGTCGTCTTTTCTTTTTCGTTTTGGGGGCAATGACATTGTTTGTATCTCTTGGTTTGAACTGGGCATTGTTCTTCCGCAACATAGGAATTGCAGCATTTGCAAACAAATATATGATTCATCTTGCAAGTGCGGCGTTTTTGGCGACTATAGCGTACTTTATTGTCAGCTTTATTACCGTAAAACTGGCAAAACGAGGGAAACTTGCGACAATATTTCCTAAAAAGGACTAACGAAAAATATTTAAGATATGCCAAAAAGCGTTTTCGTTGTCGGTATCGGTGGCACCGGTATGCGATGCATAGAGAGTTTTGTCCATTTGTGCGCGATCGGAATGTTTGACGACACCGAAGTGCATTTGTTAGCGATGGACACAGACAAGGACAATGGCAACTTCAGAAGGTTGGCTTATTTGGTTGACAATTATAGAAAAATCAATGGCAACGCAATGAAGAAACATACATTGTTTTCAGCCAAGATTAACTATTACCAGTTCAGCCCAGATTATGACAAATCTGAAAGCTCTTCAATGTCAAAAATAATCAATAACAGGTATAACAATGAGGAAATATGTAGTTTGGGAGCAGACTCAAAAATCAAAGCTTCGGAACTTGTGAACCTTTTGCTGCGCCCTGAAGTTGTGGATATGGATTTGAATCATGGCTATCGTGCTCAGACTCAAATGGGCTCAATGTTGATGTACTATGCAATAATAGAAAGAGCATATCAAGATGATTACAATAAGACAACGAGTGGGCTTAGAGGTTTTATGAATGCTCTAAATGATGGAAATTCAGGACACTATGTTTTTGTTTTCGGTTCTGTTTTTGGTGGTACCGGTGCCTCTTCACTTCCAATAATTCCTCCAGCGTTTAATTCTGCGGCAAAGATCCTTAGTCGGAATAATTGTGATGTGATAGAAGGAAACTATTATGGTTCGGTAATTCTTACAAATTATTTTGCGTTTGATTCTAACGTACGTACAAATGATAAGGTTTATGCGACAAGCGATAAGTTTGCATTGAATTCACAGGCTGCACTTAATTATTATCTTAAGGATCAGACTGTCAATGACGTTTACAAAAGGCTGTATGTGTTAGGAAGGGAAGAGTCTTTGCAATTAAATGGTCCGGTTGTGACAGGTGGTGCAGAGCAGTCTAATCCTGCTGATTATATAGAACTGATGGCCGCATTTGCTGCTTATGATTTCTTTAAGACAGCCCCGGACGATTTTGGAAATGAAGACTTGAATAAGAAATTCTATTGTAAAGGCTTACCGATGGGCGTGGATCATCTTAGTTTTGATAATTTCACAGAAGATGCCAATGAATTCAGAAAGCGTTTAGGAGCAATGACTGTGACGGCGTTTTTGAACAGCGCTTATTCTTACTTTGAGAATATCAGGAGAGATACTATTACATTTGATGAGAAGTTGCTCGAACCGCTATATAACTATTTTAGGACTTTTGGCCTTTATAATGATAATGGCACGATAAAATCAGGTTGGCTTGAGCAGATTTTTAATTCTGCGATTCAGGACAATTATCAAAATGGTGCGTTCTTTATGAAGCCTCTTTTTGAATGTCAGGATGAGAAACGGTTGAAAAAGTATGAGATAAATTCAAAACTGTTCAATATGGAAACCCCAAAGTCTTTTAAAGTAGGTTTGTTTTCAAGCCCGTTCAATGTCATAAAAGATAACTTAAAGAATTATAACGTGGATAATGACAATTCTTTGGATGCGTTATTGGAAAGAACATATCATACGATAGTTTCTTTGTACTCTTTGTAATCATTTGTAAATAGTGAATTATGGAAAAAGAAATAAAGCCATTGCTCATAAAATCGAACAATAAAGGTCGAGCGATCAGTAAGGCCGACAAGTGGGTGTCGATGGAATCCGCTGATTCATTTACTCGCAATATTGAAACGGCAAAGACATCAGAAAAAACCTCTCTTGATGTGTTTAATACATTAATATCAGGTGTCCCGTCACCGTGGGCACGTGTAAAGCTTACGGATTATGCTTTGAGCCAAGATTTCAAAGCTAATAGTGATGACAGTTCATTGCTGGATTTTTATAAGCAAGTTCGCGGAGAATGGAGGGGGCTATTTGCTACATATATTCTGTTTTCTGACCGCTTCACCATCTCAGATCCTATTCCGCTTGTCGGAGAAAGTATGGAAAAAACTACCGGAAGGCTTGAAGTAAGAAACATATTAGGTCAGATGTTGTTTAATGAACAGGATTTTTGGAGGCATAGCAGTGACCAAGATGAGAGCCCTATGATACAATTACTGTATTACAAAAGTTCCACATCCCCAGACCGGGAGCTAGTTGGGGCTACATCGCCATTCTCGATTTTCTTTGCTTCATCAAATTACCGAATGCAGAGGGATAAGGATGTTTATTGGGTGCGAGATGGTAAATTCTGTGATCCAACATCATTCACCGATGCGGACAAGTATGTGGATAATATGAAAAAGATAATACTTGTCCTCAAAGATATTATCACTAGTTGCGGTAAGTATGAGGATGCTCTGTATAGAATTGTGAATGATAGACATAGAGTGAAATTGGTAAGTGAATGTATTTCAAAGTTCGCTAATACTTGGAAAGAAGATATAGGTGAAAAATGTCCGGAAGTAGCAAATCTGGAAAACCTTCCGGTTTCGATTAATGCATCTGCAAAACCTAATGGACCACTTGCCTCTTTGTTTGATATCAAATACACCTATTATTATGATAATGGTGATTTTTATATGAAGACAAAAAATACACCAGCAGAGGTTTCAATAGACGATGTTCAGAAAATATTCATTGACAGCAAGTACATAGCCGCCATTAAAAGTACAGATGCGGATGAGTCAAAGTATGAGAATGCACCTGTATTTTATTTGAAGGCGAAAGACTACGACAACGGGCAGGTGTATTTCTGTGCTCTTCCTCTGAGCCGGAAATCGATTGATGAGTATTTTAATAATAGTTTGCATAAAATTATAAAAGGAACTGAAAAATCATATTTGGAAGCAATCGTTCGATATGGCAAATTAACTGTCTCCCTTAAAGCTAACATAAATCAGGTAGGGTGGGTGGATATTGCTTCACGGGAGTACATCCTTTCTGAGCCTGATTTTGTAAGGAATGTGATTTCATGGCCGAATTTCAAGTCGGAGTACTGGAAAGCGTATTATTATTATAGCGAATATCCGCAGAATGATTCTGGTATTAATGCTGTCCCTATATTTCAAAGTGTTGGAAATTCTGATGTGATAGATTTCTCAATCTTAAGTCAGGATAGTATTAAAGAGAATAAGAAAGTAGACTATATCGTTACATATCCAGCGGGGAAAGTTGATGCATCTGAACACCGCTATGAGATAATACGCAGCGATTATCCGTTGAAGATGGTTCAACTTATGGATTATAAGGATGGACAGAAATGTATAATAGGTTTTCTTGTCCTAAGGAATAGTGATAAAAATGCTATTAATGGTGTTGAGATGAAAACTCGGCCGCATACTAAAGTTAGAGTTGGGATTGATTTCGGAAGCACCAACACCTGTGCATATTATCATTCCGATAAGGAAACTGAATCAAAACCAATCCCATTCACAAATAGGCGATTATATCTATGGGGGTTTGAGAATAAGTCAAAGGGACTTGCCCAGAAAAATGAACTTCTTTTTATCTCAAATGAAGAACCCATTAATGGCAATGGACAGATAAAAACTTGGCTCCATAGACATAATGAATTGTTTATTAATCCTGCAAATAAAGGTGAGGCATTAGTTGGCGGAATACCTGTTAATGAGACAAATATAATGGTTAAGGCAATGAATGAGAATTTCATTACCACTAATGCAGGTCTTCTTTGCTGTAATATGAAATGGTTGCCTGATGAAGAAGGTAAAAAGCTAAGGGCTTCTTTTTTAAGAACAGTCTGGTTAATGATTTGTGCGGATTTATTTGATGAAGGTTTTGAACCATCAGAACTGAACTGGTCATACCCGAGTGCGATGTCTTCTCCAGAGATAATTGATATGAGGGCGATTTTTGAAATGTGTTTAAACCATCAGCATCCAATTTTGCCTATAGGCAATTACCTGGATCTTAAAGAGCACACAGAGAGTGAAGCTGTTTGCCGTTACGCCATTTCCAATGCGGAAAAATCTGAAAAACTTGATAGGAGTTTTCAGTCTGAATCGAAAACCCCAAAAGGTTACAGCCTGGAAAAAGACAATATCGTCTTCGGTATAGATATTGGTGGGAGCACTAGCGATATTCTGATAATGGGACTGGAAAATGGTCAAAATTCGTTATTGTCCCAGTGTTCTATAAGAATGGCGGCAGGACAATTTTTCAATGCAATAAATTTGTCTTCAAAATTTAGAAAAGCATTATATGGATTTCATGAATCCAATCAAACTGCCATAAAGGTCATTAATATAGATGATATAATAAGTGATGATCGGGCAAGATACACCCGTGCTCCGTATTATTTGAATAGTGTATTTGACCAACTTAAGAGTTCGGATGAGTTTCTCAGTTTCTATTATTCTCTATACCGTGATGTTCCATTTGTGTTTACCCTTCCTAGCTATATTACAGGAGCTTTAGTGTTTTATTCTGGAATTCAGGTGCATAAGACAATTATGGATAAGAATTTAGAAGGCACTATTAAGCAGGTTTATATGAATTACTATGGAAAGGGAGGAAGGACATTTGAATGGATTTTTGGAGTATATGGTAATAAGGCAAAAGAGTTTTATGCGAGATGTTTCCAAGCCGGATTTGGAAGTGATGATGTGGAATTTATCTGTGCGAATGCTGATGCAATCCGATCAAATAACGCAACTCAAAATAAGACAGAAGTTGCGCGTGGATTGGTTAGTGTGACTCCTGTCAACGGCATATATGAGTCAAATGGTGTTAGCCATGAGTTTAAGACAGAGGTGTTTGGAGAGAAAGGATTCCGTTACACAGATCATAATGGCATCGTAAGGGAAATAAGTGAGTTGAGTATTTCGGATGGGGAGTTCTATAAGAACATCGATCGCCCAGTAGTTTTTGAAAATTTCGAGAGATTCCTTGGAATCTACACTAATTTTATTGAATCAAACGGCATTATCCGTGACAAGCTACTAGTTCAAACACTTTTGTCAAATTGTAATGTGGTGCGCAATGTCAAAAACTTTTTTGACAACGATCCCGAATATATTGAATACTTGAAGAATACGGCAAGTGGAGTTAAACAGGGAACAGCATCTTATAGAATGCCGATGTTTATTGCGGAAGCATTGTATTATATGAAAATAGTTCTTCTTCCAGTAGTGTTTAAGGAGTAATACGAGACGCAGATGGGAGACTATTTCTTGATTCTGTATGTGGGTTATGATTTTATCGTGCCTATCATAGATTCGGTGAAAGGGGATATGTATGGCTACAGGCGTTGGAATGACAACCGCCTGTGGCTTTACTTCCGCGAAGATCCGGATACCACAGGCATCTTGTATGGCAGAGAGTACCGTCATAATGCATTGATGGGTAAGGCGTCTTGCTATGGAGCCTATTGGGAGAACGTTGTGTCTGGGGAGAAGATTCAGATCCACGGGACTTCTGTTATGTATCAGAATCTGATCAAACTTTCGGGTTTGACAGATGATCTAGTGGAATGGTACAGATCTGTAATTCATAATAGTGGTGCGATACCGACCGTTTGCCTTTTCGCGGATTGTGTGGAGCCTTTGGCACGTAAGAGGTTTCTGAAGGTGATGCGGGACAGTGGGTTTGACATTCGCTCATTCAGCCTTTCATTTGATTCTCTTGCTGCTTCGTACTTTATTGAGGATCTGTCGAACTATGCGGTGATGTCAAATAATGTGGATGGCTTTGGAAAACGGATAGTTCTGATAAACGCGGCAGGCCCAAGCGTGGAAATTTCTTCATTAGTCAGCATCAACGGTACATTTGTGACCTGTAGCGACATCAAGAAAATCCCATACGAAGGAGAGAATCCGGTAAAACGTGCCCTTGTAGAACATATCGTGGATGAGGACAACCGTGAACACGGTTTCCTGGCTCAGGATGCTGTCAAGAATGAGTATCTGTACCAGATGCAGTATGTTGATGAGTGGTTGAAAGTGGCTGAAAGTACAGAAGACAATTCCTCATTCAGGATTTCTTATCACTTGTCGATTGATCCGGAAATCACATACAGCAGAAACATCAGCAAGTCTTTCATTGTCCGGAAACAGTCTGAATTGTCGAGGCCTATGTCAGATGGTTTGGCACAGTTCTGTGCCTCTCTTGATTCCACTGATGTATCAGCTTATCTTTTCTGTGGAGACTTGTTCGCGACAGAGAGGATGTATTCTATTTTGTCTCGGATTAATCCTGAGAGAAGTCATTACGTCAGCAGCGAGGACATATCGGACATCCTGCATATTTATCTTCGGAATAATGCAGAGGTAAAGGAGAATCTTAACGATTTCGATCAGATAATGGCCCGAAGGGCGCGTGAACTTGATTCGGCTAGAGTCTGGTCCGTCGAGTCAGGCAAGATTCTAACTCTGAAACGGTCATTCGCGGAACTTTTACCAGATTTCAGGGCAAGGGTTGAATCTTTTAAAAAGAAAACCGATTCTACCTTGGCTTCAGTGGATATGTCTTTGGAAAGAAGTCATTTTGACGAGGCTGATGGTTGTATGGATGAGATGTCTGTTGATGAGAATGCTTTGAAGGTTTTTGTTCAGCAGACTGTGGGTGCTATTTTGGATAACTATCAGAATAATCGCCGGATATTCAAAAAGATATCAGATTATCCTTTTGCCCAAAGCACATTATCAAGTGTCGAGGAAAGTAAATCCGCTATAGAACACTTGGCCAAGTTTTTTGAGGCGGATCGCCAGCGGCTTGGTGTAAAGCGTTCGGACATAAAAGGCTATAGAGAAAGCTATCCGGAATACTGTCGGTTACGAAAAGAATTCGACCGCTCCACAAGTCTGGAAGAGAAACGCCGATTGTTAGGGGAGATGCGTGGGTTGACAGGTGAGACTTTACCCGACGATCCGACAGAGGTTGAATCCGTCAGAGTTGAATTATCCGCGGAAGTGGAATATTCCAAAAGAACATTATTCGTTAAACCGAAACCGATCAGACTACACATAAAGCTTGACGTTCTTGACTCAGGTGTACTGCCTTATTATTGCGCCTTGGTTCTGTCAGACAAGCCTATCTCTTGTGTGGAATGCGGATGTGTTCGTTTGGATGTTCCTAAAGGTACGGAGCGGATTTTTACAGCGGATGTGGATTTGCCTCTGAAGTCGGCGGCGGACAATACAAAGATAATAGCGAGACTCTTTGTGGATAAGGAAAAGGAAAGAATGTGCGATTCTTCGAAGGTCTTGTCCAAAACATTATATATGACCATTTAATTTTCTGAAATAGATGAAAATACGTTGCCCATACTGTTTGAATGAATTTGATAATTCAAAGGCAAGGCTGATATGTCGGAATACATTGAAAAAATGTACGCTGGAAGCGACTGATGAGTTTGTCAGACATTGGAGAATAAGCAGGGATTCCCCAATGGCCTTGAGGCCGCATATTTATAGTGGCGGATTCTCTTTGTTCGGAGCGCCAAAACTGAAAGCGTGCCCGGTATGCGGAGATGATATCCCAGACTATGTTTGTCCTCATTGTCATAATGCTCTTCCACGTGATATGGTTCTTAATGGTACTGACATTATTCCGATCATCGGAGGGCCAGGTGTAGGCAAGACCTGTTATATGGTAGCACTCATCAATCAACTTAAAAGATATGGTTGGAGAGTGAACTTGGTGTCTTCGCTTGATAGTATGTACGGTGATGCGGCCGTCAAATATGAAGAGATGTCAAACACTCTTTTTAAGGACAAGAATGTGTTGGACAAGACGGCCGTCAGAAACGACAGTTTGAATATGCCTTGGTTCATCAAAATAGAAAACAAAGTGAAAATCAAGGCTAAGAAACCGACTTATCTGATATTCTATGATATTGCGGGGGAACAGTTTGCTTCTGCCAATATGATGCTTAACCAGAAGCCTCTGCAATATGCTTCCGGTGCGATAGTCTTGCTTGATACTTTTGACCTTCCTGTTGTCAAGGATTTGTTGAAATCCCTTGGTAAACGAGCGTCTGATGTGCATTTCAGCATTGAGAAGACTGTGGAGGAACTGTTCAATGTCACGGGGCAGAAAATGTCTGGGACTAACGCTGAAATTCTGAAAGGGTGTCCGATTGCTTTCGCTTTCAGCAAGGCTGACATAATTACTAAGTATAGGGACAGCTTGGGGTGCTTTGACAACACTGTTATGGGGAACAGTCTCTTCATTGAAAACAGGCGGTATTCTATGCCGGATACTTTCGGTAAGAACGATTTTGCGGCATATATTAACGAAATTGACACTATCAGTCAAAGTTTCGAGATTGCATTGAGAGAATGTGATCAGGCTGAGATGCTTGAGAACAACAAATGGAATAAAGACGATGTGAGGTATTTTGGAGTCTCTTCCCTTGGAGCGGAACCACAGGCTGATGGCAGTCTTGATGTTGAGAAGGTCATTCCATACCGGGTTTTGGATCCATTGGTCTGGGTTCTGAACCGGTTAGGGAAGATAGAGATAGTCTGATAATCTAAGAAGCAAGGTTGTAAACTACATTTATTAATAACTAAAAAAACTTTTGACCGATATGAAATATTACGAGTTGCTGTTTAACTCTTCCGAAGCTTCGATGACGGGCGGTGTTGGATTTGGAATACGTACAGTTACATCTGGCACACCATCTGAGTATATCAACGCTGTTTTGGCGAGCAAGGCTTTCAATGACTACTCTGCGGGAACATTCAAGATGCCATACCCTAAAGAGTTGTTGGGGAATCCTGAAAGAATACTTTCATTTCCAGTGAACTATTCGTACTCGATCATTCGTACCGAGACGGGTAAGAACCTATATATGCTTCGTAGGTGTGTGCCTCTTGTCTTTGACTATGCGTTCTATTTGGACGGAGTGGCGACTCGACCGGGCAATTATTCCGTGGATGTTCTCCTTTTTGAGGAAGAACCATCTAAAGAAGTTTTTGAAATGCTCTATGAGGCTCCTGAAGAAAACTCACGGTCGTTTCGTCCTTTCAACCGAATCCTCAGGAGTGACAACGAAGAACTCAAGGCTCTTATGACTGGACAGTCTAAACCACTCCCTGTGGAAACATTGTCCACAAAATCAAGGTACGATTTGGCGATTTGCAAGGAGGCGTTGAATATATTCTTCCACTATGTAGAGGCTTTGTCGTTGAAAAAATCTCTGTGCGTAAACATTGAGGATGAAAAGAAGAATGTGGTGATCGGTGATTTGTACAAGATATTCGGAGATTACGCTTCAAAGATTACGTTTGAAGCGTGTCCTTATGACAGAGACTTGAATCCGGAAACAGGTATAATCTTCCTAAGCCAATACTATCCATTCCCGATGATGGATGGTGGCGCTTCTTTCTTATGTCATAAGGCGACGGAAACTCCTGTCACCGCTGAATATACTGAATATTCGGAAAGGATGCTTTCGGAAATCGCGAATGGAAACATTGGCGAATTGAACAGATTGTCATCCTGGATCCTTTCCGGGGATTATCTGGCCGTGGCGGGAAAGCCTAAGGCCGTGGTTGAAGGGTATTACAATTATTGTTTGAGAAAGGATTTGTTCACTCCTGAATATCTTATGTCAGGAGAGTTGCTCAAACTGATTTTGTCGAAGAAAGGAAGCGAGGCTGATCTGGTGATGAAACGTTTGTCTGAATTGCTCGCCGCTGGTCTCCTTGATCCTCAGGATGCGAACATTGTGATTGACGCTCTGAAGCGTGCGTCTTTTGTCAAGGCTTGTGGTTTTGACATCTCTGAACTCAAGGCAAAATTTACTTTCCCATATTCGGAAATAATTTCAGCCAGTGCCAGTTCTCTTGTGATGGCATTCAAAAGTTTGGGCAAGGATTTCTTCGAGGATTTTATGGAACTGTCTCTGTTCAAGAACAAGGTGGAATACCTTAATGATCAATCAGTCAAGCCATATGTTAAGGACCTATTCCCATATCTTATAGCAGAAAAGAAGAAGTATCTTGAGTGTATGATCACTCTCTTTGGCAAGAGGTGGGATCGGAATGAACTGGTCAATCTGTTGAGATATGCAATTCCAGATGCTGGCGAGAGGGAGCGGCAGTACGCTGGTTTGATTAAGCGTGAGCCTGGTTTTGTCGAGCTTGTCTGGGCTTTGATGGAAAAAGATTTAGGAAAAGGCATAAAGACAAATTTAGTTGAATTGTTTTCAGAACAATGGCGTAATCCGGCTTTCGCTCCGTTGTTTTACTACAATTTTGTGGCGGTCGCAAATTGCATTTCTGCCAATAATGTTGTCAGCCTGATTTCTCAAAATGCGGATTTGATGTCTGTGAATCAGGTTTATAAGGGACTGGTTGTCAATGGAGAATCCACTGATAAATCATACTCGAAACTGTTCCGACCGTTTGTGATGACCATTACGGAAAAAAACAAATTCCAAGAAGTTGATGTCGTAAATAACTGTGTTTTGACTCCGTTCAAGGACAATGAGAGGAAAGTTGAGGTTTGGGGGCTATTGAGTGACTATCTTACGGAGAATTATGATCCGCTCTCCAAGCAATGCTACAAGATCGCTTTGGAGATCCCGATTAAGAGTCTGTTCCAAAAAATTGCCTATAAGCGTTTTGGGATGGTTGATGAATATAATCGTAATGAGATAATATCAGATTTGATGAAGAGGGGCGATTTTGACGAAGAACGCTTTATAAGAGAGGTCAAGGCATTGCAAGATCGCAAACAGAGTGGCACTGTGAAAGAATATCTTGTGTTAAGCAAGAAGAAATATTCTGAAGCGAAAGAACTCTTGGAACGGGAATTCACTCAGTTTGCCGATGATTTGTTGGAGTTATTGTATCCGAAGGAGAGGAAGGCTGATGTCCGGAAACAGGCCATCAAGGCATTTTTCTCCAAGTTGTTCAGAAAGTCTCCGAAGGTGATGAAATGTCTGTTGCTTCCATTGTTGTTCATTATGACAGTCGTTTCTGTGGAAGCAAGAGAGTACGGAGACAATCCGTCAAAATATGAGCATCGTTATCAAGTCAATTGTAAGGTCTTGAATATTCGCAACAAACCAGTAAAGGGTAAAATTGTGATGGCGGCCTCAAGGGGTGATTTTCTTTATGGTGAGATTCTGGATGATGGTTGGCTCAAGATAGATGGTGTTGATTTGTATGTGTCCGCCAAATATCTTGACGAAGTGGATAACCCTTGCTATAACTTGCCGGCGGAGGAAAATTCGGCCAATGATTTTGAAAAGACTCTGAAAATCCAGCGAATTGTCAGGTGGTCATTGTTGGTTCTTTGTGTCATTGCGCTTGTCATCGGCATTATAGTCTTTTGGCGTAGGCTTACATATTTGGTTTGCAGTTGTGTTTGGACAAGAAAGTCTGCCAGAAGTCTTAGAAAACACGTTGATGCCAAGGGAATGAATTCGGTTGATGTATCTATCCTTAAGTCAAGAATGAGATTATGGTTCTATAATCCAAAATCCTATCTTACGGTTTTGTTGATTACGGGAATCATTATCGCGGCGATTGCGGCTGGTATTATAGCGATTTTGACCGTTGCAGGCGTAGGGTGGCTTCTGATGCTTTTGGTGTTTGTGCTGATGTGGGCTTTGGTCGTAATTGGTTGGATTCTTTTGGTAGGAGGGGTTATGGCAGCGATCGGATCGATATTCGGCGGAGAGGAACTTGGTTGTGGTGGAGTCCTTGGTGGAATCATTGGGGGTGTTGTTGCCGCCTTGCTCGGAGGTGTGATTATTGGAAACGATGATGCCATAAGAGATTTTGGCTATTCTGCCTTTGATGCAGGCAAAGCGTTTTTCAATCATTTGAATGTCTTGGGTTTTGTCAGGGATTCATTCATTATATACTGGAAACCAGCTTTGTTGATAGTCTGTGCGCCAATGGCTCTGTTTCTTGCACTTGTGGCATTGAACCTTGTTATTTCAGGTATTCTGATTTTGATTGAGAAGATTGCTATGAATAGGTACAACATCAAAAATCCTTGTCCGATATGTCAACACAAGTCGGAGCCTGCGGTTTATCTTTCCAGTGATAATAGAGGATATGAGTTACCTGTAAGGCTGCAACCAGGAATGTATGGCTTGTTTCGCATTATGAATCCATTTACAGGAGAAATGATGCCGACTATGTTTCTTAATGGCAAAGGAAAACTGTCTAGAAGATGTCATAACTGCAATGCGATTATTTCTGCCAATATGGGAATTGAACGCCATATCGCTCTGGCTGGCGTCGCAGAATCCGGTAAGACAACACTGGCATATTCGTTGATCGCGAATCTGATGGTAAAGGGATGTGCCGCTTTGGCCGATGAGGAAAACATAAGTCGGACTGTCAAATCGGAAATTATGAACTCATTGGAAATGCTTAAGAATGTAAAATCTTCCGATGAGACGATATATCCGAGCAAAACTAAGGTTGGACTTATGCGCTCGATTGAGTTGGAGATAAAAAGGAAGACGGCATTGACGAATGTGAATTACAGACTCTTTATCAATGATGTTGGAGGAGAATTGTATGACACAGTTTCGGTAGACAGCAGCTCTGCTTCGGAAATGAGCCAGTTCGCCAGAAATGTTAACACGATCATATTCATAGTTGATCCGATGACAACGGATTTTTCGGATTGTGATATTTCAGATGAATTTAAGAAATGGTTGGACGTTAATCAGAAAAAGAATATAGTGAAGGTAAACATAAAGGATGCTTTCGACAGACTTGTGGATTTGTTCGCCAAACAGGGACTTTCTGAAAGAGATTTCCATAAGATTGATATTGAGATTGTTTTGGTTAAGCAAGACTTGGGATATCTTGATGGGACAGATTGTGCTTCTTCTGAAGCGCTTAAGTGCTTTATGTATTCGGATATGGGACTTGCGGCTCTTATCCAGTCTGTGGAGAAGACTTTTACGAGCATCGGTTACAATGCCTTTTCTGTTGTTCCAGGGAATGATCGTCAAAAACTTGTTTCGAACTTTGTTCGTAGAGTGATGGAACGACTTGGCGTAAAGATGGATGAATAGTGTTATTGTCTGAGAATTATGAAAAGGATATTCAGTGTGTTTCTGTTCACCGCATTATTGATGGCAATATGCTCTTGCGCTCAGAATCCTGCAAGGCAAGTTGATGATCTGCGGATTTTTGTGTCTGAGGTTGAGGAGGAAAGCTCTTCTTATGATACGGAACAATGGGAAATTGTCAATGCCGAGTTTGAGGCGATGGTGTCCAAACTAGAAGAGAGTTCTGAAGATATGACGAAGGAGGAAAAAGATGAGGCGTATGAAGTCATTGGCAAATATTATGGGATATACTTGAAGAAAGGAGTCAATGACGCTGTGAATGAGGTTCAGAAAGCCTTGGATGGCCTCTCTCCTTTGATTGAGGGATTTCAGAAGGCCTTTGAGGATTAGTGTAAGTTGTTTTACATAGTATGGCAAAAAAGAAAAATGTTCCGGTGACTCTTGGCCGGTTCAATTGGGGAGCCTTTGCGTTTAGTTGGATATGGGGAATTTTCAATGGCTTGTGGTGGTCTGCGGGAATCATTGTCTTGATGCTTATGAACTCGTTGGCGACTTGGACAATGACGATTGCTGTCTGCCTTCTTTTGGGATTTAAAGGCAATGCCATATCGTGGCGATCCAAAAAATGGAAGAGTGCCAAAGCCTTTGACAAGGCCCAGACCATCTGGTCCATTGTCGGAATAGTAATTTTGCTCATAGGACTAGTGAATTATGTATGGTGGAAGATTAGTGTCTTCTTTTGAATAAATAAAATAATTAAATGAATATGAAACGAATAGCTATAATAATCTTGTCCATTTTGATGCCTTTCTTGTGTGATGCGCAAAAACCTTTTGAGCGGGGTAAAACTCTCTATATGGATGGATGGTATGATGAGGCTTTGCCTCTATTGCAAACATCAGCCAAGGAGGGATATGGTGAAGCGTGTTATTTTCTGGGAAATATGTACTTTTATGGATGGGGAGTCAATGTGGATTACGATATAGCGTTAAGAATGTACAATCGTGCCGCCGAGTATGGATATTCCGATGTAGAGGCTGAACTGGGAATGATGTCCGCATATGGGTTTGGATGTGAGAAGGATTTGGAGAAGGCAGAGAAACTATTGAAGGTTAGTTCAGAAAAAGGGAATCTGAAGGGGATGTATTTTCTGGCTGTCTTTTACAAAAAACACGGGGATCCGCAAGCGAAAAAGGAATCTTTCAAATTATTTAAGTCATTGGTACAAGATAAGATCTTCAGCTCTCATCAAGGATATTATTCCAGGCTCTATTATTCTTATTATAACAAATCTTTGATTGCTTTGGCCCAATATTGTGAAGAAGGGATTGCTTGCCCAAAGGATTTAAATCTTGCTATGTTTTTTTACAGTATGGCTGATGCTTGTTTGTGTCACGATTGGGGTAAATTATTTTTGGTTTCAAATGGTATCTCATCATATAAGGCAACTATGCTGATAGATAGGTATAATGCATATATAATGCATAACCCTGCACGAGACAACCTATGGTCAGCGGTATATTACAAAAAAGGTTATCACGAACCTTTTGCTTATTATTATCTCTCTCAGACAAGAAAATGGTATTCTGATGATGATTATATAGATTATCTCTCTCGTGCGGCCGATGGTGGTATAGCGAAGGCGCAGAAAATGCTCTCTGATTATTACAAAGAAGGTAAGTATGTTCCTGTAAACTTGCTCAAATCCAAAGAATGGTATGCAAAGGCTGTAGCTAACGGTTATGATCAAAGGGTAGAGAAGGACACTGTCTATAGGCATTCTTTAGGTTATTATGATAAATATGAACTTTATCATTATGAAGATATGGATTGCATTGTCCTTCGTAACTATATTGATGAAAAAACAGGTTTTGTCACTAAACCTTCGCGCATTATGGATTTGAAGGGATACTATTTCGGTTTTAAGTCAACTATGGCCGAGATGATGGATTTCATCAATGAAAAAGAACAGGAAGGGTGGGAACTGCCGAACTATGCTGATCTCAAAGATATATTGGTTAATTTGGATTCTGTCAACAAAGTGAATGCAAAGATTGGCAAGCCACAGATTACTGAATCTGATAGGTTCTTTTATTCATTTGGTCGTATTGACAACAAAACATTTGATATGACATATGAGAATTATATTATTCAATTAGGAGATATAAATCGTGGATGGGGTGGGGAGAAATATTCTGGTCAAAATATAAAAATCTATTTTGTCCGTAATTTATGATGGAATCTTAATTTATACTTGCTGCATTAGTGAGAATGAATACGTATCCAGATATTTTTTGTATTATTTGGTTTGACATATTGTGGTTGACAAATAAAAACGGTTCGAAATTTATGAAGAGAAAATCTATTCATCCATTGATGTTTTTTGTGGCGGTCGCTTTAATTGCTGCCGCTTGCGGTGACGGAAAACCGGTAGGCAAGGAGCAGAGGTTGCCTTCTGTTGGACGTGGACTTGGAACTGGTGACTTGGAGATCATTCCGGTGGTTGACAAAGACGATAGTGTGTTGTTTGTGAGCACGGTGGATGGAAAAACGTTGCCGGAATTGAGAAAGTGGGATTATGCGTCTCTTTTCTATGATGGCTATTCTGTTGTTGAGGATGACTCGGGAATTTTTTTTATGAACAAAAAAGGAGAATTGCTGAACAAGAATACTCCATACAGCGATGTTACTCCATTCTCGGACGGAGTCGCTTGGGTTGTTGAGGATGGAGGGTGCCCAAAGGCGATAGACAAAAAAGGCAATGTGCTGTTTGAGATGAAGGACGCACATACTGTCTATCCGTTCTATGGTGGCTACGCTTTGTTCATTCAGGATCTCCCGGTTTATTGTGAAGAAACTGTATATGGTGTGGTTGATAAGAAGGGGAATCAAAAGTTTATCAATGAGAGCATAACGGATGGGCTGTTTCCAGTCATCGTAGATAATCGGGCGTTGTTGGCAACGTTTGATACTTTTGGATGGGAATTGTTTGAATGCCAAAAAGACACAGTTCACAGTACAATGGGGTGGGGATATGACTATGATTCTGGTGATGAAATCCCCGTATGTTTTGATCAATATGTTGATGAAAAGTATCAGATACTAAATAACTATATTCAAGTACTTAAGGATCGCCGTATGCCGATATGCATCAAAGGCAAGTGGGGTGTCACATATTTGTCGGGAAACTTTGATGATAAGGATAAGAAATTGATAGATTGCGAATATAATCGGATAATATTGGATGGAAAGAATTATCTCGTAAAATATGGACGTAAGTTTGGATGGCTGGACGAGAAAGGTGATTATCTGATCAACCCACGATTTTTGGATGCAATGCCGTTTGGCGAGAGTTCCTTGGCAGCCGTTAAGGATGATGTTTCTGAGAAGTGGGGCTTTGTTGACAAGGATGGAAATTGGATTATAACTCCAAAATTCAGAGCTGTTCTTCCTTTTGAGATGCGGAATGTCGCACCGGCGTGCGATGCTGAACGGAGATTGTGGGGATTGATTGACAATTCTGGAGAATGGATTGTTCCTCCACAGTTTGAGAAAATCTATGAGATGGGTATTCCGGATAGGTTTATGGTAGAGGATGCTGCGGAAATGGTTGGTGTTATTGACCTACAGGGTAAATATATCGTGCAGCCGAGATATGATGATTTTGAGACCCCGTCAATATTGGAGAATAATTATTATGGTTATATGGATGAGAATTTCTCTTATGTGAGGAGCCGGTATGTTGATGTGGATGAAATAGCCTCTGGTTTGAGGACTTATCTTGATACATTGAAGAGCGCGGGACTTTCGGATTTGATTGATAATTATTATGGTGAAAACCTTAGAGCAAATACATCGGGAGTGGTGAAACTTGATGAAATAAGGTTGACTAAAGAAGCGTCTGTTGCCTTGTCTATTGAAATTGATGAAGACTTTTGGCGGAAAGAGTCTGATGGATGGTTTGGCTATAATTATGTTTTGGACAAAAATATAGTGATAAACGAATATTCGCTTACTGTTACCCTGTCTGACATTGCCAAGGGTAGAGCTTTCGATGTAATGAAAAAGATCCGTTCTTTGGCGAACTCATCAAGTGATGATGTCTTGACACTGGATGGACGAAAGATAACGGTGGCGAAAATATCTCCTGATGAGATTCTTTTGTCTATTACTTGTAATCTTTAAGAAAATGATTGAAATGGTGACTGTTAGGTCGATTATTGCCAGGATCTTGCTTCCTGTAAGTGTGTTTGTGCTGACCGTTTCATCGTGTGGCATAAGAAATTCGGCTAAAACATCCTATGATAAAGGCTATTATACTGACGATTTGAAGATAATACCTCTATACAATGGTAAAGGTTTTGTCTTTGTCAATATTGAGACAGGCGAAGAACTCTCCAACCTTGGCGTTTGGGAGAACGCCTCATTGTTCTATGGAGGATATTCGGTTGTTTCCGATAGCCTGGATAATAGGTTCTTTATTGATAAAAAAGGCCATATCTTAAACCGTGATGCACCATATATCAGGGCTACTCCGTTTTTCGATGGTTTAGCTTGGGTTATGGGTAAGGACAGTTGCGCTAAAACCATTGATTCAAATGGAAAGACTGTCTTTGAGATGAGAGATGTATATATAGTGTCCGCATTCCATAATGGCTTTTCAGTTGTTATTAATGACATAAAAGGATCGATAAGGATTGTTGATAAAAAAGGGAACATTCTGGAACTGGAACCAGAATGTAAGGCAGTCACCCCTATTGTCATCAACAATAAAATCATCGTTTCGACAACCGAGCACAATTATAATGTTTTTGAATATTCAAAGGGAAGATTTTTAAAGCGTACCTTTTTGGATGATGGGCTTTCCTCTTTTAGTCTTAAGGATAATATTGGAGAATATTCATATATGTCGCAGAATCTTTTCCAAGCGATATGTGAGGATAAGATCCCTTTGTCGAATATTGACGATGAGTGGGGCATATTCAGTTTGGATGATGGAAAACCATTGATTGATTATGAATATGATGGGATTGTTCTGGATGGAGATAACTATTTGGTGAAGAAAGGAAATAAATATGGATGGATAGATGCCGAGGGTAATTATTTGATTAATCCACGTTTTGGCAACGCTAATATTTTCGGAGAGGATCTTTGGGCCGCTGCTCAGGATGACTATACTGAAAAGTGGGGATTCATTGACAAGAAAGGCAATTGGGCTGTTAAGCCTGAATTTGAAGAGGTTCTTCCTTTCAGACGACGTGAGGTCGCGCCGGCACGTGATGTGGAAAGGAGGCAATGGGGGCTTATTGACAAGTCTGGCGACTGGATCGCCTTCCCGCAGTTCTTGATGATACTTGATTTCGGCTATCCCGACAGATTTGTTGTCCTTGATGAATCGCGTGCTTGGGGTGTCATAAATACTGAAGGGAAATACGTAGTTCGTCCAAGGTATCCGGCTATGATGAAGTTCCTGTTTGAGAATCTCAGTGGTACCTTGAATGGAAATATATTCGCATTTTTGGCGAAAGACTGAGTTTGTTGCTTTTCGAAATCTCCCTGTTGTATGGTTGTACAATGGGGAGATGTTGTGTTACCTGACGGGCGCACTTTGAGGTGATATTGCGCCGTTAGGGTGAAAATGTGCTATGACAGAAGTGAGGCCTCGGAGAATGTTTATATGCGTGCATTCAAGATCAAGGCTGTGAAAGCAAGAAACATACAGCTCTTTGAGCAGGGCGGTGTTAAGAAGATTTCAGCCGAAGTGATATTGCAGGTCGGTAATGTTTCAGATGTTGGAAGGATCATCTCCAATGTCGAGAATGGCAAGAAGGAACTGATAGATGTTAAGTTGATTCACTATATTGATAAGGGTTGGGTCGTTGAGGAAGATGATGAATAAGTATACGGATGATATGCCGGAGGAAAACCCAGACTGCACAAGGACATGTAGGTTGTGAATATGGCGGCACACAAACCCGCCCTGAGTACGACGTGAAGCCTGCGGATATGCCACCTATGGTTTCTGGAGACATAGTCGGCATACGATCGTGCCTCACAATGGTGTAGGAGCGTGACCGTATGCCGCCATTTTGCAAAATGACACTCCATCATCCTTGGAAAGGCAATCTTGTTCAGGTTGGTTGTCGAATGCGGCTACGAGACCCCGCAGCGCAATTTTATGGAATATAACGGCGAGCGTGCCATCGGTATGGTCATCGCCGCAGGCTCTGGAACCGACATCGTGAAGGTCGGAAAACAGGTGGAGAAACGTCAGGAACAACTTGGCTCTGAGAGGCTTCCTGTCGGCGTCGAGTGCCACAAGGTCTTCTTCCAGCCGGACGAGGTGACATCCTCGCTGACGACATTCGCCATCAATCTGATTGAGTCCGTGCTGATCGTCATCGCCATCCTTGTGATCACAATGGGCTTCAGGAGCGGACTTATGATCGGAATCAGTCTGGTTGTGATCGTGATAGGCTCGTTCCTGTTCCTCGGGTTTATGGACGGAACGATGCAGAGAGTTTCGCTGGCGTCCTTCATCTTCGCGATGGGTATGCTTGTGGACAACGCCATCGTGATCACGGACGGCATCCTTGTCGGTCTGAAAACCGGAAAACCTCGCCGTGAGGCTATGACGGAGATCGGACGAAAGACGGCCATGCCGCTTCTCGGAGCGACCGTGGTAGCGATCCTGTCCTTCCTTCCTGTGTTCCTGTCTCCTGACTCCGCCGGAGTCTATGTCCGGGATTTGTTCATCGTCCTCGCTGTCTCGCTGCTTCTCAGCTGGATTCTGGCTCTAGTTCACGTGCCGCTTATGGCTGACAAGATGCTTAAAGGCGCGAAGTACGAGAAGGCGGACACAGAAAAGTCAATGTACGATGGTTGGCTTTACCGCTTTCTGAGAAAGGCGCTGACATATTCAATAAAGCATAAGTTCGCTTCCATCGTGATTGCGCTTGCATTGATCGGTAGTGCCTTCTGGGGGTACAAGTATATGAGGCAGGGCTTCTTCCCGGATATGACCTACAGCCAGCTTTACATGGAGTACAAGCTGCCGGAAGGTACGAGTCCTTCAAGGGTTGAGGCTGATCTGAAGGAAATCCGTGAATGGCTACAGAAACGTCCGGAGATCAAGGACGTGACCACTTCATTGGGAGGCACCCCGGCGAGGTACAACCTTGTGCGCAGCATCGCCACGCCGTCGTTGTCCTACGGTGAGCTGATCATCGACTTTACCGATCCTAAGACGCTGGAAAAGAGCATTGACGGACTTCAGGAGCTGATGACCCTTGAGATGTCCAAGGCCGCCAACGAGTTGGATGAGTCTGAATATGAACGTGCTCTGGCCGCAGGCAACACCGCTTCCGCAGAGGAGAATGTCCGTGTCAGCCGCCTCCATTACGATGCCGGCACCGAGACCCTCTCCGATCTCCTTGAGGCCCAGACCCTCTGGCAGGTGGCCAACCGTGACAGCATCGAGGCCGACATCAACCACTTCCTCGCCTGGCTCTCATACCTCAAAACCACGGGCCAAATCTGTAATGAGTTTATTAAGTGATTATGAATGAATATATTCCGTGATTCTGCCAGGCATCGTGGAAGGGCAGGAATTTAGAATATGCTCATTTATAGATATATACGTTTTCATACAAAGTTTGCTCCTCCCATGGTGAATGATCACTATGAGAGGAGCATTTTGTGGCTTTTATGTTTCAGACAGAGTGAAAAAGTGACGTGACAGGCGCAAAAAATGGCATTATCGCACCAGAGCGTTGTGCGGAATTCAGGGCCCGATCCGCTAAAACCCGATCTTCCCTTTCTTGGAATCCCACTTGAATGTCTCGATGTCGGCGAGCTGGACCTGATGGGACTTTGGTGGGCGGGCCAGACCGGATTCTCTGAGGATAACCTGCTGGTAAATGGTTCTGGACATGAGTTTCATTGTTCTGGCCGATGCTCCGATCGAGGAACTGAGCGAATATAGGAATTCTTTTATGTGTCTTTCGGCGGCTGGACTGAAACTTACCGAGTACTTTTCCAGACATCCGCAAAGGATCTGGAAGAGTTCTTCAGGAGTGAAATCCTTGAACACCAAAGTGTGGTCGAACTCATAGACTCCGCCGTCAGACAGTTGCTCGGCCACGTTCTTGTTCGGAGCGTCCAGCTCAGCGAGAATCAGAGCGCACTCACCACCGCTCTCGACAGTCAATTCCTTGACTTTTAGTCGTATCTGTTCCACGCCGCGGCCGTAACCAAGCCTCGCCTCGTTGAATTTTGAATCATCGACATCTATGAATATCAATCCGTTACATGATTTCTTTACGGCTTCCTGAAGCACGGCGTCACAGTCGGCCTCTGAAACATTGAATATTCGTTCGCCTTTTATCTCTGTTATGTGGCTGTTGGCGATGAGGCGCATACCCTTGAGAATTGTGGCCATTATTTCGGCTACCGTGCTCTTGCCCGTGCCGCTCTTGCCGATGAACCTCCAGGACAGAAGTCCTTTGCCGACGTAAGGTTCTCCGATTGAATGGAGGTAGCGAGCCGAGCGGACGAAGTTGTGGATCGCTTGCTTGACATTGCTTAGGCCGGCAAGGTTGTCAAGCCGTCTCAGAGCCGAGTCAATGGCGGCATCGTCAAAGACCACATCTTTCTGTTTCTTGCCGATCACGACATCCTCGGGGAGAATCGTGCTGAGATCTTCGGCTGTCGGGTTTTCCATTTTTGAGGTTCTTGCCCCAAGTGTCGCAAGTATCTCGTTCTGAAGTAAGTTCGACACGAATCGTCCATTGCCGAAACGTGGGGAAGGCTTCTCGGACTCAGTTTGGATGATGGTCATCATGTTCTGTTCAGCTCCCTTGGTAAGATTGAATCCCTGCTTGCGGATCATTAGTTTTCCGATTTCCAAAAGTTCTTCGGTCGTGTAGTCCTCGAAATTGAAAACGTTCGGAAAACGACTCTCTATTCCTTCATTGCTTTCCAGAAGTTTCTTCATCGGAGCCGTGTATCCGGCGAGAATCACTACCATGTCCAGATTGTCCCTGCCAAGTTCCGTAAGAAGAGAGTTCATCACTATGCGCCCGAAATCCTTCTCGCCTCCCTCTACCAGTTGGTAGGCCTCGTCGATGAACAGGATGTTGCCCCGGGCCCTGGACAGCAAGTTGTTCATCTTGAATTCCGTCTCACCGATGTACTGACCGACCATCTGGCTTTTCTCCGTGCGTATCACCCTTCCACCGGACAGGATTCCCAATTCGGCGAACACCTTGCCGATTATCTCGGCCACGGTTGTCTTCCCGGTTCCCGGATTTCCGAGAAATGCCATGTGAAGGCGGGGCATGCTTGTCGGCAGTCCGAACTCCATCCGCTTGGATGCGAGTCTCACTGCGTTGAGGTAGTCCTTGACTTTTGTCTTGATCTTCGCCAGACCGATGAGTTCGTCAAGCTCGTTCATGGCGTCACCGGCGCGACCTCTGATCGAAGGAATGTCCTCTGGCAAGACCAAGCTCAGATCGTAGGCGTTGTCATTGCCGGATTCCCTTGAGAGACGACGGTACATCGCCGGAATGACGCGCTCATCGAAAAGCCGTTGGACAAACCTTGCGTTCTCGAAGTCCGGGCCGCGGAGATTGTACTTGTGCAGGATGAACATCTCCAGTTTTTTCCTTGCCTCGGAGGATAGGATTATGTCCCTGTCTCCACAACAATTGTCAGCGATACCGTACAGTTCCTCCGGTGTGAAATCCCCCATATAGATTGGCTCTTGGAAATGCTTTTTCAGTTCCGGGTAAGTGGCCAGAAGACTCTCCATACCTTTGGGCTCTCCGCTCAGCACAAGCATCCAGGAGGATTGTTTCATAGGGTCTTCAAGTTCATCGATGAGGCTTCGTACAATCTGCTGCTCTGTGTCGATGGCTTTGTTCTCGCTATGATAGAGTTCATGGGCGTTCTCAAAGACAAGAATTCCCCCGACCGCGCAATTCACCTCGCTGGAAACGGTGTTGTTGGATATTTTAGTGAGGGTTGTATACCTGATGATGTCACTGTCCAGCATACCGAGGCTTTTATATAGGTGCAACAGGTAGCGTACACAGTAACTTTTCCCGGTACCTGGATTTCCGATGAGAATGGTGTGCATCACCGGAAGGTTCTTCTTAAGATCCATGATGCCGCGGCGTTCACCGGTGGCGTGGCAGATTATCACTTCCTCCATCCTCTTCTTTAGGTTGCCCCAGCCTGGCAGTCCGTTCACAATCTCCATGATCTCTTGTGGCGAGAGGGGGGCCGGATCTTCAGGCGCGGTCCCGGAGTCGGAATCATTGCCGGAACTCATCTCGGCTACCTTTTGTTCGAGAAGGGTGTCGAATTCCTTTTCACGATCTGATTCAAGTTTCCAAAGAGCATAGGACATGCAGAAGTGGAAAGGAGTTTCATCCATCATGTCTCCGATCAACGACTCCTCAATGTCGGACCGATCCATGCCGTCTTCTATCCTGCTGTCAATCAGATCCATCAACTCTTGTTGCGCTGGATTGGGGTTCTTGAATATTTCAGAAAAATCATTTGCCGGAGGTGTCATAATCAATGTGGCTTTTTGCAATCAGCCACAAAAATAGTAAATATTCACCGTGATTAGCAACATTCAATCAATGAATATATTCATGATTCCTGCCGGTCATTTTGGAAGGGCAGGAATCGGTAAGTGATTGAGGAACAAAGAGTGAATCCCCATCAATTGAGCATCAGACCGTTAATGATTTCAGCTGGATTCTGCGGAATGTGATAAGGTATGCGGTCATGACCATTATGCCGGTGATGATCCAAGAGACAGGATAGACGAACATCAACGCATGGAAACCTTCCCAGACCGGACAGACGGTGTAAACCCAGGCGATGCGCAGGACACATGTTCCGAAGACCGTCAGCAGGGTCGGGAGCATCGACCGGCCCATGCCGCGCAGTGCTGACCCCGGGATCTCGTAGAGACATGCCAGTCCTTGGAACATCAGCACGGTCCGCATCCTGATCGTGCCGAAATCCTTCACCGTCTGGGAATCCGTGAACAGTCCGAGGAAAAAGTCGGACCATCCGGCGAACACCCAGTTGAGCAAGGCACAGGAAAGAGTGCCTAACCCCATGCAGATCAGGAATATTCTTTTGACTCTGTCCATATTCCCGGCTCCGTAGTTCTGCCCCACGAAGCTGATCGCCGCCCCGTTGAACGCCGCGATGACATAGTAGCAGTACTGCTCGAAGTTCAAAGCCGCCGCCGAGCCGGCGACCGCGTTGAAACCATAGCTGTTGATGCTGGCCTGGATGATCACGTTGGAGATGGAGAACACCACTCCTTGCAGTCCCGCCGGCACACCGATCTCCAGCATGTGCGAAAGTTCGTCCTTCTGGATGTGCATGTCGTCAAGGTGCAGCTTGTAAGGGTCTTGCTCCCGTAGCAGAATTTGGACCACCATCACCGCACTGAACAGGTTGGAGATGCCAGTGGCGATCGCCACACCTTCCACTCCCATGTGGAAGACGATGACAAACAACAGGTTGAGCACTGTGTTTATGATCCCGGCCCATATCAGGATGTAAAGAGGCCGCCGGGTGTCGCCGAGACTTCGCAGGATCGCAGACCCGAAATTGAAGATCATGATGAACGGCATGCCCAGAAAGTAGATCCGGAGGTATGACACCGCCATCCTCGTGACCTCGACCGGTGTCCCCATCATCCTGTGCACCGGCCCCGCTACCGCCGTTCCCAACACCATCAGGAAAACGCCGCTGAGCAGCGCCACGACCGCTGAGGTGCTCACCGCACTGCGTATCTTTTCCCTGTCATTCTGCCCGATATGGTTGGAGATGACCGCGTTGGCACCCATCGATATGCCCACAAACAGATTGATCAGCAGATTGATCACAGGCGCGTTGCTCCCCACCGCCGCCAGCGCTTCGCTGCTTGCGAACCGTCCCACCACCGCCACATCCACCGAGTTGAACAGCTGCTGCAGCACACTGCTCGCAGCCAACGGCAGCGCGAACAAAAGAATCTTCATGAACAACGGTCCATGAAGCATGTCGATCTCATTATGCCCAATTTGTTTGGATGCCATTATTTTTTCATTTAATATTTAAGCCTATGCTTACACTATGATTTGCCGAACCTCTTGAGGTCACTGCGGTAGCGGGCGTAGAAGAATATGCCGGCGAGGGTGAGGCCGATGGGGAAGCCCAGCCATATTCCGTGGATGCCGAGACTGGTCTTGAAGCCGAGGACGTATGCTGACGGAATCGCTATGAGATAGTAACTTACGAACGCGGCGTACATAATCGGCCTGACGTCCTGGATGCCACGCAGTACGTTGGCGAAGCAGAGCTGGAGACCGTCACCGAACTGGTAGGCGAAGAGCAGGAAGAAAAGCGACACAGCCATCGCCGAGACCTCAGGGGAGTCTGTGAATATTCCTGCGGCCTGGTAGCGGAAGCAGTAAAGCAGCACCGACAGCGTGGCGGAGATGCCGAGGGTCATGAAGTAACCTTTGCGGGCATATTCACGGACAGACCCTAAGTCCTTTCTGCCGAAAGCGTTGCTGACGAGGATCGAGACTGCGAACGAGAGCCCCTGCATCATCAGGAAGAAGAGCTGCGAGATGGTGATGACCACTTGGTGAGCCGCCAGTTGGATGACTCCCAGCCAGCCTGCCATCACCGCGGCGAATGTGAATGTGGAGGATTCCAAGGCCATCTGGATGCCGACCGGGTAGCCCATCTTGAATACGGTTTTCATCTCGCCGCGGGAAAGGAGCGCCTCTTTGAACGCGCGGGCATATTCATTCATTTTCTTTGACTTGAATATGAATACGACGAACACGAGAAGAATCAGCGCTCTGGAGACGAGCGTGCTGATGCCGGCTCCGGTGAGCCCCATTTCCGGGAATCCGAGCTTGCCGTAGATCAGCACCCAGTTTCCGAATATATTCAGCAGGTTCCCGATCATCAGCAGGGTCATCGAGATCATCGGGCGGCATATTCCGTCCGTGAATTGCTTGAGGACGTTGAATCCGAGGGCGAACAGGGTAGAGATTCCGATGATGGCGAAATAAGGCTTGATGTAAGGCATCAATTCAGGTGCCTGGCCGAAGTGATCAAGACAGAAGTAGATGATTGTAAGGAGAATGATGCTGATCCCGCCGATGATTCCGTTTGTCATGAGACCGTTTTTCACCGTGATCCCGATTCCTTTGATGTTGCCGGTCCCGTTGTCCGCACCTATCATCGGAGTCATCCCGGCGGCGAATCCCAATTCGGTGAGGATGAACAGGTTCATGACATTGTTCACGAACGATGACGCGGCGAGCTCGTCCACGCTGTGCCACCCGATCATGATGTTGTCGGCGAACGCCAGAATTATGACGCAGGCCTGTCCGAGCATGATCGGCAGACCTATCTTGAGTATTTCCCTGATCTTCTTCATGCGGAGGCTTTCCCCTTGCTGTGGATGATTGTGATCACCGCCGTGAGGATCAGCAGGATGCCGACTACCAGGTTGACGGTCAGAGCCTCGTGGAAGACAGTGAGTCCGATCACGACCGCAGTGAGCGGCTCAAGGGCACCCATGATGGCTGTCGGGGTGGAGCCGATGATGCGCACGGCGATTCCCATAGAGACGAGCGAGAATACGGTCGGGACGATGGCGAGCATCAATGAATATCCCCATTCGCGGCCGGTGACAAGCGGCATGAGATGCCTTTCCGCAGATGTGAACGAGAACAGGACCATCGACACGGCGCAGACGATAAGCACGTAGAAACTAAGCTTCATCGCCGACATGTCAAGCCTGTGGATTGTCACCCTGTGTGGCAAAGGAATATATTTGGATAACTTGCTGTGCCCGGTTCCCAGCTCGGATTCCGGTGCGGAGGCTCGGTTGGCCACGATGATGTAGAGTGCGTAGCTCAGGGCGGAGACCATGACCAGAAGCACTCCGACGGTACTGAGGACGGTTTCGCCGTCACCTTTATAAAGAAGAAGGACTCCTACCAGCGAGAGCGCTATGGCTGCCGCTGTGGCCTTCGTGATCTTCTCTCCATAGAGCATGGCCATCAGGACGGCTGTCATCACCGGGTAAACGAAGAGCAGGGAGCAGGCGACTCCGCTGTCCAAGTACAGGAAGCTACAGTACAGTGTCAGCGAGGAGATCACGAACAGCAGTCCGAGGGCGGTCAGCGTCGAGAGTTCACCACGGCTGACCTTGAATGACTCGTATCCTGTCACATCGACAGGCTCAGTGACCGAAGAATGTGGCTCGGTGGCGGAATCTTTTCCAGTCGCTGAGCTTGTCGAAGCGACCTTCCTCCCGGCAATCATCTTTCCTGCCATGATCATTCCGATGATCAGCGCCGCAAGTCCGTACCTGTAAAACAGTACCGACTCCACATTCAACCCCTCCTCGTAAAGGTACTTCGCACCCAGAGGGTTCACACCATAACTGACAGCGGCCAATATCCCGAAAAAGAACCCTTTGGCCTTGCTTTCCTTTGTCCTAACCATATTCCTTTTTCAAAATAAGGCTGCAAAGATAGCATTTTTCTTTTTTGTATATGTTCCTAACCGTCACTCCGCTTCCTGGAATATTCATAGATGGTTTTCTTTTGCTATTTTTGCAGGGAAAATGAGACAATTCGTGATCAGGCCGCTGAACGCGGCGGGACATATTACGGCTCAGCCGATGCATAGGATGGTCAGGGAAGACTGGTCGTTTATCTATCTTATTTCCGGAGAGGTGCTTGCGGATGTCGATGGCCATCCCTATCTGTTGCGGGGGCAGGATTGCGCCTTGATCCCGCCGCAGTCGGCATATTCCGTGAAATATTTCAAGGATTCCATCGGGTATATGGGGGCGTTCTCTTCCGGGCTGCTGCGTAATTCCGGACATAGGGTGCTGAGACTCAGGGCGCCGAGTGTGATGACTGTTCCGATGGAGGACAAGGTTTTCTTCGATGAGCTTCTGATCAGAATGACCCGGTTCTCGGAAGATTTTCCTACGATTCAAGGATTGCTGGAAGTCCTGCTTGGAGAGTTTGACAACGTCATTCCTCAGAACAACGGAACCGCGTCAGCCAGACTTTGCTCCGCATATCTTGGCCGGGTCTTTGACACTTCACGTCCGTTCGGCGGAGTGTCCGGCTATGCGGAGGAACTGGGCGTGACTCCTAACCATCTGAACCGTGTAGTCAAGTCCGAGACAGGGCGCAGTGCGGGAGAGTGGATAGAGAACGCGCGTCTTGCTTTGGCCAGAACCCTTCTCCATGATCATGGCATCCCGATCTCAGAAGTATCCTACAGGCTTGGCTTCGAGGATCCAGCCTACTTTTCGCGCTTCTTCAGAAAACTGGTCGGAATGTCACCGACTGACTTCAGAGGCGTGTAATCAATCCTTTAAAACAGTGGGCGTCCGGTACCTGCAGGCCATGGCGGCCTACGCGCTTCGCGCGCCCTATCCGGGTGAATGGCCGCCATGACCTGCCGGCACCGGAACGCAGAGGCTGTGCTATGCATAAAAAATCCAAGCCGAAATCTGATTATCATAAGTTTGCAAACTGCGTTGGGACTATCTTTGCGCCCGAATTTGTCCGATATGCTTGCATCCTTATTGACATCCTTACTGATAGCGTCCACTCCGGTGACAGAGGTCAAAGATACGATCACCGGTTCGGTCGTGACCTCTTCCGTGAAACGGTCGGCCTCAATCACAGGGGTGACCTCCATCACTTCGTTGACTATGAGGAATATGGAAGAAAGAGGAATCTCGTCTCCCAAGGATCTTTCATCCGTGATTCCGGGGTTGAATATGCCGGACTATGGCACTTCGATGACCTCGACGATCTATGTCCGTGGCCTTGGTTCCAGGATGGACAATCCGGTCATCGGACTCTATGTGGATGACGTGCCGATTCTGGACAAGAACTGCTACGATTTCGCTTTCTCCGACATCCGCAGGATTGATTTTCTGCACGGACCTCAAGGAACCCTCTACGGACGCAACTCGATGCTCGGAGTCCTTTCCATCGAGACACTTTCTCCAACCGCATACCAAGGCACGAGAGGCACCATTGAATATGGCAGCGCATCCTCTTTGTCCGCGAAACTCTCGACCTACAAGGGCCGGTTCGGGTTCGCCGCCGCCTACGGACATACCGACGGTTTCTTTATCAATGAATATGACGGGAGTTCCTGCGGTCTTTCGGACACATTCTCTGCCCGCGCGAGATTCATCGGCGGAATCGGTAAGGTCTCCTTGGATAACATCTTGACAGTCTCGTACATAGACCAGTCAGGTTACCCTTATCGAAAATGGATGCCTGACACAGGAGAACTTCTCCCTGTGGATTACAACGGCAAAAGCGGCTACCGTCGCTTCTTTCTTATGGACGGATTCCGTCTCAAGACCGAATGGCGGAACTGGAAAATCAGTTCCGTCACAAGCCTCCAGGCTCTTTTCGATTCTATGGATATGGATCAGGATTTTACACCGATGTCAATGTTCACCTTGAATCAGGATCAGAAACAAAGTGCTTTGACTCAGGAGTTTATATTCATACCAAAGGCGCATCCTGTTTGGTGGGATAGCCAGACCGGGCTGTTCGCGATGGTGAAGCTGAACAAGATGTCCGCTCCTGTGCGTTTTCTGGAAGACGGCATAAAGTCGTTGATTCTGGACAACGCCAATTCCGGAATCCCGCAGGAATTGGGAAAATTGAATATTCAAGAAGAGAATTTCTTGATTTACAGTGATTTCAATATCGCTCTTGGCAATGTGGCTGCCTACCACGAGTCGTATTTCAAGACTGGCCGTTGGACATTCACTGCCGGATTGAGACTTGACTTTGAGGCCGGCCGGATGCGTTATGATTCCGGCTCGGACATCCATTTCATCGTCTCGCCTGCAATATCTGAATATATCCCTTTCAGCACAAGGAGCAACGGAACGGAAACGGTGCGTTATGCCCAATTGCAGCCGAAGTTGTCGGTTTCGTACGACGCCACGTCCGAGCGTATGCGGTCCAAAGGTTTGAATATGTCTTTACTTGCATCCGTCTCGGAAGGTTACAGGTCTGGAGGCTTCAACACGCAGATCTTCTCGGACATCCTGCAGAACAAGATGATGTCAGGGATGATGGAAAAGTTGGGAATACATCTGGACGGACAGAAAGACCTTTCCGGTGCGATGATGACATACAAGCCTGAGCGATGTCTTGACTATGAGATAGGAGGCCGGATCGGTCTTGATGCCCGTGGACACCGCCTGGAGGCCTCCTTGACAGCTTATCGTGTGGATTGCCGGAACCAGCAGATGACCGTATTCCCTTACGGAAATGGAACCGGGCGTATGATGGCTAACGCCGGCAGATCCCGTAGCCTTGGGGTTGAGGCGGAAGCTTCCTGGATGTGGAAAGGCCTCTCCGTATCGTTCGCCGGAAATCTGATGGACGCCCGTTTTGTTGACTATAATGACGGCCGTGAAGACTGGTCCGGCAACCGGATACCATACTCTCCGGCTTCAAGCCTGTACTTGAGGTGCGGCTATAAGTTCCTGACAGGTGGACGTTTCCTGCGTTCGGTCTCCTTGAACGCCGACATCAATCGCAGCGGAAGAATCTACTGGAACGAAGCCGGAGACATAAGCCAACCGCCATATTCTTTGATAGGCACGGATGTCCGTCTGGCCACATCAAAGGCGGAACTTTGGCTAAAAGGGCAGAATCTCGCCGACACTGAATATTCCGTTTTCTATTTCAAGTCTGTCGGCAATTCTTTCTTCCAGACCGGGAAACCTCGTCGGTTCACAATAGGATTATCAATCAATCTGTAATGAATATGAAAAAAATCTTTATGCTTTTGCTGGCGGTCATGCCGCTGCTGACAATGTCCTGCTCCAAAGAGGATGGTGATGTGGAAAATCCTTTGCTTTCAGGGAATTATGAATATTCAGGAAAAATGACCGTGACAGCGGACGGCATCGATAATGTCTCAGAGGAAGTCAAGGTGGAGGTTCGGATAGATGAGACTGCCAAGACCCTTGACATTATGTTTTACAAGGTGAAGTTCGTCCCTCAGATGCCGGTTACACTGGACGTGTCTGTCCCAGGAGTCGGATTCGAGGTCAAGAACGGTACCATTGAACTTTCGGCCGATGGGATAGTCCCTCTCTCAGGCGGAACCTTGCCGTTCCCTAAGTACACAGTCACAGGCCTTTCCGGCACATTGACCGATTCCGGAATCTTGATGAAACTGAATTTCGGGAAATATCCGGTCGCCTACGAGGGACAGAAACTTGCCGACTGATATTCTTTAAGTCCACAGTCGCAAAAAGGAAAGAAAACGCACCTGTCATGGTTCAATTTGATCATGAGTGTATCACTTTGGCTTGGAAATGTTCCTCTCGTAAATCCGAGTATGTGTCCTTCCGGAAAAATCGCTATCTTTGAGGCCGTTTTGAAAAGGACAATAATTAAAATTTAATGAATATGAGATATTCGGAAATCGTGAAGCGTGCGGTGTCTGCGGTGAGTCTGACACTGCTGCTCTCAGTCGGTACGATGGCGGCTGATGTGAATGGGTGGCATAATCCACTGACTGAAAGGACAAAAGGACCGTTCGGGACCTGCTGGACATTTGACAGGGGGAACATTGATTTCGGGACTAACGCTCCGGAGATCAAGGTCCGGTACGTGCTTGAGGGCAGGAATATTCCTAAAGGGGCTACAGAGATGGCTTCTCTGGGAGTTGACCTCTATGACATCGACAACGACGGCGGATTCCACCTGTTGAACGGGACTTCCGATCTTGGGAAGGCTGCAAGTGACACGATAACATTTTGTTTCCGTGTTGATTATGGAAAGTCAGCCAAGAACGGTAACGAGTTCAGGCTTTATCTTCCGCTTTACAACGAGGTGAAGTGGATGGAAATTGGAGCCGATGGCGGAACCTATTTCCATTTCGAGCCGGTGCCGGTTGAGAAGGCCGTGGCGTTCTACAATGTCCCGGTTGAGGCTGTGGACAGGCCTTCCAAGGCGGTAAGGAACATCATCCAGAGAAAGGCTGACTTTCCTGTGAAGGTCGTCAGCAAGAAAGAAAGCAAAAAGTCAGGCTATTTCATCGCCGTGGACGGGGCCAAGGCTGACACGGTGGCCACACTTGAGGCGATCTTCAACGCTCTCGGCACAACGGCCAATCTGCCTGATATTCTGAAACCACTGAGACAGCGCCGCGATTTCACTTTCTATGATTGGACCGAAAGACATTCCAGAGTCCTTTATCGTGAAAGGCACATCGCCCCTAATCCGGAGATCGTGATGATAGGCAATTCCATAACCCATTACTGGTCAGGCGAACCGAGCCACAAGACCTGGCACGCTGGCGTGGATTCGTGGAACGACATATTTGCTGACCGAAACGTCATCAACTGCGGCTACGGCTGGGACCGTCTCGGGAATATGATGTGGCGTATGATGCACGAGGAGCTGGACGGCTTCTCCGCCAAGCACATCTTCGTGATGGCCGGCACGAACGACATCTACAGCCGCACTGAGGAAGCCATTGCCGAAGGAATGGTCGGACTTATTGAATATATCCGTGTGAAACAGCCGACGGCCCGCATCCACATAGTCCACATCTATCCTCGCAGAAAGGCAATCGATAGGGTTGACAAGGTCAACGCCACTGTGGATGAACTGCTTAAGTCAAGCGACCTCACGAACTACGACATCGTGGACGTGAAGTCTGTCCTCACCAAGGCTGACGGCAAGTTAGACGAATCCCTCTTCAGGGACGGACTCCATCCGAATGAAGAGGGATACCGCAGAATCGCGGAAGTCTATCGTAAATATATTCAGAATTAATTACTTTCCGTACATCTCCTTGCGGTTCGCTGATCCGCTCGGAACCGGAGCCTCAGGGTCGTCGATTGTGGAATCCACAGTTCTGGCGACCTTTCTCGTCACATTGGTTTCAAGGAAGCGGATCTGGTCTGCGAACGTCTCCACCATCGAATCCGCGATCTCGTGCTTGTGGTCCTTGAAGCGGAAAGCGTTATAGACATAACCATTTTTCTTGAATATCTTGACGAGCTTGTCCGTGCCGGCGAACACCCAGTTGAACACCCGTATGTTCCCGTAGTTCACGACCTTGTCGGCCGTGCCGTGGAAAAATGCGGTCGGAGCCGGAGTCTGCGAATATTTCGGCATCCCCTCGCGGGACAGGATCGCCCCCGAGAACGACATCACTCCGGCGTAACGGAATCCTTCGGGCAGAGCCTCCGTGGCTTTCCCGTTGCAGAGCATCCACTCGGTCTCAAGAACGGTCATCGCACCGGCTGACGATCCGCAGATCACCAGATTGTCCGGATTGACTTTCAGCGTCTTGGCGTTGTCGATGATGTACTTCGTGGCGCTGAACAGATCCTCGCTGGCGATTCTGACCGAGTGGTAGAACTGCTTGACCGAGCCTATTCCGCCCTTTGTCTTCACGCCTTTCATCCCGAGGCGGTAGTCGATGGTGAGCACCGTGTAGCCTTCGTCGTTGAGCATCTTGAACCAGGGAACATATTCCTTGTGGCTGCGCTCTCCGCCCTTGAATCCGCCTCCGAAGACAAATACGATCGATGGTTTCTCGTTGCCGTTCAGAGTGGTCTCGCTTCCGGCCGTGGCGAGATATTCATCAAGGAAAAGTGAGTTCCCGTCTTTCACGGCGAATTGATAGGTGCCCGACGGTGAATATTTTTCCTGAGCGTTAGCCTTACCACTTGTCAGGAATCCGGCGATGATGGCGACCAGCGCCATAAATTTCTTGAAGATCGTGTTCATATTCATTAAGATTTTTGTTCGTCATCCGTGGCTGCGATAAGTCTGCGGATCGGTTTGAGTTCGGAGAAGAATCGTGCCGCTATCACTCTGAGCACTGTGTAGGCCGGAATGGCTACCAGCATTCCTATGATTCCGCCGAGATGCCCCGCCATCAGCAGCACTATGAATATCTCCAGAGGGCTGGATTTGATGCTGGTCGAGTAGATCAGAGGCTGGAACAGGAAATTATCCACCAACTGGGTGCAGATGAAGACCGCCAATAGTGTGATTATCACCATCATAAAGTCTGGATAGACTCCGATGGCGGCGGCGCTGCTGTATTTCAGAACGATTCCGAGGATGGTTCCGATGGCTCCGCCGATCCACGGCCCCACGTAAGGGATCACGTTCAGAAGACCGGTCATAAAGGCGATTCCGACGGCCGGGTAGAATCCGATCCTCGCTATCAGCCAGAGTCCGAGGAAGTTGAGAAGAGCCACGCCGAGGACTTCGACCATCAGTCCGACAAAATAGCGGGTCAGAAGATGCTCGATGTCTCCGATGGCGCTGATGGCTGTTTTCTCGACCTTGTCAGGCACAAGCGAGCCGACAATCCTGCGGAAAAGGGTCTCGTCTTTCACGAAAAAGAATCCGATGAACATCACCGAGAACAGACCGATGCCGAAGGAGCCTAAGGCTGAGGCCACGGAGCCAACGACTGAGGTCACGGAAGAAAGGTCGAAGGCGTTCTTGATCCAGCCAAGCACAGCGTCTTGGAGTTTGAAGTCTCGTCCCATGGATGGCAGCCTGTCGATCAGCCAGACGTTCACCTTGTCGAACCAGACGGTGATCTCCGAAGCTTTGAAAGAGGCGGACTGGAGGTTGCCGGAGACGTTGGTTATGATGCTGGAGAATACAGGGATGATCTGAGTCACTATTCCCAAGAATATCACCAGAATCAGGAGGAGTGAGACTATCGCGGCCAGCCAGTCCGGAGCACTTTTGCCTTTTATCCTTATGTGCTTCAGACCTTTCATTATCGGCCTTCCCAACAGGGAGACCACCGCGGCTATGATAATATAGACCAGCACGCTCCTGAAATACCAGCAGAAGGCTGCGGTCACGGCCGCCGCCGCAGTCCAGATTATGTAACGGGCAAGTCTGTCCGTGCTTCTTTCCTCGTTCATTGTCGTTCTTTTTTAGTACATAAATATAACACTTTACTTTAATCTAGGAACATCAAAAGCAGAGATTATGTCTATTTCACCAGGCTTTACTCCGGCATTCTCAAAGCAATATGATGGCTTCCAGAGAGGATGTACCACGCAACAAGGTTTCCCATCAATATTCGTTCCTGACAACATGCCTTTCTCCGGCTGAAGAGAGAATCCTCGGAGATGGAGTATATTATTTAGAGTGACGTTTACGAAATCACGCCAATAGTCCACATCCAAGCCGATCTTAGCATCTGGATCAGCCGCCAATCTGGCCAAATCAAGGCCCAACCGCCAATCAAGAATATTATGCAAGTTCTGATTGGAAAAGTCCCTTATGCAGTCATAGCAGGAAGATGTGCATTCCGCTATATGTTTCTTCGTACAAAGTTGATTATAGATTTCTCCTCCTTCGGAAAGCGGTTCTATGATTGCTTTGTAAGGAACTTCTGGATACCTTTTTCCACAGAGATAGTTACAGTATCCAGCACCGTTCTCCAACTTCTCGACCAAGAATATCCCTGGTTTTTTCGTGAATTTGGAAACGTAATAGCCAACATTCAGTTCAGACGAGTCGATGTCAAGGTAACTCGCTATTGACTTCCTCACGAGATATCCCCAAGAGAGAAAAGCGGCTCTTACTGCAGATCTATTGTTAATAGGATCAAGACTGATTCTGTCATCGACTCTACTCAATGAGAGCGACAGCACCCCGGTTGTCTTTGAGGCGACAAATGCATATTTCGTTTCAAAATCCAACTTCATCGTCTCAGACTCTTCTTGCGAATATGCGTCCCTTGAGACATAGATGCCGGCGGTATTTTTGCCCAACCTGTATAAATCGCCATTGTTATCATTCACCATATAAACCAAACCTTGTGATGGAGTGAAATTATTCTTTATCACGAGGTTCTTTACATTCGGGCATTCAACCAGCACCTCCTCACAGTCAAGTTTTATGTCACTGTTAGGAGAGTACCAATCAAAGCTACCGTTGAAGTCTACACTTGGCTTATTATAGTCTACACAGAAACCAAGCGGTGAACAGATTTTAACAGACTCCATAACATCGCTGCAGACAGGACATTTCACATCCTTGCCCTCGGCACTGATGGTAGTGAAACCGCATGAAAGACAGCGATGAAGTGGCTTCTTGTTGTTTAATGAGTTAAATTTCGGAGAAACAATATGGGATTTATTATATTCATAATCAACAACTCCGACAGCCTTATACACTTTCTTGTCCTTTACAATCTCATGACCAGGTGCAAATGTGTTCAATGCCATTTCGACATCTCTGGAAACAACGTCATCCCAAGGAAGCTTGTTTGGAGAACTGAGGTAAAGATTCCTTGTCCTTGTCGGAAATCCGAACATTGGCAGCAATCCAGCGTTTGCGAGTCTCTCGCTGAGGTTGTCTTGAGTATAGTCACCGCTCTCTGCAATCTCGGTAATTCTTTTTACAAGATCATTATTGACAAATGAGAGCAACTCATTTGTCTGTTCATAAGTCAGGCTTGTGCCCTTGGTCACAGTGGAGATAATGTGCCTGATCTTGCCATCGTTGGAGCAAATCCATAGTGAAACGTCATCTTTGTGTTTTGGCCAATCAACTGCTTTCCCAAAACTGCCGTGCACACTGTCTGATGATTCATGGCAAGAGCCTCCAAAAGCTTGATGAAGAACCTCTTTGTTGACTATTCTCTCTGCTATTTCCAAGGTCCTTACCTCAAGGTAAGGGGGCTTTGGAGCGTCAGAGACCATTCGCTCTGTTTCCAGAAAATGGGTAATATCATGACTTGTTCCTCTGGCGACTGTCAAGGCTATAGACAGGGGATTGCCTCGTCGTCCAGCTCGTCCTACTCGCTGCTGATAATTGAACCTCTGAGGCGGCACATTTCCAAGCATAACAGCAGACAGAGAGCCGATATCCACACCGGCTTCCATAGTCGTAGTCACACTCAATAGGTCAATGCCATCAACGAGTGGATTTTCATTTTCGAGGAAAATATCTTGAAAGCGACGTTGCCGTATTCTAGAGTCCTTCTTTGATGTCTGTCCAGTCAGTTCCTCACAGTGGAGTCGGTATATCTTGTCAGTAGTGTTCAATAGTGTCAGATAATAGTCCGATGGATCTGACAAATCCTTTTCTGTAAGAAAAGAAGGATTATCAAGAGTTGCAAAACAGTTGACGCAAACACCAGCTGAATGATGCATATGAACTGATCCACACACGGAGCATTTCCAATACTTGTAACCTACCTCAGACCGTGAAAAAGATAGTCCTTCCCCTGTAAGTGCTACCGATGTTGCATCTATGATATGCCTATCACGCAACTCTGTTTTTATCTTATTCATAGTCTCTTTCAATTCCTTCCGGCTGAAGATATTGTAAGCCTTCTTTACATAATCTATGGCCTGTTGAGGGAAACTTTCACCTATTGGATATTTGGAACGCAGACCGACTACGCGTCTTCGTGAGCCGAGAATTCTGATTACTGAACACAGCATTTCTTCGAATGTGCTGTCTGATGCCGGGGCGGTCGGCCTCAAATAACCCAGTTTCAAGTCCTCGAATGACTTGTTTTTGTTCGCAAACATGCTGACCAGCTGTTCATTCCTATTGGCAAAACGAATATTTCTAAGGAACTCTGTCTTTGCATCACCGAGGTCAGATTTTGCCTTGCCTTCATTGAAGTCAAATAATTCATACCATGATCCAGCGCATTGGTTGTAGTTGACACTCGGTTTTGGTCCGGCAGGATTGATTCCGATACCAACCATTGAATTGAACACATTATCCTCAATATTGTCAAGCCTCACGCCTCCTGTCGAGTTGAAGTATTTATTCAGTTTTGCCGTTTGTTCAGCATCCACCCAACCGTTCCATTCATATCCGATATACGTAGTAATATCACGATATAGTCTCTCTTGTCCAAGACGCTTGAACTCTTGTATTTCATCCTCGCTCAGTTCTGTTTGTTTCTTTGAACGTATCTTTTTCAGAAATTCGACATCACGATTGTTACGTTTAAGAGCATTTAGCATAGCCCATCGGAGAACATCCCGGAAATGGTCAAGCTCGATTCCTGCTGAGAGTTTTGCGGCAGCTTGGCGGCTATCGGAGAAGAGCACGACCTTTGAATTTGACTCACCGGCATTCTTCATTGTTCTTATCAAACCGTCAGCAAGAATTTGATTGACCTTTTGAAGACCGGTAGAGTGCCGTCTTATCGGTGTAATACTGTTCTTGTCGTTAACCTTGTATGATATTTCACATTGTGGACATTTACTTGGGTACTGCGTATCCTCGTTTTCTTGTTTCCTGAGACAGTACGTACCATCTGGATCTTTCTTTAATTCTCCTAGAAAAGGGTTAAAGTCAACACATATCCATCCCTCTGGAACTCCATCTTTCGGTCGCTTCCATAGTACACCGTGGCTACAAGATTCTTCTGAAATAGGCTTCTCAACCGTGATGTAGGTCTTGCCTTCCCTCTTTGTCAAATATCCCCCTAAATAAACTTCACCGCAATTCTCACAAACGAGAAGTTCCAATACTTTATTTCCGCAATCGCAGTTTGTTCGTGGTCGTTTATAGAACCGCCCAACGTATCTTTCTGGGAATCTGTTCGCGGCAGGGATTTGCGTGCACTCCTTGCAAGAACATGCCCAAAGGCCGTTTACGCTTCTGAAAAAAAAGTGAACTCTTATCGGCATGATGAACTGACCATTCTTCTTGCTCCTGCATATGATTTGAAGAATGGCGGAAATAACGGACACACGGTCATAATCGCCCTCATCCAATTTTTCGGACATCTTCACTATATCGCGGGCTATGATGCTTCCATCCACGCTGAGGCAGTATTTCAACCATTCAGTGAGTTCGTATTTCTCTGTAAAAGCATAGAAATTACTGCAATCACCTCCTTTGAACAGAGTAAGGTCTCTGTCTGCCTCAGCAACCGGAGACTGCGCATAATCTTCGAGTAGTTTATATGGAAGAATAGTTTCCGGTCTTGGGAAAGCGGGAATTTTATGATTGCTTATTATTCTGAAAGAGGAACTGAATCTTGCCCTTTCCACTCCGAAGAATTCGCTGAGATAATCGACAGTCTGTACGTCCTCTTCCATTGACGCACTCGACGCCAAGAACTGTACCTGCGGAGAATCCGGAGTGAGTCCAAGGCGATCCAAAAGGACACGGATAAGATATGCCACCTCGGTACCAGCCGTTCCTCGATATGTGTGAAGCTCATCTATGACAAGATGAAAGACATGATCGGGACTCTCCTGCAGCCATTTTTTCGTGCTCTCGAAGATTGGATTCTCAATGTCTCGCATTAAGATGATATTCAGCATACTGTAATTCGTGATGAGTATGTCTGGCGCAGACTTCTGCATTGAGAATCTGTCCCACATTTCAGCCGAATCAGGTTCCATACAAGGAACGTGATAAATCAGTTCTTCATTGCCGTTATGTTCGAAAGCCTCTTTTGCCGCGTTCCAGTCCGCTGTAAGGTTTCTCTTTTCCTCAAGCAACCTTGAAGCTGCCTTGTCTCTCGTTCCGCTTACGGGAGTGTTTCCAGTATATCGTCCGAAATAGAATCGATTCCCGTTCCGATGTTTATCAAGCCAGTCGAGTGCACCGTTTCCACCTGAACGTCTACTGTTGAGAGCTTTCCTAAGTCTGACCATCTGATCCTCCGCCAAAGCATTGAGTGGATAAAGGATTAGAGTTCTGACTGCTCTTGGCCTATTTTGCGTCCAATCCCGAGACTCCTTAACGAGATCAGCGATTACCGGCATAAGGAAGCATTCCGTCTTGCCAGAACCTGTTCCCGTAGTTACAATGATATTCTTTCTGTTAATGAATGATTCCTTTAGTGCTTTATACTGGTGTTCATACAGGCTACGCAAGGAACCGCCACCGAACAGACCTGCACTGATGAATTCATCGATGTCTTTGGAAACACCCTCCTTCTCGCAAAACTGTGCCAAGGTCGCTTGTTCCTTATACTTCGGAACAATCTCTATTATAGGAGGCTGTGATATGGTTCCTTGCTCTCTCATCAGAGCATTGCGCTCCTCATTGTATTCGTTCCTGGAGAATGGAAGACCACTGTTTATGTATTTCAGATAAACAGTCAGAAGGTCATTGTATATTTTAACTGGATTATTCATTCACAATAGTTTTGCATAATATTCTGTTCAGTTCTTTGGTAACTCTTGTCGAGATTCCTTCAAACGAGACGGTTGAATCCGAAACAGTAGGGATGAAACCGTTAAGCATAGATTCCACCAGTAATACCCTGAACAGTATTATCGGGAATCCGAAATTGTTCACCCGTAGAGTATGTGACGCTTCACGATAATGTCCTGTGTGCTCTCCGTTGACTGCACTGCTGTAACAGAAAGCAAGGTTGAATGCGTCAGGATTGCTTATCCTTGATGGAACTTCTCTTTCATACACTTTTTCGGGAATATAAAAGTATCTCACAACTCCGTCATTCAGTTCTTTCGTCAGCCCTCTTGCGCTCTTGTGATTATAGAATTGCGCACCTGTCAAATCTTGAACACTTTTAGGAAAGTTATCCACGATTCTATTCACGGAAGGAAGGGTGCGCAGAACCGATAATGCATCGAATGTTTTTGTTTCGGGGAATGATTCTGGCTCGGTTGAAATATACAGTCCGACGAACGGAGTTTCGTCTTCTCCTACACAAGGTCCTCCTGGTGCGGAATAAAGTATCAAACCATTTCTTTCGAGCGAAATATTCGGGCATACAGCATAGTAATCACCGCCTATATAATCGACGACACCGGTCTTCACCAGAGGATTGAAAAGCCACCAGATACTCGACGAACCATAGCCCAACGAATATGCTTCGTCAAGATACAGACAATTCTTGCGGATGGTCTCGTAGCTCCGTTTGCCAGAAAGACATAGCCATTCATAGAGCAATCTCTGTGTATGGAACAAATTGTTATGGGTTATTTCAGTCATCAATATAGCTCTCCGTAGAATTATAAGTCATTTCTGAGTATGGAGAAAGATTCCCCATCATTGATGATGTCATATACCCAGGAATAAGTCGTATGTTCTCATCGGTATGGTTAACCTCCTTCTCTATTGGTGCCACACATCCGAAGTTCTCAAGCACATTTTGTGTCAGAGGGACAACGCTCTCAGATGCCCTCGTGCATAGTATCTTAAGATTCTCTGGGAACTTAGTGTGGGTCTCCGGAAAGAAGGTCAGAAGCCCGTTCTCCATATCGAATATAGGCTGTAGGTATGTGGGGACGAAAGACATATTTATGTTCCTTAAAACCAAAAAGTGTATTACGGTGTTATTCTGATAGCATGAATCCACCAGAGATGCCAACCCGTTGCCCCATAGATCTTTGAAGGATTTCCAATCGACACCAACATATTCTACTACATATTTGCACTTTCCCGTAGCGTTCATTAGTGCGTTCAGCGTCTTGACATCCGGAAGAAGAATCACATTATTCTTCGCAAGCCTTGTGATGAGTTCGTCAAGAGAGACCATTACTGCTTTCGAACTAATCAGATATGATTCTATATTCTTTCTGAAAGGTTGAAGAGCAGGATATGCATCAGTATCTCTCACATCGATAGTTTCGATGGTTGGCTTTGTCTGTTTTTTAGTATCGGATATGCTGCACATCTTTAGAACATCGTGGATGACACCAAAGTCTTCCACAAGACTATCCTTTCTTGACTCTATTCTTTCGAGTTCGTTCTTCTTGGATTTGATTTCGGCTTCAATTGATGTAATATTCTCTTCGGCCTTCTTTAATATTGCATTATTTTCTGCAGTCTTCTTGGAGATAGTGTTATCCAAGTCCACAATAGTATTTTTCTTTAATGATAAACTATCTTCAAGTTGTTGCTTCTCTTTGTTAAACCTCTCTTTCTCCGACTCCATCTTTAGGAAATGCTCCTCTTCCAACTTTCGTTCTTCCTCTGAATGTTCCTTACGGAGTTTGTCAATTATGTCCTTGCGGCTATCGTTTAGTCGTTCGATATAGCGTTCAATAGACTTGTCCATCGCTTCTTGAACGGCATCCTTAAACCATTGGCTAGTCCCCAAGTCTTCCAGTTCCTCAAAGGTCAAGTCAATATTATGACTCATTGATGTGATCCTCGAAAGGCGGCTCTCGTAGATATTAGAAGGAATGTTTGGCTTTTGCAAGGTGTCCTTGACTATATCATCAACAGCCTCAAAGCTTTTTGACTCATAGATTATACTCCACTCTTTCTTTAAGATTTTCTTTTTATACCAGTCAATTAGCTGAGAATCGGAAGTGAGGTCTATTCTCCCACTCTCCGTTTTTTCAATATCTTTATAGACAAAGTAATGCCCATTACATTCCAGAATATTGTCAGAAACATCGGACCGGTGCCAATATGAAGCAACTCTGATTGTTGGTTTTATTTCGTATAGATTTTCTCCGGAAATAACATATTTTGTCTCATCTGCTCCTAAAACACCAGCGGCTTGAAGCATATTGTGGTTCTCTTCACCATTTTGCCTCAACAAATCTTTCAGTTTAACGGCTTTTTCGGCAAATATTGACTCGATACTGCTCCAGTTCCATATAAAGTCATCTCTGTCTTTAAGAACTTTTGTACTATGATTAGGCTTTACTTCTATCCTGACACATTCTCCAGTCCAGTCAGGGTGTTTTGTATACATACCATAAGCGAAAACACAACCTTTTGTCGGAAAAAGAGCCAGCCTCTCAGAGTTTGAAAGAGGAATATAGATATTACTGATTCTATCGACAATCCCCATAACTGTAATTGTCGAATGGTCTTTATTTAGGCCTGGTTTCTGAACAAAACCAATCACATCGTATTTTTCAAAATCAAAAGTGTCCATAGTACCTATTTGGATAGTAATTTAATAGCAATGTTATTTTCGTTTTTCGCACACTGTCCCGAAAGGTGGAATCGCGCCCATCTTGTGATGTCGGATTCCGAATGCTCGCATCCAAATGTAGCCATCTTGATCAAGGAGAAATCAAGTCCCGCTATTCCTTCCGAGCGTTTGTCTGATGACCAAAATCCTTCCTTCCTGTCGAAGGCCCACCTATTAAAGTCAGGACTCCAATCAGTCTGACCCGATACTGGCTCAGATATCTCAAATTCAACTTTCCTTGAGTTAGGAATTTTGATTATATGCTTCCCAATTGGTAGATAATTCAGGTTTAGGCATCCTCCCTCAAGATTCTTATCAGGTCTTTCCCCATCAATATAGAACACGGTGTTTGTCAGTAAGCGGAGAATCGGAGCACCGCCACGCAAAAACTGCATTCTTCCAATTCGCAACCCACCTTCCAGACTGAATGATTTTTCCAAAGAGAAGTACTCTGACAACTGATCGGTGAATGAGAATTGATATGTTCTTATCTTTCCATGCGAGAAGATAAGCTTAGAGTTGCAAAACTCAGGATACGCTCTATCGTAAATAACTGAGGAACTTTGGGATATTGGTTCGTCAATAATCAGAGCAAGACCTTCTTCTTCCTTTTCCAGATAACGTGTTTCCTCCCAATAATTATCGTATATATCATTTTTGTGGAATATAATACAGTAAGGCCTCTTGAACCTATAATACTGTTCAAGAGAAGACCTGAGAGAATTGTTCAGCTCTATCCTTTGTTCAAGATTCATCCTTTCATCGCGAACATCAACGCTTGAGAAATCCCCTTTTAGGTAAAGAAAGAATTTCTCCGCATTCAGTCTCGTCGTATTCTCCGTAATGGGATTGATATAGCTACCATCCCACTTAAGATAGTAGTTATAAACCTGACGTGGCGCATCTTGGGCATATTCTCCGTTCTCCATCAACTTGCGTCCATGATTGGTCTTGACGTATGAAGGAAGATCAGTTTTTGATAGAATACGCCAAAAATCCTCTTCTTGAATATCTTCTCCTGGCTGGAGATTGTTCTCGACGAAATAATAAGCAATGTGCTTAAGATCCTTCAGCGTGAATATGCGAGCCGCCTGCTGAAGCGGGAACTGGACAAATCTTCCAGATCCCGTCTTGAATTCGCATTTGGCAATTCTAAAATCATTCTTGTCACACCAGTCATACAATCTGTTCCAACATTTTTCCTGATTGTCCTCCATCCATGTGTTGAAGTCTTTGAGTTCCCACTTCAATAACTGGTCAAACCTGTCCCGATAGTTCCTTTCGGTCATTTCTTGTGAGTCGTCACGCTTTGTGGCAGCATATAACTGTATGGCTATGATCCCTTTGATGCTAAGAATATCATTACAGGAATTAACACTATAATGTCTTGTTCTCACATCGCTTAGAAGAACATCTTCCTTAACTCCAGCCTCTTTGCAGAAATCATCGATGAAGGTCTGGTCAACGATGAAAGCAACGGTCTCTCCTACATTCTCTTTTGAGAATATAGTCTTGTCCACATATTTGCAGAACTTCAGAAATAGAGATTCTTCCATCATTGGTTATCTTTATAGTCAGTGTAGCACTTGCTTTTATTATCGTTTATAGGCCAAAGCCTATTTACTTTTAAGATTTTGTAAATGTACAAAAAACTTTCGTGGAATACCCGTAATCTGGAGAAAATGTAAAATATGTGCTTACTACTCTCAGCTCCTCATATTAATTTCATGCTGACCAGATGGTAGATGTTCTTCAATGCTTTAAGTTCCGAAAGACTCTCCTTGACGGCAGAAGCGTTGTATCGATATTCTTCTATCAGCAGTTTCATGTTCTATCAAAAGATTCTTTAGCAAGTTGCCGGCAAGTTAAAGTTAAGTTGGCCGTGTGCCTTGCAGTGGCTTCTATTGACTTATTCAAATAGTATCCTTCCTCAAAAATCAAGTTACGAGCAAGTTAAAATCAAGTTGCCGTCAAGTTAGATTACGCCCAAGCCTGAATATATTTAGGGAACTATCTACGTGTTGACTTATGTCCGGTTGGAAGCCGGACGAACAGCGCGGAGGAAACATACGAAGGTGATAATTTTACAAAAGGCTTTCAGCAACAGGGCAAGCATGTGCCGGTGGATGGCAGATTGGGCTGAAAAACTCAAAGGCAAGTGCGCAAGATTTTCACTGTAATGAGCCTCTCAAGCGCTTCAGCCCGGCTTTGACATGAAGGCGTTTCGTAAATTTGTAACGACATCGGCACGTGGCAAACGCAGTAAGGCCCCGCTTTTACTTGTCCCTGACGTGAGCCCGGATCATTCTGTTCAGATCCGTTATGGTCTTATTTCGGGTGCGGAAGAGGCTATTTTGCACCCGATGTGACATTTCAATTGGTTTCGGGGTGCATAAAGACACTTTGCACACCCCGATCCTATTACATAAAGGGTGACCGCATGGGGGACTAAGCCATAGACAAAATATTCATTGCCAGTAAGCGGCGCTCGCCATAATCGCCAGCTCATCTGTGTCCATAAAACAAATGATAGTCAACTCGTATATAATAGCCTCTTTAATATAACGAGGTGTCGTGTCCGGATCGAGCGGCTTGATAAGCCCCTGTACGACTGCTTCCTTGGTGAGTTTCGATTTGCTACCGGCCAATGATTCCCTGACTCCGAAGTCTCCGGCTTATTGTCAGTTATACTGAATTTCACGGACCAATAAGGTGCCAAGTATTCAAAAGTCCTCTTTCGGTGGACTTTTCTCTATCCTTGACTTCCCTTGTCATTTTTGTCTTGTCACAAATTTATGGTAATTTTGTGACAGGCATAAGATTCGTATAATGCGATGCGTTTATGCTGAAATATAACATTTATGGAAATAAGAATATCCGGTGAACTGAACGACATAATCCGCTACGCCAGAGATGAAGCCATGCGGACCGGCAGCTACGGCATCGGTCCCGACCACCTTTTCTTGGGCATCCTTCGTCACGGCGACAACGCCGCCTTCAAGGTCGTCACAGGCCAAGGAATTGACGCTGACAACTTCAAGCGGTTCATCGACAGTCATATATTCACAAACGAACCGATCCCTTATGCGGAATCGGACAAGATCTCGTTCACCCGTTACGCCCAGAACGTCTTGAGCATCACCGTTCTGGAGGCTTCCAAGCAAGGCGTTACCGAGGCGAACTCCCTGCATCTTCTTCTGGCCCTTTGCCGCACGACCGAGAATTATGGCCAGGCCTATCTGCGGCAGCACGGAGTGGATTACGGTCGTCTGTTGTCGTATATGCGTGACGAGGGGATGCTGGGCAAGGATCCGGAGCAAGAGGATGACAAAAGTGAGGATGACCAGCAGGAGACCAATCAGGAATCCAAACCAGAGAAGAGCGTGATCGAGGACTTTGGCTTTGACCTCACGAAGGCCGCCGCCGAAGGAAAACTGGACCCCGTTGTCGGCAGGGAGACCGAGATTGCCCGTGTCATAGAGATCCTTGGGCGGCGCAAGAAGAACAACCCGATGCTTATCGGCGAGCCCGGAGTAGGAAAGTCCGCGATAGTCGAAGGGATCGCATTGAGGATAGCCGGTGGAAGCATATCCCCGGCCTTGGCCAAGAAACGCCTGATTTCCTTGGATATAGCCTTGGTTGTCGCCGGAACGAAATACCGTGGGGATTTCGAGAAGCGCCTCAAATCGATAATCAAGGAGGCAAGCTCAAACCCGGACATAATCCTGTTTATTGACGAGTTCCACACTATTGTCGGAGCCGGTGGCGCGCAGGGAAGCCTGGATGCGGCCAATATCCTGAAACCGGCCTTGGCTCGCGGCGAGCTCCAGTGCATCGGAGCCACGACTATGGACGAGTTCGCCAAGATTGTTGAGAAGGACGGGGCTCTTGACCGGAGATTCCAGAAGATTGTCGTGGAACCGACTGACATCCAGCAGTCCATCACGATTCTGGAGAACCTCAAGCCGAATTATGAGGATTTCCACAAGGTTGCCTACAGTGATGAGGCCATAGAGGCCTGCGTCCGTCTGACTGACCGTTACATCACCGACAAGTCTCTGCCTGACAAGGCGATAGACGCTCTTGACGAGGCTGGCTCGATGATCCGTCTGAATCTGACGAAGGACAAGAGGACGGGAAATATAGTTGATGCCGAGGACATAGCCACGGTCGTCTCGAAGATGACCGGAATCCCTGTCAACAAGGTCGCCGAGTCCGAGGGCAACAGGATAATGAAGATGAAAGGCAGGCTCCAAAGCCGAATCATAGGCCAGGACGATGCCATCGAGAAAGTCGTGCGCGCTATCCAACGGAACCGAGCCGGGCTGAAAGACCCGAACCGCCCGATCGGCACGTTCCTCTTCTTCGGTCCGACCGGAGTAGGCAAAACCCGACTTGCGAAGTGCCTTGCTGAATATCTTTTTGATTCTCAGGAGAATATGGTCAGAATCGACATGAGTGAATATATGGAAAAATTCACCGTGTCCCGTCTTGTCGGAGCGCCTCCCGGCTATGTCGGCTACGAGGAGGGCGGGCAGCTCAGCGAGCGGGTGCGCAGGAAACCTTACTGCGTAGTGCTGCTGGACGAGATCGAGAAAGCCCATCCTGACATATTCAACATTCTGCTTCAGGTGCTTGACGAGGGTCGCTTGACGGACAGCAATGGCCGCGTCGTGAGCTTCAGGAACACCATCGTCATAATGACCTCCAACGTCGGCAGCCGCGAGCTTGATGAATATGGCAGCGGGGTCGGCTTCGCCACTTCCGGGAAGAGCGTCTCGAAGAACCGTCAGAGTGTCTTGGAGAAGGCCATCAGAAAGTCTTTCCCTCCGGAGTTCATCAACAGGGTGGACGAAAGGATATTCTTCAACGCTTTGACCAAGGAGGACATCGAGAAGATCATCGACATCGAGTTGAAGGATCTCCGGTCCAGGGCAGAGGAGGCTGGCTACAAGTTGGTTGTCACCCCTTCCGCCAAGCGCTTCATCGCTGACGCCGGTTTCGATCCGGCTTTCGGGGCGAGGCCTTTGAAGAGGGCCGTGATGAAATATGTCGAGGATCCGGTGTCGGAGTTCATCATCTCCGACAGGATTCTTCAAGGCAGGAGGAAGAAGGGCTCTTCCGGGCTCAGGACTCTCCGGGTCGGCCTGACGGCGGACAAGGAGAACACCCTCGTATCCTTGAAGGAAGAGGAGACTGCCTTGGCTGTCAAATGACTATGCGTTCTTGACGGCTCCCTCGAACTCCAGTCCCATATCACCCATTATCTCCATAAGGGCTGTGAACGATGATTCTGACGAGATCATTGAGGCGAGCTTTTCGAGATTATATTCAGTGTTTCTCATAACATTGTGTTTTTTGTTTCTGATGCAAAGGTAGTGCGCGCTTGTGCCAAAACGCTGTACAAGCGCGAAAATATTTTTCATCGGGAACGGAGGCTTCGGGCACTGTTGTCTCTCTCGGTTTTTTTTACTAATTTTGCGTGTTTAACTATAATGTATTCAACATCGGAATATGGATATTGAGGAAAAGAAAGAGGAAGGCCAGACCGGCATCATCGAACCGGTTGAGATTGACCACGAGATGCGTACCGCGTACATCGACTATTCGATGTCCGTTATCGTCTCGCGTGCGTTGCCTGATGTCAGGGATGGTCTGAAGCCTGTGCAGAGAAGGGTTCTGTTCGGAATGGACGGCCTCGGCCTGTCATATTCAGGGCCTACACGTAAGTGCGCCAAGATCGTCGGCGAGGTGCTCGGTAAGTACCACCCGCACGGCGACTCCAGTGTGTATGACGCTCTCGCCAGGCTCGCGCAGCCTTGGAACCAGCGTTACCCTATGATTTTCGGTCAGGGTAACTTCGGATCTATGGACGGTGACCCTGTCGCCGCCATGAGGTACACCGAGGCCAAGCTTCAGAAGATGACAGACGACGTTCTTGCCGACATCGACAAGAACACTGTGGATATGACCCTTAACTTCGATGACACCGAGGAGGAGCCGACAGTACTGCCTACAAAGGCTCCGCTGCTTCTTCTGAACGGTTCGTCTGGTATCGCCGTCGGAATGGCCACGAATATGGCTCCGCACAATCTGGGCGAGTGCTGTGACGCGATCTGCGCCTACATCGACAACCCGGACATCGACACGGACGGGCTGATGCAGCACATCAAGGGACCTGACTTCCCGACCGGAGGCATCATAATGGGTGTCAGCGGGATCAAGGAGGCCTACGAGACCGGCCGCGGTAAGGTTGTCGTGAGGGCCAAGACCGAGATCGAGGTCGCTGACAACGGCCGTGAGACCATCGTTGTGACCGAGATTCCGTATATGGTCAACAAGAAGGAGATGATCGAGAAGATCGGCCAGATGGTCGAGGACAAGAAGATCGAGGGCATCACCTACATCAACGACGAGACCTCCCGCGAGGGTGTCCGCGTCATCATCAGGGTAAAGCAGGGCTGCAACTCGAACGTTGTGCTCAACACCCTGTTCAAGTACACCCAGCTTCAGTCCAGCTTCGCGTTCAACAATGTCGCCCTGGTCAAGGGCCGCCCGAGAACGCTGTCCCTCAAGGACATGATCGCCAATTTCGTGGAATTCCGCCACGATGTCATCATCAGAAGGACCAGGTTCGAGTTGGAGAAGGCTCAGAAGAGGGCGCACATTCTGGAAGGTCTGCTGAAGGCCATTGATGTCATCGATGAGATCATCCACATCATCAGGCATTCAGCCAATGTGGACGAGGCAAAGGCCGAGTTGATCTCACGGTTCGAGTTCACCGATGCCCAGGCGACAGCCATTGTCGAGATGAGGCTCCGTCAGCTGACCGGACTGGAGAGGGAGAAGCTTCAGGCTGAATATGACGAGCTTGAGAAGTTCATCGCCCGCTGCAACGAGATTCTCGGAAGCGTCGAGGAGCAGATGAAGGTCATCAAGGCTGAGACCATCGAACTCAAGAACAAATACGCCGACCCGAGAAGAACCGAGATCCGTCCTTCGGCCGAGGAATTCAACCCGGAGGACTTCTATGCCGACGAGGATATGGTCATCACGATCTCCCACCTTGGCTACATCAAGAGGACCCCTCTGACCGAATATCGTACCCAAGCCCGCGGCGGAGTCGGAATGAAGGGAAGCGCGACAAGGGACGAGGACTTCATCGACCACATCTACATCGCGAATATGCACTCGACGATGCTGCTCTTCACCCAGGCCGGACGCTGCTACTGGCTCAAGGTCTATGAGATTCCGGAAGGATCAAGGGCCTCGAAGGGCCGCGCCATCCAGAACGTGCTCAGCATCCCGGACGACAAGATCCTTGCGTACATCAACGTCAAGACCCTCAAGGATCCTGAATATGTGAACGGCAACAACATCGTGCTCATCACAAAGAGGGGTATAATCAAGAAGACATCCCTGGAGGCATATTCACATCCAAGGACAGCCGGCGTGAACGCGGTCAACCTGCGTGAGGGTGACGAACTTGTCGAGGCGTTGCTCACCAACGGCAACGAGGAGATATTCATCGCCGCCCGTGAGGGACGCTGCTGCCGCTTCGATGAGACGGACGCCCGCCCAATGGGAAGAAACTCCACCGGAGTCCGTGGCATCAATATTGAAGACGACGATGAGGTCATCGGAGCCATCAACTATGATCCTAAGGCAGAGGACGCTTCTGCGCACACCGTGCTTGTCGTGAGCGAGAACGGATTCGGCAAGAGGACCGACTTCGATGAGTACAGGATCACCAAGAGGGGAGGAAAGGGTGTGAAGACCATCAGCATCACCGAGAAGACCGGCAAGCTGATCGCCATCAAGAACGTGACCGAGAACAATGATTTGATGATCATAGAGAAGTCTGGTCTTACAATCAGGATGGCAGTCTCCGACATCAGAGTGGCCGGCAGGGCGACCCAGGGTGTGAAACTGATCAACATCAAGAACGGTGACTCGATCGCCGCCATCTCGACTGTCGAGAAAGGTGATGACGAACAGGAAAAGGTTGCTGGGGAGAACGCGGAGACTCCTCAAGAATAGTATATTTGGAAACAACTAAATACCAATAATCATGAAAAAGACATTGATTGTTTTGGCATTGCTCGCTTCCTTCCAGGTAGCGGATGCCCAGTCTAACGTAAACTCTGCCGCCAAGGCGGTCGAGAGTGCTCTTGCCGCTTCCCAGAACGAGAAGAAGGCTACCAAGGTGGCCACCTGGATGAAGCTTGCGCAGACCTATGTTGACGCTTATGGCGCTCCTGCCGGTAATGTTTGGATCGGAGCCGACATGAACGCCCTTCAGCTTTCAATGGGTGGTGAGAAACCGTCTTCTGTCGAGACCGTCACCCTTAACGGAGCCCAGTACACCAAGCAGATCTACGAGAACAAGAATCTCTACTTCAACGCCAATGGCCAGCTCTCGGTGATCGAGATCGTTAAGCCTGTTGTCGAGAACGCTCTTTCTAAGGCTCTTGAGGCTTACAAGAAGGCTTATGAGCTTGACGAGAAGCACAGCAAGGACAAGGACATCAGCGCAGGAATCAAGACAATCTCCGAGAAACTGAACCAGGAGGCCTACAACGCCTACACCCTCGGTGACGTGAAGAAGGCTGAGGAGTACTTCGAGGCCGCCTACGAGGCCGCCGCCCAGAAGCCTTACGCGCAGATCGACACCAACTCTCTGTACAACGCCGCGTTCACATCGTGGAGCACGGAGAATTTCTCAAAGGCCAAGACTATGTTTGACAAGTGCCTCGGCTATGGTTATTATGGTGATGGCGGTGAGGTGTTCGCCAAGCTTTCAGACTGCGTCTCACACATTGACACCACCGCTGCCGGAAAGGCTGCCGCCAAGGAATATCTTGAGCAGGGCTTCCAGAAGTTCCCTACAAGCGAGGGCATCGTCTTCGGCCTCATCAACTACTACATGACCAGCGGTGAGGGTACCGACAGGCTGTTCGAGCTTCTCCAGCAGGCAAAGGCTACATCTCCTGACAACGCTTCCCTTTACTATGTCGAGGGACAGGCCTACAAGCAGATCGGTGATCTTGACAAGGCCGCCAAGGCTTACGATGAGTCCGCCGCCAAGGATCCCAAGTATGTCTTCGCCTATATCGGAAAGGGACAGATGTACTATGACAAGGCTCTCGAACTTCAGGAGAAGGCTCAGAATGAGCTTGACGACGCCAAGTACATGGCTCTTGTCCAGGATTTTGAGGTGACCCTCAAGAAGTGCATCGAACCGTTCGAGCAGGCCTATGTTGTATGTGAGGACGCCGCCATCAAGTCAACGATCGCAGAGTACCTCAAGCAGATCTACTATCGTTTCCGTGACCAGGATCCTAAGTTCCAGGCCGGCTACGAGAAGTACAACGCTCTTCTGAACAACTAATCCGGCAAATGACCGCCTCGGAAGTCCGTGGCGGTTAAGTGCTTGATAGATAATAAATAAAACAATCACCTCCTGCTAAATCCGGCAGGAGGTGATTGCTTTAATGGCTGATAGTCAGCGGTTTGTCCGCCACGAAGTCTTGGCGGATTTTCAGTCTTGATGACTCTGGACATCATTGCCCTCCAGAGTCCCGGCGGTTCCGGTAGCCCCGGCAGTCCCGGCCTCCTTGCGGTCGAAGGCCTTGACGATCTTGCCTACGAGGGGGTGGCGGACGATGTCCTCATTGGTGAAGATGATGGTGCTGACTCCCTTGATGTTCTTCAGGAGGCTTATGCCTTTCAGAAGGCCGGAATCCTCGCGGCGGGGGAGATCGACCTGGGTCGCGTCACCGGTCACGATGAACTTGGCGTTCATGCCCATTCTGGTGAGGAACATCTTGAGCTGGGACAGATTCGTGTTCTGGGCCTCGTCCAGGATGACACATGCCCGGTCCAGCGTCCGGCCTCGCATGTAGGCCAGCGGGGCGATCTGGATCGTTCCCTCCTCGATGAACTCCTGCAGTCTCTTGGGTGGAATCATGTCGCCGAGAGCGTCGTACAATGGCTGGAGGTACGGATCCAGCTTGTCTTTCAGGTCTCCGGGCAGGAATCCCAACCGTTCACCGGCCTCGACGGCAGGACGGGTCAGGATGATCCGCTTTATCTCACGGTTTTTCAACGCCCTGACAGCCAAAGCGATCGCTATGTAGGTCTTGCCGGTTCCGGCCGGGCCGACGGCAAAGACGAGGTCGTTCTCGAAATAGGCCTTGACCATCTCCTGTTGGGTCTTGTTGCGTGCCTTGATCGGCTTGCCTTCCGTGCTGTGGACGATGATGGCCTCACCGTTGAGCCTGAAGTTGTTGGGAGAGTTCTCCCCGTCGAAGATGTCCTCCACATCGAAGGCCGTGAGATTCATCTTGTGCATTCTCCGGTCAACCAGCTCGGCGAATTTCTGGTTGAATTCCTGTATGTCGTTCTCCTTGCCGTCCAGATGGATCTCGTTGCCTCTGGCGACAACCTTAAGTCCGTGAAAATAAGAGCAGAACTCTTCGAGTATCTTGTTCCCGACCCCGAAGATCTCGATGGGGTCGATGGCATCAAGCGTTATTGTCTTCTTCATTATCAATCAATAATTCCAGTTTCTCTCTTAACCCTCTCGTAGGATGTGACCATCTTGTCGTAGTCCCAAGGATTACGCCACAGGTCGCGTTTCCCGAGATATTCCTTGACGGGGATTGTGGTGTAGCCGCGCGTAAGGTGTCCTGGTCTGGAGCACCAGGTAAGGGTCAGGAGCGGCTCAAGCATATTCCTGTTCCCAAGCCAGTCCTTTGTGAAACGCAGTGTCACCATCATCCCGATCTGAGTGTTCGGGGCGCTCATGTTGGAGATGAAGTTGCCCAATGAATATACCACCGGAACCTGCCGCATGCTTTTCCCGTTTTGCACGATCATCGTTGTCGTGTCCTGAAGCACATGTGGGTGCGCCCCGATGACAGCGTCGCAACCTTTTCCGGCCAACCATCGCGCCAACCGTTCCTGCGAGGCGGAATGCCTGAGGACATATTCAGCGCCCCAATGAGGCAGGGCCACGATGAAGTCCGCGCCGGATTCCTTTGCTCTTTGAATCGCTCCGGCAATCTCAACTGTGTCAATCCGGTGGACTTTAGGAAACGCTTCCTTGATTCCGCAGTTCGTGCCGTAGGTGAAGTTGATGAACGCGAGACGGATGCCCTTCGACACGACTTTCAGCGGGAAGCGCAGCGAGTCATCCATTGCGGAAACCGCTGCTCCCGTGTGCCTTACGTGTCCCTCCTTCTCCATTCTTGAATATATTCCCAGCGTCCTTTCGATTCCTTCCCGCCCTTTGTCAAGAATATGATTGTTTGCGGTCAGGAATATGTCCACTCCGCTTCCGGCGATGCTTTCGGCGTAGCTGTCCGGCGCCGAGAAACATGGATAGCCGGTGTAAGGCTTCCCCGCAAGCGTGAATTCCATGTTCGCCGCGGCGATGTCCGCCTCCTTGATAAGATGCTCCACCTTAGGAAAGCACTCCGAGAAATCGAAAGTGTCCTCTCCGGTCCTTGCGTTGGAAATCTGCTCCCGGTGCATCATCATGTCACCCATGATCACGACGTTCACAGTGTCGGGCGTATGGAAGGATGGATGTGGAATATTCAGTCCTTTTATAAGGTATGATCCGGCCTTGCCCGTCCATGATGGAAAACCCTCACGGTGGTTTTGTGCCGCCGCAGAGCCGGTAAAAGCAAGGAACAGTCCGATTGTCAGAATTTTCCGCATGCACAAAGATAATAATACACACTGGATTTCCGTGCCGTTTCGTAACCTTTTGTGAAAATATTCTGATTATACGCTTGCATTTATCAAATATATTCGTAACTTTGCAATCTCTAACACGGTGCGATTAGTTCAGTTGGTAGAGCACCAGATTGTGGTTCTGGGTGTCGTGGGTTCGAGCCCCACATCGCACCCCAACGAAAGGACGGAAGTTAATAGCTTTCGTCCTCTTTTTTTGGTGCAACTCAACCCTTTTTTTGATGATGGGGGAGACTGTCTTAAAAGTATAATTACCATCTCCGAGGATTGAAAATTCGTTGTCGCCCCTGTATAGGGGGTACAGACTTATCAGCTCTCGCCGAGACTTTTTCAGACAGTCTGGGGGGCTATGGAGGCTAATGGCTTAACTATTAATGAGATGATATGGTGTACTCCATGCCATTGGGAGTAGAGTGTTGTAATTACCTTGTATTAAGTGATTTATCCTCCACAGGTTGGCTGCGTCAGCGTTGGCAGCGTTGACAGCGTTGGCAGTGTTGGCTACGTCAGTGTCAGTGAGTGAGCGTTCCGCCCCAACCAAGACGAAGAGTTATTCCTGCGGTGTCAGGGTAAAGTGATCCTTTGTCTGCGTAAAGGCCGATGCTGAGAAGGGTTGCGTTTCCAATTACGCGTTTAGGCAACGTGAGCTCCAATGCTCCTGAAACCTGCCTTGGAACCGAATTATAGAACGGGTCTGATTGGCTGTACTTTCCGAAATTCTTACTGTATGTAACTTTCAATAAGTAGGGTACTTTTCTGAATAATTTTCCTCCCAGACCGACATTCCACGCGATGATTCTGTTGTTGGACACTCCCTTGGTGATTCCGTTCTCATCCTTAGGGGTAAGAGTGAAAAGAGGAAGCCCTATCGAACGCCCATTGTAAGTCCATGCGGACTGATATTCACCATTGTTGAAATAATTGTCGCAACCACCTACGATGTAAACCTTTTTGTCAGGATTCCTTTTCAGTTCCTCTTCCGTGGCCGGCCTGTCATGCCGCGTTCCCGACTGCCACTTCGTGTAGATGAATTCCAAAAGCAAGTCACTGACCCATTTGTCCTTGTTCTTGAATGAGAGATGAAGGGTGTTCACGGCGTCGGGAAAGTTCTGGAACCCGACCCCGGAACCATCCTCGAACGGCCTGTCGTGCTGGAATGTCAGATGCCATCTGTCCTGATCCAGGTCCAACCTTAGAAGTTCGCGTCCAAGGTGATTGCCGAGCGCGTTGATCTGGTCGCTTTTTGTCGCTCCTTCCCCTCCGCTTGCGGCGACCATGATCTTCAGATAGTCGGAAAATTTATGGGGCTGTTTGCCGTAGACCGGCGATGTTCCGCCCCATTGTGTCCAAAGGTCCAATCCTCCTGTGAAAGAGATCCTCTTGCTGATGTTCACCTTGAAGTGTAGGGCCTGGTTGTGGAGCAGAGTGTGTTTTACGTACCTGTTGTCCCAAAGCCCATAATCCCCGAAGTCGAATCTTGCGGAAAGGATGCCCTTGGTGAAAGGTATCTTGATCCAATCGGAATGCAGGCGGTACCCGGGAAAACTCTGGGCGTTGTCTGTAAGCACGAAATTTCCTCCGGTCACAGAAAGTCCTCCGAAATCTGTCGCGCGCCGACGAATTCCAAGATCAAGATTCAGTTTCTTCCAGCCGGTGCCGACATAGAGTTCCTGAACCATGCCTCTTGTGCTGCTTCCGTCGCTGTTATGCACCTCCGCATTCCCCTCGGCGGCGGCATAACCGGCAAGCCCGATTCCCCAGTCCAGTCGGAAAGTGTTTTTGCCGTAGCTTGTTCCGTTTACACCTCCTCTAAGAAGTCCTCCGCAGGTCTCGGGATAGACTCCTCCTTTGTTGGTGTGGCTCCAGAACGGCAGTGCCCTCTTCGTGGAACCCATTCCGGCCATCTCCACGTACCATCCACCGTGATCGATCTCTGCTCCATGAACTAGTGCCTCGGTGGCTGGGATGGCAAATAAGAGAGTTACGATTTTCTTGAATATCAAGTATTTTGTTCCCATGTTGACTTTTATCAAACCTATCATCGGGCGGATCCTGTAACCTGCCGAAGTTACAGACTCAGTGTGACACCGATCTCTTCCGGTAAGATCTTCGCTGGCTTGCCGTCCAACGCCGAGGTCTCGATGCGTATGAAGCGGCATTCAATCGTGGAATTGAAAGATATTCTCATTGGAACCGGATTGTGCATGATGTTGCTGAACTCTCCTTCTTTTATGATTGTGTGCCACTTGTCGCCATCATCACTTGCCGAAAAACTAAAGCGGAATGCCATTTCTTCTCCTACCCTGCTTTCAAGAGGCGCATATGTGAATGCGGTCAACGCAGCTTTCCTGCCGAGATTCAAGACCAGCGGATGATCGTTATCGACAGTCCACTCTTCTCTCGGAATGTCGTTCCAATCAGCGCCGGTTGCCTTGTCCGCGATGGCCGGGGCATGGAAAACACCGACTCTGCTCAGATGAACTTCAGCTCTGGAACCTGTGATGCGTACCTTGATGGCTTTGAGATCTGATTCCTCAAAACGTACAAGACGCTTGTGTCCGATCGTCGTTCCTTCGCAAAGAACTTTCCAGCCAGTATTCTCCAATCCTTCCACAACGAATGACTCTACCCTTTGCCCACGCTTGATGTCCTCCTGAAGCATCACGACATTCACGCGCGAACCTTTTTTCAGTTTGTAAACACGTTCCTCCCCTTGGACAGCATTCCACAGGAGGCTCCCTTTCCGCACCCGGTCATCGCTGAACGTGCGTTTCAGGTAGTCAGACAGTTCTTGAAGTCTCACCGAGTCTGCTTCGTGAATATGTCCTCTTTTGTCCGGGGGAACATTGAGCAGCAGCACAGAGTTGCGGCCAACTGACTGGAAATATATGTCCACCAGTGTCTTGAGACTTTTTACCTTCTCATCTTGGTCGGCTGTGTGGAACCATCCTGGGCGGATGGAGACATCCACTTCGGATGGATACCAGAACATCTCGGTAGCCTTTTCGATCATATTCCTGCTGCCTAGATCCTTGGACAAGTTGGTGATTCCCAATCGCCCGTTGTTGTCATCAGCCTGGGCGTATGCTTTTGGGGTGAGCACCGTGGCGCTCCACTCGGTCTCGCGTCCCATGCCGCTTTCGTTGCCGACCCAACGCACGTCGTCACCCATGATGGCTGTCACGGCATGCGGCTGCAGGGAGTGGATGACACGAAGGATGGAGTCCCAGTCATAGACCTGGATTTTTCCGTTCGGCCCCTCACCGTTGGCTCCGTCAAACCACACCTCGTCAACCTCTCCATAGTCGGTGAGCAGTTCCGTGAGCTGGGCGATGAAGAATTTGTTATAGGCTGGAGAGTCTCCGTAGCAAGGGGCGTTGCGGTCCCAAGGAGAAAGATAGACTCCGAATTTCATCCCGTATTTAGCGCAGGCATTCCGTACTTCACGCACCACATCACCTTTACCATCTTTCCAAGGGGATGAAGCGACAGAATGAAGGGTGGTCTTGGTCGGCCAGAGGCAGAATCCGTCGTGGTGTTTTGCCGTCAGGATCGCCATTTTGAATCCGGCTTGGCTGAGGGTTCGGATCCATTGTTCGGCATCAAGGTCCGTAGGAGCGAACAGGGATGGACTTTCCTTGCCGTCACCCCACTCGCGTCCGGTGAAGGTGTTCATTCCGAAATGGAGGAAAGCGGTCATTTCCAGATTCTGCCAATCAAGCTGCTCTTGGGTCGGGACGAGCCTGGCGGCAAGGCTTATCTTGTCCTGATGCGGGCAACCTTCAGGGAACACAAGATGTTTCACGGAATATTCCTGACTGTTTTGGGCGCAGACCATCCCTGCGGACAAGAGCATGAGAATAGAGGTGATTAAATGTTTCATTGATGTAAAATTTTTCCTGAAATCATGCAAAGTTAACAAGTTTGTGTTATCTTTGCACCAAAATAGCCACATAATGATAGCCGCATGGAACACACGACCGTCATCATCTATAGAAAACCTATAGAACCTTTGCTTGGACAGAATTGTTCAATCTTATTAAGGTGTAAATAATAACCTGCATCATTTCAAAATAATAATAAGTTAATATTCAAAGGATTCCTTATTATCAGTTTTATCGATTGATGCAACTTGTTTTTTCAATATCACTTAATAATTACTTACCTAATGTTTTCTAAAACAAATCAGAACAGAATCATTCATTGTGTCCTGACTTTGCTGCTTGCCCTTATGGCGTTCACTGCACAAGGACAGAGAAACACAACGGTGACAGGTGTCGTCACAGACACGCAGGGCCCGGTGCCCGGAGTCTCCATCATTGTCAAAGGAACATTGAACGGGACAACTTCCGACATCGACGGAAAGTTTTCGTTGAATGTCAAGGACAAAGACATTCTACAAGTTTCCTGCATCGGCTACCTGTCGCAGGAAATCAATTGGAACGGACAGGCATCGCTTGAGATAGCCTTGGAAGCGGACCTCCAGAAATTGGAGGATGTCGTAGTAGTGGGTTTCGCCACCCAGAGGAAGGTGGATTTGACAGGTGCCGTCTCCCAGGTGAAGATGGAGGATGTGCTGGGCGACAGACCTCTTGTCAGTGCCTCGGCCGCCTTGCAGGGAGCCATGCCTGGATTGATGGTTTCGGGCTCGTCATCTCCTGGACAGGCGAAAAGTTTCAACATCCGAGGCACTTTGTCCATCAACGGAGGCTCGCCTCTGGTCCTCATCGACAACGTTGAGGGTGACATCAACAGCCTGAATCCGGATGACATCGAAAGCGTCTCGGTTCTCAAGGACGCGGCTTCCTCGGCCATCTATGGAGCCAGAGCCGCGGGCGGTGTCATACTCGTCACGACCAAACGTCCGAAGAGCGACGCCACGTTCAAACTCAACTACAGTTTCAGTCAAGGTTGGGAGAACACGTTGACAAGGCCGGTGCAGGCATCGCTTTCGGATTACATCTCCGCTTACGAGGAGGCCGGATTCTCGTCCCAGTACTGGGCGGGAAACGGACAGATAAGCGAGTGGAAGAACCTGCTTTCCCAGTACGAGGCCGGTACGCTCAGCGGAGTGTATGACAATGGTATCTACAAGGCTGAGGACGGCAGTGTCTATTATCTTAAGGAAGGAGATGTGGCAGGCAACGCGCTTGGCACAGGCTTCCTTTCCAACCATGCGGTCTCTGTCACCGGCGGAACCGACAGACTTCGTTTCAGGGTGTCCGGTAACTACGGCTACGAGAACGGACCGATGATCACGGACAAGGACAAGTACCTGAGAAAAGCCATCTCGTCATTCGTCTCCGGTGATGTCACGAAATGGTTGACCCAGGAACTTACAATGTACTACACGGACATAAAGAGAACGGCTCTCTCCAATAACATCCGTGATCCGTATGCGACAAGGCTTATCAACTGGTATCCTGAGGGTTACATGCCAAAGGAGATCCTTGGGACAAGCGAGGATCTGATCATGGATTCTCCTAAGAATTCCTATCTTGTCTCTCCGACCTCCACAACCACCAACTCGATGCCTCGCATCCAGTCCAAGACGATCATCCGTCCTTTGAAGGATTGGGAGATCATAGCCGAGTACACTTATAACCAGAACTCCTACAAGTACCGCAATTACTCAGGCATCCTCCGTTACGCGGATGTGCAGCTGGCGGTCAAGACCACTCCTACCGATCCTACCAGGGATCTGTACACGATCAACTCGTACACAACCAAGTACAACGCCTTGAACCTCTACACCAACTACAAGTTGAGTCTTGGCAAGCATGCGATGACCGCGATGGTCGGTTTCAATCAGGAAAGCTACGACTATTCCGGTGTGAACGCATCGATCGAAGGCCAGTCCGTGCCGACGGTTCCGTCCTTCGGCGGTGGTACAGGAATCAAGAACATCAGCGACAATTACTCTGAATATTCCATCAGAGGTATGTTCGCCCGTCTGACATACAACTATGCTGACCGGTATCTTCTGACAGTGAATGCCCGCTATGACGGTTCGTCAAAATTCCCGAAGGAAAACCGTTTCGGCCTTTTCCCTTCCGTTTCTGTCGGCTGGCGCCTTGGCAAGGAGACATTCATGGACTGGGCTGACAACTGGCTTAATGAGTTCAAACTCAGGGCTTCCTATGGCTCCATCGGTAACCAGAACATCAATCCGTACGGCTTCGTCGCTTCCATGGGCATCAACGAAGGAACCTACTGGCTTGACAACAACGATAAGACAATCTACATCTCCACACCTGGCCTGATCCGCGCCAACTACACTTGGGAGACGGTCACGACCCTCGACTTCGGTTTTGATTTCTCGGCCTTCAATGACAGGCTCTCAGCCACGTTTGACTGGTACAGGCGCGACACCAAGGGAATGCTTGCGGCCGGAGCCGAGCTTCCTGCCCTTGTCGGAGCGAGCGCTCCTCTGCAGAACATCGCTGACATGCGGACTGACGGATGGGAACTGTCCGTCGGATGGCGCGACCACATCGGAGATTGGGGGTACCGCCTGAATCTCAATGTCTATGACCATAAATCCAAAATCACAAAATTCAATAATCTTTCAGGCTCCATAGACAACTATTATGTTGGAAAAGCATTGAACTCCATTTATGGCTACAGGGCTGACGGCTATTATTCCATCGATGACTTTGACATGGAAAAGGCCAAGGTCGGCACTTGGGTGCTCAAGGAAGGCGTCGTGTCAGTCAGCGGTTATTCAGTGCAGCCTGGTGATGTGAAGTTCAAGGATCTGGACGGTAACGGTGTGATCGACGCCGGTGGCTCGACCCTTGAGAATCCTGGCGACAGGGAAATCATCGGGAACAGCACATCCCGTTACCAGTTCGGCGGCAATCTTGGAGTCTCATGGAAGGGGCTTGATCTGAATGTTCTTCTTCAGGGAGTCGGCAAACGTGACTATTGGCTGGGCGGAGCCGCCCTGTTCCCGTTCGGCGCGGCCGGCGCGGACGGAGTTTTCTGGCCGTTGTACTACAACCAGACAGACTATTGGTCAGCGGTCAGCTACGACCCTCAGAGCCCGGACTACATGGTAGCGAAGAATCCTGACGCCAAACTGTTCAGGGTCTATGGTCAGGATGGCAACGCCGGTTCGAACGCGAGGGTGAGCGACAAATATATTCAGAACGCCGCCTATCTGCGTGTGAAGAATGTCACTCTGTCATATTCATTCCCGTCATCATTGCTTCGCAAGGTGGCTTTGGACCAGCTTCGCCTGTATGTGAGTGTGGAGAATCTCGCCACTTTCACATCCTTGCCAAAGGGCTATGACCCGGAAAGTCTTTCGTGGTCTTATCCGTTCTACCGCACATGGTCTGTCGGAGCAAGCATAACATTCTAATGATCAAGAATTATGAGAAATAAAGCATACGTTATTGCAGCAGCAATCATAGCCACCGTCTCCGGTGTATTCTCAAGTTGCAACGATGATTTTCTTGAGAAGCTTCCAGTCACAAGTCTCACGGAAAAGAACGCTTTCCAGACTTACGATAATTTCAAGGCCTACATGAATCCTTGCTACTCGTTGTTCACGGACGGCAACATCATGACAAACTTCTCCGGAGGTTCTTATTATTGGGGTGGCCAGTGGAGCAGTGACTACTATTCCGGGATAATGACAACGAGGGACAACTCGTTCAACCCTTACGGGTACCAGACGATCACAACGAGAAACACCCACGGATCGTGGAATTTCGGTTGGATTCGAAGCATCAACATCATGCTCAGCCATCTTGGCGACGGAGTGCTGACCGAGACTGAGCAGCGCCATTGGCGTTCTGTAGGTTACTTCTTCCATGCATGGTGGTATATGGAACTCATTTCCAGGTACGGTGACATCCCTTGGGTGAACATGGTCCTGAACGATGAGTCGGAGGAGGCCTACATGCCTCGCACCCCTCGCGCGGAAGTGGCCGACAGCATTGTGGCGAGGCTTGAATATGCCGCCGCGAACATCGGTGACTCCTCCAAGGACGGAGACAACGCTCTGACCGCTGACGCCATAAAGGCCGCCTTGAGTCGCTTCCTGCTTCGTGAGGCCACATGGGCCAAATACCACGGGCTGAATGAGCCTTATCAGCAGTATCTGGAGAAGTGTCTTGCCGTCTCTCAGGAACTTATGGATAAGTATCCTTCGCTGTACTATGGCAGCGGGATCAACAAGTACCCTGCCGCCGGCTACGACGAGGTCATGACTTCCGAAGACCTTACCGGCAAGCCGGGCATCATCATGTTCAAACAGTATTACACTGGAATATTGATGCATCGCTTCAGTGATTTGGTTCACGTTGAAGCGCATCGTGCCGACGCTCCGCAGCAGACGGTTGACATGTTCCTCATGAAGAACGGCAAGCCGATAGGCAACCCGTCTTCAGGATTCAAGGGCGGCGAAGGAAAAGATCTTTGGGACTATTATTCAGACCGTGATCCTCGCCTGCACATCAACTTCCAGCCACCGGCACAGGCCAAAGTCACCGGAAATAACCCGAACGCAGACAATGTGACCACATTCAAGAAATGGACATTCTGGAAGGCCGGTGAGACACTGCAGGGGCTCGGCAACTTCACCATCACTGGGGAATATGAGAAAAAGTTCCGTGAGTACATCGACTATTTCGGCCCGAATGTGTTCTGTGAGAACGGAACAGGTGATGAATCAATAGGTTGCAAAAGACTCCCAGGGCATAACTGGGGTGGCTCGATGTCTCACAGCGCGCCTAACATCACAGGCTCCGGGATCCAGATGGACAACTACATGCGCTGCTGGACCGGTTATTTCTTTTGGAAGCACTACACGAGCTGGGAAGTCGGCAGCAACGGCAATTTCCAGACATCTGACAAACCGATCTTCACGATCGAGGAAGTCCTTCTGAACTATGCGGAGGCCGCTTTTGAGCTTGGCCGCTTTGACCAAGGTGTCGCCGACAGGACAATCAACCTGCTCCGTGACCGTGCGGAAGTCGCAAGGATGGTCGTGGCTGAGATCACGGCTGATTTCGATCCGGATCGTGACAAGGGTACGGCTTCATGGACCCGTGGCTACGACGACACCAAAACCAACTATGAGGTTCCGCCTGTCCTTTGGGAGATCAGGCGCGAGAGGATGGTCGAGTTGATGGGACAAGGTTTCAGTTTCTATGACATCAAGAGATGGCACAAGGCTCCGTACTACGTGAACAGGCAGCCTTGCGGCGCATGGATCACCTCCACAAACGTCCCTTATGGCACAGGAAAGTACACCGGACAGTTCGTCAATTACAAAGAGATCCGTGAGAAGGGCTATTCGGAAGCCTATGGCAACGAGGCCGGAAGCGGCTGGATCTACACGAAGCACGGCCCGTTGTCAGTCGGCAAGGGATGGCTTGACACCTACTATCTGGATCAGGTCCCTACCCATGAGATCAACATGAACCCTGCCCTGACGCAAAACCCTGGCTACGAGGAACTATTCGGAAAATAGGATTACATGATCTCTGAATATAAAAGCGGGCGGCTGATACTCTTCAGTCGCCCGCTCTTAATGTCTGGAACCTACCTGGCTCTTGCTGTTTCTCCTTTAAGAATAGGGAAGTCCGGGTTCGGAATATGCGCTTCCGACATGATTGCCTGAAGCTCGGCGACTTTCTCCGGGTTGTCCGCACTCAGGTCTGTTGTCTCTCCCGGGTCGGTGGCGAGGTTGTACAACTCGTATTTGTCGTTGTCGCTGCGGATGTCCAGATGAACAAGTTTCCATTCGCCTTTCCTGACGGCTTGGCGGCCTCCAAGCTCCTGAAACTCAAAGTAAAGCCATTCGTGTTCTTTCTGCATTCCCTTGTTCTCCAAGGTCGGAAGCAGACTGATGCCGTCCATGTTTTCAAGATCCTTTTCCTTGGCCCCGTTGAGCTCGCGTAGTGTCGGCATGACATCCCAGAACGAGCACATGAGATCCGAGTCAACGCCCTTTTGGGTGTGTCCTTCCCAACTTACAATCAAAGGAACTCTGACACCACCCTCGTAAAGATCCCTCTTGTAGCCTCTCCAAGGTCCGTTGGAGTCGAAGAAGTCAGGATCCGCACCTCCTTCTTTATGAGGCCCGTTGTCGGATGAGAAGATTATTATGGTGTTGTCATAGACTCCAAGTTCCTTGAGTTTTGAGACTATCTGTCCCACGTAGGTGTCAAGCCTTGTCACCATGGCCGCGAAAGTGGCATGAGGATATTCCTGCGAACAATAGCCACCCTTTCGGAACGCCGGCCCGCTGTCCACACCATGATAAGGTGTCTCGGGATATTTCCCTATGAATCTGTCGATTATGCTGTCCTGCGGAACAATCAGCTCGGCGTGCGGTATTGTGGTCGGATACCAGAGGAAGAAGGGTTCTCCGTCCTTGACCGAATTTTCGAGGAATTGGAGAGCTTTTTCATGGATAAGGTCTGGAATATACGTTCCCTGCCCGTAAGGGACAGAGTCCACATTGTCTTCCAGTTCAATTCTTTCCGAGTTGTGCCAGATGTGGCTCGCATAGTAGCTGTGGGCGAGAAGCTGGCAGTTGAAGCCATAGAACTCATCGACGCCTTGGTTGGCCGGATCTCCGCTTGTGCCGATGTAGCCAAGTCCCCATTTGCCGAACGCTCCGGTCCTGTAGCCGGCCTTTCTCATGTCATGGAAGATCGTCTCGGCTCCGTAAGGAAGCGGAAACTGTCCTTCCGGATCAAGTTCAAGGTTTCCCCTCACCGGAGTGTGCCCGCTGTGGGTACCGGTCAGAAGACACGATCTGGACGGGGCGCTCACTGTGGTTCCCGAATAGCATTGTGTGAACCGGACACCGCCACGCGCGAGGGCGTCGATGTTCGGAGTCTCGAAATTCTTCTGCCCGTAGCAGCTCAGATCCCCCCAGCCAAGATCATCCGCCAGGATGAACACGACGTTCGGAGTACGTGCCGGTTTCTCTTCAGCGCAGGCTCCTGTGGCGAGAGCGACTCCGGCAAGAAGCATTGAGTCAAGTACTTTGGTCATAAAATCCTGTTATTTGAAGATTAGTGAAATGTCTCGGATTATTTCTTCCCTTTGACGGAAGGGTGCGCCAGAATCTGCACGTCGATGCCGTCGATCTTGTAGCCTCTGAAGCGTCGTGCCAGGAGCTTGGACTCGATCTGGGAGTAGAGTTCGTCGTCAATCACATCTGAGAAAGTGTGGTTCATCGTGTCATAAAGATGAAAATGCTTGAAAGTGTTGACGTCGAAATACATCTTGTTGTTCTCGCTCATCCTGTGGTGGTATATTCCCAAAAGAGAAAGCTGGGTCAGGATGTTATAGACGGAGGCGACAGTGACCTTCGTCTTTTTCGCCGCAAGGATTTCCGCCGTGACCATGTCAGCGCAGGCGTGTCCAAGCCTAAGCATCGCCTCATGTACGGCGATTCTCTGTGGTGTCACTTTCAGTCCGTTTTTTCTAAGTAGTTCACGGAAGTATTCGATTGTCGGGGCCTTGTTGTTTCTTTCCATTAAAGTTTGATTCCTGATTATTATCAATTCGCTTTTGCGACGCTACAGAATGCAAATTTAGATAAATTCTGATAAACAACATCACGTCTATGGAAAAAACACGATTAATGCTGGAATCAAGGTGGAACTTATCGCTTGGCTAATCACGAATTATGGCTATATTTGCAAGTTAAGATTGAACTCGAAAGTATGGAAAAAATAAGATGCCTGATCATAGGAGGCGGCCCTGCCGGGTACACGGCTGCCATCTACGCTTCCAGAGCCGCTTTGGAGCCTGTTCTTTATGAAGGTATGGAACCAGGCGGACAGCTTACGACCACGACTGTTGTCGAGAATTTCCCTGGATTCCCTGACGGAGTTGACGCCAACCAGCTTATGGACGGGATGAGAGCCCAGGCGAAGCGTCTTGGGGCTGACATAAGAAGGGGAGTGGTGACTGCCGCGGACCTGTCCAAGCGCCCTTTCCGTCTTACGATTGACGGAGAGACCGAACTGGAGGCCGAGGCTCTGGTCATCGCCACAGGAGCGACCGCGAAGTATCTTGGTTTGCCGTCTGAGCAGAAATTCAGAGGCATGGGCGTGAGCGCCTGCGCGACCTGTGACGGCTTCTTTTACAGAAAGAAGGATGTCGCTGTGGTCGGCGGAGGTGACACAGCCTGCGAGGAGGCCACCTATCTCGCCAACCTATGCCGCAAGGTTTACATGATTGTCCGCAGGGATGTGTTCAGAGCGTCGGTGGCCATGCAGGAAAGGGTTAGGAACACTCCGAACATAGAGGTCCTTTGGAACTGCAACACACTGGAAGTGCTTGGGGATGAGTCAGGTGTGACCGGAGTCCGCGTTCAGGACAAGGATGGTAAGGTTTTTGATGTCAAGGTCGACGGATTTTTCCTTGCGATAGGGCATCATCCTAACTCTGACATATTCAAGAAATATGTGGAGACAGATGAGAACGGCTATATCATCACAAAGGGCAAGACCTCTGAGACTAATGTGGAAGGTGTTTTCGCCGCCGGTGATGTTCAGGATCCGCGTTTCAGGCAGGCGATAACCGCCGCCGCGTCCGGGTGCCGCGCCGCTCTTGAGGTGGAAAAGTTTCTTTTGTCACACTGATGATTAAGTTGGAAGCGGGGATTTCCGGCTTGCGAAGTTGAATTTTGAACGGAATGAATAATATGTTAAAGACAAATCTGAAGCTTGTGTCTGTCGCCTTTCTTGCCGTACTGTCTTTCCAGTCGTGCAAGTCGGAGTACGAGGCTCTTCTGAATGGAAGTGATGTGGATGCGAAATATGCCGCCGCGTTCGGTTATTTCAATCATGGGAAGTACAGCAAGGCCGCGCAACTGTTTGAGTCTCTCGCGGTCCTGACCAGCGGAACTGATCGTGACGACACTGTCCAGTACTATTGGGGACTGAGCAATTACCGCTTCAAGGACTATTACACGGCTGAGACCAATTTCACGAAGTTCATAACGAATTTCCCACGCAGCCCGTTCGCCGAGGAGGCGTCTTTCCTCAGGATAGACTGTCTTTACCGTTCCACACTCCGTTATGAGTTGGATCAGGTTCCTACCTACAACGCGATCAATGTCATCAGTCAGTATATGGTCGAGAATCCCGGAAACTCCCACGCCGCGATCTGCAACAGGATGCTCAAGGAGTTGAATGACCGGTTGGACAAGAAGGCTTACGAAAATGCCAGACTCTACTACAGGATGGAGGACTACAAGGCCGCCAGAGTCGCTTTCAGGAATGTCCTTAAGGATGACGCGGAGAATATCTACCGTGAGGACATTCTCTATTACATCGCCAAGTCTTCCTACAAATATGCTTCCCTGAGTGTCGAGAACAAGCAGAAGGAACGATATCTGACTTTTGTGGATGATTATTACAACTTCATCGGCGAGTTGCCGGACTCTCCGTACCGTAAGGAACTGGACGCGCTCTATCGCCGTTCGCAGAAGGCTCTTGGACGTTACACAGGAGCTGACGAGGATCTTGGAACTAAGGAAAAGGACTTTGAGAGGGACAGAAAAAAATTATTGAAACAATCCGCTCAATAGGCCACGTACAATATTTAGACAAGAATTTTTATTGAATATGGAAGTTAAGAAGAAGGTCCCTTCAAACACAATCACAAGGGACATCAAGTATCTCGCCGAGCCGACGGGCAACATTTACGAGACAGTCGTACTCCTTTACAAAAGGGCGAATCAGATAGCGCTCGCCGAGAAGAAGGAACTCGCCAAGAAGCTGGAGGATTTCCGCACCGATCGCGACACCATGGACGAGGTTTTCGAGAACCGGGAGCAGATAGAGATTTCCAAATATTACGAAAAGCTTCCTAAGCCGGATCTCATCGCGATTTCCGAGTTTGAGGATGGTGAACTCTACTACAGGATGGCAGGATCCGGCAATGAGGATGAGATGCAGGCCCGTCCGGTAAAGGATAATGTTTCTGACGCTGAATAGTTTGCGGGGCCATGCTTGAGTCCCTTCAGATAAGAAATTATGTTTTGATAGACTCTCTGGACATCAGGTTTCCGGAGGGTCTGATCATTATATCCGGCCAGACAGGAGCCGGCAAGTCTATCCTGTTGGGAGCCCTGTCTTTACTGCTGGGCTCCAAGGCTGACGCTTCGGTGATCGGAGGCGAGGCGGACAGTTGTGTTGTCGAGGCCGTATTCAGGATTCCAGAGTCGGATCTTGTCCTGAAGGAAATCCTTGACGACAACGATGTGGAGGCAGGGAACGGAGAACTGATCATCAGGAGGGTGGTCAACCGTTCCGGCCGCTCGCGTTCGTTCATCAATGACTCTCCGGTGAATATCCAGATTCTTCAAAGCATATCTTCCCGTCTGGTTGACATCCACTCGCAGCATCAGACTCTTCTGCTGTCGGACAAGTCTTTCCAGCTTTCAATGCTGGACCACTTCGCCTGTGATGTATCCCTTTTGGCGGAATGTGATAAATCCTACAAGGCCTTCAAAACCCTTGAAAAAGAATATTCCGAAGTTTCCTCCCGCCTTGCCAGGATGAGCGAGGAGAAGGAATATGTCCGCGCGCGCTGGCAGAGACTTGAGGACGCCCGTCTTCAGGAAGGGGAACTTGAGGCCTTGGAGACGGAGCGTAAACTGCTTGCCAATGCCGAGGAGATCAAGGAGAATCTTGGCGGGGTGGAGGAGTTGTTCAGCCCTTCGGATCCGAACTCGGAGACTCTGCCGTTGTCCTCAGCCTTGAAAGAGGCTCAGAAGATGTTGGAAAAGGCCGCGAAGTTTGTTCCGGATGCTGCCGGTCTGGCTGAAAGGATAGGATCCGCGCGTACGGAGTTGGATGACATTCTTGAGGATGTCACGACCATGAATTCCCGTGTGGAACTTTCCCAGGAACGTCTCGAAGCTGTGGATGAGCGTCTTTCGCTTCTCTATGATCTGATGAAGGGCTACTCGGCCGCGTCAGTGTCGGAACTGATCGCAAAACGTGACGCTCTTTCGGAATCCCTTTTCGATTCCACAGCCCTTGAGGCTCGGAAAACTGAACTCGAGGGTCTGATGGCCTCTGAAAGGAAAGCCCTTGAGGCTGTCTCCAATCGACTTCATGAAGCCAGGGTCAAGGCTTCCGGACCATTCTCAAAAGCGATCACCGAGTCAGTCCGCTCGCTTGAGATGGACTATGCTGTCTTCCGGATCGAACTCTCGACAGCTTCGTTGTCGGCAAGCGGTTCTGATGCTGTCAAGTTCTTGTTTTCGGCTTCAGGCGCCAATCCGATTGATGTCGCGAAGTGCGCTTCCGGTGGCGAGATGTCCCGTCTGATGCTCTGCCTGAAGGCCATGATGGCGAAGTTCGTGAATATGCCTACGCTCATATTCGATGAGATTGACACGGGAGTGTCCGGTAGCGTGGCCGACAAGATGGGACGGATGATTTGCTCGATGGGCAAGGACATGCAGGTCTTCGCCATCACCCATCTTCCACAGGTGGCCGCCAAGGGTAACGCGCATTATGTGGTTGAGAAAGAATACGATGTGCTTGGAAAAGCCACCACTACAGTCCGTCCTCTGGATGGGCAGGACAGAGTGATGGAGATCGCCCGTATGCTGAGCGGCAGCAGTATCACCGCCGCCGCTGTTGCAAACGCGAAGGCCTTGCTTTCTATCTGATCAGATTCACTGAGTAGTCCGGATTGTACACAATCCGTCTGACGGCATCGTTCACGTAGCCGCCTCGTGATGTTTTCACAAGATTGAAGTCGGACTGGAGTCCAGTGCCTTTAAGGTTTCCGGACTTCTCCCGTTTACTTCCATATTCAGAATGTGCGGTCGTGAAGAATTTCATGAGGTCGTAGCCTTGGAACGCCGTGCGGCTTGGCTCCGTCCCATAGAGCGCCCTGTATTTCATCAGGAAATTCTGTACATCCTTCGAGTCATAATCTACAAAGTAAGACACACTTGAGTGTAGATTCAAGGTGTGCAGCTGCTCGACGTCGATCTCTTCGAATGTCCTGAGTTTGGATGTGCTGTAAAGCACGATTTCCTTTTTCTGGCTGGAGATGAGGTACAGTAACCTGACCACCTCGATGACAAACGCCTTGCTGTCGGAAGCCACGACAACCCTGTTTGTGCCGTTGTCCGTCATCATCGCCGAGATTCTTCCCATGATCTGCCTGCCCTCAAGGATGTTGAACGATAGGTCTGAATGCCTTAACCCTGAGTTGCGCACCTCGTTGATCACATTGGCTGAATAGCCATTTGCCGCTACCCCTTTCTGGGTGATCAAAATCACCTTGTCGTTAGTTTTCAGGTCCGAATCTACCCATCTGACCATGTCCGCTATCTGTGCTTTTGTAGGAGACGGGGCCTGAATGATGTTGGGAATTGTGTCGGCAAGGACCTCCGCCCTTGGGTCAAGAGGAGAGACTATCCAAGTCTTGCCTTTGGATGCGTTGATGGTTCTGGCTATGTCAGTGTTGGACACAGGACCGATCACGAAGTCGCTCCCGGAGAATCTTTCTTCTGTGACAGGCATCGCTCCGCCAGCCACATCATAGACATTCATGTCGATTTCATGGCCTTCTTCCCCCAGGTCCTTCGCGGCGAGCAACGCTCCGCAGTAGAAATCCATCATCTGGCTGTCCGCTTTTTTCGCTGTGTTGAACGGCAGCAAGAGAGCCATGCTTGTCTTGTGCCTCTTATTGAATATCCTGTCAAACACACCATCGTTCTCTGAACCGGTCGAATCATCACCTGTCACCGCACCTGTCGAAGAACCTGATTCAGTTGAAGTTCCTTCGGTCGATGATCCTGCGGAAGCCACCTCGTAACCGGACCCTTTCTCCCATTTCTCCGGGTGCGTAGGAATCTTGATCTTGTCCTTGCGCCTGACCTTTTCGGATGTCATCCCGTTGATATTCATTATGGACTCCTTCGAGACCATATATTTTCTGGCTATGGATGTCAGGTCTTCGAACCACTTGACACGGTGTATGGTATATTCCTTGGCCTTGTCATCTCCACTGTCCGCCTTGTTGTCCGCCGTGGTCTCAACCTTTGTTGTCCGGGTTGGTGTCTGTGTGACCCCTTCTTTTATCGGAATCAGGATGATCTGGTCTTTCTTGAGTCCTTCCGTGTTGAGATGCAGGTTCGAATTGGCGTCGTAGATCTCTTGAAGTGTCACATTGTAAGCCTTGCTGATAGAGTAAAGGGTCTGACGTTCCTGCACTATATGCGAATAGTACACCTTTCCGTTATAGCGTACCTTGTCAGTGGACACCACAACCTGCGGCGCGACGTATTCCTGTGCGGCAGTTATGGTGCCGGACGCGGCCGTCAGACATAACGAGGCCACGAAAGTAGTCAAGTATCTGTTCATCTTTGCTTGTACAAATTGTCGGAGAACTCCAGCATCCTTTTGCAGAACGTCTTCCATGACAGCCGTTCTTTCTCGGCCCTGATCGAGCTGATGCAGAGAGTCTTGATGTTTGTGTCAGAGAAATATGTCCGGATCTCCCTCACGATGCTGCCGGCGTCAGCCTTTGGCGCGACAAGTCCAGTGCCGCAGTCTCCGATGGCCTGTCTCAGGCCGCCGACATCGGTGACCACCATCGGCACCTCAAAGTGGTAGGCGATGGCGCTGATTCCGCTTTGGGTGGCGGACCTGTAAGGCAACACCGCAAGGTCGGCGGCCGAGAAATAATCCTTTACCTCGGAGTCTTTGATGTAATGGGTGAACAGTCGGATTCTGTCTTTGGCCGGAGAACTGTCGATCAGCCTCTGGTATTTGTCGAACGATCCGTATGGCTCACCCGCAATGATGAGCTGGTAACTGTCGTCCAGTCCGGCGAAAGCCTCCAGCAGAATGTCCAGCCCTTTATATTCCCGGATCAACCCGAAAAACAGCAGGTTTCTCTTCCCCGGTGTCAGCCCGAGAGCCTTTTCCGCCTCACTGCGGGGCAGCTTCTCGCCGAAGTGCTCGTAGATTGGATGGAAAAGTGTTGCGTTCAAAGCTTTTGGCGAGAGCCTGTGAAGGTCTTCCGCAACCTCGTCGCACAACGTTACATTGCCGGTGCAGCCTGACAGAAAATATTTCGTCAGAGGAGCGTCAAAGAACTTAGGCTCGTGCGGAATGACATTGTGAAGCACGGAGATGACCTTGCATCGCTTCCTGAGCCTTCTGGCCACGTAACCTAACGAAGGTCCGAAGTAGGACATCCAGTAACTGATGATCACAAGGTCAGGTTTCCAGTCACGGATAGCCTTGTACGTGCGCCGGTAGGTAAAAGGATTGGCCGTATCCAACAGAGCCTCGCTCTCGATGGGTACGGCGTCATCATCCTTTGTGACATATTGCGTCTTTCCCGGAAAAAGAAATTCCGGATACTGCCTCTTGAAATTGAAAGCCTTGACAGTGTGGCTTTTCCCCAGTTCCAAGTAGAGACTTGCGTTGAACTGGGAGATCCCTCCTCGAAAAGGGTAAAAGCAGGAAAGGAGAGCGATTCTCAAAGCCTACTTCGTTTCTGACTCCTCAGCTGTGGCAGGGGCTGCTTTTCCACCTTTGCCTTTGCTCTGGATGTACTCGTCGTTGAGTCCGGCGAGGATCGCGTCGGTCACGTCAAGATCAGGGTCTCCGGTGGCGACAGGCGCCGGGAGGACACTGCCCTGGGTGGCGATGATCATCGCGTATTTGTGTTCCTCGTTGAACTTGTCGAGGAAAGTCTTGATCGCGTCTCCGATCTGGTTCATCATCACCTGCTGCTCCTCGGCGATCTCCTGCTGCTTCTGGGCGGCGTAGTTGTTGAAGTTGTTCTGCTGCTCCTGAAGCTTGATGTTTCTCTGCTCGGCCACAGAGCGGACGAGAAGACCCTTGTCAAGGTCAGACTGGAACTTGTTCACATCACTCTGGAGTTTGTTGCCCCTTCTGTTGATCTCTTCCTGGATGCTCTGAACCTTGGTCTCCACCACTGATCTGAGGTCGTTGGCCATGTCGTACTCGTTGAGAACCCTGTCGAGGTCGAACCATACGATCGAACCTGGCTGCGCCGTGACCTCCACGGCCTCGCCTGAAGTGGTCTTCTTGCTGCCTTTACCGTTTGACGTGAGTTGGAAAATTCCGAGAGCGGCCACAGCAACAAGGGCTATGACGCTGATAATCAATGGTGTCTGTTTCATTTTATTTTTTGTTATTAATATTCAAGGTTACAAATGTAATTAAAAAATCTTAATCTTCGACAGATAAGCCTGTATTGTTTTTTCGAGACCCATGTAAAGAGCGTCGCAGATGATGGCGTGACCGATGGAGACCTCGTCCGTCCAAGGGATTGTCCTGATGAAATATTCGAGGTTCTCAAGGTTCAGGTCATGCCCGGCGTTCAGACCCAATCCAAGTTCCTTTACAGCCACTGCCGTCTCAAGATACGGCTTTATGGCCTTTTCCCGCCCGGCGGAATATTCAGCCGCATAATCAGCGGTGTAAAGTTCCACACGGTCGCAGCCGCAGGCCTTGGCTCCTTCCGCCATAGCGGGCGATGGGTCTATGAATATGGACGTGCGGATCCCTTTTTCCTTGAACCTTGCGCAGATGTCCGTCAGAAACCCTTTGTTGGAGACGGTGTCCCAGCCTGCGTTGGATGTGATGGCGTCGTGGGCGTCCGGCACAAGAGTGACTTGGTCAGGGACAACCTCAAGGACGAGATCCACGAAACTCGGGATAGGATTGCCTTCGATGTTGAACTCTGTCGTCACGGTAGGCCTGATGGCCCTGACGTCTGAATATCTGATGTGTCTCTCGTCCGGCCTCGGATGTACCGTGATGCCTTCCGCCCCGAATCTCTCGCAGTCGACCGCGGCCTTCTCCACGTCCGGCATATTCCCGCCACGCGCGTTGCGGATCGTGGCGATCTTGTTGATGTTCACGCTAAGTCTTGTCATATTCGTACACATATAATCATACAAAAATAATGATTTCTGTTCAGTTTTATGCGGAATTGTGCTATTTTTGAGATTCAAATGCTTTCACTATAACCCAAGTCGTGCTCTGATGAAGATAGCGTTATACTCAAGAGACGGTCGCGCCATGAGCGACGGAAGGCTTTCCAGAATGTTCGGAAAGCTTGAAAAAGAGTCGTTTGACTTCTATGAGATCAGCGGGGGAGAAGACATTCTTCCGGAGACTGACCTTGTCATGAGCGTAGGTGGTGACGGGACTTTCCTTTCTGCGTCGCAGTGCGTGGGACAGTCTGGGATCCCGATCCTCGGAGTGAACCTCGGCCGGCTCGGGTTCCTTTCTGAATATAGCCCTGAAGAGGCGTGTGACGCCCTTTTGTCAGGCGGTTGGTATCTTGAGGACAGGGAACTGCTCAGGACTGATGTGTCGGGAGGAGCGCTGGCCGCGGATCCGCAGTTCTGTCCTTTCACGCTTAACGAGGTTTCCGTGCATCGTTCTGGCGCCGCCTTGCTTGGAATTGATGTGAGGATGGACGGACACCCTTTGCCAACCTACTGGGCCGACGGGTTGCTGGTCGCCACAAGCTCCGGCTCGACGGCATATTCATTGAGCGTCGGAGGTCCGATCTGCGCTCCTGAGGCGAAGGTGCTCATCATCGCGCCGATCGCTCCGCATAACCTGAACGCGCGTCCTCTTGTGGTTCCGGACACCACTGAAATCTCGATTTCCATGAGATCAAGGGATGACAGCGTCATGCTGTCGATGGACAACAGAAACCATTTGGTCGAGCCTTCTGTGAGCCTTGATGTCAAGGTGGCACAATTTTCGCTAAAAAGGGTTCGGCTTAAAAACACCAGTTTTATAAAGGCTCTGACCACGAAGTTGTTCTGGGGCGAGGACATCCGGAACAGCGGAGAATGAAATTTTGGAATATGAACGAAATCAAGAATATACCGGAGCACGTCTCCATTATCATGGACGGCAACGGACGTTGGGCCCGGCAACGGGGGCTGGAAAGGGTTTCCGGTCATTATAGCGGCGTTGAGAGCGTCAGAGCCTGTGTGGAGGCTGCTAATGAGGCAGGGGTCAGGTACCTGTCGCTTTTCGCGTTTTCGGAGGAGAACTGGAACCGTCCGGAGTCCGAGGTGAGCTCTCTGATGAGCCTTATGCTGAAATCGATCGCGGACGAGATTGATTCCCTTGCGGCCAAGGGAGTCTCTTTCCGTGTGATAGGGAATCTTTCAAGGCTTGATGACAATCTTGTGGAAGCTATAAAAAAGGCAGAGAGACTGACCGCTCCAGCCTCCGGCAAGGAACCTCTTCTGACGCTTGTCGTGTTCCTGAGCTACAGCGGGAAGTGGGATATCCTTCAGGCCGCCAAAAGGATGGCCAAAGAATATGCTGATGATCCCGCTGGCCTCGAATCCATTGGCATAGAGGATTTTGACCGTTATCTGGCCACCGCCGGCATCCCGGACCCGGACCTTATCATACGCACTTCCGGAGAGGAGAGGATAAGCAATTACCTGCTTTGGCAGGCGGCATATTCGGAATTTCTTTTTGTCGATACCTTGTGGCCTGATTTCAGGCGCGAGGACTTCAGGGCGGCTCTGGAAGAATATTCCCACAGGAACCGTAGGTATGGAAAAGTTAAATAACTTACGTATATTTGCATCTTAAAATGAAATCTGATTCGATGAAAGTATATCGTCTATTGTGTCTTCTCGCCTTGTCCGTGGCCGCTGTTCCGGCCTTTGGACAGGATTCGGTAAAATCTTCCGCCCCCGTTGAAGTAGATTATGACCACCCAAAGACTTATTATGTGGGAGGTGTTACCGTGGAGGGAAACCACCAGTTCTCCAGCCAGCAGATCGTCTCTCTGACCGGACTCCAGAAAGGCATGAGAGTCACTGTGCCAAGCGATGACATCTCCTCGATCGTGTCCAGGCTTTGGATGCAGAGGTATTTCGAGAACGTGGCCTTGGAGATAGACCATCTGAGCGAGAAACAGGACTCCGCTTTCTTTGTGATCCGCATCCAAGAGCGTCCGAGGGTGTCCAGATGGCTGTTCACCGGCGTGAGAAAGGGTGAGCAGAAGGATTTGGACGAAAGGCTCAATCTTCGAAGGGGAGGGGAGTTCTCCGACTATGTGGCGAAAACATCCACCGACATCATCAAGAGATTCTATGCCGACAAGGGTTTCCTCAACTGCAAGGTCGATGTCCAGACGCAGAAGGATACCATTGTCCGGAATGCCATAAAGGTCAACTTCGCCGTTGACCGTGGCTCCAAAGTCAAGATCAAGGACATCAATTTCCAAGGAACGGAAGGCTTCACGGACTTCAAACTTTCCCGTTCCATGAAGAAGACGAAAGCCAAGAAATGGTATAACTTCTTCAACAGCAAGAAATTCAACGAAAAGGAATATCCTAACGACAAGAACAGCCTCGTCAGCAAGCTCAACGAGGCCGGCTATCGTGACGCGCGCATCGTAAAGGATTCCATCTACTATGTGACACAGGACAGGCTTGGCATCGACCTCAAGATTGACCAGGGCAAGAAATATTATTTCAGGAATATCTCGTGGACAGGCAACTCCGTCTATTCCACCGATCAGCTCAACGAGATCCTGAACATCCGCAAGGGAGATCCGTACGATGTGGTGACCATGCAGAAGAGGCTTCTGGGAGGAGGCAAACAGGGGGATCAGGATGTGTCCAAGATCTACCGTGACAACGGTTACCTTTTCTTTAATGTCACTCCTGTCGAGCTGAACATCGAGGGTGATTCCGTGGATGTGGAAATGAGAATCTCGGAAGGAAAGCAGGCTACCCTGAACAATATCGTCATCAATGGCAACAACCTGACCAACGAGAGGGTTGTCCGCAGGCAGGTCGCCACAAGACCGGGCTACCTTTTCAGCCAGACTGATTTCGAAAGATCCATCCGTGAGATCGCTTCCTTGGGACAGTTCGATCCGGAGGCCATCACTGATCCGTCGAAAGGTTACGCGATTCTTCCTAACCAGTTGAACAACACTGTGGATGTGGTCTATAACGTGACAGAGAAGCCTTCCAGCCAGCTGGAACTTTCGGGAGGTTGGGGCGCCAATACCTTTGTCGCGACTGTCGGAGTGAACTTCAACAACTTCTCCACGAAGCGCATGTTCGAGAAGAACGCCTGGAGACCGGTACCTCTTGGAGACGCGCAGAACCTTTCGCTGCGTTTCCAGACAAACGGAACCTACTACACCTCATTGGTGTTCGGATTCTCGGAGCCTTGGCTTTTCGGAAAGAAACCGACATCCCTGAACATTCAGGCTTACTATACCAGACAGACAAACTCGTATCTTGCGATCGGACTTCTGTCCAACGACAAGGTCATGCAGGTCTATGGATTCTCGGCCGGAATCGGAACCCGTCTGAAGTGGCCGGACAACTATTTCGTGTTGTACAACGGCCTCAGCTGGCAGATCTATGACCTGAAGAACTGGATCAACGGTTACTTCATGTTCAATGATGGTAAGTCTCACAACCTGAGCTACACGATCAATCTGAGCCGAAACTCGACCGACCAGCAGATCTATCCTCGTATGGGATCGAACTTCAGCGCCAGCCTTCAGCTGACTCCTCCATATTCCTTGTTCAGAAAGAAGGATCTTGGCACGCTTGACGCGAACGGCAATCCTACAAAGGTCTCAAGCTACAAGGACATCAACTACGACAAATGGAGCTCGGCAGACCGTTACAAGTGGATCGAGTACCACAAGTGGAAGGTCAGCGGAGAACTCTACACCAAAGTCATCGGAGACTTCGTGATCATGAGCCGCGCGCAGTTCGGCTACCTTGGATATTACAACCGCAAGTGGGGTTATTCTCCGTTTGAGGGATTCCGAGTCGGAGGTGACGGTATGTCTGGCTACGACACTTATGGTGCGGACATCATCGCGCTTCGTGGTTACGAGAACTACTATCTTACCCCTTGGGAGGCGACCCCGTACAACTCCAACGGCTACTACGCCGGTAACGTCTATGACAAGTTCACGATGGAGTTCCGTTATCCGGTCATCCTCCAGCCACAGTCCACGATCTTCGTGCTGGGCTTCCTTGAGGGTGGAAACTGCTGGTCGGACATCAAGAAGTTCAATCCGTTCCAGATCAAGCGTTCCGCAGGTGTCGGCGTGAGGGTGTTCCTCCCGATGATCGGTCTGCTCGGTATCGACTGGGGCTACGGTTTCGACAATCCGGTGAAGAAGAACAGAAGCCAGTTCCACTTCCTTATCGGACAACAATTCTAAATAATATTCTTACATTTGCATCGGAATCAAAACACGTAAACTGATAAAATTCTATAAAAATGAAAAAGATTCTTTTGATCGCCGCTATGGCGTTGTTTACTCTGACGGCTTCGGCGCAGGCGAAGTTCGCTTATGTCGATTTCAATGAACTGGTGATGCTCGCCCCTGAGGCTGATGCTGCCAGATCACAGATGCAGACTGCTCAGAAAGAGGCTCAGGAAACCCTTCAGAGTATGATGGAAGAGGCTCAGACCAAGTATAACGAGTACCAGCAGAAGCAGTCCACATGGACTCCAGCCATCAAGTCCAGCAAGGAGAAGGAACTCGGTGAGATCCAGAACAGGATTCAGGAATTCCAGCAGTCTATCCAGGCAGAGCTTCAGCAGCAACAGCAGCAGTTGATGGATCCTATCTACAAGAAGGCTCAGGAGGCAGTTGAGAAACTCGCCAAGGCCGGCGGCTATCTGTTTGTGTTCGAGACTTCACAGTACCTTTACGTTGACAAGGCTCAGTGCAAGGATCTGACTCCTGAGGCAAGAAAGGCAATGAATATTCCTGAGGGCAGGACCATCGAGGATCTCCAGAAGGAACTTCAGGCACAGGCTCAGGGCCAGCAGCAGTAATCATTGACAGGAAGATCAGAAGAGGGTAGGCAAGAACTGATTTTTGCCGACCCTTTTTTGCGCTCTGACATGACGTGTTGTCGCTGAGTGCTTTCCAGGACGTTTTTTCGTTATGTTTTAGGGCTGTATGCAGGTAATGAATCTTTTTTCAGTGAAAAGGTTGGTTATTCTGCTTTTTATGCTTTAATTTGTAACGTATTTTTATAAAACACTAATATTCTTAAAATAGAAATGCAACATAAGGTTATTGATGCTAAGGATGTTGTGATAAGGTTCGCCGGGGATTCCGGTGACGGTATGCAGCTTACCGGAACTTTGTTCGCCAACCTGTCCGCAGTCTATGGTAACGGCCTTTCCACATTCCCGGACTATCCGGCAGAGATCAGAGCCCCGAAAGGGACTGTCGCCGGTGTGTCTGGATTCCAGGTTCACATCGGCAGCCATAAGGTAAACACCCCCGGGGACTTCTGTGACATGCTGGTGGCGATGAACCCAGCCGCCCTGAAGGCGAACGCCAAGTGGCTGAAAAGAAACGCTACCGTGCTTGTAAACGAGGATGCCTTCGATGATTTCGGCCTGACGAAAGCGGGCTTCACCGGCAATCCTTTTGAGGAACTTCACATCGAGGACAGGAACATCATCGTCGCCCCGATCACAAAACTGACGGAGGAGAGCTTGAAGGACAGCGGACTGGATGTCGTGTCTGTCCATAAGTGCAGGAATATGTTCACCCTCGGAATGGCCTGCTTCATCTACAGCCGTCCGTTGGACTATGTCTATACCTATCTTGAGGGACGTTTCGCCAAGAAGCACCCTGAGATGATCGAGCCGAACCGCAAGGTGGTGAATGACGGCTACAACTATGCCGCGAACATCCAGGCGGTCGCCGACACCTACACCGTCGTCCCGGACATTCAGGAAAAAGGAATATACAGGAATATAACCGGTAACCAGGCTTTGGCCTGGGGTCTCATCGCCGCTTCGGAGAAATCCGGACGGCCTCTTTTCTGCGGATCCTACCCGATCACGCCGGCGACAGCCATCCTTGAGGAACTCGCCATACACAAGAACCTTGGTGTCAAGACTATGCAGACTGAGGACGAGATCGCCGGAATATGTTCAGCCATCGGAGCGTCATTCGCCGGCAATCTGGCGGTGACGACAACCTCAGGCCCGGGACTTTCACTAAAGTCCGAGGCTCTTGGACTGGCTGTGATGACCGAACTCCCGATCGTGGTTGTGGACGTGCAGCGTGGCGGCCCTTGCACCGGTCTGCCTACCAAGACAGAGCAGGCTGATCTTAACGAGGCCCTTTACGGCCGCAACGGCGAGAGTCCTATGGTCGTGATGGCCGCGCACTCACCGGCGCATTGCTTCGATGCCGCTTTCACAGCAGCCAAGATCGCTATGGAGCATATGACTCCTGTCCTGCTCCTCTCCGAAGGCTTCCTTGGTAACGGCTCGGAGCCGTGGAAGATTCCTTCAATGAGTGAATATCCTGAGATCAAGCCTCGCCTTGCCGAGGCCGACGGGAACAAGTTCCATCCTTTCGAGAGGGATCCCGAGACTCTTGCCAGAAAATGGGCTCCGGCCGGAACACCTGGCTTGGAGCACCGTGTGGGCGGTCTTGAGAAGACACATAACGGAGTCCTTTCCACAGATGCGGCCAACCACGAGATGATGGTAAAGGAACGTGCGGAGAAAGTCGCCCGTGTGGCCGCTGACATTCCTGACCTTGTTGTTGACGGTCCGGAGAGCGGTGATGTCCTGCTGGTTGGCTGGGGTGGCACTTACGGACATATTCTTACAGCCACGGAGGAACTCCGCGCCGCCGGTAAGACTGTAAGCCGTGTGCATTTCGATTTCATCGATCCGCTGCCTAAGAACACGGAGAAGGTACTGTCTGGTTTCCGTAAGATAATCGTCTGCGAGCTTAATCTCGGACAGTTCGCCGGGTACCTCAAGACCATATTTCCGCAGTTCAACTATTTGAGCTGCAATAAGGTTCAGGGACAGACTTTCCTTGTTAAGGAGATTGTTGACGCCGCTTTAAGCGAATTATAGGAGGACAGCGCAATGCCAAAATATACATTGAAAGATTTCAAGAGCGACCAGGAGATCAGATGGTGTCCGGGATGCGGGGACTATTCCGTGCTCGCCGCTCTTCAGAGAACCCTTCCTTTGGTTTGTGAGGAGAAGGGAATAGACAAGGACAAGATTGTGGTCGTGTCCGGAATCGGTTGCTCGTCAAGGCTTCCGTACTATGTGGACACCTACGGGTTCCACAGCATCCACGGCCGCGCCACCGCGATCGCGACCGGAATGAAGGTCGCCAATCCTGATCTCTGCATCTGGCAGGTGAGCGGTGACGGTGACGCTTTGGCCATCGGCGGAAACCATTTCATCCACGCCATCAGAAGGAACATCGACATCAACCTGATGCTCTTCAACAACCAGATTTACGGTATGACGAAGGGGCAATATTCCCCGACCTCAAAACTGGGAGCCATCACCAAGACTTCTCCTTACGGAACGGTCGAGCATCCGTTCAATCCAGGCAGTCTCGTGCTTGGCGCGAAGGGAACGTTCTTCGCCCGCGGAATGGACACTGAACTTGCTTTGAACCAGGAGATCATGCTTGCGGCCTCAAGGCATAAGGGCACTTCCGTGATGGAGTTCCTGACCAACTGCGTGATCTTCAACAATGGCTCTCACGCCGAGATTTCCGACAGGGAGCACAAGGCGGACAGGACTCTGGTCCTGCGCGACGGCGAGAAGATGATATTCGGAAAGAACCGTGACAAGGGCATCGCCCTCGATGGCTGGAGACTGAAGGTCGTGACCATCGGAGAGAACGGTGTGACCGAGGATGACATCCTCACCCACGACAGCCATTCCGACAACCTTGGCCTTCAGATGATGCTGGCCGATATGAAGTGGCCGGACTTTCCGGTCGCCCTCGGAGTCATCCGTGAGGTTCCGGACATCACCTACGAGGATGAGGTCGCCAAGCAGGTCGAGGGCGTCAAAGCCAAGGCCAAGGTCCACAATGTGGATGAGCTGCTTCACGGCGGATCCACGTGGGAACTTAAATAGAACACACATTATTAACTAATTAATAACACATTACGTTATGAAAACAACTGAAATAATGGCCCGTCTCCAGGCCAAGTACCCTACAGAGAAGGAATATCTCCAGGCTGTACAGGAGGTCCTTGAGTCAATCGAGGAGGTTTACAACCAGCACCCTGAGTTCGAGAAGGCAAAGATCGTCGAGAGACTTGTCGAGCCTGACAGAATCTTCACGTTCCGTGTGACCTGGATCGATGACAACGGTGAGGTTCAGACAAACCTCGGCTACCGCGTCCAGTTCAACAGTGCGATCGGACCTTATAAGGGAGGTCTTCGTTTCCACAAGGCTGTCACCCCTTCAATGCTCAAGTTCCTCGGATTCGAGCAGACATTCAAGAACGCCCTCACAACCCTTCCTATGGGTGGCGCGAAAGGTGGTTCGGACTTCGATCCTGTCGGCAAGTCTAACGCTGAGATCATGCGTTTCTGCCAGGCCTTCATGCTTGAGCTCTGGCGCTGCATCGGCCCAGACCAGGACATCCCTGCGGGTGACGTAGGTGTAGGTGGACGTGAGATCGGCTTCCTGAACGGAATGTACCAGAAGCTCGCCCGCCAGTATCACACCGGAGTTCTCACCGGAAAGGGCGCTACCTGGGGAGGATCCATCCTTCGTCCTGAGGCCACCGGTTTCGGAGCCCTCTATTTCACCCAGCACCTTCTCCACAAGGCTGGCAAGGACATCGCCGGCCAGAAGGTCTGCATCTCCGGCTTCGGTAACGTGGCTTGGGGCGCTGTGAAGAAGGCTACCCAGCTCGGTGCCAAGGTTGTCGCCATCTCCGGCCCGGACGGAGTATGCCATATTCCTGAGGGAATGACTCCTGAGATGAATGAATATATGCTTGATATGCGTGCCTCCAACAGGAATATGGTCGAGGATCTCGCCACCAAGTTCCCTGGACAGGTTCAGTTCATCGCCGGCAAGAAGGCTTGGAGCATCCCTTGCGACATCGCTCTCCCTTGCGCGTTCCAGAACGAGCTCAGCGAGGACGATGCCAAGGAACTGAAGGCCAACGGTTGCTGGTGCTGCTGCGAGGTTTCCAATATGGGTTGCCAGCCGGGTGCCATCCACTTCTTCCAGAACAACGGAGTCCTCTTCGCTCCTGGCAAGGCTGTGAACGCCGGTGGAGTCGCCACCTCAGGCCTTGAGATGACCCAGAACGCGGCTCACCTCAGCTGGTCCGCACAGGAGGTTGACGACAAGCTTCACTGGATCATGCAGAGCATCCACGAGCAGTGCGTGAAGTACGGCACACGTCCGGACGGCAGCGTTGACTACGTGAAGGGCGCCAACATCGCCGGCTTCATGAAGGTAGCGCAGGCCATGCTTGAGCAGGGAATCATCTAAAAAGTAAGATTTCTTACAAATATGGGCACATCAACACCTCGTTGATGTGCTTTTTTCATTTATATTCATTAAATTTGCAAGATACAATGAATATGAACATTATTAAATAACACTTTTTCAAATGAAAAGAACCGCTCTGGCATTAATGCTGATCGCTCTTGCGGCCTCCTGCAACACGGAGCCGAAGACCGCTGTCCAGAAGAAGGTCGATTCGTACGCGCTCGTGAAGATCGAGTCACCAGACCTTTCCGGTATCACGGACAACGGCAAGGAAGTCCTCAACCTCTACAAATTCGCCGCCGACCAGGCTGACAGTATCTACTGGAAACAGTATTTTGGTGACAAGACCTTGATCGAGAACCTGAAGGATGCCGATCTTAGGGACTATGCCAAAATCAACTATGGCCCTTGGGACCGCCTTGACGGATCCACATTCATAGAAGGTTTCGGAGAGCTTCCTCTTGGAGCCAACTTCTATCCGGCCGACATGACTGCCGCCGAGTTTGATTCGCTGGCGGATCCGGTGAAGACGAGCCCATATTCACTCATCAGGCGCGGCGCCGACGGCAAACTCACTTCCGTTTGGTACCACGACGCGTTCGAGTATAACATCGACAAGATCTGCAACTACCTCAAGGCCGCCGCTGACATCACCATCAAGCCGAGCGTGCGCAACTATCTTCTTAAGAAGATCGACGCGTTGAAGACTGACTATTATTATGACAGCGACCTTGCCTGGCTGGAGATGACGGACAGCAAGATGGACCTCATCATCGGCCCTAACGAGGTCAATGATGACCAGCTCTATGGTCTCAAGACATCCTACGAGGCTTATGTGCTCCTCAAGGATCTCAAGCGTACCGAGGTCCTCGACCAGTTCAAGTCGATGCTTCCTGAGCTCCAGAAGCAGATCCCATGTGAGGATCAGTACAAGACATTCGTACCTGGCGACGAGTCTGACATCTACGCCTACGACGCCATCTACTGCGCAGGCCACGCCAACGCCGGCATCAAGCTTATCGCTTTGAATCTCCCTTACAATGAGGATGTTCAGGCCAAGGCCGGAACACGTACCGCCCTTCTTCGCAACATTATGATGGAGAAGTTCAACAGACTTGTCAACCCTGTGGGAATCGTGGTTCTCAGCCCTGACCAGCAGGATCACCTCGACGAGGAGGCGTTCTACTGGAACATCGCTTTCCGTGAGATCTCCCACGGACTCGGTGTAAAGGAGACCATCAACGGCAAGGGCTTCGTTTACGAGGCTCTCGGCAACAAGGCTCTCACTTGGGAGGACGCCAAGGCCAACGCCCTCGGTCTTTACTTTGTCTGCAAGCTTATCGATGAGCACAAGATCCCTGCGCTCATCACCAAGGAGGACGCCATCACCACATTCGTGGCCAACCTTATCCGCTCAGAGCGTTTCGGTGAGGCCTCGCAGCTCGGAAGGGCTTATGTGATGCTCTTCAACTACCTGAACCAGAACGGCGCCTTCAAGCGTGGAGACAGCGGAAAATATTCAATCGACTACGAGAAGACCCTTTCACTCGTGGCAGAGTTCGCCGGCATCGCCCTCAAGACCCAGGCTACCGGTGACTACGAGTTCGCGGAACAGTTTGAGAACCAGTACTGTGTCCTTTCCGAGGACTTCAAGGCCGACCTTGTGAACATCCGTCTTGAGAACATTCCGATCGACCTCAGGTTCGAGTTCCAGAAATAACAAAATTAATAATCAATACTACTGAAATGGCTGAAAAGAAATTCAATGTGAAGTACGGTGTGCTTCTGCCAATTGTTCTTTTGGTCACACTCTTCTTGTGGTGTGTGCCTGTCTCATTCTTCGGCATCGACGCTCTGACAGTTGTCCAGCAGCGTGTGATCGCCCTCTTCGTGTTCGCCGCATTGATGTGGATGTTTGAGATCATCCCTAACTGGGCGACTTCCGTCCTGATCATCGTGGTCGCTCTGCTGACCGTCTCCGACAAGGGACTCGGTTTCTTCTGCAATCCTGAGTTCGGTCAGCTGGTAAGCTACAAGAAAATAATGTCATCTTTCGCAGACCCTGTCGTGATGCTGTTCCTTGGCGGATTCGTGCTCGCGATTATGGCCGAAAGATTCGGACTTGACGTAACACTTGCCAAGTCCCTCCTCAGCGTATTCGGAACAAAGCCTAAGATGGTGCTTCTGGGATTCCTCATCATCATCTCCGTGTTCTCGATGTTCATGAGCAACACCGCCACCGCCGCCATGATGCTTGCCTTCCTCGCTCCGGTGCTCCACAAGCTGCCGAGCGACGACAAGGGAAAGATCGGCCTCGCTCTCTCGATTCCTATCGCCGCCAACCTCGGTGGTATCGGAACTCCTATCGGAACCCCTCCTAACGCGACAGCGAAAGGTTACCTTGAGCAGGCCGGCATCGATGTCTCTTTCGGAGACTGGTGCGTCCACATGATTCCTTACGTGATCATCATGATCCTCCTCGCGTGGATTCTCCTTCTGGTGTTCTTCCCGTTCAAGACCAAGAAACTTGTGCTTGAGATCCCTGCCAACGACAAGAAGAAGGACTGGAAGAGCAAGCTCGTATGGGCTACCTTCATCATCACGATCCTTCTCTGGGCCACGGAGCAACTCCATCACATCAGCTCCAACGTCGTGGCTCTGATTCCTCTCGCCGTCTTCACGGCCACAGGACTCTTCGGCAAGGAGGAGATCAAGGAGATCAACTGGTCGGTGCTCTGGCTCGTTGCCGGAGGCTTCGCGTTGGGCTACCTCCTTCAGGACACCGGTCTGGCGAAGGTTCTCATCACGGCGATACCGTTCGGCTCGATGTCTGTCATCCTTGTGCTGGTAGTTGCCGGTCTTGTCTGCTACTTCCTCTCGAACTTCATCAGCAACTCCGCCACAGCGGCGCTTCTCATCCCTATCCTCATCGTTGTAGCCGAGGGTATGGCTGATCCTGCCGCCGCCAACAACGCCGCTTTCGTGGCTATGGGCGGTACCCAGGCAATGATCATATTCATCGCTGTGTGCGCGTCAATCGCCATGCTCTTCCCGATCTCCACTCCTCCGAACGCCATCGCCGCGTCCACCGGACTTGTCGAGACCAAGGACATGGCAAAGATCGGTATCATCATCGGTGTGGTTGGATTCATCTTCGGATTCTTCTGGCTCACCAAGATATTCCCGTTCGCACAGTAATTTTACAGTAATATCAGAGAAGCTGTTTTGGAAAAGGAACCAAAGCAGCTTCTCAATGCTTAAAAATCAGTTAGTAGTTATTAAAATGAACAAAATTTTCACTTCACTTGCCGCTTTGGCAATGTGTGCCTCTCTCGGGGCGCAGGAAACGGCTCCAAAGGTAAGCCTCTACGGATTCATCCGCAATTACTACGCTTTCGACACACGTGAGAGCGTAGCGGGAACAGAGGATTTCTTCTATTATCTTCCTAAGGATGAGAATAAGAAGGGCGATGTGGATCTGAACGGGCAGAGTTCCTTCCGCTTCGCGGCCCTTACCTCCAGAATCGGGCTCAATGTCACCGGTTATGAATATAATGGCTTGAAATTCGGAGCAAAGATCGAGACTGACTTCTACAATGGTCTTTCCGGTGTCTCCGGAACCGCGGTGCTTCGTCTTCGTCAGGCTTATGTCACCGTCGGCAGGAACGATTGGCTGGTGACGGCAGGCCAGGCCTGGCATCCTATGGCCGCAGACATGCCGGACGTGTTCTCCCTCAACACAGGAGCGCCTTTCGGACCTTTCAGCCGTACCCCTCAGGTGAAACTTGACTACAGGCTCAACGACGCGTTCTCCCTCACGGGATCGGCCATCTGGCAGATGCAGTACAATTCGACAGGCCCTAACGGTGCCAAAGCCGACTACATCAAGGACGCCTGCACCCCGGAGATCTACCTGGGCCTGAACTACAAGAAGGACAATCTCCTCCTGAGGGCGGGCGTGAACATGCTCTCCATCAAGCCGAGGGCAAACAATGGCTCTGTCAAGGTTGACGACCGCATCACCACCTTCACTCCGTTCCTCTACGGACAGTACAAGAGCGGCCTCTTCTCCGCCAAGGTGAAGACAGTCTTCGCCGAGGCCGGCGAACACGTCAACCTCAACGGCGGCTACGGAATCTCAGGAATGAAGTCTGACGGGGCAAGTTATGAATATACCCCTACCCGCAACTCTTCGACTTGGGCGAGCTTCATGTACGGCAAGAAGACCCAGTGGATTCTCTTTGCTGGCTATGTGAAGAATTTCGGAACGAAAGACGATCTCTACGGCGCCAAGGACGGCTACGCTCCTGCCGCAAACCTCTATTTCAGCAAGAACAGCTTCTCGAATATGAACCAGATGTGGAGGCTCACACCTACCGTGATCCACAACATCGGCAAGTTCGCGATCGGTCTTGAATATGAGCTCACAAGTGTACAATATGGTGATTACAAGACTATTGACGGTGTGAAATGCATCGGCGCCAACGGCCTTGCCAAGGACAATCTCCACTGGATCACCAACCATCGTATCCAGGCTCTGGTCAAGTTTACTTTCTAATATTATTGTTTGACAAGTCAAGGCTGTTGTCGGCCTTGCACGGAAAGATTGACGCTATGAAGAAGATACTGGCATCGGCCATCGCCCTGTCACTTACCGCTTTACCATCTGAGGCACAAAGCCATCTGGTGAAGTTGACCAATCATCTTGAACCATACGGCTTTTTCCGCGCGAGCGCCATTTTCGACGCTCGCGACTCCAAGGCCGACACCGAGGACTTGTTTTATTATGTTCCTTACGACAAGAAGATAAATCTGGAAGGCAACGACATCTGGTACAACCCTTCCATAAAAATGTCCGCCATCACGACACGTCTTGGAGTGAACCTTACCGGATTCAGGTACGGATCGTTCAATGTAACCGGAAAACTGGAGACGGATTTCTATCTGATGACGGGAGGCTCCGCGTCGCTGAGTCTCAGAGAGGCTTACCTCAAGTTTAACTGGGACAATCTCGGTGACTTTTTCAAGTCTGTGTCTGTCAAGGCTGGCCATGCATGGCATCCTATGTCCTTGGACATGCCATACAGTGTCGGCTATGAGGCCGGTGCCCCGTTCAATCCATACGCAAGAAGCCCTCAGTTGATGTTTGAGACTAATCTGATGGATCGCTTCACTTTCACGGCGGGGCTTCTTTATCCGATGGAGTTCATGCCTACGGGACCACAAGGACCATCAGCTGACTATGTCAAGTATGGCCTTGTCCCGGAATTGTACGCTGGCCTGACATATTCATCAAAGTACATCAAGGCCAGGGTCGGAGCGGATTTCATAAGTTTGGTTCCTCGTTGGCGCACGACCGATTTGACCTATTACCATGATGTCGGAACTAAAGTCAAGGACCGCATTTCCATGATCAGTCCGATGGCCTGTTTCGAGTTCAGCAAGGGTATGTTCAAAGTCAACGCCAAGGCCGTTCTTGCCTCGGGTGGGGATCATCTCCGACTTATGGGAGGTTATGCTGTCTATGACAAGTCTGACGCTTATAAGTACAAGTACACCCCTCTAAGGTCGGTCACAGGATTCGTCTCGGCAAGTTATGGCCAGCAATGGCAATTCATCCTGTTCGCCGGAGGCATGACGGCGTTGGGTGCCGGTCATGACCTGATCACAGATGACGAGACAGGTTATGCGAAGACCGCCTACATCTATTACTTTGATGGAGGCTTCAAGAATATCCGCTACATGTTTCGTGTCGCTCCGGCGGTCGCGTTCAATCTCGAAAGACTTACATGCGCCATTGAATATAATAGCACAGGCGTGATTTATGGACAGATGAATGAGTTGAATGCCAGAGGGTTGGCTAATATGGGGGAACATCTGATCATCAATCATAGAATCCTTGGAGTGGTGAGATATTCATTTTAGTGTCATGGCTTGGTGAATATTTTGTCAAAAAATCTTGTCTTTTAGAATATTTTTCCGATATTTGCCGTGTTGAACTAATAGAATGAGAAGTTTCAATCATATCCACCTACATCTTCACCATCGCCAGAAGCGGAGGTGACTTTGTCGTGGGTATCTGTTTATGAGGGATATTAAGGTCAAGGCTCGCTTCCGTTTTGGTGGCGGGCCTTTTTTATAAAACGAACGACAAATGTTAAGAATCGCGATTCAGGCCAAAGGCCGTTTAAGTGAAGAAAGCCTCACACTGCTGCGTGAGGCCGGTATCGAGGTGGATGACACCAAGCGGAAATTCCTGTCCAGATCCAGTAATTTCCCGGCTGAGATACTCTATTTGAGAGACGATGACATTCCACAGGCAGTCGCTCAAGGCGTGACGGATTTGGGTATCGTAGGCTACAATGAAGTCTGCGAGAGGGGTGGGGCAGTGGAGGTTGTTGACCGTCTGGGCTTTGGACCGTGCCGCATTTCTTTGGCGATCCCCAAGTCTGAAGAATATACCGGACTGGAATATTTCAACGGTAAGCGGATAGCTACATCGTACCCGAACATCTTGAGCAAATTTCTGAAAGATAAAGGAATAGATGCATCGATCAACGTTATCGCAGGCTCTGTGGAGATCGCTCCGACCGTTGGTATGAGCGATGCTATCTTCGATATCGTATCTTCCGGCGGGACGCTTGTGAGCAACGGGCTCAAGGAGGTTGAGAAGGTGGTGTTCTCGGAGGCGGTGCTGATTTCGGGTGGCAATCTTTCGGACGAAAAGACTAAACTTCTGGAACAGATAAAGTTCCGCTTTAACGCTGTCCGGGACAGCCGTGGAAAGAAATACCTGTTGATGAATATCCCCAACGACCGGATCGAGGATGCCATCCAGATTGTTCCGGCGATGAGGAGCCCGACTGTGCTGCCGCTTGCGCAAAGCGGGTGGTCTTCACTGCATTCCGTTGTGGATGAGAGCGTTTTGTGGGAGAAGATCGAAAGTTTGAAGGAGATTGGCGCGGAAGGGATTCTTGTGCTCTCGGTTGAGAAGATGGTTTTGTAGGTGTTGAATATTTATTCGTTATTTTATGCGGAATTTTGATTGTACGGTCACTTCGACAAGCTCAGTGACCCCAATATACAATAACCCTCCCCGGATCGAATGGCCGAAACTGATCTCAAGGGCCGCTGAAAGCGATTCCGACATCGATGCAAGCGTAAGAGCCACCCTTGAATATGTCCGGACACAAGGCGACAAGGCTGTTCTGGATCTGGAGTCCCGCTATGACAACATAGTTTTCACTTCTGTTGAAGCCTTGAAAGTAAGCGACAAGGAAATCGCGGAAGCCACCGCTTCCGTTTCACCAGAGTTAAAGGCGGCCATCGCACAGGCATATTCAAACATCAGGAAATTTCATAGCGCGCAGATGCCGCAAACAGTTAAGGTTGAGACTTCACCCGGTGTCGTCTGCTACCAGAAGGCCGTTCCGCTCAGTAGGGTCGGACTGTATATTCCTGGCGGGCGCGCGCCTTTGTTCTCGACGGTTCTGATGCTGGCCGTCCCTGCCTCCGTGGCTGGCTGCCCTGAAATCGTTCTCTGCACACCTCCTGACAAGGATGGGAAAGCCAATCCTGTCATAGTCTATGCGGCCTCGGTCTGTGGAGTCAGGAATATATTCAAAATCGGTGGCGCTCAGGCCATTGCGGCTATGGCTTATGGAACGGAGACGCTCGCCAAATGCGACAAGATTTTCGGCCCTGGCAACCGTTATGTGATGAAGGCCAAGCAGATGGTCGGGCTGTCGGTCGCAGCGATCGATATGCCGGCCGGTCCGTCAGAGGTTATGGTGCTGGCTGACGGGACCGCTGATCCTGAGTTCGTCGCAGCTGACTTCCTCTCCCAGTCGGAGCACGGGCCGGACAGCCAGTCGATTCTGGTCTGCACATCGGAGGCTATCGCAAAATCCGTGGTGGATGCAGTCGCAAGACAGACCGCAAGGCTGAGTCGGGGAAATATCATTGCCAAAGCGTTGGATCACAGTCGGATGGTCGTTCTTACGAGCCGTGAGGACATCATCGATTTCGCCAATGAATATGCTCCTGAACATCTCATCATATCTATGCGTGATCCTTGGAGCGTGGCGGATAAGGTGGTAGCCGCCGGGAGCATATTCATTGGAAATTATTCTCCTGAAAGCGCCGGTGATTATGCTTCAGGAACGAATCATACTTTGCCGACGAGTGGTTGGGCGCGTTCGTTCAGCGGGTTGAATCTGGATGCGTTTATGAGGAAGATGACGATTCAGGAGATTTCGCGTGAGGGTTTGTCCGGACTTGGGGATACAATCCGTACAATGGCTTTGGCCGAAGGGCTTGACGCTCACGCCGCCGCGGTTGAAGTAAGACTTGAAAAATAATCAGTAATGAATATAGAAGACGTTCTTAAACTCGTAAGGCCAAACATCTTAGGTCTTGAGGCATATTCGACCGCCCGGGACGACTGTGGCTCGAACCAGCCGGAAATATTTCTGGATGCCAACGAGAATCCTTACAACAATGGCATCAATCGGTATCCGGACCCACATCAGAAAGCCTTGAAGGCCAAGGTCGCGGAAATCAAAGGAATTTCTGCGGATAGCCTGTTCATCGGCAACGGGAGCGACGAGGCGATTGACCTTGTTTACCGTGTGTTCTGCGTACCGGGAGCAAGCAATGCCGTGTCCATCGCTCCGAGTTACGGGATGTACGAGGTGGCAGCCGCGATGAACGACATTGAATTCCGGAAAGTCCAGCTGAGGCCGGATTTCTCAATGGACACAGAGGCAATGCTTTCCGCGGCGGACTCCAAGACAAGGCTGATGTTCATCTGCTCGCCGAACAACCCGACAGGAAACTCGTTCCCGGTGGAGCAGATCGAGGATATTCTTGAAAGGTTCGGCGGCGTGGTGGTGCTGGATGAGGCTTACATCGACTTTTCGGTCAGGCCTTCGCTGACATCTTTGGTCAAGAGATACCCTAACCTGATTGTGCTCCAGACGCTTTCAAAGGCTTGGGGTATGGCAGGTCTCAGAATTGGATTGGCGATCGCGGATCCTGCTGTCATCGCTTTGATGTCCAAAGTCAAATATCCGTACAACATCAATGTTCTGGCTCAGAAGATGGCATTGATGAAACTTGACGAGGCGGCCAAGGACAAGGCTGTGGCCGAGATTGTGGGGCAGCGGTTCCGCTTGGAAAAAGAATTGGCCAAATGCCCGGAGGTCAAGGGAATATATTCAAGTGACGCTAACTTTTTGTTGGTTAGGTTTGAGAATCCGGATGAGGTTTACGAGAGGCTGCTTGCGGGGGGAGTCATTGTGCGGAATCGTTCCAAGGTCTCAGGTTGCGAGGGGTGCCTTCGCATCACAGTCGGCACTCCGGTGGAGAATGACAGACTGCTTCGGCTGCTGTCCTCTTCGGTCGCTGAGCCTGTCGAAGCGACCACCCCCGGTATGGAAATATTAGGCGGAAGACATATCCGAATTGTCCGTAATACCAAAGAGACAAAGATTGCCCTTGAATTGGATCTGGATTCCATTGGAGGCTCCGGACACATTTCCACCGGTCTCCCTTTCTTCGACCACATGCTTGATCAGATCCCGAACCACGGCGGCGTGGCACTTTCAATCAATGCGAAAGGCGATCTGCAAGTGGATGAACATCACACGATCGAGGATGTCGGAATCGTCTTCGGAGAAGCGATCAACGCTGCGCTCGGCTCGAAACTCGGCATGGCCCGCTACGGCTTCGTCCTCCCGATGGACGACTGTGACGCCGCTGTGCTGCTGGACTTCGGAGGGCGTATTGATTTCAAATGGAACGCGGAGTTCAATCGGGAGAAGGTCGGCGATGTTCCGACCGAGATGTTCAGTCATTTCTTCCAGTCTGTCTGCGCCGGAGCGAAATGCAACCTGCACATCTGGGCGGAGGGCGTGAACGAGCATCACAAGGCCGAGGCAATCTTCAAAGCCTTCGCCAGGGCTTTAAGAATGGCGGTCGCCAAGACCCCGTTCCCTTACGAACTACCATCAAGCAAAGGCATCCTATGATAGCGATAATTGACTACAAAGCCGGCAACATACGCTCGGTCGAAAACGCTCTGAAAAGGTTTGGAGCGGAATATGTGCTGACCGCTGATCCGGAGATGATCCGCCGCGCCGACCACGTGATCCTGCCGGGAGTTGGGGAGGCTTCCTCCGCTATGAAAGCCTTGGAGTCCACAGGCTTGGCACCAGTCATAAAGTCATTGACCCAACCTGTTTTAGGAATATGCATCGGAATGCAGCTGATGTGCGCTTCAAGCGAGGAGGGCGACACGGAATGTCTTGGAATATTCACCCCGAAAGTCACCCGCTTCCCGGAAACTCCGGGCGTGAAGATACCTCACACCGGCTGGAACACCATATCCGGGCTGCGCGGCCCGCTTTTCAGGAATATTCCCGAAGACTCGTTTGTCTATTATGTGCACTCGTACTGCCCTGACATATTCGCGGATCAGACTGTCGCCGCGACTGAATATGCCGGTGTCCGTTTCAGCGGGGCGCTCCAGCGGGACAATTTCTTCGGGACGCAGTTTCATCCGGAGAAGAGCGGTTCGGTCGGGGCTGAGATATTAAAGAATTTTATTGAATATGAAGAATTTTAACATAATCCCGGCCATAGACATAATCGGAGGCCGGTGCGTGCGTCTCACTCAGGGGGACTATGCGAAAGAAAAGGTATATTCGGACAACCCTGTCGAGATGGCGAAAAGTTTTGAGCGTGCCGGCGCGACGAGGCTGCATCTTGTTGATCTGGAAGGTGCAAAGGCCGCCTGTCCGAAGAACCTGGATGTGCTAAGGAATATAACCAATGCGACCTGTCTGAAGGTGGAGTTCGGCGGCGGGGTGAAGTCGGAGGAGTCTTTGAAGGCTGTTCTGGATGCCGGGGCTGAATATGTCATCTGCGGAAGCGTGGCCTTTACCGAACCGGACATATTCAAGAAATGGCTTGGCCGCTATGGGGAAAAAATCATCCTTGGGTTGGATTTGAAGAATGGTTTGGTTGCGACACACGGTTGGAAGGAGACTGTCCCGATGTCAGCCGTGCAGGCTATGGAGTCTTTTGAAGGACTTGTGCGTCAGGCTATTGTGACCGAGGTTTCGAGGGACGGAATGTTGCAGGGCGTGAATCTGGAGTTTTACGCCGGCCTTCAGCAACAGTTCCCGGACGTGGAGATCATCGTGAGCGGGGGCGTGTCCAATTACGAGGATCTGGAGGAATTGAGAAGATCTGGACTTCGCTCGGCCATTGTCGGAAAAGCTATTTATGAAGGACGAGTGAAACTTGAGGATTTGTTCAGGTAATATGTTGGCGAAGAGAATTATACCTTGTCTGGACGTGAAGAACGGACAGGTAGTGAAAGGGATCAATTTCGAGGGCTTGCGCGAGGTCGGCGATCCTGTGGAGATGGGAGCTTTCTACTCTGAGCAGGGGGCTGACGAGTTGGTCTATCTGGACATCAGCGCGTCATCGGAAGGACGACGAACTTTCACGGATCTGGTCTCTCGGATTGCGGAACGGATTGATATTCCGTTCACTGTGGGTGGGGGAATATCTTCGTTTGAGGATGCGGCCAGGCTTCTGGATGCTGGTGCTGACAAGATCACGATCAACACGGCGGCGGTGTTTCACCCGGAGATCATCACCAAGATCGCTTCCCGCTACGGCTCTCAGTTTGTTGTCGTGGCGATTGACGCGAGGATGGTCGCTTCTGGAACGGTCGCTGAGCCTGTCGAAGCGACATCCCTGTACGGCAATGCTTACTGGCAGGTAATGACCCACGGCGGAAAAAGGCCGACCGACAAGGAACTATATTCATGGGCGAAGGAGGTACGGAACCTTGGGGCGGGAGAGATCCTTTTCACGTCCATGGATCACGACGGCACCCGGAACGGCTATGCTGTGGAGACATATTCCCGTCTCGCGGACGAACTCTCCATCCCCGTGATCGCCTCCGGTGGGGCGGGAAGCGTCGGCGACATCGAGGAAGTCCTGACGAAGGGCCGGGCCGACGCCGCCCTCGCCGCGAGCATATTCCACTACGGCGAAATCTCCATCCCCGAATTGAAAAGAACCCTCCGCACCCACGGAGTGAATGTAAGAATATAAAAGGAACTTTATGAATATGATTGATTTTAAGACTCTTAATGTCGGCGCGGACGGACTCGTGCCGGCCATCGTCCAGGACCGGAACACCCTTCAGGTCCTGATGCTCGGCTATATGAACGCCGAGGCTCTCGAAAAGACACAGACAAGCGGTCTCGTGACATTTTTCAGCCGCTCCCGCCAGACCCTATGGACAAAAGGGGAGACCAGCGGCAATTATCTGCATCTGGTCTCCATCTCCGCTGACTGCGATTCGGACACTCTTCTTGTCCGCGCGATTCCTGACGGGCCGGTCTGCCACAAAGGCACAAAGACCTGCTGGGGGGACGCCGTGCCTACCAGTCTCGGTTTTATCCGCGAGCTTGAAAGCGTGATCAAAGGCCGTCACGAGCGGATGCCGGAGAAGTCCTACACCACGTCACTGTTCAAGGCAGGGACTCCGAGAATGGCACAGAAAGTCGGCGAGGAGGCCGTCGAGACCGTCATCGAGGCCGTGAAAGGGGATGATGAAAGGATGATCTACGAGGCCTCCGACCTTGTCTACCACCTTCTTGTACTTTTGGTCAGCAAAGGCTACGGCATCACCGACCTCGAAAAGGAACTGGAGAGGAGACATAAATAGGCCATAATGTTGTTTTTCACAGAACAAAATACGAATTTAGCAAGCAGTTAGTGTAATACCGTTTTTCAGATGAGTTCAGACAGAATATTCATTTTTGACACCACTTTGCGTGATGGCGAGCAGGTGCCGGGGTGCCAACTCAACACTGTGGAGAAAATCCAGGTGGCAAAGGCCCTTGAAGAGTTGGGAGTAGATGTCATTGAGGCGGGTTTCCCTGTTTCCAGTCCCGGAGATTTCAATTCGGTCGTGGAGATTTCCAAGGCCGTCACCTGGCCTACGATCTGTGCGTTGACACGTGCCGTGGAGAAAGACATCGATGTTGCCGCGGAAGCGCTTAAATACGCCAAACACAAGAGGATACACACGGGAATCGGAACTTCCGACTCCCACATAAGGTACAAGTTCAATTCCACCAGGGAGGAGATTCTTGAGCGTGCCGTCAGGGCTGTGAAATATGCCAAGAAGTATGTTGAGGATGTGGAGTTCTACGCCGAGGATGCGGGACGCACTGACAATGAGTATCTTGCCAGAGTGGTTGAGGCAGCCATCAAGGCCGGGGCCACGGTCGTGAATATTCCTGACACGACTGGCTACTGCCTTCCTTCCGAGTATGCGGCTAAGATCAAGTATCTTGTTGACAATGTGGATGGGATTGACAAGGCTGTCATCTCCACTCATTGCCACAACGACCTCGGTATGGCCACCGCCAACACAATGTCCGGACTTCTTGCCGGGGCCCGCCAGTGCGAGGTCACCGTCAATGGTGTTGGCGAGCGTGCCGGCAACACGGCTCTGGAGGAAATCGCTATGATCATCAAGAGCCACAGCGACATCCCTCTCGTGACCAACATCAACACGACCAGAATCACACCGGTGAGCCGGATGGTCTCGAACCTTATGAATATGCCGGTTCAGGCGAACAAGGCCATAGTCGGGCGCAATGCCTTCGCGCACTCTTCAGGCATCCATCAGGACGGAGTTCTCAAGAATGTCAGTACCTACGAGATCATTGACCCTAAGGAAGTGGGGATTGACGACAACGACATCGTGCTTACCGCCAGAAGCGGCCACGCTGCCCTTAAATACCGTCTGGAAGTGCTTGGAATCAAGATGGAAGGCCAGAGACTTGACGCTTTCTACGATGAGTTCCTCAAACTGGCCGACAAGAAGAAGCAGGTCAGCGACGATGATCTCCTTGTGCTCGCCGGAGCCGACAGGGCTGAGGACCATCACGTCAAGCTTGAGTACCTCCAGGTGACCAGCGGCAAGGGTCTGAGACCTATCGCAAGTGTCGGTCTTGACATAGCCGGTGAGAAATTCGAGGCCGCTTCCAGAGGCAACGGTCCGGTTGACGCGGCGATCAACGCCCTCAAGATCATCATCAGGCGTCAGATGGTCATCAAGGAGTTCACCATACAGAACATCACCAAAGGCTCCGATGATGTGGGCAAGGTTCACATGCAGGTCGAGCATGACGGCCACGTGTATTATGGCTTCGGAGCCGACACCGACATCGTCACCGCGTCTGTGGAGGCGTTCATTGACTGCATAAACAAATTCAGGGGATGAACACACTTTTCGACAAGATTTGGGACAGTCACATCGTGTCCGTCATCGACGGTGGTCCCACTCAGCTCTACATAGACAGGCTTTACTGTCACGAAGTGACCAGCCCTCAGGCATTTGAGGGCATAAGGAAACGTGGCTGCGGCATTCTGCGCCCGGAGAGAATAATATGTATGCCTGACCACGACATCCCGACGGAAGGGACTGCTTTCGCGGATGATGTATGCCGTCGTCAGGTGGAGACTTTGGAACGGAACGCGGCTGAATTCGGTTTGGTCCATTATCCGATGATGAGTCCGGACAACGGTATTGTCCACGTTGTCGGCCCGGAGAAAGGACTTTCGTTGCCGGGAATGACGATTGTCTGTGGTGATTCTCACACATCCACTCACGGCGCCGTCGGAGCTGTCGCTTTCGGAATAGGCACGAGCGAGGTGGAGATGGTGCTCGCCACCCAGTGCATCCTTCAGCAGAAACCGCGATCGATGAGGATAAGGGTAGAGGGAGAACTCGGTAAAGGCGTGAGCGCCAAGGATGTGGCCCTCTATCTTATGATGAGGTTGACTACTTCAGGTGCCACCGGGTACTTTATTGAATATGCCGGCTCGGCAATCCGCGGCCTCTCGATGGAAGGCCGTCTGACACTTTGCAACCTGTCGATCGAGATGGGAGCCCGCGGAGGTTTCGTGGCTCCTGACGAGACCACTTTCGCCTACCTGAAAGGTCGTGAGTTCTCACCTAAGGGGAAAGACTGGGACAAGGCGGTGGAATATTGGAGGACCCTACGCAGCGGAGAAGATGCTGTCTTTGACAAGGAATATGTGTTCGATGCCGCTGACATCAGCCCTATGATCACTTACGGAACGAATCCGGGTATGGGTATGCCGGTTGACGGTACCATCCCGTCTGACACGGCTCAGCGTGCGTTGGACTATATGGGCTTCTCCGCCGGAGAAAGGCTTCTTGGGCACAAGATCGATTATGTGTTTCTCGGAGCCTGCACCAACGGCAGGATTGAGGACTTCCGTGCCTTCGCCTCGGTCGTTAAAGGCCGCGGAAAGGCTGACGGAGTCACGGCCTGGCTCGTGCCTGGTTCGTGGGCCGTCAGACGTCAGATTGAGGAAGAAGGACTTGACAGGATTCTTGCGGATGCCGGATTCGAGATCCGCCAGCCTGGCTGTTCGGCCTGTCTTGCGATGAATGCGGACAAGATCCCGGCCGGAAAATATGCCGTTTCCACAAGCAACCGTAATTTCGAGGGACGTCAGGGCCCGGGCGCACGGACGATGCTTGCAAGTCCTTTGACTGCCGCCGCCGCGGCGGTGACAGGATGTATCACTGATCCAAGAGAATTGTTATGAAACAGAAATTCAACATAATAGAGAGTGGCTGCATTCCTCTTCCGATAGAGAATGTGGACACTGACCAGATCATCCCGGCCCGTTTTCTCAAGGCTACGACAAGGGATGAGAAGTTCTTCGGAGAAAACCTTTTCCGTGACTGGAGGTACGCTCCGGACGGAAGCATGATAAAGGACTTTGTGCTAAATGATCCTCGTTACAACGGGTGCATCCTCGTGGCCGGAGCCAATTTCGGCTCGGGATCAAGCCGTGAGCACGCCGCGTGGGCTATCGCCGGCTACGGATTCAGAGCTGTGGTGTCAAGCTCGTTCGCTGACATCCACCGCAACAATGAACTCAACAGCTTCGTGCTGCCGGTCCAGGTCAGCCCGGATTTCCTTAAAAAGATTTTCTCCGCGATCTCGGCCGATCCCGCAGTGAGACTTCGCATAGACCTCCCGTCTCAGGAAGTGACCCTTTTGTCCGACGGCAGTTCCGAACGTTTCGAGATAAGCGCCTACAAGAAGTATTGCTTCGAGAACGCGCTTGACGACATAGATTATCTGCTTGAACATAAAGACAAGATTGAAGAATATGAAACTGAACATAGCAAAATTGCCCGGTGACGGTGTCGGCCCGGAGGTGGTGGAACAGGCCGTGAAGGCCATAGATGCGGTCTGCCGGCGTTTCGGGCACGAGGCCAAGTACAGATCCGCGCTTGTCGGAGCCTGCGCGATAGACGCTTGCGGATCCGCTTTTCCTGAGGAGACCCTGAAAGTGTGCCTTGACAGTGACGCGGTTCTGTTCGGGGCCGTCGGGGATCCGAAATATGATAACGATCCCACGGCCAAGGTACGTCCCGAGCAAGGCCTCCTTGCGATGAGGCGTGAACTTGGACTTTATGCCAACATCAGGCCGGTGGAGACCTTCCCGAGTTTGCTGGATCGTTCACCGCTCAGGCCGGAGATCGCCTCAGGCGCGGATTTCGTCTGCGTCAGGGAACTTACAGGCGGTATGTATTTCGGAGAGAAAGGCCGTTTGGACGGCGGCGACACAGCGTACGACACCAACATCTACCACCGCTATGAGGTTGAGCGGATCCTGCGTAAGGCATATTCATTGGCGATGCTTCGCCGTAAGCATCTGACGGTGGTGGACAAGGCGAATGTGCTGGAGTCTTCGAGGCTCTGGAGGCAGGTGGCCCAAGAGATGGCTCCTGAATATCCAGAAGTTCAGACTGACTATATGTACGTTGACAACGCTGCCATGAAACTGATCACCGGCCCACGCTTCTTCGATGTACTCGTCACCGAGAACACGTTCGGGGACATCCTGACCGATGAGGCCAGCTGCATCTCCGGTTCGATGGGACTGCTCGCGTCGGCATCGCTTGGAGAACATACCGGTGTCTATGAACCGATCCACGGCTCCTATCCCCAGGCCGCGGGACGTGATGTGGCTAATCCCCTTGCCACAATTCTTTCCGCCGCTATGATGTTCGAGTACGCTTTCGGCCTGAAACGAGAAGGGTCTGCGATCCGCAAGGCTGTAAGCGAGAGCATTGACTGTGGTTTCGTCACCGAGGACCTGGCTTCCTTCGGAGCGCGTCCTTTGGGTACGTCAGAGGTGGGTGACAAGGTCGCGGAGTTGATAGAGAACGATAATTAATGTATTGATATGAACGAACTTGACTGGGGAAGCCTCTGCTTCCGTTACAGAAAGACAAACGCCATTGTCTTCAGCCTCTACCGCGACGGGCAATGGTCTGAACCCCAACTTACCGACGATTTCGATTTCCATTTCAACGCTTTCGCCGGGGTGTTTCACTATGGTAATTCCTGCTTTGAGGGGCTTAAGGCTTTCCGTGGCAGGGACGGAAAGGTCCGCCTTTTCAGGCCGGACGAGAACGCCGGACGTCTCCGGCGCAGTGCCGACCGTCTTTCGATGGCCGCTCCTTCCGAGGAACTGTTCCTGAAAATGTGCGAGATGTGTGTGAAAGCCAATCTGGATTTTCTCCCTCCGTACGGACATAATGCGTCCATGTACCTGCGTCCTGTGCTCGAAGGCATTGACCCGCAGCTGAGCATCTGCTCCTCAAGCGAGGTTCTGTTTTCGGTCATGTGTGCTCCTGTCAGCACGTATGCCAAGGCTGGGGTGCTTACGCCGGTGACCGCTGTCATCTCGCGTGACTACGATAGGGCCGCTCCTGACGGTACCGGCTCCTACAAGATAGGCGCGAACTACGCGATGTCTCTTTACCCTTACAATCTGGCTCATTCTCAGGGTTATACGGAGCTGCTGTTCCTCGATCCCGCCACCAAGACGAGGATTGACGAGTTCGGATCCTCCAACTTCATCGGCATCAAGGGCGACACCTATGTGACCCCGCTATCCGGCAGTGTTCTGCCTTCAATCACGAACAAGTCTCTCCGCGCCATCGCTGAGGATCTCGGAATGAAGGTGGAGGTAAGGCCGATTCCGGTAGAGGAGCTTGCCGATTTCGATGAGGTCAACGCCTGCGGCACTGCGGTGGTGATCACCCCCATCCGCTCTATCGACGACAAGCCTCTTCTGGAGGGCTCCGAGGTTTCACGCACCTATGTAATGCCTTCCGGAACGGAGTGTGGTAGAAAAAGCCGCGCCCTTTATGATCGCATCCGTGGCATCCAGGACGGCATAGAGGAGGATCCGCACGGTTGGTGCGTTGAGGTATAGCCGGTCGCTGGACTTGCCGAAGCGCCGACACGTGATTCTTCACGAAGGTTTCTTGCAAATCATAAAATCAAATCTTAAATTTGCAAGAAAACTGTAGTGGCGTGATATTAAGAACAATGAAGCAGAAAGCCGTAGCGCTTTCGCTGAAAGCGATCCGCGCGGTTTCATCTCGACTTATCCAGACAAAACCATCATCGATGAGGTTCAAAGAGTTCCGTCCTTGCTCTCCTATCTTCAGACACACAGTGATGATGTAGGAGGTGACGGAATGTACATTCTCACAGGTTCTCAGAATCTGCAACTTATGGAAGCCGTGGATCAATCGCTGGCCGGTCGGGTAGGATTGCTCCACCTCCTTCCTTTTTCAAGGCAAGAGATGAAAGACGGTGGTATCTTTCCTGAATCAACAGATGCGAAACTGCTTAACGGGTGCTATCCGCGTCTGTACGATAAAGGTATTTCGCCAACCGATTATTATCCGAACTACATCAATACGTATGTCGAGCGTGATGTGAGAAACATCAAAGACATCACCGACCTCGGCAAATTCACCAGATTTCTTAAACTTTGCGCGGCAAGAACCGGACAGCTTCTGAACAAGTCTTCACTGGCAAATGATTGCGGAATATCTGTGCCCACAGTTGACTCTTGGCTCTCAATTCTGGAATCAAGCTATATCATATTCCTTCTTAAGCCAGACCATAAAAATTATTCAAAGCGCCTGGTGAAGACTCCGAAACTGTACTTCTATGACACGGGACTCGCCGCTTCTCTTCTTGAGATAAAAACTGAGACCCAAATGAACACTCATTATCTTAGGGGGAATCTCTTTGAGAATATGGTTGTGGCAGACTTTATCAAAAATGATTTCAATAAAGGAATAATAGAGCCTTCGGTTTCTTTTTGGAGAGACAGTGCCGGCAATGAAGTGGACCTGATCTACAGAGATAGTGACAAAGAGGACGCGTTTGAGATAAAGTCAGCGGAGACATTCAATGAATCGTTCCTGGATGGACTGAAATACTGGTCAAAATATTCAGGAACCAAGCCTTCGCAATTGCACGTAGTCTATGGTGGTACCACTCCAATGGCCAGATCCGAGGCAAGCGTGGAAGTGTTCAGATAAAAACAAAAAGGGGACTATATGCCCGTTGACTAACTTTCATCATTGGGAGTTCTGGTCCGTTGGCTATCTTTTTCCGTATCGCACCAACGTCCGGATGATCGCGGGCAGCCGATAATTGTGTTTTTTAACGGCATAAAGTGCCTTTAAGATTAACAAGGCACATAGCGCGGCTCCGAGGCTTCGCAGCCTATTCCATAATATGCCAAAAACACTCAGGTGCGCTAACATATTCGCACCTGGAAGAGTAACATATTGTTCGTCAAGCCGATGATGTTTCAGGTGCGCATGGTTTCTCGCACCTGGAAGTTCGGAACACCAATAGAACGCCCTGTACCGCGGGCATCGACTCCTAGGTGTGCGAATACACTCGCACCTAAAATGTTAAGTCGATAGTAATCAGATGGTTGATGTTTCAGGTGCGCATAGTTTTTCATACCTGGAAGAATGGTCTCCAATTGTTTTGCAAGACAGGAAATGTACGGAATCAGTATCGTCCCGCAAAAGCCACTTGCGGACAGTCAAGATTTTACAAAATGCTTTCAGCCACATAATGTTCCTATGCCCACAGAGGTCTGATCGGGCTGAAAAACCCGAAACTCGGAATACAAGATTTTCACGTCAATGTGCCCTCAAGACGCTTCTATCAGGCTTTGGGCTGAAAGCGTTTCGTAAATTCACGATGAAATCGGCGTGAGGTAACATTCCTGATTGGTGCCGGGAAGGAAAGCCACTTTTTCACCCGAAGCATAAGCCTGGAATCTTCTGCCACACCCTGTCTTATTGTATGACTAAGATGGAAATCAAGCTCCTGACATACAGATCATTGCGCATGATCGTCAACTAACCGTGATTGTTTAAGCATCAGTACTATAAGCCAAATGTTAGTCAGTTCCGATATGGTTCCCAAAGCAAAAAGCAAGCATCCCTTTTAGGGAAAAGATGCTTGCTTTTACTTTCCTTTTTCCAAATAAAGTTTAACATTGCAAAATGTAAGGAAATTTTTGGATTGGCAAGGGATGATTCTTCAATATTTTATTATTTCACACTCTTTGATTTCTTGCGGTTATCTCTGTGAAAATTCTTAAATTTGCGGCGCAATATCTCAAAAATGGGGTATTGTATTAGATAAATAACTAGCATTTGCTATTTATTCGGTACTTCAGAAACGTAGGAAATTTCTAAGCAATGGCCGAATAAGTCGGTAAATGTCTGCGCTTTGCGTGGACGGACTTATTCATCATTGCGGTCACCTACGGCCCTGAAGTGTGAATGGAGAACGTTCACGCTTTTTTTGTGGCCGTAGGTTACCGCTTTCCCGAATAAGACGCGAATGCCCAATGAAAGCGCAGAATGGACACCCAGATAAGGTCCAAGGAACGGGTGTCGGCTCACGGCGAGGTTTTCACTAATCCCCGCGAGGTGAACGCGATGCTCGACCTTGTGAAGCCGGAGACGGAGAGGATAGACTCACGTTTCCTGGAGCCGGCTTGCGGTGACGGCAACTTCCTTGTCGAGATTCTCCGGCGTAAGCTTGCCGTCTGCAAGGCACGTGTCACCGCCAAGCGATACACCCAATTACAGTACGAACACGACGCCGTCTGGGCGGTCTCAAGCATCTACGGCATCGAGATTCTGGAAGACAACACCTTGGCGTGCCGCGAGAGGCTCCTGAATTACTTTACGGAGCAGTACACACGGCTGTTCAAATCAAAATGCAAGGACGCGTGCATCGAGGCTGTCCGCTACATCCTCTCCAAGAACATCATCCACGGCGACGCGCTCACCTACAAGCGTGCGGACAAACCCGACGAATGGATCCACATCAGCGAATGGAGTTTCATCGGAGGTGACAAAGTCAACCGGCGCGACTACGAATTCTCCTATCTGGTCGGTGAATATGAAAGCGTAGGTCTCTTTTCGGACGTTCCTGTCGAAACCTACTCTCCCGTTCATTTTCTGAATATAAACGCAACAACCTATGGCGACAAACAGTTATAATCCGGATGTGCTCAATTGTCTGGCGAACCTGAGCAACGATGAGGTCTTCACTCCGCCGGAACTGGCGAACCGCATCCTTGATCTTCTTCCTCAAGAACTTTTCCAGAGCCCTGACACAAAGTTTCTGGACCCGTTCAGCAAGAGCGGAGTCTTTCTCCGTGAGATAGTCAAACGGCTGGACCGAGGCTTGGAAAGGAATATTCCAGACCGTCAGAAACGTATCGATCATATTCTTCACAATCAGGTCTTTGGCATAGCCATCACCGAACTGACATCCTATCTCTCCCGCCGGTCGCTTTATTGCTCAATGCACGCCGACGGGAAATACAGTGTCTCCCGGTTCAGCACAGAATGCGGGAATATTCTTTACTCCAATCGTTCCCACACGTGGGAGAACGGCAAGTGCAAGTATTGTGGCGCGTCCCAGGCGGTCTATGACCGAGGCTCTGATGCTGAGCAATATGCTTATATGTTCATCCACACAGAAAATCCATCTCAATTCTTTGATAATATGAAGTTTGACGTGATCATCGGCAATCCGCCGTACCAGCTGAGTGACGGTAGTGGAGCATCAACTGATGCAGCGATGCCAATTTATAATCGCTTTGTTGAACAGGCTTTAAAACTTAAGCCAAGGTTTTTATCAATGATTATTCCATCTAAGTGGATGGTTGGAGGAAGAGGGCTTCAAAAGTTCAGGAAAATGATGACACATGATAGTCATTTGAGGTATTTATATGATTATGAAGATGCGAGCACTTGTTTTCCGGGCGTTCATATAGATGGAGGCGTTTGCTATTTTTTGTGGGATGAGAAATATGATGGCAAAACTGAACACGTATATACTGCAAACAACGGCACAAAATCAACGTTTAAACACTATCTGCATAATACATTCTCTGAATATGTTATTAGAGATGGCCGAATAATCTCAATTTTAGAGAAATTTCAAAATGAAAGAAAGTTTTCTTCTATTGTCTCTTCGACACGCCCATTTGGCATCAGGAAATACTTATTCAACGAGCCCGGAAGATATCCAGAGGCAAAATTGTCTGATACAAAGTTCTCCGGAAGCGTACTGATACATGGCGTAAAGGGTATAAAGGGAGGTGCTCGCCGTTGTCAAGGTTATATCACGCGTGAAACAGTGACGGAAAACTCTGAGTCTATTGATAAATACAAACTCTTCTTTACCACGACATACTCAACCAATGCGACCATCCCTCCGGAACCGATTGTTGGAGAGCCAGGCGTAGTGTGCACGGAAACATTCTTGCTTCTCGGCCCTTTTGCCAATAAAGAGGAAATGAAGAATTGTAATGATTATATTCATACACGTTTCTTTCAGTTTCTCCTTTACTACGGACATGGAACAATGCAGGTAACAAAAACTGTTTTTGATTTTATACCTCTTGTGTCATTCAAAGAGCATTGGACTGATGAAAAACTTTACAAGAAGTACGGACTTGATGATGATGAGATCACGTTCATCGACTCTATGATCCGTCCGATGGAATAGTATCTATGTTTGACGCACGAATATAATTGAATAAATGTCAGCTCAAGATCTACTTCGCGGCAGGGTCACCGCGACCCCGACCATATATGCCTACGAGCATATTGACTATCCGGCCCACAAGGGGTGGCTTAAGGTTGGCTACACCACACGCACCGCTGAGATCCGCGTGCGGGAACAGAATCAGACAAGCCACGTGAAATTCAAGATAGTTCTGGAGCGACCGGCTATGCGCAAGGACGGGTCCACGTTTGATGACCGACTTGTCCGAGACATTCTCAGAAAGGATCATATTCCCAATCCTGAAGGGGAATGGTGCGTCTGCGGTGTGAGAGAAGTCGAGAGGGCGATCGCGGCGGCTGTGGCAGGGAAGGACAACATGATGGAAAGGACCGAGGACTTCGAGATGCGCCCTGAGCAGAAACGAGCCGTTGAGAAAACCTCCGCATATTTCAACGCCTTCAGGAAAGATCCGTCCAACCGGGGACTTGTCCCACACTTCCTTTGGAATGCGAAGATGCGCTTCGGCAAGACCTTCACCGCATATCAATTGGCTCTCAGGATGGGTTGGAAGAAGTTGTTGATTCTCACTTTCAAACCTGCTGTCAAGACCGCTTGGGAAGAAGACCTTCTGGCCCATAAGGATTTTGAAGGCTGGCAGTTCTGCCAGAAGCAGGATGACCGTGAGTTCAACCGTGTGGACGAACGCCGGCCTTTCGTCTGCTTCGCCTCCTTTCAGGATGTTCTGGGGAGGAACTCCGTCGGGGGCATCAAGGCCACAAACGAGTGGATCCAGACCGTCGGATGGGACTGCATAGTTCTGGACGAGTATCACTACGGAGCGTGGGGCAGGAACGCCAAGAACTTCTATGACAGGAAAGACCCTGCCCTGCGCCGTGCGGAAGAGGTCTGCGAGATTCTCACCGAGGACGCTTCCTCGGCTCGGGAGCTGGAGGCCCGCGAGATGTATGACGAAGTATTGATGCCGCTGCGTACGGGTGCATACCTCTATCTTTCCGGAACACCGTTCCGCGCCATCTCCACGGGTGAGTTTATCGAAGAGCAGATATTCAACTGGACATATTCGGACGAACAGGCCGCCAAGGAAGCGTGGCAGGGAGAGCATAACCCCTACGCGCAGCTTCCCAAGATGGTGATGCTTACCTATCAGCTGCCGGACAGCATCAGCGAGATTGCCTCCCGGGGTGAGTTAGATGAGTTCGACCTGAACGAGTTCTTCCGTGCTGAGGACGACCGCTTCCTGCACGAGGAATATGTCCAGAAATGGCTGGACCTCATCCGCGGAGCCTACACCGAGAACATCGTGACGGAACTCAAACTGGGCAAGGAGAAACCGCCTATGCCCTTCTCCGACAGCCGCCTGCTCAGTTATCTCCAGCACACATATTGGCTCCTGCCTTCCGTAGCCGCCTGCCGGGCCATGTCTGTGCTCCTGAGAAAACGCTCCAACCGTTTCTTCGATGATTACAAGGTGATTGTGGCGGCCGGGAACGAGGCCGGAATGGGAGCGCAGGCCGTGGAGCCTGTCTATAATGCGATGGAAGATCCACAGCGGACGAAAACCATCACGCTCTCGTGCGGCAAACTTTCCACCGGTGTGACCGTCAAGCCGTGGACAGGCATACTGATGCTACGCAACACGACTTCCCCGGAGACATATTTCCAGGCCGCGTTCCGTGTCCAGTCCCCGTGGACGGCAAAGGACGAACATGGGGAGGAGATCATACTCAAGCCTTTCTGCTATGTCTTTGATTTCGCGCCCAACCGTGCGCTGAGGCAGGTGCAGGAATATAGCTGCCAACTCAACGTCCATGAGTCCAATCCGGAGAGGAAGGTGGAGGATTTCATAAAGTTCCTTCCCATACTTGCTTTCGACGGCTCGTCGATGAAGGAGATCGATGCCGCGGGAGTGCTGGATATGGCGATGAGCGGCACTACGGCGACCTTGCTGGCCCGCCGTTGGGAGAGCGCCGTGCTGGTCAATGTGGATAACGCCACGCTCCAGCGCCTGATGAACAATCCGGAGGCAATGAAGGCATTGATGAATATCGAGGGCTTCCGCAACCTCAATTCGGACATCGAGACCATCATCAACAAGTCCGAGCACGTCAAGAAAACCAAGAAGGAAAAAGGCGATGACCTTTCAGCCTCGGAAAAGAAGCGGTTGACAGAAGAGGAGAAAGAGTACAAGAGCAAGCGCAAGGAGATTCAGGACAAGCTCATCAAATTCGCGACCCGCATCCCTGTCTTTATGTACCTCACGGACTTTCGGGAATATTGCCTAAGGGATGTCATCGAACAGCTTGAACCCACTCTCTTCCGTAAGGTCACGGGTCTTACGCTCAAGGATTTCAGCCTGTTGGTAAGCCTTGGAGTCTTCAACAGCGAACTGATGAACGATGCCGTTTACAAGTTCAAGCGCTACGAGGACTCTTCCCTTGAATATACCGGCATCGACAGACACACCGGCGCCGTTGTCGGCCTTTGGGACACCGCCATCGACACCTCTAAGACCGGGCCGGTTAAAGACAGAGTCGTGGACAATAACTCAGAATATGTCGAAGATCCCCTTGGGTGTGGCGAGACCTTTTCCCGTAAGCCGTGGGAGAACCTTCATCCCGGTGACACCGTCACCCACAAAAGCCTCGGCAGTGGTACCGTCATATTTCTTGACGTCAATTACCTGACAGTGAGATTCCCGGATCGCGAGTCCAAGTTCCATTATCCGGCGGCATTTGAAAAAGGCTATCTGTCTGTGTAGAATTGCGCATACGAAGCCTCCACTACGCAGGAGCGGTTAGTTGGCGAGAAGTCTGTTTTTGCGCCATAATGCTCTTGTCATGATGACAATTTCACTGCGACGAGAACAATATTGCCTGTTTATGCTCCTCTGGCCGTTCCGTAGAATGTGAATAAAAACAGAGAACAAGCCGTTCTTGTTTGTAGTACCCCCTCGGTATAGGACAAAAAAGCAAAAAGCAAGCATCCCTTTTAGGGAAAAGATGCTTGCTTTTACTTCTTTCTTTCAATAATATATTACCATCGCAAGGATAAAGAAATTTTTTCGGATTGTCAAGGGATAACCCTTCAATGTTTTATGTCAAGGGATAACCCTTCAATGTTTTACAATGTAATATTGTTTCACACTCTGCCGGCAATGTGCTTGGCGCAGGACTTTTCTTTTGTCGTGATTTTTGTGTAAGTTTGCAGGTTAAACAGACAGTCAGGAAATGTTTAGGAAACTTGCGGACAGAATGAAGGAGTTCAAGCTCACGATGAGGATGAAGCTGACGCTGAGCCTCAGCGCGATAGCCGTGACACTGCTTGTCTCCAGTGTGATCTCCATCATGGAATACTATAGGATGAGCAACTATGTGTCGGATCTCATCGCGGACAACATCAGGAGCGTCAATGTCGCGCAGAAATTGTCCGAGGTCACGAACAAGTACAATCTGGATCTTCTGGCCCTGATCGGTGACAACTCGGTCAACACTCTTCCGGACTTCCATCAGAAGGAGTTCATGGGGCATTGCGACTCGCTTCGCAACTCCTTGACTTCCGACAAGATGGTCCCGCTGACTGATTCTGTTGTCTATGCGTATTCAGCTTACATGCTGACTTCGCTGGAACTGAACGACGTGATGCGGTCGGACTTCATCGACACCAGGGCTTGGTACTTCGACAGGCTTCAGCCCAAGTTCAGGAGGCTGAACCACTACATTGATGTGCTCAACGAGGCAATCTACGATGACCTGAAGAAGAACTCCCTGACGTTCCAGAGGGGGTTCTACAGGAGCATCATTCCGGGTGCTGTGGCTGTGGGTGTCGGGCTGCTTCTTGTGCTGATGCTGTTGTTCTTCCTGCTGGTGTTCTATGTGAATCCTATCTACAGGATGCTTTCCGGGCTGAACAACTACAGATCCTACAACAAGAAATACTCCTACTCCTTCGAGGGGGATGACCAGCTGGCGGAACTTAACGACGGCATCACGGAACTGACGGGGGAGAATCAGATGCTGCGCAAGAGGGTGGCCAACCTGCGGGCCAAGGTCGCTTCGACAGGCTCCGCTCATAATAATAATTAAAGAATATCCAAATGAACATCAAGGTGATATCCAGAAACGTTGGCTACGCTCTGCTTGTCAGTGCGCTGTTCATGTTCCTGTCCATTCTGGTCTCTGTGGCGAACGGCAATGACAGTGCCCTCGCCGCCCTGATGATCAGCTTCACGATCACCTTCACCGTCGGTGTGTTCCCGTTCATATTCGTAAGGAAATCGGCTGGCATCACCCTTAAGGACGGCTACATGATCATCGCGCTGTCCTGGCTGCTGTCCTTCATCTTCGGCATGCTTCCGTATGCGCTCTGGGGAGGGCCGTTCACGATCATAAACGCCTGGTTTGAAAGTGTTTCCGGATTCACGACGACCGGCTCGACAATCCTTGACAACGTTGAGGCGCTGCCGAACAGCCTGCTGTTCTGGCGTTCCTCGACGCACTTCATCGGAGGCTTGGGAGTCGTGGTCTTCCTGCTGCTGATCATCCCGAGTTCGTCTCAGATGAGGTTGAGGCTGACTACCCTTGAGCTTTCGTCCTTGTCCAAGAGGGAGTACAGATCCGGCGCGAACAAGACAGTCTATATCTTCACTTATGTCTATTTTGGATTGACCGCAGCCTCGTTCCTGCTTTATGTGATGGCCGGGATGAGTCCTTTCGACGCGATCAACCATGCGATGAGCGTCGTGGCGACAGGCGGCTTCAGCACCAGGAACGCCTCCATCGGTGCCTATGACTCGATCACGATCGACCTTATCACGATGCTCTTCATGGTACTCTCATCCGTCCATTTCGGAATGATCTTCGTGGCTGTCGTGACAAGATCCCTCAAGCCGTTCAAGAACGAGATATTCAAGTTCTATCTTTCCATGATGGTTGTGGCGGGGGTGATCGTGTCGATCTCGATCAAGGCACACGGGTTCGAGGAGGCCTGGGGGCGCTCCTTCCTCTCCGGCTTCTTCCACGTCATGAGCTTTGCCTCGACGACAGGGTTCAGCATCGCTGACAACAGCTCCTGGCCTGTTCTTTCGGACACCATACTGGTGCTTATGGGAGTATGTTGCGGCATGGCCGGCTCCACCACCGGCGGCATCAAGTCCGACAGGATGATGTTTCTGTGCAAAGAGGTTAAGTACCAGTTGAGGATGGTTCTGCATCCTGCGTCCGTCAAAGATATAAGGGTGAATGGCAGGGTGATCCGGCAGAACGACATCGCCCCGCACATCCTCTACATCGCCCTCTACGGCCTTGTGGTGATCATCTCGCTCGCGGCCTGCCTCACGCTCGACCCTGACAACAACCAGTCATTCACGGCGATACTCTCGTCCCTTGGCAATGTTGGACTTTCGGTGGACCAGCTCGGCTCAATCTACAACTTTAACGGAGAGCCATCCTCCCTCAAGTTCATCTACACGCTTGACATGTTCCTCGGACGTGTCGAGATTTATCCGATTCTGGCTGTTGTGATGATGATTTTCAGCCGGAGAAACAAGTAGAGGCTATGTACAGGGGGGAGTTTTTCTATAAGCGTTTCAAGGATAATTTTCCTTATGATGGGACGGAGGATCAGGATCGGTTGTTCCGGGAGATTGCGGATTTTGTTACTTGTGATGACGCTGATATTCTGGTGGTTAACGGGTATGCTGGTACGGGAAAGACTTCGGCGATCGCGGCGGTGATCAGGGCGTTTGATGATTTGAGACCTAAGGTGCATACTGTCGAAGCGACTGTGTCGGAAGCGTCCGATGAATATGAGGAAATATGCTACCTCCTCGCTCCCACCGGCCGCGCCGCGAAAGTCCTATCCCTGTACGCTGGCAAGCCTGCCCGCACGATCCACAAATGCATCTACCGCCAGAAATCTATCGGCGATGACGGCTTCGGCCAGTTCTCATTAGCCCCTAACAAGCTCTCCCACAAACTCTTCATCGTGGATGAGGTCTCCTTGATAGGCATAGACGATGCCCAAAGGCAAGGCACGACCCAATTTGGTACCGGAGACCTTCTGAAGGATTTGATTGAATATGTCCGCGCCGGCAACGACTGCCGCCTGATAATGATCGGCGACTCGGCTCAGCTGCCTCCTGTCGGAATGGACGCCTCACCCGCTTTGGCGAAGGAATATATGGACGGTTTCGGTGGAGTCTGTTACAGTAGCCTGACCGAGGTCGTCCGCCAGCAAAAAGAATCAGGTATCTTGTTCAACGCCACGAAATTACGTGAGTTGATTGCCTCGGATCTCTACGGTGACGGGATGTACACTCCTGATGAGTTGGGTCTGACCGTTGACGGTTTTGATGACATCGTGAGGATAACCGGCGGCGAGCTCATCGACACCCTTAACTCAGCGTATTTTTCTGAATATTCAAAAGACGACGCGGTGGTTCTTTGCCGTTCCAACAAGCGCGCGAACCGCTACAATGCCGGCATCCGGGCCCAGGTCTTCTATGATGAGGAGCGCTTGGTCCGTGGCGAGAAACTGATGATAGTGAAGAACTGCTACCAGTTCCTGAAAGGTGTCAAGTGTATGGACTACATCGCCAACGGTGACATCGCCAAACTCGTGTCAATCAAGAATTTCGAGGAACGTTACGGCCTCCATTTCGCCGATGCCCGCCTTTCATTCCCGGACTACGATGACACCGAGATCGTCGCGAAAGTCTGTCTGGACACCCTTGAGTCCGAGTCCGCATCCTTGAGTTACGAGCAGCAGAACCAGCTTTATAACGGTGTGAACGCAGACTACGCCGACATCCCGACCAAGAAAAAACGCTACGAGGCCGTTCGTGAGGATCCTTACTACAACGCTCTCCAGCTAAAGTACGCCAACGCCATTACCTGCCACAAAAGCCAGGGCGGCCAGTGGAGCTGCGTCTTCATCGACAACCCCTTCTGGCAGGACGAACTCACAGTCGATGACCTCAAATGGCTCTACACCGCCCTCACCCGCGCCACCGCCAAGGTTTACCTCGTCAACTTCAAGGATGAGTATTTCGCATAGTGTGGCTGGACAGTCCTCGGACTAAATCATAATTATTTTCTTTCACCGCGTTTGTAATATTGAAATAATTCGTATCTTGCAGCCAGTTAACCATTAATGCGACAAAATATAACCAAGAATATAAAACCAACATTATGAAAAAGGCCATTCTCATCATCGTCTCGCAGTTGTCGCTTGTTTTCACACAAGCCTTCGCCCAGATTCCGGAGCTCACGCATTCGAACGTTATTCCACCTTCTCCCGTCGCATCTGAGCTTACCAAGTACATCACCTATCCTGTGGATTTGTGCAACGGTCTGGTAAAAACAAGCATTCCGCTATATGAGATTGTTGACGGTGACATACGGATTCCGATAACCTTGAATTATCACGCATCAGGGCTTAAGCCTAATATGCGCTCAAGTCACTGGCTCGGTGACGGTTGGAGCCTGTCCACAGGACCGTCGCTGTCACGGACGATCAATGGTGTGGCGGACGAGAAAAACTATGTGCCTCATATAGCGTTGAATGAATCGCCGACCTTTGAACAACTAAATGATATTGAAAAAATAGTTGCATCAATTGATAAACGGATAACAAGGAATCCTTTGAATATTAACTTATTATAAAATGATGCAGGTTGTTATTTACACCTCACTAAACGTAATATATGACGAAAAAGGACAGTGTGTCAGCAAGGGGTTGCCAAGCTGCGATCCAATCATTTATAGGTACGATAAAGGAAATATTCCTGTTCTGCCATATTGCCGTCCGCAGTCCGTCAGCTACTACGATGATTACTTGTTTATGGATGACCTTGTAACGTCTGAAACAAAACGGGTCCTGTCTTGTGACACACTGTCCAACTATGGGATTCCGGTCGTAGGGACGGACAAGTCCAAAGGGTTTCTGACAGGCACCGCCGTCTATTCTCTGGCCGACCCGACGTCCAAGACGGTATCGTCATTCTATTACGACTACCAGGGCCGCCTGATCCAGAGCCACCGCAAGGAGGCGCTTGGCGGGGCCGGGCATATTCATCAGTCCCTTACTTTCACGGGCAAGCCGTCTATGACAAGGGAAACGGTCGCGCTTCCGGATGGCCGCATTGATTCGCTGGTCACAGTGAGGTCTTATGACGGACAGGAGAGACTGGTCTCGGAGACGACATCGCTGAACGGCAGGTCGCAGTCCGTGTCCTATGGGTATGATGAGATAGGCCGGATGACAGGGCGGATATATGGCACAGAGGCTAATCCGTCAGCATTGACTGAGACCCTGTCCTATAATATTCGTGACCAGTTGACCGGATTGAATTCCAGTGTGTTCAATATGTCGCTCCGGTATCAGGAGCCGACACTTGGATCCGTCCCGAAGTATAATGGGGGCATTTCCGAGTGGGAATGGAATCACGGTGCGGGAGCTGAGACAAACGCCTGGTCGTTATCATACGATGGCGTTGGCCGCTTGACGGACGCGCGGAGATTTGTCAGTGGCGTGCAAACTAATTCATTCAGTGAAAGGTCCATCACTTATGACAGGAACAGTAATGCCTTGACCTTGACCAGATATGGGGAGAACGCAGCGACTCCGGATGAGATATTGGCATATTCGTATAATGGCAATTTGTTGAGGAATATCTCCAATAGCGGCACGTCCGGTGGCGGAGGCTCCTTTACCCACGACACGAACGGCAACCTGACCCGTGACGGCCTCTCTACGCTCGACATCGATTACAATGATCGGAACCTGACAAGCCGCATTTCATCCGGCGGAGCCACTTTGGCGGAGTATGAATATCTTGCTGACGGCACGAAGTTGCGTGCTGTGGACGGCAGTGGCAACGGCTACCAGTACAGAGGTTCCCTGATATACACCCAGACCGCAGGTCAAACGGGTTCTCCGGCTATAACCCTTGACTGCGCCGTGACCTCCGCCGGCAGGATAGTACGTGAGACCTCCGCCGCCGGCACGGTCTCCTACAGGCCGCTCATCCACCTCCGTGACCATCTCGGCAGTGTCCGCTCCGTCATAGACGGCGACACCGGTACGGTCATCGAGGCCAGCGACTACTACCCGTTCGGCAAGCGGATTCAGGTGACTGCTCCGGTCTCCGAACCCGTTGGAGGGTCACAATATGCCTCGGAGCCAGCCGTCGCCCCGGTAGCCCCGGCAACCTCGGTGGCCTCCACATCCTCCCCGAACCGCTGGCACTTCTCCGGCAAGGAGGATCAGTCGTTCCTGAACGTGGGCATCCCTCTCCTCGACTTCGGCGCCAGGATGTACAACCCGGCCATCGCCCGCTGGACCGCCGCCGACCCGCTGTCCGAGAAGTACTACGGCATCAGCCCGTATGTCTACTGTCTCGGAAATCCAATCAGTGTCATCGATCCTGACGGGATGGACATCTGGACTATGGACGAAAAGGGAAATGTGGTATGGGTAAAGGAAAGTGATGACCACCGGCTTTATTATATGAATAATGATGGCCTATTGTCTGATGACTATGTCTCGGTCTCTGACCGGAGCATCCTTGACGATCTGACCAAAACAGAGGCCAAGGTGGATGGAGGGGCGAAGGTAAGCAGCCATACCTCAAAGACCGGAATCAATGACATATTCAAGGTGTTCAAATTCGCGTCTGACAAAACAAAAGTCGAGTGGGCTGTTCACCGCAACGGTGACACATACACAATTGGAACAGGACATAATTCATATAGTGCGTCTTCGTGGGAGGATTATGCCAAGAATAAGCCTAATGCCACGGTTCATTCTCATCCTGGCATAGACATCGGTAATGAAATCAGTTCTATGGGATATGGCACAAACTACTATAATACTGATCAAAGAAATGTAATTGATGATGTGGAACAGAATGGGCGAATAACCAGAAAAAGTTATGTCTATTTTCCTAACTCAAGTAGACTATATTATGTTGGGTATTATAACGCCTCCTTTATTAGACCCATCAGAAGTTACAAAAGTTTTTATTTTGGAACGTTAAATAATAAATAATGAAACTCTACTCAGTATTCGTAGTTATGGCTATGATCGGTTGCCTTCAGATGTGCGGCAACCCAGCTCGTCATTCAGAGGTAAATAGAATTATCGACATAAGAGATAGCTGTTCGAAATTAGAAAGAATCTTCAAATCCGACAGACTTCAAGACTCTTTGGAAAGTTTTTTTGAATTGGTTGATACCAGTGATTTCTTTATCCTTGCATTGCCGGGTAAAAAATATCACAGAGTTCAGGATTCAATTCATTCCAGAGATGTTATAACTGTTTCATTTATTGTCAACAATAAGGATACAATCATAAGTTTTGCCGGTCGACATGGTGTAGCCCCACCTATGAGCATAGGAATGGGGAAGATATTTTTTAATGATAAAGAAGATATTGGTGCCAAATATGTCAAAAAGACCTTGGTCGCAGTAAACAGTCACGGACACATTCCGCTTGATCGATTCTTGGACAGCCAGTTTATAGATAGTTTGGATTATAAATTATATATTGACCGATATTGCAGTTACATGGATGTGGCTGGGGGTATAATACCTTACCTGAGAATTTATGTTATAAATGGGGACAGTTTGCGGGTGGAATTTACAAACGACAAGAATATCGAGTGTTTGGACACTGTAATAAACTCGCTCATAGCCCAATGATAATATTGCAGAGTTCCGCATTCATTGTAGAAATCCCAAAAGACACAGAGACAACAATTGCTTCGATGGTTGACAAGTCTAGTAGAATCACAGTCACAGTTACCTCTCCGAACCGCTGGCACTTCTCCGGCAAGGAGTCCCAGTCCTTCCTATATGCAAACATACCGTTACTCGACTTCGGTGCCAGGATGTACAACCCGACTATTGCTCGCTGGACAACCTCCGACCCTATGTCCGAGAAGTACTACGGCATCAGCCCGTATGTCTACTGTCTCGGAAATCCAATCAGTGTCATCGATCCTGACGGGATGGACATCTGGACTATGGACGAAAAGGGAAATGTGGTATGGGTAAAGGAAAGTGATGACCACCGGCTTTATTATATGAATAATGATGGCCTATTGTCTGATGACTATGTCTCGGTCTCTGACCGGAGCATCCTTGACGATCTGACCAAAACAGAGGCCAAGGTGGATGGAGGGGCGAAGGTAAGCAGCCATACCTCAAAGACCGGAATCAATGACATATTCAAGGTGTTCAAATTCGCGTCTGACAAAACAAAAGTCGAGTGGGCTGTTCACCGCAACGGTGACACATACACAATTGGAACAGGACATAATTCATATAGTGCGTCTTCGTGGGAGGATTATACAAATGGTAAGCCTAATGCTACGGTTCATTCACATCCTGGTATTAAGGCGGCAGTCGATGAGGAAACATTTTCTATGGGTTATGGTGCACCATATAGAGATACTGATTGGAATAATGTAAGGATTGATGTCAAACAGGCAAGAGAAAAAGCTCGAAAAAGCTATGTATATTTCCCGAATTCTGGTAGACTGTATAATGTTGGATATCATAATGCAATTTATATTAAAGATATAAAGAACTATAGGGGGGTCTATTTTGGTACAATAAATAAGAAATAGTATGAAAAAGATAGTATTCTTCTTATCAATAGTATTGTGTGGTCAGATGTGTGGCAACCATATTCACAATTCGAGAGCAGGTAAAATAGTTGATGACAAGGGCAGTCCTTCAATGGAAAAGGTGTTCATTTCAGACAGGCTTCAAGATTCGTTGGAATATTTGATTTCTAATATAGATGCATCTGACTCCATCATCACGATCTCTTGCTTTTTGAAAAACAAAGACACTATCATTCATATAGCTGCTTGTGACTACATATATGGATTTGTGGATTACGAGTCTTGTTTGGTATATACTGTTGAATCAAGTGCTGGTGCTTTTCCTTCAAGCGGAATGATATATGCGTTGAATTACATCGGGGATTTTCCTTTGGCTGACATTTTTGACCCTTTGTTTATGGTTAAGTTGGATACGCTAATGTATGCCCGCTTAGATGGCCGATGTAAAGATGGTTATGCAATCCCTTATGTTATGTCATTAGATGTTAATGAGTATGGCATAAGAACTATATATACTAATATAACTGATAGATGTCATCTTAATACATTAAGAGGTTATACTTTAGTTGATAATTAATAAGTAATTCCATATCACAACAGTTGTTTGATTCATCCGTTTGCTGGCAAGTGAATTCTGTGTAGTCAGAATATTATTGTTTGGAACGAATAAGAGTAATGGGTTGCTTAGGCACATTGAGCAAAAATAGAAAGATGAGAGAACCGATATTATTGCTACTATTGGTAGTGCTATGCTGCCAGATGTGCGGTAATCCTATCCGCAATTCCGAGGCAAGAGATGATGCCAATGACAAGGACAGTTCCTCGATTGAAAGGGTATTCATTTCCGACAGGCTTCAAGACTCTTTGATGAACTTTTTGAGGTTGGTTGACACATCTGATTATTATGTTATTTCTAAATCTCCAGGAAAATATTGCCGTTACACAAAGTCGGATCATTCTTATAATGTGGTCACATTATGCTGTTTCACAAACGACAATGACACAATTATAAATTTTTATGGAGGAATTGATGGCTTTATAGGTTTTCCGGCAAGCCACAAAATTCACAAGATATTTATCAAAGATATCGCAGTCGGTGCAAAGCGTGTCAATAATATGATGGTTGCGGTCAATTCCTATGGTAGCATAGTTGTTGATTCTGTCTTTGACAGCTTGTTTTTGAGCGGATTGAGCTTGGAACAATATGATTCAATAATTGTGAGATCACCCGACTATAATGGGAATGTTCTTCCGTTTTTTAAGGAATATGTTTATAATGGAGAAAATCTGGAATTGGTATTTTCTAACGAGAAAAAGGTTGAATATTTAGATACGGTAAAAAATCTGCAGGAGGTCTTTCGGTAAATGAAAACGCATACGTAGAATCATTATGACCATAGATGAAAGAGGTAATGTGGTATGGACAAGGGAAAGTGATGACCACCGGCTTTATTATATGAATAATGATGGCCTATTGTCTGATGACTATGTCTCGGTCTCTGACCGGAGCATCCTTGACGATCTGACCAAAACAGAGGCCAAGGTGGATGGAGGGGCGAAGGTAAGCAGCCATACCTCAAAGACCGGAATCAATGACATATTCAAGGTGTTCAAATTCGCGTCTGACAAAACAAAAGTCGAGTGGGCTGTTCACCGCAACGGTGACACCTACACCATCGGAACAAAGCATGATTCATCCAACGCGTCTTCGTGGAAGGATAACTTGCTGATAATTAGGGATATTTTTTAATCATTACTAAATAGATTATTTTACAAATTTGTAACGTCGTGTGACCAACGGACTGATTGAAAGCCAATCTGTACTGTGACACACGCCGCATAACTATGTTAAACTTTAATGAGGGAAAGCCATGAAGCGCAGGAGATTCTTGTCCGGTTCGCCTAATCACGTTTACCAACGATCCTTGAACGGTTCGGTAATATTCTAAAGCCTTGAGGATTGTCTGGTTTATTTCACTGTCTTTTGCACCTGTGCAGTCAAGTATGGTGTAAGCGTTCTTGGTCTGTGCGTGATACAGTAGCCGATGAGTGGCAAGCACGTAAGTTCTTAGGATTGGAGTTACCTTCAAAAAAGCGTGATCTCTAATGTGTTTTGTATTAATTCGTTGTGAAACGGTACCCTCCAGATTGTCCCGGCACGAATTTGTAACTCATTGCAAATCAAAGGGTGTAGCTTCATCCTCTGATTTGCGATGAGTTACAGATCCGCGCTGTCTGATCATCTTCTCTGTTCCATTGTGGTCACTGAGCTTGTCGAAGTGACCAGACGTGTGCCGACTCCGTGACAGGTGTGAGCACTGTCCTATTCTTCGTTTTGCGTAGTGTATATTGTTCTAAAGGATTGAATATTTATTCTAATGGATTTTATCTATCTTGGATCAGGAAAAACCTAATTGATTGAAAACATTGAATATTAAACCTTTTACTGTTGTGGTTTTGATAAATTCTAAATAGATTGTTGGATATTGTTTAATAATTATAAATTACTACATTTGCGGCGAGATTGCCGGTGGCACTTCAGCTGGAATGCTGATGTATGTTATTGTGCTTGGTAATTTAGTGATTTGTTAGAACACTTATAATTTTATTTGGTTCTTAATTTATGGCGGTAGGGTTTATTAATAGCGCAATCGTTGCTCTTTCCAACCGTTTTGATAACTGGGGAGGGTAACATCTTGAATTATAATAAATTACATTGTGCTTCCAACGGCATGGCCATTTGGTTGTGTGTCCTCGTCGGCTGTTTTCTGTCGATTCTGACAGTGGCGGCGGAAGCGCTTCCGTCAGACTCAGGCTTTACCTCAATGAGGACTGTCGTCTTATCAAAGTCGTCCTCGGTTCAGGAGGACAGGCACGATACGACTTCATTCTCTGTCTATTACAGGTCAGCTGTATCCAAGATCGAACGTGGATTCCGGAACAACTCCGCCACTTTGAAAGCAGCCACCGAAGGACTCAGGTCCATCGTGTACAACGGTAATCTACGAATATACAAGGTTTACATAATCGGTGCCGCCTCACCTGAAGGCCGGCCGGAACTCAACGCGCGTCTGGCCCGTGACAGGGCTGAAGGAGTGAAAGCATTCCTGAAGAGCGTCGAGCCACGTCTCACGGATGCCGACTTCGTTGTCATCTCGCGTGGAGAGGACTGGGAGGGTGCCACCAAGATCGCCGCGTCCTACGACACCGAGACTGGATCGTCCACGGTCTCGGACATATTCAAGGATTCTCAAAATTCCGAGGCCAAGAAGCTGATGATGAAGCGTCTGCAAGGTGGAAACGTCTGGCGCAGGCTGATCTCGGACTACTATCCGTCCCTGCGACGCACGGATATTCATGTGCTTTACAGCACTGTCCGTCCGATCGGGCCGGTTGAGTGTGAATTGCCGGAAGTGACCCTTGAGGTGCCGTATTCAGTGAACATCGCCCCTCCGACGGTGTTGCCGGAGGTTGAGTTCCCTGAGCCGGAGCCGCCGAAGGAGAGATTCTACACCGTCGCCGTCAAGACCAACCTCCTCTATGATGCCGTGACCGCACTCAACGCCGAGGTCGAGTTCCCTGTCGGGAAGAACTTCTCGGTGATGGTCGAGGATGTGTTTCCGTGGTGGAACTGGGGGCCGAACGGCAAGAAATATTGCTTCCAGATCTGGTCAATGGGTATCGAGCCGCGCTGGTGGTTCGCGCGCGATGACAGGAGGGACTATCTTACAGGGCATTTCGCCGGCGTTTACGGCATGTCCGGGAAATACGACCTCCAGTGGGACACGAAGCTCTGCTACCAAGGAGAGTTCTGGTCTGCCGGATTGACCTATGGCTACGCCTTTCCGGTCAGCAGGTGGATGAACATGGAGTTCTCGGTCTCCGCCGGCTTCCTTCGCACGGACTACCGCCACTACCAGCCGGATCCGGGCTACGAGCACCTGTTCCGGGACAAGTACAACGTTGGAACCGTCTCCTGGTTCGGCCCGACGAAACTCAAGGTTTCATTGGTGATACCGATCGGGAAGGATTCACACAAAGTAAACAAAAACTAATCAGAAACAAGTAAAAAGAACAAATCATCACCATGATGTCTGACACCAATGTAAAGTATAGTTCCGCTGTGTTCTTCTGCCGTGGACTGTCCGTTCTCCTGCTGCTTTTTGCAATAGTCGCAGGCGGATGCCGGAGACGTCCCCTTGAGGATCCTGACAACCTTACTGCAGTCAGGGTCAGGGTGAATGTGGCCGGAATCCACAATGTCACGTCAGACATCTACAATGACAAGATCCCGGTCCAGAAGATAGAGCCGAGTGCCATGCATGTGCTGTTCTTTGGAGAAAACGAGGATGTTATTGCCGCAGAGGGCTTTATCACAGATGTGAGCTTTGACGAGAACGGAAACCGCATTGTGAGCGGAGAAGTCATGCTTGCACCGGGCAGTTACAGGATGCTCATCTATGATTTCGGCACTGAAGAGACTTTGATAAGGAACTACTACAGTTGGGACAAGGCAGAGGCATACACAGATCCTGCACCGTCAGCCGTTCTGAACAAGTACTCTACCAAAGGGAAAGACGCTCCGAACATTCTCATGCAGCCAGAGCATCTTGTGGTGGCCAGGAACGTGTGTGAGACTGTGCCCTATCACAACGGAATCTACACGATCTATGCGGATGCCTCATCGGTAGTTGAGAGCTGGTATATTCAAGTCAAGGTGGATGAGCTTGAATATGTCACTTCGGCGCAGGCTGTTCTCTCAGGCATGGTCCGCGCAAACCTTATTGCCACCGACACGAGGATGAACGATCCGGAAGCTTCCGTATGGTTCAATCTCCAGAAAAGTGATGACAAAGGCAAGAATGTGATCTGTGCGGTGTTCAACACATTCGGACGCATCCCGGAGTCGGACAACAACTTCGAGGTGACTTTCGACCTTGCGGTCAAGGGCGGCACGAGTGTCCGCAAGACCTTTGACATTTCGAACCTGTTTCTCACAGAGAATGCTGTCAAGCACCATTGGCTTCTTTTGGAGGACACTATCAAGGTCGAGCCACCGAAGGACTTAGGTGGTGCCTTTGAACCTAAGGTCGATGACTGGGAAGATGAACAGAAAAATATAGTGATTTAGTACTTACCATAGCTCATGATGATAGGAGCGTAATTATTTATTAATTTATTGAAAAAGATTTTTTTAGTTTAACTTTTAATTTATGTTTATCATGAAAAAAGAAATGTTTGTATTGGCAGTTCTCGCGACTCTCGCGGCCTGCTCAAAGACAGAGGTGACGCCGGTCGCCTCAAACGTGAACAGCGAGATCACGTTCAATGTCGCTCCTCGCACCAAGGCTCTTAGCCAGACTCAGACTGATTTTGATCACAATAATGTCTTTGTCTCCTATGCCTATTATCTTGGACATGGCAAGACTTGGGCTGCCAACAACTCCGAGGCTCAGATGTACATCGACGGTTCTACAATTTCATACAATGGCAACTTGTGGAAGAATGAGACAACATCTTACTATTGGCCGAAGGATGGTGGTTCTTTGACATTCTTCGCGTATTCGTACAACAAGAAAGATATGACGGTAGGTGATAATTCCGGTTTTGCTTGTGTATGGGCAGTAGGCGAAGACGGACAGTATCAGGGTGGAATCAATGGCCATTTTGATGTGGCCACGAACAAGAATGTTGATTTTCTTGTTGCTGACATCGCTGCTGATAAGACAGAAAATAAGAATAGCTATGCTCACACCGGAGTTCCGACTCTTTTCCGTCACAAGCTTTCTATGGTCAATGTTGCCGCTAATCTTGCTGAGGATTATGCTAACAAGAAGTTCATCTTGAACTCTGTGAAATTCACTAATCTTTGTCATTATGCAACCTATAGCCAGATTCCAGAGAAGATGACCCCGGGTGGAAACATGTTTTTGTCTGATCAGGTTTATGCGGAGAATGTTGGCTTCGAGGTTAAGAGTGGAAGGTTGATTGCAGTCCCGGCTGAGATCAAAAAAGGAGCTGGAGTTGAGGATGGTCAGTACATCTACATTCCTCAGGAATTTAATGATGACAGCTATATTGTAATTACATATACTGTGGAAACCGTTGTTGGTAACAAGGTCGTTAAGGAAGAGTGCACAAAGACAGTTAAGGTAAAGGATGTCTTCCCTAAGTGGGAGATGGGACACAGGTACACTTTTAACCTTACCTTCTCTCTGAACGAGATTCACTGGGATCCGGCTGTTGAGAACTGGATCGATGACGAGGCTGGTAACATTACCATCGACAGATAATAAGAATCGCGGGCATTCCCGCGCCATAAGCCTGCCGGGAGGTGATACTCCCGACAGGTTCTAATTGATAATAACATAGATGAAAGGAACAGGCCTCGCATTTTTTCTTACGGCCTGGATGGCCGGCGTCCTTGCGGTTTCCTGCGCAAAGAACGACCTGATGTCCGGGCTGGATGATCATAATGCCGAGGAGATCTGTTTCAGCATGGCTTCGGTAATGCTGTGAGGCTGACCCCCATATCCCGAGGGAGGGTCAGCCACAGTGATAGCGGATTGAATACCGCTGGTGGCGTTATATCGTGTCCGTGGTTTGTAAATGATTGGCATTCTTTGCGGATAATGCCCTTAAGTGATGTTGAGAAAATAAGTTGCATCAATCGATAAAATTGAATACATAGAATCACCTTGAACATCAATATATTGCAAATTTAAAGTGATGCAGGTTATTTTTTGAAGGTTACTTGAAATGTTCTTTTGAGGTGAAAAAATCTTCAAACAAACAATTCAAGAGTCCACTTGAAAAAGTGCCATTCGCCACTTTTTACCCCCGTTGGAAGTACCTGTGTGGCACATATTTTTCAAAAAAAGACTTTTTCAAGTGGACTCCTAAATAAAACCTTAATGGAAAACAGACATTCATAGGAATCATGAATATGTCCGCACACTTAGGAGAGGGCAGCACCCATAGAACACGCGCACAGTTCATCGCTATCGTCTTGTAATTGGCAGGAACGGCCATAGTCACCCGAAGGCCATGCAGCCAAGATGCTTGTTCCACATTACAGGTTTCTTCATTGCGTAAGGAGCAGCGAACAGCGCCACAGACACCTACATAGCCGATAACCGTTCCCGACAATTGCAACAGTCCAACACTCAAATCTCGAATATCAGCCAATCCCAATATCCGTTCCCATCGTTTTGCAACCTTGACGGTCACAAAACCCATCTTGCCGCCTTGCGCGCTGGCTGCCCATAGGATCTGTTCCCGCTGCCGGTATGTTAATAAAAAGAAAATTAATCGAAGAGGAGTTTTGTAATCCTCATCGGAGGGTCTTCACCATACACGGAAAGGCCGGATAAGATGACTGGGTAAAACCATTCATACTCATCCGGCTTTATTTGCGCTATGGCAGACAGCGCGCCCTGCTATTATTAAACCCAGCGGTTTGAGAAATACGTCATAATAAACAATGAGCCCACTTGAAAAAGTGCCATTTGCCACTTTTTACCCCTTACAGAAGTATCTGTGAGGCACATGTTTTTTTCAAAAACGACTTTTTCAAGTGGACTCAACAATGGTAAAGAAGATAGATTTAAGCAGAGACAAGATTGATTTCGGCACAGAAAAGATCGTAGGATTGTTCCTAAATTTGAATTGAAGACTCAAGATAGAAGTGCAACACCGGCGGGCTAGCCCGCCGGTGTTGGCAG
>ERZ1034865.17-NODE-17-length-154599-cov-19.494235_pt1 | contig 154599 bp, 154 predicted proteins | sample MGYA00520632_ERZ1034865 | MGnify/ENA primary metagenome ERZ1034865 (study PRJEB33766, sample SAMN09781738) | gut metagenome | biome: gut microbiome | host: Homo sapiens | place: Madagascar | study: EMG produced TPA metagenomics assembly of the PRJNA485056 data...
ACTAAACTTCATCTATACTGTCAATATGTTTTTTAAGTTTTTTTGATTTATTCTAGTAGACGCTCTCACAGGCTCTATTTAAGCATCAAATCACCTTCTATTACTTTTCCCTTTTATAGGACACTAAGACTCTTTCAGGCATTTTAAGAGGCACATGACTGTATTTTGAATCCCTTCTCTAAAATCCTACTCCAATAATTTTTTCAAAAGCAAAAAAGAACACCCCAAAGAGTGTTCTTTTGTACAAATCTGAAAAACGGATTAACGTTTTGAGAATTGTGAAGCTTTACGAGCTTTTTTAAGACCTGGTTTGAACAAATTTTGTTTGAACAAATTTCAAAAGTCTTTAATATCAATGCTTTTTGCGCTTTTCTGAAAGCGTTATTTCAATAAATTTCAACTAATTTCATCTAAATGGTGTGAATTTTATCCCTAAAATACATGAATTGAGCTGATAAATACTAAAAGTTCACACCATTAGTTAAATTATTTTTTGTTACGTACGTTTTTCTTAGATGATAGACCTCCTAATTTATTTCTTATAGCATTTGAGCAAACCTCCGTTAGAGGTTCTCCTATTGCCTCCTTGTAATTAAATCCCAATAATTGCATAGTCTTCAAAGTATCCTTATTAAGTAAAGCAACTAATTGTTTCATTGAATCTTCTTTCCCATCTTCAACACTAATAAATGAAGATAGCAGAGAAATAACCCGTTCTAAAGTGTTGTGCAAATACTCAATATCTTTATCATCAATATGTACTTTTTCATATTCTTCTTTATATGCCTGAGCAATTCTGATTGCCTGTTCTCGTTCCGAAAGCAACTCATTTACAATTTCATCATAAGTATTTCGTAATTTATCGGCGTTACGTTCTTCCTTTAATGATTGAATTTTACTGTTCACTAGTGTTGTTGTTCCCTTAAATGTTAGAGTTCCCAACTCAATCCCTGCTTTTACTAAAGCTTCTGTAATATATGGCTCCATGCTACACCTCTATTATTTCTTTTCATAATAAAACTATTTTACCATAAATCTACATTTAATATGATATATCTTTTAGTCTCTATCCCTTCGTGTAAATATAACGAGTTTATGGTATAATGTAGTGTAATAGAGGCAATATTATACAAGGAGGTTTACTATGACTCTTGATGTAAACAAAGAAAAACTAACAATTCTAGGGGTTCCCTTTGATAACTTTTCAGACTTTGATACTGTCTGGTATGCTATTGGGTCATCAATGATTGAAAATTATGAACCTACCGTTCAAGATGTGATTGATTTAAAAACTTATGTTATCAATAGACGAAAGGAATTAAATATTGGTTAAAAATCAATACGAAAGTTACGAGTATATTGACCCTAATAATCAGTATACTTATCCAAATTCTACCGTCTTAATCAACAAACAAAATATTACTACTATTGAAGCCTATCGGAGCGAACACCTATTCGTTACTAGAAGGCTTGCTGATTTGCGTTTAAAAGCCATTGAAGTCTACTCTATTAGTGATATTTTGGCTATTCATAACTATTTGTTTCAAGATGTCTATACTTGGGCAGGGCAATATCACAAGGTGAATATTTCAAAAAGTGGTAATCCTTTTATGCCAATACAATCTTTTAATACTGCCGAAACCTATATGAATAACCTCATTCACACCTATCATCAAACTGCAAACTCAAAAGATGAGATTATTAAGCAGTTAGCAAAAATCCTTGATAACCTCAATTATTTTCATCCTTTTCGAGAGGGTAATGGGCGAACTCAACGAGAAGTCATTCGTTCTTTAGCACTATCAAAAGGATATTCTGCACAAGTACGGGTGGAACAAGATGATGATATCTATAATCTTTATATGGACGGAACAGTCTATGGAGACTTAAAAAAATTAGAAGAATTATTTGATAGAATACTAAAAAATATAAGTTGTAATTCTTAATAATCACTGAAGTTAAAGAATTAAGTCTTAAATAAAAGCCTATGAAATAATTTTCTAGGCTTTTATGTTACTCAAAATGGCGGTTTGTCTAACTGGAAAACGAGAGAAATATGTGATATAATATTTTTGGATAGATTTATTCAAAAATGGAGGTTATCACATGAAACTTTTTCTAACATCTTATATAGCTGGAACTGAGAAACAGCTAAAAGATTTTTTAAAAGATTATGATTCAAGAATCCTATTTATTCCAACCGCAGGTAATGTAGAAGAATATACTGGATATATTGATGAAGGAATAAAAACTCTTGAAAACCTTGGGTTTACGGTCGATATTCTAGATATTACTCAAAAAAATAAGAAAGAGTGTGACCTAGTTATTACTTCTTGTAATTGTCTTTGTATATCGGGTGGAAATACTTTTTATCTGTTACAGGAATTAAAAAAGAAGAAGTTGATAGAACTCATTAAACAAAGATTGGCAGAAGGAATGCTTTATATAGGAGAATCTGCAGGAGCAATCATTACTTCTGAAAATATTGAGTATATTTCTATTATGGATAACCCAAACGTTGCAACTGAATTAAAGGATTATACTGGTCTCAATCTCTGGAACAAGTTCTTGCTTCCTCATAATAACGAATTTCCCTTCATAGAAAGTACCACTGAAACTATTCATACATACGCTGAAAAATTGGATTTACTACCGATTGACAATCAGACCGCAGTTATTATAGAAAATGAGCAATTTTCAGTTATCAGGTGAGTATGATAATCACTCAATTTATCCATATTTGAAAAACCAAGAATGCGATTAAGCCAATACTTCTAACAGATATACACACATCTTACACTTGTGGAATTAAGTTAAAAATATTTAAACAGCCTATGAAATCAATGTTCCTAGGCTGTTTTTTTGCTTAAAACGCAGTTGGGTCTATTAGAATGGTAGCCCCTATTCAATCATCTTCTATACCACTTTTTCTACATCGTCATGCTTTCTAAATTTTTAGCGAATTACTTTAAGGCAAATTTTTTCCACTTACGAATTTTGGTTCTGAATGTCCCAAAAGGAGCTACAGTATTAATATGAATAAACTTATAAACTTCCCAGACCGCATTCTTGGTTGCCCCATCAGCCCATTTGCGCATATGAGGTTTGAATAAGACCTCCTCACCCATTAAATCAATCATATTACATATAGCATACACATTGTCACTGAGTCGAGCTGTGAGTTCTTTAATTGTTAAACCAGCATAGGTGTCAGTAAAATACTGATAGAGCTCCCCAAGTTGATTCCACTTAAAGGTTTCAGTAGGTGTTTTAACCTCTAAACCTCTCAATTCATCTGATTCCCATTTTAATATTAGAGTAGTCCATCCAACCTGATATGCTAGATTCTCCGCCGGTGTCCTATCAACTTCATCAATTCTTACATCCTTCAGATCTTCGGGAATTTCATCGAATTCAGCAATATACTTTTTATATGATTTTAATACTTCTTCCTTAAGTTCATCTTTATCTGTATATGTTCTCATTATCTTTCCTCCCTTGATTCAATCAAATCCATTGTACTATAATTATTACTCTTTAATTCTTTATAAACTTGTCTTTTCAAATCGAATTACATCAAGTTCTTTGTCTGATTGGTCTTTATATAGAGCAATGAGATTGTCTGTTTTCTTCTGAATATCTTTTTCATATTTAAGGGTGATAAGGTCAATTTTATCCTCATCAGACATGGTATTACTGCTTTCCAATTCTAACGCTTGATTGAGCTGCTCTTTTGTATAATTTTTTTGCTCCACCTCTCGCTGAAATTTTGAGTAATCAAAAAGACTTTGTAACAGCCATTCTTCTTCTGCCATACGAGCATACTGAAAGTCATTTGCTAATCTCTCCAAATGCTCTGCCCACTTCAAATCTCCCTTCTTTTCTCCAAGCTCACTGTAAGGAAAAAGTTCATCAACATCAATTTTCAAGGCTTTTGCTATATCTTCAAGGCGCTCCCAACTTGGTTCGGTAGTGCCCTTTTCGTAATTAATAATCGTCTGTTTAGTTACACCGAGAATTTTTCCTAATTCTTTTTGGGTCATTCCTGCTTTTAAGCGAGCCGATTTAATATCCAATTCTCCAGCTCGTAGAATAGTAGCATAATTATATAAAGGAGCCATTAGTATCCCACTTTCTAGGTAAAATATATTTTTACTTTTTTTATTGACAAGTAAATTCTTGTTTTGTATAATAAAGATAATCTAAGGTAAAACAATTATTTACCTCTTGATTGTATAATATTTTACCTTAAAAGTAAATGAGAGGAGACAAAAATGACGCAATTTTATGATTATACCCAAATAATTGAGCTTGTCTCTGGCTTGAACTCTGTCTCAACCTTAAAGAAATGGCGCTTAAAGATTGAACAGTTAACAGGGCATGCCTTTCAAGAAGACCGAATACGAACAGGACGACATTCCTATAGTAAAATTTTTCTCTTCACAACTGAGGATATTGAAAAACTCCAACAAATTGCAGATACCAAAGGAAGTCTTGGACTTGATAAAGCAATTCTAAAAGCTTATGCCCCCAGTAGGGCTTCCCCTTTATCCATTAACCAAAAAATTAATCGCTTAACGTTTCAACTAAAGAAATTAAGTCAAAGAGTAACCGACTTAACACAACAGGAACAGGCGCTAGCTATTCGTATGGAACAGTTAAGTAAACAGATTGAAGATTTGGAGAAGCCAAAAAAGAAAAAACTATTTAGGAAGTGAGCACGGTTAGAAGCACAACGCCATGGGCGAGTGTGTGGAAACACGGTAGCCCATAATGGCGTGTTGTGCTTGGACGGACGAACTTCCCTTAAATTAGCACCCCATTACTAATAGGGGGTACGAACGTACACGAAAGTAGAGCTAAACCCTTGAGACATCTGGCGTTAGAGCTAATCCGTTAAACGTTTCGCTGAAATCCCTTGGGAGAGTAAGGCTCAAAGACAATTCTATGTACGTTTAGAAAAGATGACCATTTTGAAACCACAAAGGAGAACACTATTATGTCAAACTTAACACTTACCGATACAACAATCAAACTTGGCGAATTGAATCTTGATAAAGCACAATTTGACCTGCCAAAACACCTTGTGATTATCTCGGCTCGTATCCGTAATAAATACCGTGAAGTTAATGGCGAACAAGTGCGTACAGACGAACCAGATAAATTGATTTGTTCGGTGCAAGACGCTAACACAATCAAAGCTCTTAAAGAATTGAATATCCCTGTTGAGGAACTCAAAGCTATCACCCTTGAAATTCATGATAATCTCGACAAAATCACAAAATTAGCAGAAGATGATGGCTTACTGGATAAGACAGTCGAACTGGTCAATCCCCAAATTCGCCTCATGTGGAATATAGCACGAAATACTTGGGGTGGTGTGAAACTAGTTGCTAGCGACCTTAAAATAATTGGTGATTAAACATGGAAAACAGCGTAAGGATTGACTACTTCGCTGTAACCATTAAAGATGTTCCACCAGAAGAGGTGCTAGAAGAGATACTGCTCATTCCCCAAGATAAGTTTGCGCTGAATGTTTGGGGAATAAACAAATATCAACGCCACTATGCTTGTTCAGACATCAAGGTTTACTTTAACCAAGTCTTAGATAAAATGGGGGTCTATCTGGAACTCAAAGGACAAGGCTGTCGGCAATATGAAGAATTTATGGCTGGTAATGCTAATAACTGGGTAGCTCTGGTCACACGCCTTTACCGCTATCAGGTCAACTTTACCCGAATAGATATTGCTAATGACATCTACGATAAGGCTTTATCCGTTCAAACCCTCTACGCCTACTGTAAACGAGGTTTGTGTATCACAAGAGCACAATATATGGACTATCACGAGCGGTCAATCCTTGAAACAGGCGAACGGGTTGGTGAGACCGTCACCATAGGGGCACGAGGGAACCAACAATGGTGTGTCTATAACAAACTCATGGAACAAAAAGATAAAGGTAAAGTCGTTGATGAGACAAACGCTTGGGTCAGAGCAGAGTTCCGTTGTTGGCAAGGAAAAGCCAATATCATTGCTCACCAAATACACCTTAAAAGACCTCTGACAGCCATTTACTTTGAGGCAATCAACGGACACTACCGTTTTGTCAGACCAAATGGCAGGGACACAAATAAGCGCAGACGCCAACCCGTCAAATGGTGGCTGGATTACCTCCAGACGGAAATCAAAACACGATTAAGCATTGAACGTACCAAGCCAACGCTTAGACAGGCAGAACGATGGACGGAAAAACAGGTCTCAAAGACTTTAGCCAAACTCTATGTGGCTAAATATGAGGCAACTACACTTGAAAGAGCAGACCAGTTTCTCCAAGACCTCTTAAAGTTGGGATTATCGAAATTTACTAACAGCGATGAAAAGGAGATTGACCAATATGTCCGTGAACACCAGAGTTCCGACACTTGGGGCATACAAAAAGACGACTTGCCGTAAAACAAATCGCCTTAGAAATAATAACTACTAACATTATATCATGAAAGGACAGAAAAGACTATGCAAGTGATTTTACCAGACGAACAAATTCATCAGCTACAACTGTTAATTAGCCAGCTTATAGAAAACGAAATAAAAAATAAATTGGATAGTAACAACATTGAAAGTCCCTTCTTGAACAAGCAACAAACTTGTAAGTATCTAGGAATTGCCAATAATACGCTTGATTCTTGGATAAAAAAGGGATTACCAGTTATTCGAGTTGGAAAAACTGTCCGCTTTGATAGAGCCGAACTTAATCACTGGTTACAAAATCAGTAGCATTCTAACCGTGGTTTGATATAATGAAGCCACGGTATTTTTCTAGCTCAATTCAAAAAAAAAGGAGAATACTATGTCAATTACAAAAACTAAAAACGGAACTTATCGCTTACGTATCTATGTCCCAGAAGAAGTCAAATCCTCATTGGGAATCAATAAAAAAGTGATTGAAAAACGTTTCAAATTAAGGAATGAGGCTAAAAAATACGAACTTGAATTACAAAACAAGATTGATAAAATTTTAAGCGGAGAATCAACCTCATTGGAAACAAATGGCTCAATCCTCTTTTCCGATTTTTATCATAATGTTTGGTGGGAATCCTATAAAGCAGGTCAAACAACATCTACCACAAAACCACCTTCACAAGCTACCATTGACGGTACAGAAATCGTCTTTAGAAAACATATTCTGCCTATGCTCGGAAATTATTCGATTGATTTTCTAAATCAAAACAAGCAAGTCATTTTGAATCTATTAACCGCAAAAGCTGAGGAATATGCAAATTTCAAAGTCATTAGAAGCTATGTTAATTCTATTTTTGATTGGGCTGAGGAATTGGAATATATCGAAACTAATCGTCTCTCTAAAACCATTAGCCGTATTAAAGCAACTAAAAAAATTAAACTACAAGAGGGTAAAAATGATGAAGATTTATATCTGTCACAATCAGAACTTCAAGCATGGTTCACCGCTTTTGAAGAAGATTTAGAAAACGACAAGCTCCTATTCAAAGATTATGTGTTATTCTATACAACTTTTTTCTTAGGAGATAGAAAATCCGAAAGTTACGCTTTGCAATGGAAACATATTAACCTAAAGAAACAGGAAGTTCAGTTAGTGAAAACCTTGGACAAGTATAAAAATCCAAAATCAACCAAGGGAAATAAAAGGACAACTTTCCATATTCCTATTGAACTAACTGATTTACTCCGTGCTTGGAAAAAACAACAAAAATTGGAATTGGCAAAATTCAATATTATCCAATCTGATGAACAGTATGTTTTTACTTATATTGATACAAAAGGGAATGTTAATAGTCCCTTACACGCTGATTATCTTAATAATAAGATGAAGTCAGTCGAACGCCGTCACAAAGAATTAGTACATGCTACACCGCATAAATTACGACATACTGGCGCTACACTTGCTAAGCAAGCCGGAACATCACTTGAAGCTATTTCAGAAGCATTAACCCACAGTGATACTATCACTACCAGAGCTTATGTTAATACTTCAAATGTCATCCCAATGGCTGTCGGAGAAATCGCCTACCGTAATCTTAAAAAGTAATGGTGTGAATTTGGTGTGAAAAGTGGTGTGAATTTTGCCAAAAAAACATCAAAAAACACCCCATGGTGTGAACCATGAAGTGTTGATAAATGCTGTATTGCAGTCGTTTCTTAACGTTTAGAGAACTGGCTAGCTTTACGTGCTTTCTTAAGACCTGGTTTTTGGCTCACCTTGTTATTTAGATCCAAATCCCTTTAAAATCAACGTTTCTAAAGTAAAAAATCACTAGAAATCTTATTTATAGACAAATATTTAAACCTAAACGGTATCAAAAAGGTATCAATTTTCTATAGTTTCGGAGCTTATAAAATAAACGAAAGCTATCTCAATCAATTGGGATTTTTTTATTGACTTTTTTAATATATATGAGATAATTAAGTAAATTACATAAAGGAGTTACATAAATGGCAGTTGCAGAAAAAAATAGAGCCGTCACTTTTCAAGCTAATAAAGAATTAGTAAGTGAGGCTAAAGAAGTTTTAAATAAAAAGAATTTGACCTTATCACATGCTTTAAGGCTATTTTTACAGAATGTTGTTGTCACAAACGAAATTGATTTACTAACGGAGGAAGAATTAGAGAAAGAACGGCTTTTTAAGCAATTACAAGGAGAAATGAAACAAGCTATAGATGATTATGAAGCTGGTGTCAATACTTATTCAGCTGAAGAGGTGAGAAAACGTCTTGGATTATAAAGTGAGTTATAACACTGGTGCTTTGGAAGCATTGGTAGAAATAAAAGAATATATAATTAATAATTTCAAGTCAGAAACATCAGCGAAAAAAGTAGTTGATAATATCATGCAAAAAATAAGCGCTTTAGAGATTTTTCCTGAAGTAGGGTTTGATGCTGATGAAAGATTTGGAAAAGCTTTAGATAAACGTCATAAGACTAGAGGTTTAACAATTGGGAAAGATTATATAGCTTTATATTTTGTTAATGATGAAAAAAAGGAAGTTATCATTACCCATATTGTCTCAACTCGAAGTGATTATGTGAAATTATTCAAATAGCAATCTAAAAGCCTTAGTAGTAACACTAAGGCTTTTAAGATGATTTAAGTTAGGAACAAATTTGAACAAAGCTGTTCCCAGTTGCTCGACTTTCTCCTATCTTAAATTCTTTTTAGTCAAGTTTTTTATATAATTAATTCGCTCAATTGGAAGCATGGTCTTTTCAGATTTAATGAGTCTGTGATATATTCCAAAACGGGTATCATCACTTGAAATATCTTCTATGAATTTCAAATAACCTCTGACATAGTTTTCTTCATCCGTAGGTGCAATTCCAATTAGCATTTTTCCTTTATGCTCTTCAGATGTTTCATATCCAAATTCTGCATTATATCTTTCTAATTCTTTATCAGTAGCGTAAGCAAATTTGATATTATATTTTTTTAATTCCTGTTTTATGCACCGAAGCTGTAATTCACTTTCATAAAAATCTTTAAATTCTTTTGTTTCCCTAACAGCTTTATTGATATCATCCTGAACACCGGGTTCAATATCAACGTAATTATCATAATCTGTGTGAATAAAAGTCCACCATAATAAATTTAAGAGATTTTTCCCAGTGTATATTGGCTCAATTCCTCCTTTATCCTTTTTTGATAAGTCATGATGAAAGTAATAAAAGGCTTTTTCTGTCATTTTCTTTGCTCCTTGATTTTTTTAATTTATTCCATGGTCTACTTGACAGCAAGTAACCCATGCTATTTTTTTCTAATTTGTCGGTTGTCAGCTCTTCAGTCTGACAACTCGTCAAATTTAGTCTAAATCGCATGGCTTGCTATCAAGTAGCTTTCACGGCATAAAAGTGATACTAGCTATTTTTGTCGACAAGATTTTTAACTTGTCTAACAACTGTCTTGGCTAACCCTATTGGACTTAAGCTATTGACAAGTGAAAGTGTGTTTTGGAAAACTGGCTTTGGCATAAATTCTTTTGCTTTCTCTCTCCAAATAGCCACTTTTTTGTTTAATAGCGTTACTTGACTATCTAAATTTTTGACTTTGTCTTTTAACTGCCGATTTTCCTGTTTTAATATTAAGTTCTCATCACTTGTTTTACGATAAGATAATAAGTTTCGTGATAGTTGATTGTTTTCTGATTGGAGTTTATTTAATTCTTGTTTTAATTTAGTGTTATCTGATATATTCTTCTTTGCGGTATGATAAAGTTTTTCGAATGTTTCTTTATCTATTTTCAATTTACCGTCAAATGTTCGCTTGATGAGATTATTTTTTTGTAGGTTATCAAGGTTAAAGTTATCAAGTTCTGTTAAATCTATTTTTAAATTTGAAAGCTCCTTGATTTCTTTTTCGTATCTTTCAAGAGTTCCTACAGTCTCCCATTCCTTGTTTTCAAGTTCTGAAAGGGCTTGTTTTTTACTATCAATATCATTTTGTAAGTTATTTAGTTGATGTTTGGCATTGTCAATTTCACTGTTTTTCTTATTGATGGCTTCATCAGCTTTTTTAAGTATTTTTTGTTTTTCTTTAAATTCTTCCGTTTTTAGATGTTTTTTCTTACTATCTACCTCACCACGTTGTAAATGGTACCCCTGTTCATTAAGGTATTTTGGTAATTCATCTTGAATTTCTCTTAAATTTTCTCGGTTTCCAAAAAGTGCTTTGGAGCTTAATTTACCATCTTTCATTGGTACAATTCCCAAATGCATGTGTGGTGTACTTTCATCAAGATGTACGCTAGCATAGGCAATGTTAGCTTCTCCATATTTTTCAGCAAAGTAGTTTTTAGCACTTTCAAAGAATTTTTTAGTTTGTTCCTGGTCTAGCGACTCAAAAAACGTTTTATCTGATGTAATAACCCATTCGTTACATAGTACAGCATCTTTACGAATTCCACGACTAGATATGCGATTTTCATTAATGTGCTCCTTTATTTGTTTATGATAGGTTTGAGTTTTGTCACGATTGGTTAGTTCATAGTTAAGGTGAGAACGACTTGGGTCGATATCTTTGTTAGAGTGATTTTTAAAAACACGTTCGTTATGATTATAAATACCACTCAATTGATTAGACTTGTATTTTTCCATTCTAGCTACAACATAGCTCATATTTCAATGCTCCTTTCTCGGCTCAAAAGGTCGCCGAGGTGGTGGCGGAAATTGCCACCACGAATAAGCAACCACACAATTAGTTTTCTCTTAAGAGGTCGGCACTACTTCCATGTAAAGTGTAACGCACTACGCTTTACTTCGTAAAAGTGCGTTCTCCGAAGGGTCTTGCAGACGGCTAGTCGCTCCGAATACAGGAGCGACTTCGAACCACCTCTCGAGCCACAAGAGGAGTTTCGATTATACTCGCCGAAGCGAGTAGGGCACTTAGTCAGTGCCAAAGGTCGGACGCGGCTTCGCATTGTCCGACAATTCCCTTTAAAAAAGAGTGAAGCCAATCACTATTAGAAAAACGAGTAATACAGCAATGATAACAACCAAAATAATTTTCTGTCGTTCCAAAGCCTTAATATATTCTAGCAAGTCATATCTCTGTTCAAGCGAATTGTCTAGCTTACTAACTAATGTATCTATTCTATCCTGCATGTTTTTCTTTTCTGATTTGTGTTTCTCTAGTCTTAGTTCCAGTTTCGCATTTTCTTGTTCGTGTTCATCAACTATCAATTGCAGTATTTCTTTTTCTTGCTTGTGTTTTTCTTCAAGAACTTTAAGGGTTTCTTCTAATTCAGCAACATCATTTTCAAAATGATAATCCTCTAGTATCTTAATGCCGACTAAATCAATATTTTCAACCTTTTCGTTATCCTGATAGAGATGACCTTTCAGCCTGTCTTTATATTTTTGGGAACGCATTTTTTTATAAATCGTCTGACTGGTAACTCCCTTGCTGTCAGCATAATCTTTTATTCTCATTTTTAACCTTTCAAAACCTTGGTATTATAAGATTTTCAACCAAAAGGTTGAAAGTCATTTTTTGGTGTTTAATCTTAAAAATTGTTCATTAGCTCATCATCACTTTTTTAGCGATCAGCATAATCTTTTATTCTCATTTTTAACCTTTCAAAGCCTTGGTATTATAAGATTTTCAACCAAAAGGTTGAAAGTTATTTTTTGACTTCTCAGGGTCAGAGATGGTAAAATGAAGTAAAGGTTGAGACTGAGTTTGAGTCGGTGACGACTCATTCAAAGAGTACTCTTCATGAGTACTAGGTAGAGGTGCTGCCTCCTGACTTTGCTCAGGTAAATCCCCGATTGGGTTCTCAACCTTTTTTTGTTGCTCTGAATTAGAAGCCACTGTCTCTTGAGTTTCCTCAAGAGATTTTTTTACTTTTTTCCAAAAATTATGATAAAATGGATTTGTCGCTTTTGACAATTCACGTTTTTGATTTGCGGTTAATGTTTCATCTTTTGAAACTGTTAAGTTAGGCTCTTGGTTTTAGCTAAGAGCCTTTTCATTTTCAAGCATGCTAGCTTTCAATTCTTCTAGCTGAGCTTGTTCTTCAGCAGTAGCTTCGTGTCTGTAGTCTTTATCGACCCATTCAGGCACGTTGCTTTTTGCTGATTTATTGGATTTTTTAGCTTTAAAATCTAGTTGAGCCTGATAAACTTGCTCTACAGTTTTAATGCCGTCCTTAATCCAATTATCAAGGACACCAGCAATGTAATTAAATTTAAGAATGTTGTTAGCAACTGCAATTTTAACAGCTTCTAAAAAAAGTTCTTTTGAGATATGTTTGTTAACCAAATAGTCGTCAATCATCTCATGCTCAAACTTAACAAGACTACGACCTAGATTTGCTTCAACAACATCAACAAAACTTTCTTCTGTCTCTAGTTCTAGTTCTATATCTTTCTTTAACTCTTTCTCTTTCTTTAACTCTATCTCTTTCTCTATATCTATATCTCCGTTGCACTTTGTTGCAGTAGTGTTGCATTGCAACGCTTTTTGCTCTCGATGTTTGCGAGAACGCCTTGTACTAGCTGTTTCTGAACCTGTCATTTCAGGCACTTGCTCAAGAAAGAATTCATAGTTGTCACGTTGAGTAAGCAATCCTTTTTTGCTCAAAAACATCAACGTCATTCTGACTGCTTCAGTGTCTTCGTCAATCAGTAGTGACATTTCTTCAGCTAAATCTTGAGCTAATCCATCAAAATAGATTTTGCCACCATCTTCAAGACTAATCAGCATTAGTTTTAAGTAAATGATAGTGTGCGTATCCCCACCTGGAACTTTGCGTAAAAGTTTCATCTCTTTAGATTTAAAGAAGTCTTGAGCTAACTGTATCCAATAATATCTTTTGTTAGTTTGTGCCATATAGTTATCCTTTCAAAATTTCTGTATTTTTTTCTTGAAAAAGCTCATCAACTCCAATCTCAAAAATTTCAGCAATGGCTTTTACCCAATTTTCTGGAGGAAGAAGATAAGAACTACGATATTCCTTTAACCTAGTGCAGAATCTATTGAAATCTATAGTCGTTGTTTCTACAGTATGCGTCAGCTTAAAAATATTCTGATACAGTGCTAGATATCTTATATTGGTTTTAGAGCGATAACAAGCAACGTTTTCCCAAAAGATACGACCTTGAGAAATTTCATTAGCTTTGCGGAGTAATTCTCTACGTTCAATTTTCTTTTGTTGTGTTGGTAAAAACTGGCCTAAATCATCTACCAAAATATTGCTTAAAACAACCGTGTCTGTTTCTAGCAAAGGGGTCTCTAAATATTTCTGCTTATTTGATAAAATCATAACCATAAAGCTTTTCATAGTTGTCTGATTATCTAACTTATAGCGCCAACTTGTGCGCTTTAAAATACTGAAACAGTCTTCTGTTTTTGCGAAAAATCGAAGTAGGTCAGTTTGTGTCATATCATCAATAACATAGCTCTGAAACTGAATATTATGCTTAAGCAACCATTGCTCAATATGATGACGTCTCACAGTATTATTATCAAAATAAAGTTTTAGCATATTTAAATCTCCTTGACATAAATCCTTGTCGGTAAACTTCCTCTTGTTTTTGATACACGTTGTTCACATTCTATCAGTCCACATAACTCTAACGAATCACGGTAATAGAAAAAGGTAGGTTTGCTGCAATGTAGTATCCGTAAAAGGTTTTTATTGGATAAATCTATATATACATCCCCATTTTCATCAAATTGTCCTCTTTCAGATGCTTTGCGTTGTTCATCACATAAAACAGCATAAGCCAATCTTGCCTTATCTGAAAGATAAGCATAGTTAGGGTCAGTATATAAGGCTTTTGGTATCAAATAATAATCATTTTCATAATCAATCATTCTGCTTACCTCTCAAATTGTTGTAGCCATTGAGCGACTTTATGTTTATCGTATAAAGTTACTCCGTCAATAACCATATGGGGCATACCTTCCTTCTGCCACTTCACTATCGTAGTGGTTGAGACTGACAACCACCGACACAAGGCAGACATGCGAACAATAGGTTTATAAAGTTCCTTGTCTTCAAGGGCTTTTTCAATGGCGGTTTGTAGCATGTTATCGTAGCGAGCCAGTAGCTCTTTTTCTTTTCGTTTAGGTAATTGTAAAATGAATTCTTCTGCCATTTTGAGTTCTCCTTTTTCTTAAAATCGATTTTAAGCTCTGAAACGCTTATTGTAATATAGCGTTACGGAACTTAAACATCTTCCTAGGGTAAATATACCGGTGAAGATTTTTAGGTCGATTTTTGTCCTAAATTATCGACGATATTATCTTGAATTAGTTTTTAAACGTTCGGCTCTTGCTTTTTTCTGTTCATCAGTTAATTTTATTTTGTTTCTCACAAATGGATTGACAGAAAAATTATCTAAATCTGACAATCTAGCACGAACAGAAATACAAAGATTATTTTCAAGCTCTTTTTCGACGTTATCGAAAGCGTGTTCCATTTTCAAAATCTTTGTAATGTGTCTTCTAACGTTACTTTCAAAATACCAACAGTTATCCATTTCATCATAACGGACAATCGTTTCTCGTTCTTCTAGTGTGTAAGCCATAGCTGACCCCTTCCTTTATTTTATAAGCTTCGAAAACAAATACACAACCGTGTATCTTGTATTTAATTATATTCTCCTTTGTGGTTTATGTCAAGGATAAATTTCTCTTTCGTGTAATTTGTGTTATAATATCCTCAAAAGGAGGAAATTCATTTGACAAACTTTCAATCACTTGTAAAAGACAGTAAGCTATCCCTAAAAGAAATAAGCGAAATAACTGGAATAGGTTATTCTACTCTTGGAAACTATAACCAAGGAAGCCGAACCCCTAATGCTAAGAATGCTCAAATTCTAGCAGATTATTTTGGCGTCTCTATTCCTTACTTACTAGGGCTTGATGATAATCCTAATCTCGTAGACCCAGGAGCACCTAAAGAAGTTCTGAAAGGTTTTGCCAAGATACTTCAAGGAAAAAGTAGCATAGAAAACAAAATTACCAAATGGACACCCTTTGGTGATGAATTAGCTGTGATACTTGCAGAAATTAATCAATCAGAAGCATTAGCTGATTATATTGACTTTCTAGCAAGCAAAAAAGACTTCAATCCTGTTTTGGTTAAAGCCATTAAGGAATTTATAGCCGACGAAAAACAAGGACTAATTCCTTTTCTGATTAACAAGTCAGGGGGAGAAGACTCACCTTATCACTACGTATGGCAAGCATGGGAAAACTCTGATGAATACAAAAGAAGAATGACTGAAAAGCATAAAAAATAGTTGTAACAACTCGTAATTTCTTTATTTTATAAGCTTCGAAACCTAAAAAATAAAGGAGAAATTACAATGTCCATTCACAAATACCCAAGTAAAAAAGCCAAAAATGGCTATTTGTATTTAGTCAAGGTCTATATGACTAGAGACGGTCGACGTGCAGACCATATCAAACGTGGCTTTCGTACTCGAAAGGAAGCTAAAGACTACGAAGCTAGGCTTATTTATCTTAAGTCCTCAGGAAAGCTAGAGGAGTTTATCAAGCCTTCTCAGAAATCCTATAATGAAGTTTTCGAAAAGTGGTATCAAGCCTACCAAGATACGGTAGAGCCGACAACGGCTTCACGTACTCTTGATATGTTCAGACTCCACATTCTGCCAGTTATGGGAGAGTTTCCTATCAGCAAAATCTCTCCTCTAGACTGCCAGAACTTTATCACAGAAAAAGCCAAAACCTTTAAAAATATTAAGCAAATCAAGTCTTACACTAGAAAAGTCTTTGATTTTGCAATCAAGATGAAATTGCTTAAGCATAATCCCATGGCTGATATTATCGTGCCAAAGCGAAAGAAACCGCGAATAGAGAACTATTGGACGGTTCAGGAACTACAAGAGTTCCTAGCCATTGTTCGTCAGGAAGAACCTTATAAACATTACGCACTTTTTAGACTACTAGCTTATAGTGGCTTAAGAAAAGGTGAGTTATATGCTCTTCAATGGACTGATATAGACTTCCAAAGCGAGACTCTCAGTATAAGTAAGAGCCTAGGAAGGCTAGACGGTAAAGCCATTGAAAAAAGCACTAAAAACGATTTTTCAGTTCGAAGAATTAAGTTAGACAGCGAGACCATTTCTATTTTGCAGGAATGGAAAGACATCAGCCAAAAAGAAAAAGCGCAACTAGCAGTCGCACCTCTTTCTATCGAACAAGATTTTATATTCACTTACTGCACACGTACAGGCTCAATAGAGCCATTACATGCAGACTACATCAACAATGTACTAACACGAATTATCAGGAAACATGGTTTAAGGAAAATCAGTCCTCACGGCTTTAGGCATACCCATGCAACCTTGATGATTGAAATTGGAGTTGACCCAGTCAACACAGCAAGAAGATTAGGTCATGCAAGTAGTCAGATGACTTTAGACACCTATAGCCATTCAACAGCTAATGGAGAAGACAAGTCAATCAAACAATTTGCGGACTACCTAAAAGCAAAATAACAGTCAAAAAAGATGTAGAAGTTTTTCCAACACGGTATCAAAAAAGGTATCAAAAGTAAAAAACGACGAAAAAAGCATCTTGCAAGAGACTTGCAAAATGCTTGTAATCGTTGCTGTAAAGCCATTCTTAACGTTTTGAGAACTGACTAGCTTTACGTGCTTTCTTAAGACCTGGTTTTTTACGTTCAACCATACGTGCATCACGTGTAAGAAGACCAGCGCGTTTCAATGAATCACGGAAGTCTGGGTCTACTTGAAGCAATGCGCGAGCAATACCGTGACGAATAGCTCCTGATTGACCTGCGTAACCACCACCTACAACATTAACGAAAACGTCGTATGAACCAACAGTTGAAGTAACTGCGAATGGTTGGTTGATAACAAGACGAAGGTCAGCATGTGGGATGTATTCTTCTACATCTTTTTTGTTAACTGTGATTTTACCAGTACCTGGGACCAAACGTACGCGTGCAACAGCGTTTTTACGACGACCAGTACCTGTGTATTGTGCTTGTGCCATTTAATAGATGCTCCTTTCTCTCTTAGATAAGTCCTTTGATATCAAGTGCTTCTGGTTGTTGTGCAGCATGTGTATGCTCGCTACCTACAAAGACTTTCAATTTCATGCCTTGTGCACGTCCAAGAGTGTTGTGTGGAAGCATGCCTTTAACTGATTTTTCAATCAAGCGAACAGCATTTTTAGAACGAAGTTCACCAGCTGAAATTTGTTTCAAACCACCTGGATACATTGAGTGAGTGTAGTAGATTTTATCAGTTGCTTTTTTACCAGTTAATTTAACTTTTTCAGCATTGATAACGATAACGAAATCACCTGTATCAGTGTGTGGTGTAAATGTTGGTTTGTTTTTTCCGCGAAGTACGCTAGCAACTACTGCAGAAAGACGTCCAAGAGGTACATCTGTTGCGTCAACAACGTACCATTTACGTTCAACTTGGCCTGGTTTAGCCATGAATGTTGTTTTGTTCATGAGTTCTCCTATACGAATTCGTTTTTGTTTACAAAGTGTGGATGTTCCGGTCCACGAGTTATTTGAAAGGTTCCGGGGCCTTACAAATGGGGTAAACAATACCATTTATTATAATACCAAAAAAAGTGGTACCAAGTCAACACTTACCTACCCTCTTTTCTAAGTTTTTTAGCAATTTTTCTTCTTTTTCATAGAAAACGCTTAGCGGAATTTACGGATATTTTCTGCTAAGCGAACTAAGTGGCGTAAAAAGTCATGCGTTTTTGCTTGGTAATCATAAGTCCTGCCTAAATCATAGATATAACCATTGATATAATCAACTTCTGTCTGACGTCCTTTGTTCATATCTTGGTACATTGACGGATAATGCAGAGGACTTGTTTCCGCGCTAACATACCGAATGGTCTCCCATTCTTCATCACGACTATTCAGAGGAGTAATGCCCGCTAATTCGGCAACGTTATAAGCTTCATCAATTAATTGACGTCCTAGTTTTTCGGCACCTTCGTAATCAATGAATTGTCCCATACGAATTTCAAAAAGGGTACAAATGGTATTGATGACAGAATTGAACACAACTTTTGTGTAAAGTGTTCCTAAAAAATTATCAGTCAGATTTGGATTGAGGTTTGAGGCTTCAAATTCAGTTATTATCTGCTTTTGAACATCATCGACCGTTCCTGATTGAGCGGCTATATTAATAGAACCAGCACCTGCTTTTCCAATAAAATCAACATTTCCTGCGTCTTTCAAGACCGTTCCAATCAGACAAGTTCCTGCTAAAACTTTTTCAGGCGCAAAATAGAGATTTATTTTCTCGATGTGTCCCATGCCGTTCATTCCTGTGAAAACATATTGATTTTCGTGGAAGAAATGCTTGCTTCGTTCGAGTAATTGCGACAAATGCATTTGTTTATCAAAAATGATAAAAACATCTGGTTTTCCTTGGTATTCTTCTGGTGTCTGAATGCTAATCGGAATCAGATGACGATTTTTACCATCACGTGATTGATAAACACCACCTTGTTTTCTAATCGTGTCGATTTGCTCTTTCCACGTATCAATAAAATCCACTTGAGCACCGAGGTGTTCTTTTAATAGCAGCCCAAAACGTAGTTCCATTGCACCACTTCCAAGTACAGCATAAGTCAAAGCCATGTCTTTTCCTCCTTTGATTTTAAAAATTATATCACTTCATCAGTCTAATATGGAGGAAATCAGGTATAGAATTTTCTTATGGCTAGCTATAAATAAGAAGGCTAGAACTTACTATTCTAACCTTTCTCTATTATCTTGCTTCTTTTCCGATTGAAAAGACAGCTAATGTCCCTGGTCCTACGTGGGCAGAAATGACTGGTCCTAGTGGCATAATGAGGACATGGTCAACATCTTCATGTTCTAGTAATGATTTTTTGAGTATTTCAGCACCTTCGATGTCATTAGCATAGGCAACAACGGCTGTGTCATGTGCTAATGATTGTGTTGCTTGGGAAACGACTTCTTTCAAGGCTTTTTTACGTCCACGAACTTTGGCTAATGGAACTAACTTTCCAGATGGTTCAATCCACAAAAGTGGCTTGATATTTGCTAAACTTCCCATAATAGCTGACGTTTTTGATAAACGTCCTCCACGCATAAGATGATAAAGGTCATCAACCAAGAAATAGGTTCTTAAACGTGGCAAAATATCAATAATTATTGCTTTGGTTTCTTCAAGAGATTTTCCTTCATCACGCGCTTGCGCTGCTAAAATGGACAAGTAACCTTCACCGCCAGCAGCAGCCAAAGTATCAACAATTTCAATAGTAGCTTGCGGGAATTCTTCCAAAACGATATCACGCGCAATCATAGAGCTTTGATACGTTCCTGAAAGAACAGATGAAAATGCCAAATAAAGTACTTTGTCCCCATTTTGAGTATGATGTCGAAAGCTTTCTTCAAATTGTCCCACATTAACTTGACTAGTGGTTGGCTTGCCACCATTTTTCATGCTTTCAAGCAATACTTCACTCGTTAAACGGTTCTCACCGACAGTTTCGTATGTTTTTCCGTCTAATTGAATGGTTAATCCTAAAATTTCAACATCGTGAGCGTTTGCCCATTCTTCATCTAAATCAGCTGTTGAATCTGTTATTAATTTAAAAGTCATAATTATTCCTTTACTATCAAACACTGATTTTTCTGACATTTTAACGTCAAATCAGTTTTCATTTTCAAAATAATACTTTGATAATCAAATGATTTTAAATTATTATACCAAAAAAGCTCACATTGCGCGAGCTTCTTTTTTAAAAGTCTGTTTCTGATTAAACTACATATCGTCTAGCAATTGCTTCAATTTATCCAATTGTCCGTCGTTCCAAGGGCGTAATTTTGGTGTTGTCAAATCAATATGTTGAGACATTTTATCCAAATCTGATTTGACTGTATTAACACGTTGTTCGAGTTCACGAGCCGAGACGCGTAAAGCTCCCTGAGAGAAAACTGTCCACTGCTCATTCAAATCACTGGTCGCAACTTCAACAAGATTACGGGGTGTGTTTAATTCAGCAGCGGTACGTTCAATGTAAGAATCTGCAGTCTCGTCTTCTTCTGTAAAGATGACTTGAATTTTATATTGATCATAGCGTTGACGAACTCCAGGGACATATTGTGCATCAAAAACACAGATGATGTCAAGATTTTCAAAATGAGCATAGTTATTTAACTTACGTAGCAAGATATTTCTGGCTTCGTCTAGTTGATTTTGCTTAAACAGTTGACGTGTTTCCTGCCAAAAGGCAATCATATTATAACCATCAACTAAGAGGATTTTTTTCTTCAATTGTTCTAGTCCTTTCATAGATGGCTAGCTTTTTTCGGCTTTACAAGGTTTTAGTCGATTTTATGGCGGAAGACTTCGTACATTAATACTGCCGCAGCGACGCTGGCATTTAAGCTTTGCACATGACCGTTCATTGGAATGGTAATCATTTCATCCACTTGTTTTTTGATGTTTGGCGAAATGCCTTTTCCTTCGTTACCAATGATTAGGGCTAGTTTGCCAGCTGTATTCCATTTGTGTGATGGTGTTCCGTTCATATCGGTACCAAATACCCAGAAGCCTTGTTCTTTCAATTTATCAAGTGTTTGGCTGAGGTTTGTCACACGAGCAATCGGAACGTGTTCAACAGCACCAGTTGAGGTTTTGGCAACAACGGGTGTTACACCAACTGCACGATGTTTCGGAATAATCACACCAGTGACATTTGTCGCATCAGCTGTTCGCAAAATTGAGCCAAAATTATGCGGGTCGTTGAGTCCATCCAAAATTAGAATCAGTGGGTTTTCTTCCTGAGCAGCTTTTTCTAAAATGGTATCTAATTCAGCATAAGTAAATTCTGAAACGCGTAAAACAAAACCTTGATGAACAGCACCATTTGTCATATCACTAAGCGTTTTTTTGGGCGTCCAAGAAATAGACACTTTTTTCTCTGTTGCTAAGCTTTTAATTTTATCAACATTTTTTCCGCGCAAGTCATCTTGAATGTAGAGTTTATTTCCTGTATTAGCTTGAAGGGCTTCTGTTACGGCATGCACACCATAAACGATGTCATCTTGACCATTAAATTCTTTGTTCTTCATAGTGCTATTATAACATGAAAACCAGCTCTCATGCGAGAACTGGCTATTTTTATTTTTTACTTAATCTTCAATTTTTTCAACAGCTTGAATGCACCAGTCGATAAGCTCTTCGAGACGATCAATCTGCTCAGTCATGTGAAGATAGCCCATGACAGCTTCAAAACCTGTCGACATGCGGTAAGTCACAACGTCAGCATTTTTGGCTTTGGTATGACTATTTGTATTGCGACCGCGTTTATAAATTTCTTCTTCTTTTTCAGTCAATAGCTGCGCTTCTAGCATCATATTAATCAGCATTGCTTGAGCTTTGGCTGAAACATACATCGTTGCTTTACGGTGCAATTGATTAGGTTTGGTCATACCTTGAAAAATCAAGTGTTTACGAATATAAGTCGAATAAATGGCATCTCCTTCAAAAGCAAGAGCAATACCATTAATAAGATTGACATCTACATTAGTCACATGTCCACCTCACACCATCTTTAGTATCAAGCAATTTGATACCTTGTGCTGCTAGCTGATCACGAATCGCATCTGCTGTTGCAAAATCGCGATTCGCACGCGCTTCTTGGCGTTTTTCAATCAATGCTTCGATATCCGCATCAAGTACTTCTTCTTCAAAGACAATACCAAAGACAGCAAGCATTTTAGCAAAAGTATCTTTGGTTACTTGATCATAATTTCCTGAATTAATCCATTTTGCCATGTCAAAGGCAACTGTAATACCATTTGCTGTGTTGAAATCATCATCCATAGCTGCTTCAAAATCAGCCTTGAATTTTGCAAGTTCAGCTGCATCAACAGCTTTGCCAAGTGGCAAGGTAAAGGTATTTTTCAAATACTTAAGGTTAACAGATGCATCGTGAACAGCTTTTTCGGTAAAGTTGATAGGTTTGCGATATTGTTGAGTCGCAAGGAAGAAACGAAGTACTTGACCATCAACAGTTTTCAACATGTCGTGGACTGTCACAAAGTTGCCAAGAGATTTTGACATTTTTTCATTGTCAACATTGACAAAACCATTGTGCATCCAGTAATTAGCAAATGTTTTTCCAGTTTTGGCTTCTGATTGAGCAATTTCATTAGTGTGGTGTGGGAATTCCAAATCAGCTCCACCACCGTGAATATCAATGGTATCACCCAAGATACTTGTCGCCATTACAGAACATTCAATGTGCCAACCAGGACGTCCTTGTCCCCAAGGGCTTTTCCAAGAAACTTCACCCAGCTTAGCCGCTTTCCAAAGGGCAAAATCAAGTGGATTTTCTTTGATGTTACCTTCGCCATCAACACGACCGCTGGCACCAACTTCAAGGTCTTCCAAAGTTTTATTTGCTAATTTAGCATAGTTTTTGCTTTTAGCCACGCGGAAATACACATCGCCATTTGCTTCATAAGCAAAACCTTTATCTACCAAATCTTTAACAAAAGCAATGATTTCATCCATGTAATCAATGACACGTGGATTTTTTGTTGCAGGCTCAACGCCAAGTTCTTTGACATCTTCCATAAAGGCTGCAATGAATTTATCTGAAAAATCTTTAGTGTCCATACCAGCTTTAGCTGCACCTTTGATGATTTTATCATCAACGTCAGTAAAGTTAGAAATATAGTTTACTTTGTAGCCACGGTATTCAAAATAGCGGCGAATCGTGTCAAAAGCAACAACGCTTCGAGCATTTCCAATGTGAATATAGTTATAAACAGTCGGTCCACAAACATACATGTTAACTGTATTTTCAGTAATTGGGACAAAGTCACGAAGACTTCTGGTCATTGTATCGTAAATTTTAATTGTCATGTTCCTTCCTCCAATCTCATCTTAGTTTTTATTAAAGTTTTGATGAATGTAAACTTTCGTAGCAAGCTGCTTCAAGTTTTGAAGTATAGTACTCGCGGTGTTCTTCAAGGTCATGAATAGCATTTTCATCTTTTTTACCATGAACACGAACAACTTTCGCTGGTACTCCGACTACTGTTACATCTGCTGGAACATCCGATACAACGACAGCTGCCGCTCCAACTTTGGAATTTTTTCCAATTTCAATTGGTCCAATAACTTGTGCGTGCGCTGAAACAAGTGCTCCTTCGCGAACGGTTGGATGACGTTTTCCGACATCCTTACCAGTTCCGCCCAGAGTCACACCATGATAAAGCATAACCCCTTTTTCTACAATAGCTGTTTCACCAATAACAAGACCAGAACCATGGTCGATAAAGACACCCTCAGCAATTTCAGCTCCTGGGTGAATTTCAATTTGTGTCCAAAAGCGCCAGAATTGGCTATGCATGCGCGCTAATAATTTCAAGCCATGTTTCCATAAGAAATGTGAGATACGATGTGCAGCCAAGGCTTTGACACCAGGGTAAGTTAGTATAATCTCCAGAGAGCTACGAGCCGCTGGATCATTTTTCTTTACAATATCAATGGTTTCTTTCCACCAACCCATATCTTCTCCTTTCTTTTATTCGTCTTCGTCGATTTCAGACCAATCAACAAGAATTTGTTGGTCATCAAAGGGATTAATGGCAACTCCGACCGTTTCGTCAATATCATTTTCACCGTGCCCAGGTTGATAAATATCAGCCAAACGCCATGTCAAGATACTTCCTTGAGCATTGCGAAATGGTGTTCCAAAATCTTTGTGGTTATACCATTTAGCAAAGCTTTGAAGATTTGAAAAGGCTGGGACATAGCTTTTACCTTCTGGTGTAGACATTGTTGGGAACATACGGTCAAAGCTTTTATCATCACGTGGGTGAACAAAAGCTGGGACAAGATAATATTTGTCTAAAGTATCAGCCTTACGATTTTCCTCACCCACAAGTTTATTCAAAATAGTTGTGTAAGCATTTAAAAATTGGATTAATTCACTGCTTTTAAAAATTGTTGAATTCCCAAAATCACCTGATTTTTTAAGGTTAAAGACAATTCCAGTCAATCCTTTTTCAATGACTTCTTTCAAAACATCCAAAGTTGGACGTTCAACCCAATTTTGAGTTTTGGCACTGTCTTGTTCTTCTTTGAAATTTTCAAGATCTTCTTTATCAGAAAAGACAGGCGTAACCTTTTGCCCTTCAATATCAAGAGCGTAAGGTTGGTCACTCGCCAAAACAGGAATATTGTGCAAAGCATTGACAAGAGCAATGCTATCTAAAAAATTATCTGGTGCGTTTACAAATGCACGCAAACGCAAATCAAGTTCATTTAAATTTGTCATCGTTAAACTCCACATTTACAAAAGATGAGCAAGTCAAAAAGTGATTAGTCGATTTTATCGTGTTTTTCTTTGTTATCACGCAAGTGTCCACCAAACGGTGAATGACCCTTGTGTTCTTTCTCGTGTTTTTCAGCTCTCGGTGGACGTGGAAGAAGAGCTTTCATTGACGCATCAACACGTCCTTTGTCATCTACTTTGATAACTTTAACATCAACTTCGTCACCAACTTCAAGAACATCAGAAACGTTAGCTGTACGTGTCCATGCAATTTCTGAAATGTGAACAAGGGCATCTGTCTTATCAAAGAGGTTAACAAAAGCACCGAATTTTTCAATACGAACAACTTTAGCGTGGTAAACTTCACCAACTTTAGCTTCACGAACTAAACCAGCAATAATTTCTTTGGCACGGTCGATAGCTGCTTGGTCTGATGAGTAAATTGAAACATTTCCTTCATCGTCAATGTCAATTTTAACAGCAGTTTCTTCGATAATTTTATCGATGGTTTCACCACCTTTACCAATAACTACTTTGATTTTATCAACATCAATCTTGATTGTATCGATTTTTGGTGCTGTTGGTGCCAAGTGAGTACGAGGTGCTGGGATAGTTGCTTCAATCAAATCAAGGATTTCAAAGCGTGCTTTCTTAGCTTGAGCAAGAGCTTCTTTCAAGATTTGTGGTGTGATACCTTCAATCTTGATATCCATTTGAAGGGCTGTGATACCTTCACGAGTACCTGCAACCTTAAAGTCCATGTCACCAAAGTGGTCTTCAAGGCCTTGGATATCTGTCAAGATTGTGTAGTTGCTACCGTCTGAAATCAATCCCATAGCGATACCAGCAACAGGTGCTTTAATTGGCACACCGCCAGCCATAAGCGCAAGGGTACCTGCACAGATTGAAGCTTGTGAAGATGAACCGTTTGATTCCAAAACTTCAGCTACAAGACGGATAGCATATGGGAATTCTTCAAGGCTTGGAAGAACTTGCGCAAGAGCACGTTCACCGAGAGCACCGTGACCAATTTCACGACGGCCTGGCGCACCGTAACGTCCAGTTTCACCAACAGAGAATTGTGGGAAATTGTAGTGGTGCAAGAAACGTTTCTTGTACTCAGCACCAAGTCCATCAACGATTTGTGTTTCACCCATTGGAGCAAGTGTCAAAACTGACAAGGCTTGAGTTTGTCCACGTGTAAATAGACCTGAACCGTGAATTTTTGGCAAGAAATCAATTTCAGCATCCAATGGACGAATTTCGTCAACACGACGACCATCAGGACGGATTTTATCTTCTGTAATCAAACGACGGACTTCAGCGTGTTCCATTTGTTCAAGAATTTCAGCCACATCACGCATGATTGTTTCATAGTTTTCATCATCGGCGTAGCGTTCTTCGTAAACAGCAGTTACTTCTTCTTTGACAGCTTCTGTTGCTGCTTCACGCGTTTTTTTCTCTTCGACTTGAACAGCTTTTTGAAGGTCCGCATTGTAAGCTGTAATGATTTCAGCTTGCAATCCTGGGTCAACTTGAAGCAATTCAACTTCTGCTTTTTCTTTACCAACAGCAGCCACAATTTCTTCCTGGAAGGCAATCAATTCTTGAACTGCTTCATGTCCTTTAAGAAGAGCTTCAAGCATGATATCTTCTGACAATTCTTTAGCACCAGATTCAACCATGTTGATAGCTTCTTTTGTACCGGCAACAGTTAATTCAAGAAGTGAAGCTTCTTTTTGTTCAGCTGATGGATTAATGATGAATTCACCATCGATGTAAGCTACTTGAACACCAGCGATAGGTCCGTTAAATGGAATGTCTGAAATTGACAAAGCCAGTGAGCTACCAAACATGGCTGCCATTGGTGCGCTAGAGTCTTCATCATAAGAAAGAACAGTGTTAATCACTTGAACTTCGTTACGGAAGCCTTCAGCAAACATTGGACGAATTGGACGGTCAATCAAACGCGCTGTTAAAGTCGCATCAGTTGTTGGACGACCTTCACGTTTGTTGAAACCACCAGGGAATTTTCCAGCAGCGTACATTTTTTCTTCGTAATTTACTTGAAGCGGGAAGAAGTCACCAGTTGACATTTTTTTAGACATGACAGCTGCACTAAGAACAGTTGATTCACCGTAACGAATCACTGCAGCGCCATTAGCTTGTTTAGCAACTTGACCAATTTCAACAACAAGTGGACGACCAGCAAAAGTCGTTTCAAAAGTTTGTTTTGACATTTTTATTCCTCTAATATTTTATTTTGATACGTCTGTTTTCTACAAAAACTAGTCTGTAAAAGACTTATAAACTCGTCTTTGCATAAAACTACGTATCTCCATTATTTTAACACATTTTATAGGAAATAGCAGAGCTTGTAGCATAGTTTTTTAAGAATCATTAAAAAGCAGCTATCACTCAGTAACTGCTTCACTTTATAACGATTTACCAGACTATTATCCAAAAAATAAATCAACTACAGCAATGACAATAATAGCTCCCAAAACAGAAGGTAAAATTGCCATATCTGCTAAAGTCGGTCCCCAATATCCAAATAAACTTTGCCCAACGAATGAACCAACAAGACCTGCAAAAATATTATAAACACAGCCCATTGACTCACCTTTTTTCGTGATAGCACCGGCCATCATCCCAATAAGCGCACCAACAATTAATGATCCAATCATAACAGTCTCCTTTTTAAAATATCTGACATATTTAGCTATTTCTTTACACCCACATTGTAGCATAAAAAAACAGTCCAGAGGACTGTTTTTTCTCGAGCCTGAAAATTTGAAGGCGAGTTAAGCCCTATGGACTGTTTTTTCTCGAGCTTGAAAATTCAAGACTAGATATGTTTTTTGAGTCTGAAAATTAATGAGCTATTGACAATTGACTGCTAAATATATCGACAATAATCTTTTCAGTTTTTTTTAGAACATATCAATCAACAATTGTTTCAATTCTGAAATGTATGGTTGACGTGGATTTGCTGGTGTACATTGATCATCGTAAGCAAGTGATGCCAATTTATCCACAGCTGCGTCAAAGGCCTCTTTGGTAACACCATTTGCAGAAAGACGAGGGTCAACATCAACTGCTTTCATCAAAGCATCAATACGTTCGCAAAGTGCTTCAACCAATGCTGCATCATCTTTACCTTTAAGATCAAGACTACGAGCAATATCAGCGTAGTCACGTTGTGCACGATATTCTTCATAACGTGGGAATACTGAACGTTTTACATTTCCAGCCACACCATTGTAACGAATAACGTGTTGCATAGCGATTGAGATAGCTAGACCATGTGGAAGACCAAATTCACCACCAGTTTTATGTGCGATTGAGTGGTTGATACCCAAGAAAGCATTTGAGAAGGCCATACCAGCAAGAGTTGCTGCGTAGTGCATGTTTTCACGTGCTTGTTCACCACGAAGTGTTGGGTGTTTAGGATCATAGTTATATGAATCTTCCAAGTTTTCAATAACCAGCTTAATTGCTTCAAGTGACCATGGGCGAGTCAAATCAGATGCCATAACTGAAACATAAGCTTCAAGGGCATGTGACAAAGTATCAAGACCAGAAAGAGCTACTGTACGTTTTGGCACTGTCATAACAAATTCTGGGTCAACAATGGCAACTTGTGGAGTCAATTCATAGTCAGTCAAAGGATACTTAACGTGAGTATGGTCATCAGTAATAACAGCGTATGGTGTAACTTCTGAACCTGTACCAGATGTTGTTGGAATACAGAAGAGACGTGTTGCTGTTTGGTGTTTGAATTTCACGATACGTTTACGGATATCGATGAATTTTTGTTGCAAACGTAAGAAGAGTTCGCTGACATTTTCGTAGCTATCAAGGAAATCAGCTTCTTGATCAAGTGAGTATTCGTAGATGTAACGTGCAATCTTAGCCGCATCAAGGGCAGAACCACCACCGACTGCAATAACTGTATCAGGTTTGAAATCACGCATTTGTTTGGCAATTTCAATCGTTTGACCAAGTGTTGGGTCTGGTTTGATAGTACCGTAAATTGATGTTGCAACTTTTTCATCACGCAATGCTAATTGAGCAAGAACAGTATCAACAAAACCAAATTGAACCATTCCTGGGTCAGCAACGATCAAAGCACGTTGCATCGGTTCGTATTCATCTTGCAAGTAAGAGATAGCATTTTTTTCATAGTATGTTTTTTCTGGTAGGCGAATCCATTGAGGACGGTTGCGACGTTTGGCAACTGTCTTAACATTTAAGAGATCGCCAGTTGAAAGATTGTGTGACAATGAATTTTTCCCCCATGATCCTGTTCCAAGTGTTAAGCTAGCTTTAAGTGCATCTGTGTAAATATCACCGATACCTCCGACTGAATCTGGTTGGTTAACCAAGACACGTGATGCTTTCACAGCGTCGCCATATTCAGCAACAAATGGGTCTGCTTGAGAACCTATTTGAATACCAGCATTGTGTCCTGCACCTTGATAGTCAAGAAGTGCTTCAACAATTTCAATACCTTCAGCACGATCTTTAGCTTTGTAAACCGAAAGGAGTGGAGAAAGTTTTTCAGAAGATAGTTTTTCACCGATATTTTTCTTATCAAGTTCAAACAAGAGAACATCTTTTCCTTCTGGCAATTTCACACCGGCTTGTTCACAAATCCAGCGAGCTGGCATACCAGCAACTGGACCATTAACACCGTGTCTGTCATTAAAGACAAAATCTTCGAGTTTTTTATAGTCCTTCTCAGGCACAAGGTAGGCACCTTTATCTTGCATTTTTTGAAGCCATTCGTCATAAATCGGTGCTTCAACAACTGCAGAGTTTTCAGTGGCACAAATCATACCATTATCAAAACGTTTTGATAACAACAAGTCTTCAACAGCGCGATCAACGTGTGCTGTTGCATCAACGTAGATAGCACCATTACCAGCACCAACACCCATTGATGGGTTACCTGATTTAAGAGCGGCATTTACCATACCAGGTCCACCAGTTGCCAAAATAGAAGCAATCTTCGGATTTTGGATAAGCGCTGATGTATTTGCAAGAGATGGTGTTTCAATCCATTGAACAATGTTTTCTGGAGCACCGGCTTTAATCGCTGCATCATAAAGAATTTGTGCAGCATGTGCTGAACAGTTTTGCGCTTGTGGGTGGAAGGCAAAGATAATCGCATTACGTGTTTTAAGAGCCACCAAAATCTTGAACATTGTTGTTGAAGTTGGGTTTGTTGTTGGAACAATACCAGCCAAAACACCAAGAGGTGCTGCGATTTGGATACTTCCTGAAACCTTATCTTCCCCAATGATACCTACTGTTTTTTCATTTTTAATACGTTCATAAACATACTCAGTAGCGAAGTGGTTCTTAATATCTTTATCTTCAACGACACCACGACCAGTTTCTGTATGAGCTTCTTTTGCTAATTCAAGCGAAGCTTCTGAACCTGCAAGAGCCATCGCTGCGACAATGTTATCAACTTGTTCTTGTGAATAAGTTGCATAAACACGTTCAGCTTCAAGAGCTTTTTCGACAAGAGCTCCAGTGTACTGTTGAGCCAATTCTTCTGCGATCAACTCGTTATTCTTTACATCTGCATTTGTTGCTTTAGCCATTAAGAAAACCTCCTTATAAGTACCCTTAAAAATAAGTGCCTCATTTTTTGAGAAGAACTATATTAATGATTGATACTAAAATAAAAACAAGACCGTATAGTCTGGAATTTCAAAACTCAATATTATTACTTGAGGTTCTCTTCACTATATAAACTACACAAAATCAACAGTTAAATTCTTTAATCATCATATTATTGTGATATTCTTCACCAACTATATTAACCCTTTTTCAAAAAAAGGTCAAGTATTATTTGTAAGCTTTTTCATTTTTATTTTAAAGCCAATGTAAGGGGATACATTTATATACCTAACTTTTCCTTTTACACTAATACTTTTGTCACTTTTGACATTTTCATATTCTGTAAAAACTCATTTTCATTAAAAAATTGATCCTTCAATATCTTTCAAAATAAGCAGCTGAATATACAAAAAAAGCTCCTTGGAAAAACCAAGAAGCTTTTGCTCGACCGAACGTCAGATTAACGACGAAGACCAAGCGATGCGATCAATTCGCGGTAACGGTTAACGTCTGTGCGGCGAAGGTATGCCAACAAGTTACGACGGTGACCGATTTTTTTCATCAATCCACGGTAAGTAGCGTGGTCTTTTTTGTGTTGTTTAATGTGTTCGTTAAGGTGGTTGATTTCCCAAGTAAGAACAGCTACTTGAACTTCAACTGAACCTGTGTCACCTTCGTGACGTGCGTATTGAGCGATGATTTCATTTTTTTTCTCTTTTGAGATTGCCATAATTTTTCTCCTTTATATTGCTTCATCCGAGTGGTAGGTTTTTGGCGGATCCTACGACCAAGAAGAAGTTACTTGTCTTACGACAGTCCTTATTGTAGCAGATTGTTTCTACTTTTGTCAAAGGTTTTCCCTTAATTTAACGTGACTTTAACACAAATTAATTTTTCTTTGAAAAACGTGTTTTAATAATCAAACCTAGGCAAATAACCAAGCTGATAATAGCGTAAATAACAAAGGCAAAGCCTGGTTGTGGGCTAAATTTTGAGAAGAGGTTCAAAACAATTGCTGCGCTTGCCCCACCAAGATTACAGAAAATCAAGATAAGCGTAGTCGCATTTCCAATTAATTGCGGTGAAACGTTAGTTGAAACATCACTAAAGACGCAGGTAACTACAATACTGTACCAGAAACCTGACAGCATTGCACCGATTAGCATCACCCAAAGATTATTAGCAAAACCTACCATAAATAGTCCAAGAGCAAATGGAATCATTGAGATAGTAATCAAGTTTTTACTAAAGCGTCCAAGCAAACCTTCAAAACAAATTCCTGAAAGAATTCCCATAAGCATCATACCACTCAAGATTAAGCTTGCTTGACGAGGACTTCCAAGATGTAATTGGTCAACAATAACTGGAATGCGTAAACTGTTAGCACTATTGATATTAATAACAAAACCTGCCAATAAAGATAGTCCGACGATATACAAGATATCTTCTTTTTTAAATTTAGCACGAGCCTCATCTTGTTGGACTTCTGTCACTTCAACCTTAGGTTTTGGTGCAAAAACAAGGTAAACAGCAAGAATCGGCAAAGCAAATAAGTAAACACTGAATGTCCATGACCAACCAATAACAACAATGAAACCAACAATCATGGTCAATAAAGCATTACCAATAATTTCAAAGGAACCACGAAGCCCAAGCATCTGAGCTTGTTCACGTCCAGCATAAGTCTCACTGATAATACTGATGGCACGAGAATTAATCAAACCAATTCCGATACCAAGCAAAATACGTGATACAAAAACTAATGAATAAGTCTGAAAAACGACTGGCATACTACCACCAAAGGCAATCAAAAGAAGACCTAAGATGATACTGAGACGTTCAGAGATTAGACGTTCGATAATTGGATTTAGTAACAACATGGCAAGAATCGCAAAAGATGATAGTGAAAATAGAAATTCCACCTGACTAGCAGCGTATCCTTGTTGATGAAATGTTGTAATCATTTGGGGTAATGCTGTCGACGGAGATAACGTCGAGACCAGCATCAAAGATAGAGATAGGAGACTAAATTTCTCCAAAAATGTTTTCATAGAAACTCCTTACTTGTTTTTTTCATCATTTCCAGTATAATCAAAGTTAGCGCATAAAAATATGACTTTTGTCACAACAAAGGAGGTCTGTGTGTCTTTAGAAAAATATATCCAAGACTATCAGCTTGAAAAAATCTTTCCTAGACATTATTTTGATAAATTGCAAGTCCGTGAACTAGTTGCTGGAGATGCGATTTGTCACCAAGGAGAAGCCTTAACAGCACTCTCTTATTTTGCAAAAGGAAAATTAAAAATTGTTCGTCGCTTATTTAACGGAAAAGAGCATATTTTAGATATCAAAGAAAAAACAACACTTATCGGAGATATTGAATTATTAACTGATCAGCCAATTGTGTCTTCAGTTGTTGCTCTTGAGGATACCTTAGTCATCCAACTCCCTTTAACTGGGATTCGCGAGGAATTATTAGCGGATAATGATTTGCTTCTAAATCTCAGTAGAGGGCTCGCTCAATCACTTTATGAGCAAAATATTCGCGCTTCTACCAATTTGAATTACACACTTAAAGAACGTCTAGCCACTCACATCTTGGCGATTGAAGACAAAGGCGTCTTCAAATTAGAATTAACCAGTCTTGCTGATTCATTTAGCGTCAGCTATCGTCACTTACTTCGCGTGATTCACGAATTCATCGATTCAGGAATCATCGAAAAACGTCGCCCCTATTATTATATCAAAGATATGAAGAAACTTATCAACTTGAAGATTACTAACTAAGCCAATAGCTTTCTCGTTAAGCATTTTTATGCTATAGTGTTATATAGAATAATTAGAGGAGAAACTATGTCAGTTATTGAAAAACTAGCAAAACCAAGTCATTTAATCAATATGAATGATATTATTCGCGAAGGTCACCCAACTTTGCGTCAAGTTTGTGACGACGTCACATTCCCTTTATCTGATGAAGAAATCATTTTGGGTGAAAAAATGATGCAGTTCTTGAAAAATTCACAAGATCCTGTAACTGCTGAAAAAATGGGCTTACGCGGCGGTGTCGGACTTGCAGCACCTCAATTGAACGTTTCAAAACGAATCATTGCTGTTCTTGTTCCAAATATGGAAGACAAAGATGGCAACCCACCAAAAGAAGCTTACAGCTTGCAAGAAGTTATGTACAATCCAAAAGTTGTTGCTCACTCAGTTCAAGACGCTGCTCTTGCTGATGGTGAAGGTTGCTTGTCTGTTGACCGTGTCGTTGAAGGATACGTTATTCGTCATTCTCGTGTGACTGTTGAATACTTCGACAAAAACGGTGAAAAACACCGCATCAAACTTAAAGGTTACAACTCAATCGTTGTCCAACACGAAATCGACCACACAAACGGTATCATGTTCTACGACCGCATCGATGAAAAAAATCCATTTGCCATTAAAGATGGCATGCTAATTGTTGAATAAGCTAAAAAAGAGGTTGAAAACCTCTTTTTTTACGACCATACATAATAAAAGCACACTGTAAAAAGTGTACTTTTTTCTGTTAAAAACTAACTAAAATTAAGAATTAATTAATTGCAGCTAGAACTGCTTCTGCTTGTTTTTCAAGGTTAGCAATGACTTCATCAGTTGCAATGAACTTGCCATCTGCCCAAGCAGAGTCATTCACACGTGTTGTTGTGATTTCATCAACAAATTTCGTACGGATGAATGGGAACAAGGCACGGTAAGCTTCGGCTACTTGTTCGTGTCCACCGTTTGCAAGGATTGAAACAGTTGTGACTTTGTCATTAAGTGCTGAAGCACCTGTTGTATCTGAAAGATCAAGGGCACGGCTCAACCAGTCAAGCAAGTTCTTTACTGAACCAGGAATCGCAAAGTTATAAACTGGTGAGAAGAACCAGATAGCATCAGCTGCCAAGACAGCGTCACGTGCAGCTTGCACAGCAGCTGGTGTGTTAGCTTCCAAATCTTGCGAAAAGACCGGAACCTGTGACCAGTCTAGGTATGATACTTCTGCTTTGCCTTCAAGTGCTTTTTCAGCATTTTGAGCAAATTGTTGATCAAAAGATCCCTCACGTAATGAACCAACAACAAATAGAATTTTTTTCATGATATATCTCCCTTTTAAGGTTAATTAGTCTGTTAAAAGTTATTTATCACTAAATAGTACTTTCTCTATATTGTCATTGTACGAATTATTGCTACTTTTGTAAATTAATATGCTCACGCGGCTTAAATTTTTTTAGAAGTCGGATAAGCTCCTTTTGCTCTTCTTCAGTGAGAACTGAAAAGATGTCTTGGATTTTTTCGATGTGTAGCGGCAAAGCGCGCTCAATAACCTGACGACCAGTATCTGTTAGAGTTACCAGATAAGCACGTTTATCGTCTGGACAAGTGTGACGGGTCACCCATCCTTTTTTCTCCATGTTACGAATTACTACCGTCATGTTGCCAGACGTTGCCAAGATACTTTCCATTAACTCACCGATTTTCATGGGACCTTTGCTGTAAAGAACATCCAAAACACTAAATTGAGTTTGCGTTAAATCATCTTCCTTGAATGATTCTGACGTTTTAGCATCAATTGTTCGATACGCTTTTCGCAAAACAACCATGGCTTTTACAGCGGTATTCGTAATATCTGACATGTTTCCTCCTGATATTTTAACTGATACGAAAACGAACAAATTACTTCAGACAGTCTGAAAATAATTTGTTCGCTCTTTTTTATTATTGTAATGATTTTAGAAGAAATCGTCAAACAAACTGAGTTGGTTATCTTCTGGCATGTTACCTAGGATTCCCATTTCATCCATTTTTTCAACTAGTGTTGCCGAAACACCACCGCGTTTGCGGAGTTCCATTTTAGAAAGGAATTCACCTTCTTCACGCGCTTTAACGATTTGTTTTGCAACGTTTTCTCCCAGACCATCCATAGCTACAAATGGTGGAATAAGGGTATCACCGTCAATGATAAACTCTGTTGCATCACTACGGTAAAGGTCTAATTGACCAAATTTAAAGCCACGTTCAAGCATTTCATTGACCAACTCGAGTGTTGTATAAAGGTCAATTTCAACGTTTGAAGCTTCATTATTTTTACGTTTGGTTGAAATCTCAGCCATGCGTTCTTTAACGGCATCAAGACCAGCACTCATTGTCTTGATATCAAAAGCTTTGGCACGAATTGAGAAGTAGGCGCAGTAATAATAAAGTGGGTAGTGAACCTTGAAGTAGGCCACACGAAGGGCCATCAATACGTAGGCAGCCGCGTGGGCTTTCGGGAACATGTACTTGATTTTACCACAAGATTCGATGTACCAATCAGGCACATTATTGTCACGCATTGCTTGAATATAGCCATTACGTTCTTCATCAGAAATCTTCAACCAGCGTCCTTTACGCACACGTTCCATGATGGTAAAGGCCATTTTTGGATTTAGTCCCGCGTGCATGAGGTAAACCATGATATCGTCACGACAACCGATAACGGTTTTCAGTGTCGCGATACCTTCTTTAATCAAATCTTGGGCATTTCCAAGCCATACGTCGGTACCATGTGATAGCCCTGATAACTGAAGTAATTCGGCAAAGGTCGTTGGGTGCGTTTCTTCAACCATGCCACGAACAAAGTTTGTTCCGAATTCTGGGATACCAAGCATACCTGTCGGTGTTCCGATTTGTTCAGGAGTTACACCAAGCACTTCAGTACCTGAGAAGAGCGCCATAACATCTGGGTCATCCGCAGGAATATCTTTGGGATCAATACCAGACAAGTCTTGCAACTTACGAATCATCGTCGGATCATCATGACCGAGGATATCAAGCTTCAAGACGTTTTCATCGATATCGTGGAAGTTAAAGTGAGTGGTTTGCCATTCAGCTGAAAGATCATCCGCTGGGTATTGAACTGGTGTAAAGTCATAAACATCCATGTAGTTTGGAATAACAACGATACCACCTGGGTGTTGTCCAGTCGTACGTTTCACCCCTGCAGCCCCTTGCGCCAAACGCTCAACTTCTGCTTCCGGATACATCTTGCCATAATCACGTTCATAACCTTTAACAAATCCATAAGCCGTACGGTCAGCGACAGTACCAACAGTTCCTGCACGGAAAGCGTATTGTTCACCGAAAATATCACGAACATCCAAGTGGGCAGATGGTTGGTCATCACCAGAGAAGTTCAAATCGATATCGGGAACCTTATCCCCATCAAACCCAAGGAAGGTTTCAAACGGAATATCATGTCCATCTTTCTTATAACGTGTTCCACATTTTGGGCAATCCTTGTCAGGAAGGTCGTAACCTGAACCGACAGAACCATCAGTGATAAATTCTGAATGCTGACAATTTGGACAGACATAATGTGGTGGCATTGGGTTAACTTCGGTAATTCCAATCATGGTTGCCACAAAACTTGAACCAACAGATCCACGTGAACCAACCAAGTAACCACGTTTATTAGAACGAATAACCAGCATTTGAGACGCCAAGTAAATCACGGCAAATCCGTTACCCAAAATCGAAGTCAATTCTTTTTCAATACGTCGGTCAACAATATCTGGTAATGGGTTGCCATAGATTTCGAAGGCTTTTTGATAAGTCATCTCTGCGACACGTTCTTCTGATTTTTCGAGGAATGGCGTGTACAAATCTTTCTTAACCACTTCGATTTCTTCAAAGCGCTCAGCAAAATCACTCGTATTCTTAACGACGATTTCATAAGCCAAGTCTTCACCAAGGAAAGAAAATTCGTCTAACATTTCATTGGTTGTGCGGAAATGCGCTTTTGGTAGTGGGGCTGGCTGAGCATCTTCACCACGACCAATCGGACGGTTAATCGGTGCCCCTTGTCCCAAACTACGGACGATAATTTCACGGTAAATTTCATCTTCTGGTTCAATGTAGTGAACATTACCAGTCGCAAGAACAGGCTTGTTCACACGACGTCCAACCTCAATCAAATCACGAATGACTTGACGAATGCCTTCTTCGTCTTTGATTGTTCCTTGTACCAATAGCGGTGCATAAATGGCAGGCGGCATGACTTCAATGAAATCATAGTATTTAGCCACTTCAACAGCTTTTTCCACACCTGATGTCAAAACAGCATCAAAAACTTCACCTTCTGAACAAGCTGTTCCTAACAGAAGTCCTTCACGGTGCGCATCAAGAACCGTTCTTGGAATACGCGCTACTCCTTCAAAATATTTAACATTTGAAAGACTGACCAGCTTGAAGATGTTTTTCAACCCAGTTTGGTTTTGAACATAAATCGTCGCATGTTTAACACGAGCTTTCTTATAAGAGTCCTCAGCCACCAGCTTAGTGTTCAAGTCCATCATGTTGGTAAGACCATGATTTTCACGCGCTTCTTTCAAGAAAATAAAGAGTAGGCGACCAGTTGCTTCGGCATCGTAGTTGGCCATGTGATGGTGTTCAAGAGAGACTTGAAAACGTTTGGTCAACGGTCCCAAACCATGACGTTTGTATTCTGGGTAAAGGTTTCGTGCCAATTCAAGTGTATCAATAACTGGCTGTGTGATAGTTGGCATATCATGACGTTTGTAGTTAACATTCATAAAGCCAACGTCAAATGTTGCATTGTGGGCAACCAAAACAGTGTCTTTACAGAAATCTTGAAACATTTGAAGGACTTGTTCGATTGGTTTTGCATTACGGACATGATTATCCGTGATACCAGTCAATTCTGTCGTAAAGGCTGACAAGTGGTGACCTGGATTGATGAATTCGTCAAACTGCTCAACAATATTACCTTTATACATTTTTGAAGCAGCAATCTGAATCAAATCATTGTGCACCGCAGAAAGTCCTGTTGTTTCCACGTCAAATACGACGTAAGTCGCTTCATTTAACTCTAAGTCAACAGGATTGTAAGCAATCGGCACCTTATCTTCAACAATATTAGCTTCCAATCCGAAAATAGCCTTAATACCGTCCTTACGAGCTCTGTGATAACCATGAGGAAAACTTTGAACATTTCCATGGTCAGTGATGGCAACAGCCTTGTGACCCCATTTAGCAGCTGTATCAATTAACTCTTCAACCGTTGGCAAAGCATCCATGGTTGACATGTTCGTATGCGCATGGAATTCCACACGTTTTTGGTCTTCTGGCATCAAATCTTTGCGGTCGTGGTGAATAATTTCTTTGACATCTTGCACATTCATGGTAAGGGCATGCGTAAAATTATTGTTCTCAATATTTCCGCGAACACGAAGCCATGAACCTTTGGCAATCATGTCACATTTTTTCAATTCTTCATCATCTTTAGCCCATTTTTGCATGGCAAAGCTTGATGTATAATCTGTCATCTTGAAATTGATGATATGACGACCTGTACGGGTAGTTTTCTTTTCAACATCAAAAACCATTCCCTCAAAGACAATGCGGTTTTCTTCTGTTGTGATTTCAACCATCGGCGTGATTTCAGCATTTTCAAAACCTGCACGGCGTTGTTTGGCACGTTCTTTGAAATCAAGCTTTGGTTTTGGAGCTTCTTCAGCTGGTGGTATTGATGCTTCAAGGGATTTGACAGCCTCACGATTTTCCTGCACTACTTTTTCTACCATGGCTTCACGATTATTTGTAAAATCTTCACGAAGCGCTTGAGTCATAGCTTCATCAGAAACCATATCAACCATCACTTTTCCGAAACCAAAAGCTTCAAATTGACGAGCCAAATTTGGCAAATGATTTTTTCGGAAATGGTCATTATTAACAAAAGCTGGCGCTGCAATCAATATTTTTTCACCATCATAAGAGACTTTCAACTTGCTAAAAGAGGCTTTAAAGCTAGCGCTATCACACGGAGCATACTCAAAAGCTTCTTCATAGTAAGCTTGTAAAAGTGGTTGTGAGAAATCAATTTTTTCTGCCTGAATATCAAAAGTCGCTGTAATATCCGCTTGCTTAAAGGTATTAACCAAGCGATAAGCTAACTCACGATAAATCTCAATCGGCAAAATCTCTGCAAATGAAAAATAGAATTCCCAGAGGCGGGATACTGAGTGTACCTTAACTTCACGAATATCTGCAGATGAAAAAGCAGAAGATTGTCGCATTTCAAGCGGCATATCGATTTGCTCCATCAATTTTTTAAATAACTCTGACATAAAACGTCAATTACCTCAATTCCAAAAATCTATCTTTCTATCCTAAGTAAAAGAGGGACATGAGCCGCCCTTTTACTTCTTTATCTATCAATATCGTCTTTCAATTTTATCATAAAAGTGAGCTTTTTTCGAGACAAAAGAAAAAGGTCGGGCCTACGCTCTCGACCTAAATCTTATTAGTTTTCTTTTGTCAAAATTTCAAGTGTTTCAATAAGGTTTTCAGCGTTAACTTCGATTGTATCACCGGTTGCTTTGATTTTAACTTCTACGATACCATCAGCAGCTTTTTTACCAACTGTCACACGGATTGGAAGTCCAATAAGATCGCTATCTGAGAATTTTGATCCGACACGTTCGTTACGGTCATCAACCAAAACTTCGTAACCTTTTTCAACCAATTCAGCTTCTACTTTAGCTGTCAAAGCTTGTGCTTCTTCGTCTTTCACGTTAACAGTGATAACGTGAACATCAAATGGTGCCAATTCTTTAGGGAAGTTAATACCCCATGCAAAGCGGTAAGCACCTTTTGGTGTTTTAGAAACGAAGAGACGAGCGTGTTGTTCGATAACAGCTGACAGGATACGGCTAACACCGATACCATAGCATCCCATGATGATTGGCACAGCACGACCGTTTTGGTCAAGGATTGTAGCACCCATGCTTTCTGAATAGCGAGTACCAAGTTTGAAGATGTGTCCGATTTCGATACCACGAGCGAATTTAAGAACACCTTTACCGTCTGGTGAGATTTCACCTTCTTTAACTTCACGAATATCAACGTATTCTGCTTCAAAGTCACGTCCTGGGTTAACACCAGTCAAGTGGTAACCATCTTCGTTAGCACCAACAACTGCATTAGCAACATCTTGTACTTTGCGGTCAGCCACGATACGAACGTTTTCAGGAAGGTTAACTGGGCCAAGTGAGCCAAAGTTTGCTCCAAAGACCTTAACAGCATCTTCTTCAGTAGCTGGGTCAAGGAAGTCAGCACCAAGGTAGTTTTTCAATTTAACATCGTTGACTTGGTCGTTTCCGACAAGAAGAGCAACAACTGGTTCTTTATCAGCAATGAATAGAAGTGTTTTGATTGTTTGTTCATCATCAACGTTCAAGAAAGCAGCCACTTCATCGATTGATTTACAGTTAGGTGTTTCCACACGTTTAACATCTTCTTGAGCAACAACTTTTGTTGATGGTTTGTATTCGTTGCTTGCCATCTCAAGGTTAGCAGCATAGCTTGATTCTGTTGAGTAAGCAACAGTATCTTCCCCTGAAACCAACCATGATGACAATTCTTTTTTGATATCTTCTAATACATCTTCTGGAATTTCATCGATTGAAGCGATTGATTTGTCAAGAACAACCCAATGGTCAAGGTCTGTACGGTCTGGAGTGATAGCCATAAACTCTTGAGAGTCTTTACCACCCATAGCACCACCATCACCGATGATACCTTTGAAATCAAGTCCTGCACGTGTGAAGACTACTTCATAAGCTTTGCGGTATTCTTCGTAAGTTTTATCCAAACCTTCGTAGTCTGCGTGGAAACTGTAACCGTCTTTCATGATAAATTCACGCGTACGAAGAAGTCCGTTACGTGGACGTTTTTCATCACGGTATTTAGATTGGATTTGATAAAGGTTAAGTGGCAATTGTTTGTATGATTTAACCGCATCACGAACAAGGCTTGTAAATGTTTCTTCGTGAGTTGGTCCAAGGATAAAGTCTGATTTATCGCGATTTTTAAGTTTATAAAGGTCTTCACCGTAAGTTTCGTAACGACCTGATTCACGCCAAAGATCAGCGTTCAAAAGTGCTGGTGCAAGCATTTCAACGGCACCGATTTTTTCAAACTCTTCACGCATGATTTTTTTGAATTTTTCAATTGTGCGGTTAGCAAGTGGTAGGTAAGCATAGATACCTGCTGAGACTTGGCGAACATAACCAGCACGAACCATAAGAGCGTGACTGATAACTTGAGCGTCGCTTGGCATTTCGCGAAGCGTTGGGATAAGCGTTTGTGATTGTTTCATAATAAAATATTGCGGTCAAATCACGAAAATAAGTAAGCCGCTTGTTGTTTAGGCAAGTAGCTCACTTACTCGTATCTTTAGAGAAGACCGTATCAATTCCTTTCTAAAAAATGTGTATTCAAAATATGATGTACTAAATTATTGATTAGTCTTTATGTAAGTTAGAAGAAAACTCGCATAATATCATTCCAAGTAACGGCAATCATCAAGATAATCATGATGACCACACCAACTAGAGTGACATAAGTTTCTGTTTCTTGTTTGAGTGGTTTACGACGAACAATCTCGATAAGATTCATCAAGATTTTCCCACCATCCAAAGCTGGAATCGGGATAAGGTTAACAATTCCAAGGTTAATTGACAAGAGAGCTAACAGATTAATCACTGATGTCAATCCATAAGAAGCTGCTTGACTTGACGCCTGATACATAGCGACGGGACCACCAAGTTTATCCAAGCTGAAATTTGACACAATACCTTTTAAAGCATTTAAAATTAACATGGCACTTTGCCAAGACATTTGGAAGCCACCAGTAATCTTGTCCCAGAAACCTGTTTTCAAAGCTGAAGAAACTCCGATAAGATAGCTACCATGATTTTTGACTGGCTTAATATCAAGAGTCTTTGTTTTTCCAGAAGTATCTTTTACGGTAACAGGAATCGTGGGATCTTTTGAAATACCTTTTGTCGATTTGGCAACAGCCTCAGTCAATTCAGACCAATTTGAGACTTTGTAATCACCGACTGCCAATACCTTGTCACCATCTTTGACACCTGCAGCTTGCATGGCACCACCGTCAGTCACTCGCACAGCATTTGTCGAGGGATTCGGGACTCCACCTTGCATAAAGACAAGTAAGATGAAAGCTAGCGTTCCTAGAATAAAATTATTCATCGGACCAGCAAAGTTTGTCATCAAACGTCCCCAGACAGTAGCATTTTGATACTGCACATCAAGGGGCGCAATGCGAATCTCTGTGCCATCTTCTTCAACGATTGTGGCATCGTGATGAACAGTGTATGTCTTTTGCTCATCTAAAACCAATCCTGTGATTTCTAATTTATCTTCCAAATCATAAGAAGTCACATTCATAGGAAGAGCTGTATTATCCAACTGTTTGTGTGACAAATTAATACGTGTCACAAGTCCGTCTTTGTTCAAACTCAGGCTAGCTGGTGTACCCGTCTTGATTTCAGTGGTATCATCACCCCAGCCTGCCATACGGACATAACCACCTAAAGGAAGAATACGAAACGTATAAGCTGTCCCTTCCTTATCAAAATGAGAAAAGATTTTCGGGCCCATCCCGATAGAAAATTCTCTCACTAAGATACCTGCTTTTTTAGCAAAATATAGGTGACCAAATTCGTGGACAATAACTAAGATCCCAAAAACAATAATAAACGTTATAATTCCGAGCATTTTGCTCCTCTCTATACCAGTAACATTATTATCCTAATAACCATTCACTAGTAAGCAAACTCCAAAAGTTTGTGGCCATTGCCAAACAACTCAATTAAAAAAGACCAAATAGATGCATAATTGGGAAAACAAAAATCATTGAATCAAAGCGGTCTAGGATACCACCATGACCAGGGATAAGTTTGCCAGAATCTTTAACGCCAAAATGACGTTTAATCGCACTTTCAACCAAATCACCGAATTGACCAAAAATACTAAACAAAATAACGCAAATTAACATAACAAAGAGATTGTGCGGAGCGTAAACAGCTTTATCAATCAACATAAAGATAAATGAAACGACAACAGCGCAAGCAATCCCGCCAAGACTACCTTCGATAGTTTTATTTGGAGAAACTTTCGGCATCAATTTACGTTGACCAAAACGACGACCAATCATATAAGCACCGATATCAGTTGCCCATACAATAAATAAAGCAAAGAGCACTTTATCTAAGCCACCCATACGAGCATTGACCAAGTTTTGGAAACCAATTCCCACATAAAGGCTAGCTGCAATCGGATAAGAGACATCATCGAATGAATAATCATCACAATTGATAACTGTTCCTGCCAAAAGCAAGAAAACCAACAACCCATAGACGGCAAAGTTAGAATCTATCGGTAGTGATGTAAAGTAGTTATCCAAAGGCACTGTCAAAACAAAGGCACCAAGCATTGACAAAACACCTTCAATTGAGAAAAATTCAAGATGTTTCATACGTAACATTTCTGCCACACCAACCATTGCTAAAAAGCCTACAAAGACTTGAAACGATAGGCCTCCATGCAATAGAAACGGCAGCATAATCAATAGGGCAATCGCTCCCCAAATCACACGTTGTTTCATGATATTTCCTTTCTAGATTCCACCAAAACGGCGATGGCGTTGATTGTACTCAGCAATCGCCTTAATCAACTCGTCTTTTTTGAAATCAGGCCATAAAACAGGTGTGAAGTAAAATTCACTATATGCTGATTGCCATGGTAGAAAATTACTAAGACGAAGTTCACCACTTGTTCGAATAATCAGATCCGGATCACGATACAAGTACGGCAAGTGATTCGTCATCAAATGATTCGAAATCACATCTTCTGTAATATCATCTGGGCTGATTTTTGCTTCAAGCACTTCTTGGGCAATATTTTTAACCGCTTCTGTAATTTCTGAACGGCCGCCATAGTTAAGCGCAAAATTCAAAATAAGACCAGAATTGTGCTTCGTTTGTTCGCAAGCACGTTTCATCGCATCAAAAGTTGCTTTTGGCAAACAATTTGTCTCACCAATAACTTGAACTTTGACATTATTAGCGTCCAATTCAGGGACATATTTATCGAAGAACTCAACGGGTAAGTTCATAATGAATTTGACTTCGTCCTCGGGTCGTGACCAGTTTTCTGTTGAGAAAGCGTAGACTGTCAAAACTTTTACACCAAGTTCTGAGCTAGCAATCGTCACATCCTGCAAAGCATCCATACCAGCCTTGTGTCCCATGACACGTGGTTGCATGCGTTTCTTAGCCCAACGACCGTTTCCGTCCATAATAATTCCAATATGATTTGGAATTTTGTCAAGGCTTACAGCCTCTTTCTTTTTTCTAAAATTAAATTTAAACATACAATTTCCTTAAAAGCATACTCATCATAATATTTTACCATAAAATAGCCATTTTTTCTCTACTTAATTGATGGCTTTTAGAGAATATTGGCATAAAAAAAGCCAGATGATTTCTCATCTGGTAATTTCTATGATTAGTCTTCACTTTCAACGGCAGTATCTTGAGCTGCTTCAGTTGTTTCTTCAACTACTTCTTCAACAACCTCTTGTTCAGCTCTGTTAACAACACGTTTTAAAGCACCAAGTTCAAATGTTAGATAAACACCATCGATATCCAAAACCATTTTTTGGTTAGCAGTGTCAACTTCATCAACAACACCGTAAAGACCACCGATTGTTACGATTTCATCACCTTTTTGCAATGCTTTAAGTTGATCTTGACGGGCTTGTGCTTGTTTCTTTTGAGAACGTTGCATGAACCAAATCAAACCAACCATAACGAGCAACATAATAACTGTTGGCATAAGAATCCTCCATAAATATAAGCTTAATGACAACTATACCAAATTACATTTAACAACGCAAGAAATGACCGTTAAAACTTCCAAAGTTTACTAGCGTCAGTCATCTTAGCGTAAACAACCTACGTCCGTTCTTCAAAACCTAAGTTTTCATAAAGACGTTTAGCAGCTAAATTATCTGATTCAACTGCAATTTGAAAAGCCTTATCGTTTTCAGCTAACAAGTCATTGACAAGCACTTTCATAAAATAAGTTCCAATCCCTTGGCCGCGATATCCTTCAGAAACTACTAAACCATAAAGGTAATTATAAGTCGTGCTAAAATCCACCGTGCAAGAAGCAACAACTTTCTCGTCTTTCATCACGATATAAAGTTTTCCAGTTTCATCAACCAAAGCCTCTTTGGCGTAACATAAGGTAACATCATAAGATTCATCGAAAGCTTTCGCTTGAAAGTCTGCAATAGCTTCAAAGTGTTCTCTACTAGCTTTGGTAACCAACAAGTCATCACGCTTTTCAAGCAAATAGGCCTTTCGTTGTCGACTAAGCCAATACTCAAAATCATCTTCTAAAGTCATGTCAAGATTAGCCAGCATATCTGGCTGTTTTGCTAAGAAAGCTCGCTCCGACATTACCGTAAAATTCAGGTGGTACTCTTTCATGGTTTCACGGAAAACATGAAACAATTCTTTAGCGTACCCTAAGCGTCGATAATTTGGGTGAACCAAAATAGCAACTTCTGCCTCGTCTGGCTCATCAGCATAGACTGTCAACACCCCCAAGTTGATTCTTCTCATAAGCTAAAAAGAAAGCTGGCATTTTTTGGTCAAAATTAAGATTATTGGATAAGTAGGGAATGCGGTGTGTCCCATCAAAATTTTGAACCTCTCTAATCAATTTTTCAGCAGCCAGTCTCTGCTTGTCATCTAAGCAATTCGTGCTAATCACTTTCATAATCTCATCCTTTTTCATATCATTCTATACAATGCACAAAAAGCCTGAGACAAATGTCTCAGACTAGATTTATGTCATATTAACGGTCGTTGTATCCATTTGGATGGCTTGAGTGCCATGCCCAAGCAGATGCAATGATTTTTTCAATATCGTCAAATTGAGGTTTCCAACCAAGGATTTCACGCGCTTTATCTGATGATGCGATAAGCGTATCTGGGTCACCAAGGCGACGGTCTGCAAGTTCAGCTGGAATTTCTTTACCAGTTACTTTACGAGCTGCTTCAAGGATTTGAAGGTTTGAAAAACCAGTTGAAGAACCTAGGTTAAAGGCTGTTGATTGGTTACCTTCGCGAAGATATTTTACAGCAAGTAAATGAGCATCTGCCAAGTCAAATGGGTGAACGTAGTCACGCACATTTGTACCATCCGGTGTGTTGTAATCATTACCAAAAATCATGATTTTTTCACGAACACCTTGTGCTACTTGCAAAATAATTGGCAACAAGTGTGTTTCTGGTCCATGGTCTTCACCGATAGAACCATCTGGTTTAGCACCAGCAACATTGAAATAACGAAGTGGGACAAACTTAATGCCATAAGCTTGGTCAGCCCATCTCATAATAGTTTCCATCATGAGTTTACTTTCACCGTATGGATTGATTGGGCGTTGTGGTGTTGTTTCTTTGATTGGAAGCTCATCTGGAATACCATAAGTTGCTGCTGTTGATGAGAAAACAATGTATTTAACACCAAATTCATTCATCACTTCAAGCAATTTAATCATGCCAGCAGTGTTGTTATCAAAGTATTTCAATGGTTTTTCCATTGATTCTGCAACCAATGAATAAGCCGCAAAGTGAATGACAGCATCCACATCAGGATTTTCTGTTAAAACCTTACGCATGAAATCTTGATCAGCAAGATCTCCTTGATAGAATTTTGCGTCAGGATGAACCGCTGCACGGTGTCCTGTCACCAAACTATCGACAACAACAACTTTTTCTTCACCTTTTTCAATTAAACGATCAACCATGTGAGAGCCGATGTAGCCAGCTCCACCAAGCACCAAAATTGACATTTATTTCTCCTATTCTAACCCAATGCTATTTACAAAACGCATAAAGGATTTTTGACCTTTTTCATCACGTTTGTAAACACCGGCATCTTCTAGAACACGAACAAAAACGTGTCCAACTTCTTCTTGTACAATATTATGCACTGTATCAGCCTTAATATCCGTACGTTTTTTAATCTCATCTGCCCAATCTTTATGATAGTCAGCGATTTCATTATACTGGTTCAAAAGATATTTTTCAACTTCTAGCAGTTCATCTTTCAGACGTGGCGGTAAAATAGCTAACCCCATAACTTCGATAAGTCCAATATTTTCCTTTTTAATGTGTTGCACATCAGCATGTGGATGATAAACACCGTCTGGAAATTCAGCTGTCGTGTGATTGTCTCGAAGAACGATATCCAGTTCAAATTGACCATCACGTTTGCGTGCAATTGGAGTAACTGTGTGATGTGGTGTGTCGCCGGTATAAGCTAATACATCAACACTTTCGTCAGAATAATCGCGCCATGCCAAACGAATTTTTTCAGCCAACTCAACCAAGCGTGCCTTGTTTTGACTACGTAAACGAAGCACTGACATTGGCCATTTGACAATACCTGCTGTCACATCAGAATAACCTTTAAAATGAAATTCATTGTCCAGCTCGGCTATTTCCATTGGAAAGACATGACGACCACCTTGATAGTGATTGTGTGTCAAGATTGACCCACCGACGATTGGCAAGTCTGAATTTGACCCAGCAAAGTAACCTGGGAAAATATCGACAATATCAAGCAACTGCGCAAAAGTATTTTTACTGATAACCATCGGCACATGCTCAGTATTTAGGATAATACAATGTTCATTAAAATAGGCATATGGTGAGTATTGGAAGCCCCATTTTTCATCGCCAAGATTCAAGCGAATGATGCGGTGATTAGCACGCGCTGGGTGATTAATTCGACCTTGATAGCCTTCATTTTCCATACATAACTGACATTTTGGATAAGAAGATGCCTTGGTTAACTTAGCAGCAGCAATTGCTTTAGGGTCTTTTTCAGGTTTTGATAAATTAATCGTAATCTGAATATCACCGTATTGTGACGGCGTCGTAAAGGCAATATTTTTGGCAATTGCAGCGATTTTAATGTAGTCATTACGTTTGCTTAGGTCATAAAAATCTGCGACAGCTTGTTGAGGAGATTTATCATAAGTGTCCCAGAAACGACGATTCACCTGACTCGGGATTGGTGTGATGAAGTTCATCAATTCAGCACCCAAGCAATCTTTTTCTGCCATTAATTCGCCGACTTTGCCATTTTTTACAGCTAAGTCAACCAACTCTTCTTTGAGAGCAATTAAATCTGTTTCTTGCGTTTCTTGCTCTGCTCCATCCTCACCCACAAGGGCTAGGACACGGTTACGCAAGTAAAACATATCATCTTCTGTATAGTCGCTTGCTTCAATTACCTTAGCGACAAAAGTATCTAAAAGTTTCATTTTATCTCTCTAATCTTAATTATTTTCTAGATAAGACACGTGAACCACCAGCGATTTCAGCAATGTAGAAAGCTGGCGCATAACCAACTGTTTCAGTGTAAACTTGCCCAACGTTTTTAGTAAATTCATCAACTTTATCTTTAGCAACAATGGCAATACCGCAGCCACCGAATCCCGCTCCTGTCATACGAGCTCCGAGAACTCCTTCTTGTTGCCAAGCAGTGTGAGCAAGGGTATCAAGTTCGATACCTGTTACCTCATAATCATGCTCAAGTGAGACATGTGAGGCATTCACCAAACGACCAAATTTTTCAAGTTCACCAGCCATCAAAGCTTCTTTGGCTTGAAGGGTACGTTGATTTTCCCAGACAGCATGGCGGGCACGTTTGAGACGATTTTCATCTTTAATAAGATAGCTATATTCGTCAAAACTTTGCAAATCAAGTTCACCCAATGTCTTGATATCAAGCACTTGGTTAAGTTCTTCTACTGCTTTTTCACATTCTGCACGACGTTCGTTATATTTTGAATCAGCAAGCTCACGACGTTTATTAGTATTCATGATGACAATGACATTGTCATCAAGATCAAGTGGAACAAGTTCATATTCTAATGTATTTGTATCAAGGTAGATAGCTTGTTTGTCAGCACCCATACCGATGGCAAATTGGTCCATGATACCAGAATTTACTCCGATAAATTTATTTTCTGTTTGTTTACCAATTTTTACTAAGTCTAAACGTTCAACTTCAAGGTCAAATAATTCTTCGGCTACGATACCGACCAAAAGTTCTAGTGAGGCTGATGATGACAAGCCAGAACCATTTGGAATATTACCGTTGACGTAAAGTTCAAAACCACTATCAATTTTGTGACCAGCTTCTTGCAAGAATTTAATGACACCTTTTGGATAATTTGTCCAGCTATCTTTCTTATCAAAAGTAAGATTATCAAGTGACACTTCAATAATACCTAAATCATCAAAGTTAGCTGAATAAAAACGTAAAACTTTATCATCACGTTTACGAGCTGCCCCGTATGTTCCAAGAGTGATAGCTGCAGGGAATACGTGACCACCGTTGTAGTCAGTGTGTTCACCAATTAGATTAATACGACCTGGTGAGAAAAATGTAGCATCGGCTTCTGTTCCAAAAACATTAATAAAAGCTTGATTAAGTTCTTTCGTATTCATGAGGGTCTCCTTTTTTTATTGCTTTATTATGATTACGGTTTCATTTTACTGTCTTAGTTAAAATATGTCAATGATATTTACTAAAGTTTTACTTAAAAGTTTTATTTTTCCTAATGATGTGATATAATACTATCAAGAAAGAAGGGATGACCTATGGCTACATTAAAAGATATCGCAAAGCTAGCAAATGTTTCATCAGCGACCGTCTCACGTGTCCTTAATAAAGATAAAACCCTCTCAGTTGGTGAAGAGACACGTCACCGTATTTTGACAGTTGCTGAAGAATTAGGTTACGAAAAACACAAACGCAACACAAACATCACACAAGAACGTCAAAAGATTGCCATTGTCCAATGGTATAGTGAACAAGAAGAGTTAAACGACCTTTACTATTACAGCATTCGTATTGGTCTTGAAAAACGTGCTCAAGAACTGGGTTATGACGTTGTACGCTATTTTAACAATGACATTCTAACGATTTCAGAAAGTGTTAGCGGGATTATCGCTATTGGTAAATTTTCAGACCAACAAATTCACAGTCTAGAAAATCATTCAAAAAACCTAGTTTTCGTTGATAGTGATACTTTAAATGCTGGTCACCCTTGCGTCACTACGGATTTTGATAACGCCGTTGTCAAGGTTCTCGATTATTTCATGAAAAAAGGATTTACTAAAATCGGGATGATTGCTGGGGAAGAACGTACAACTGACCAAAAAGAACTCATTGTCGACCAACGTTTCCGTACCTTTAAAAACTATGCTTACGAAAATAATCTCTATAACCCTGACTATATCTTTGTAGGAGATTTTTCTGCCCCATCAGGATACGCTTTGATGAAAGAAGCTATCAAAAAATTGGGCGACGACCTTCCACAAGCTTTCTTTGTTGCAAATGACACTCTAGCCATAGGTGCCCTTCGTGCGCTTCAAGAAGCTAATATTGCTGTTCCTGACCGCGTCAGCCTCATTTCTTTCAATGACACACCTCTAACGAAGCAGGTCTTTCCTGCTCTATCCAGTATCACAGTCTATACTGAAGAAATGGGACGCACAGCTGTTGATATCTTAAATCGCCAACTTATCAAACGCCACACCGTCCCAACAATGACAAGACTAGCTACCAACTTGACTTTACGTGATAGCACAAAATAAACCTAAAAACAGCTCCTAATTAGGAGCTGTTTTTTAATACCCAACTTTTACGCAGAAAGCATCCCATGGTTGGAGTTCATGATTTTCAAAATCTATTAACTCTAAGGTGTTACTGATGATAGTTTCTTGATAAGAAAGAGTTGTTTCAAAGGCTTGGACTTGATTTGATAAGTTTGCGACTACTAAATAAGTTTCATCTGCTGTTTTTCTAAGATAAGCAAAAACCTTATCTTCTGTATCCAAAAGTTCAAAATCCGCATCAATCAACCAATCGTTTTCTTTGCGAAGTTTGATGAGTTTTTGGTAAGTGTAGAAAATAGAATCTGGATTGTCTAGAGCTGCTTGTACATTAATTTCTGTGTAATTGGGATTAACTGGTAACCAAGTTTTATCAGCTGTTGAAAATCCTGCATTCTTGCCATTATCCCATTGCATCGGTGTTCTAGCATTGTCACGTCCAATCATGCGAATGCTATCCATGACTTCTTCTGGTGTCTTATCATTTTCAAGGGCTTCTTTGGCAAAATTTAGTGACTCGATATCATCAATTTCTCCCAAATCTTTGAAAGGATAGTTAGTCATGCCGATTTCTTCTCCTTGGTAGATGTAAGGCGTTCCTCGCATCAAGTGTAAGGAAATGGCTAGCGCCTTGGCTGATTTTTCACGATAATCGTCAGTGTCACCCCAGATAGAAAGCACGCGCGGCAAATCATGATTGTCCCAGAAAAGGGAATTCCAGCCTTGACCAAGCTCCAGTTCTGTCTGCCATTTGTTGAAAATAGCTTTGAGAGCAGGAACATTTAGCTCTTTTTCGTATTCCCATTTTGAAGCGTTTGGCTTGTGTTGAAGACCGATATGCTCAAATTGAAATACCATGGACAATTCTTTCTCAGCTGGCGATGAATACTTCTTAGCAATTTCCGGAGTTGCTCCCCAAGTTTCACCAACCGTTAACAAATCTTTTCCGGCTAAAGTTTTTTGGTGCATTTCTTTAAGGTAGTCGTGCAATTTTGGACCATTATTTGAGATTAAGCGGTCAGGAATCTTCCCAATCATGTCAATCACGTCCATACGAAAACCAGAAATACCTTTGTCAATCCAGCGATTCATCATATCATAAACAGACTGGCGTAACAGCGGATTTTCCCAATTCAAATCAGGTTGTTTCTTGCTGAAAAAGTGCAAATAATATTGCCCAGTTTTGCCATCATATTCCCAAGCAGAGCCACCAAAAATAGAATCGAGCTCATTAGGTTTATCACGCCAAATGTAAAAATCACGATACTTACTATCAGGATTTTCATGCGCTTCGACAAACCAAGCGTGCTCATCTGACGTGTGATTAACCACTAAGTCCATAATGATGCGGATACCACGCGCTTTTGCCTCTTCTAGCAATTCTTCCATATCAGACATATCGCCAAAAATATCAGCAATCGCCTCATAATTTGAAATGTCATAGCCATTATCATCCATTGGAGACTGGTAAACTGGAGAGAGCCAGATCGCTGTAATTCCGAGCTTTTGCAGGTAATCAAGCTTACTGATAATTCCTTTTAAATCACCAACTCCATCACCGTTTGAGTCCTTAAAAGATTTTGGATAAATTTGATAAATCGTTGCTTTGTGCCACCAATGTTTTTCCATAACGCACCTCATTTTAGAATTCTTTGTCTCTATTTTAGCTTTTTCTTTTGTTTCACGCAAGCGTTTGCACTACTCAAACCCAAATGCAGAGAAAAGCAAGGATAATCCCTTGCTTTTAGCTTTATAGAAAGGTAATTTCTTGACCGTTTTCTGTGATATGATAAGTCAAATCTTTTAGATTAATCTTTGCTTGTGCGACAACACTACTGCCTTGATTACGGCGTGTAATAAGAATTGTGTGACTATCAAGTTCATCAACTTCAATACTGCCATCCAGGGCAAAAGCAGCCGATTGATTACGGAAAGTAAATAATTTTAGCAAAGCTTGAACAACTGGACGTTTGACTTCTTCTGCAATTTCGCTACTGCTATAATAATGACGATTAATATTGCGACCTTCTTTTGTTTTTTCTAACAATTCAAGATCATTTTTACCAGCTAAAAAGCCAACATAATACACTTGTGGAATGCCTGGCGCGAAAGCTTGAATCAAACGAGCTAAGAAATATTTCTTGTCATCATCCCCAAGCGCAGAATAGTAAGTTGAATTGATTTGGTAGATATCAAGATTATTATACTCGGCTGTTGAATATTTTCGGTTGACGTTGGCACCTACTTTATAAAGTTCATTTGACGTGTAATCAATTTCCTCATCCGTCAAGATATCTTTGACATCAACAACTCCAATACCATCGTGCGTATCAAGTGTCGTAAATTGTTTCATGGGAGACATTTTAAGCCATTTCGCCAAACGATTAACATTTCCGCTGTAAAGGCTATAAAGAACCACCATCGGAAGGGCAAAATCATAAACATAGTAATCGTGCTCAGCGATCTTAAACTGGATTGAATAGTGCTCATGAATTTCTGGAAGCAACTCTGTACCAGATTCCGCAGCAATGCTACGGACTTTATCAAGCAATTCCCAGATTTCTGGTTCTACAAAGAAATCATTAGTATCTAATTTTTTAACTGCATAAGCAAAAGCATCTAATCGAATAAGGTCGCAACCATTTTCAGCTAAATGCGCGATGGTCTTTCGAATGAAATCCATGGTCACGTCTTTTGTCACATCAAGGTCAATCTGCTCTTCACCAAATGTGTTCCAGAGATGCTCAACTGAACCGTCCGCAAAGTGAATTCCTTGTTTTGGTGCGCGGTCTTTACGCTTGTAAATCAAATCCACATCAGCTTGTGTCGGACGATTTTCTGGCCAAAATTTATCCCAGTTAAGAAACATATCCTTGTAAGCACTAGCTTCGTGCTTTTCTTGATAATCTTTGTAATATTTTGATTGACGAGAAATATGGTTAATCATGAAATCAAACATGAGATAATACTTCTCACCTAAGGCTTTCACATCATCCCAATCCCCAAATGCAGCATCAACCTCATCATAATCGACTGGCGCAAAACCACGGTCACCTGTTGACGGAAAAAATGGCAAAAGATGAACCCCGCCGACAGCTTCTCCAAAATACTTGCCAAGATTTTCATTTAATTCTTTCAAATTCTTTCCCAGACTATCTGAGTAAGTAATAAGCATTGTTTTATTTTGTATTGTCATAGTTACTCCTTTACCCTTTTGGATTTTAGCACCCAGCAAAAGTTGAACTCGGGCTACGGGCTGGGTGAAAAAGATGAGCCTCTTTGTGTCTTAATGACACTGCGTCGACTCCTTATTTCACTGCGCCGTTGCTCATTCCTGAAATGATATGTTTTTGGAAGATGAGGTAAACGATTGTGATAGTAATAATACCAACGACGTATGATGCAAAGCTTGGTCCGTAGTCGCTGAGGTATTGTCCTGTGTAGTTGTATTGAAAAAGTGGCAATGACCAAGAGTCTGATGATTTATTCAGCATCAAGAGTGGAAGCATGAAGTCATTCCAAAACCAAAGTGCATTGATAATCAAAGTTGTAGCGTGCATTGGTTTTAACATTGGAAAGACGATTTTGCGATAAGTTGTGAATTTATCAGCACCATCAATCTCAGCTGCTTCATCCAAACTGTCAGGAACACTTAACTTGATGTATCCGACATACAAGAATAAGGTTTGTGGTACAGCATATGTTAAGTACAAGATAATCAAACCCCAAATATTAGTCAAGCCAAGTCGACTCATCATCACTGTGATTGGAATCATGATAACTTGAAATGGCACAAAAATTCCCAAAATCAACAAACTGTACATGATATTGAAAGCACGTTTTTTGCTCATATTACGAGCAATTGAATAAGCTGCCGCAGGAATAAATAAAGTCACCAAAATCACTGATACAACGGTGATAATCGTTGAATTTAAGAAATAATGTCCGATGCCATCAGCAAGCAAGCGTGTGTAGTTGCTTAGAGTGACAGGATTTGGAAAAGCAAAGAAATGTTGCATGATATCCTTAGTTGTCTTAAACGAACTAAAGACAGTTGCTAATAAAGGAATCAAAATCAGAATTGAACCCGCAATTAAGAGCACATATTTCCAAAAAGTATTATAACGTTCTTCTTTTTTCATCTCTCACTCCTATACTTCAAAATGACTTGATAATTTAAGTTGCAACACTGAAACAAGAACAATGATGGCAAAAAGAATCAAGGCAATTGCGTTAGCATAACCGTATTGGTTACTTGAAAAGGCATAATTGTAAACCAAAAGTCCGATTGATGTTGTTGAATTACTTGGTCCACCACCAGTCAAAGCAAAGATTTGGTCAAAAGCTGTTAAGCCACCTTTTAATGCCATGATAAAGACCATAGAAATACTTGGTAACAGATATGGTAATTCAATGTTCCAGAACGTTTGTTTGCTGTTTGCGCCATCGATTGCTGCCGCTTCTGTAATCTCACTCGGAATGGTTTGAAGACCAGATAGGAAGAGAATAATCGGCATGGCAACACCTTGCCACAACATAACAAAGATTGCTGCAAAAACAGCACCGCCAGTTGTTCCTAAAAGACTTGTTTTTAAACATTCAATATTCAAAGCTTCGCCGATAGCAGGCAAACCATAGTTAAAAACTTGTTTAAAAATCAAAGACACTGTCAACCCTGACAAAACAGCTGGGAAAAAGAACCAAGCTCTAAAGAACGTTTGACCTTTGATTTTAGTATTCAAAGCACGCGCCACCCAGATACCAATCACAATTTCACCGACAATTAACGCAATGGTCAAAATCAAAGTAAAGCCAAGAGCTTTAAAGAATTTGGTATCCGTTAGCAAAATTTTATAATTGTTGACACCAACAAAATCAAAATTGTAAGTCAATCCAGTCCAGTTTGTAAAACTGTAGAAAGCACCTTGAATCATTGGGAAATAGAAGAAAATTGCTTGTAAAATCAAGGGAACAATCAAGAACACCCAGCCCCAATATTTATTTAAAAATTTTCGCATTCTAGTTTCCTCCTACTTCGTTACATCGGCTTTCATCGGATTGAAAAAGGCATTTAATTCATCTGTATATTGCTTAGCATCTTCGCTCATCAAATAATTGGCTGTCAAACTCCAGAAGTCTTCTTCGCTTGTCCAATTTTCACCAAGCCAAACATAGTGCTTATCTGTAAAAGCTAATCGATAAAGCGGAGCAAGGGGAGAGTTCTCATCTTCAACCACACCATTTACAGATACTGGTGAGCCATCGACGTCATAATATTTTTGCATTGCTTTAGCTGAAGCCATATAAGAAATGAATTTTTCGCACTCTTTTTTGTGTTTGCTTGCTGATGAGATAGACAAAGCCAAATCACCTGCACCAACAGTCACTTCTTGACCAACTTCATTCCCAGGAAAGGCAAAGGTTGAGATGTCAAATTTAGGGTCTTGTTGCTTAATGGCTGCTAATACCCATGAACCGCCAGGTAACATTAAAGCTTTTTCAGTCGCAAAGGCTACAACAGAATCATTATAAGAAGCCCCTTCCCAGTTAGTTTGTTGATTTCCTTTTTCAGCCAATAAATCAAGACGTTTCAAGACATTTTTTACTTCTTTGTCATCTGTTGAAATAGAATTCACCGGAGAAAAGCGAAGATAATCATTTGCCTTATCACCGCTGCCAGTAACACTGATATAAGCTAATTGGTGATAACCATTTAAAGTCCAACCTTCACTGCCAGCGAGCGCAAATGGCGTTTCACCGTCAGCTTTAATCTGTTTAACAAGTGTTTCAAATTCATCCCAAGTTTCTGGAACTTTGAGGCCTAATTCTTCAAATTTTGTCTTGTTAAAATAAATCCCTGAAACGTTGGCTGATAGCGGGACGCTATAAATTTTGCCGTTGACAGCATAATTTTTTTCGTAATGATTTTTGATGTTTTTAAGATATGATTTTCCAGTCATATTCTCAAAGTAACCTGCTTTTGCCCACTCTTTAAAATCAACGTTCTGAGGGTAAATGTTAATGACATCCGGAGCATCACCTGCAAGCATACGTGTTTTTAGAACAGTACCAGCACTTGGCACACTGGTCATTTTGACATGGATTTTTGGATTTTCTTTTTCAAAATCCTTAATGATTTCTTTTAGCGTATCAACCATTTCTGTTTTTTGGTTGAAATATTCGATAGTTACCTTGCCATCATTAGAGGAATCACTGTTTTTTGAACAAGCTGTCAATGTCAAAGCAGCTGCCGCTGTCAACATTGCCACTCCAGTCACTATTAATCGTTTAGGCCATTTCATGGAAAACCTCCTTATTGTTTCACGAAATAGTATTGTTTGCTGAGGTAATCACCTTGTGGGAGAATCGCTATGAGGCCCGCGTACATGAGCTCTGCTCCTGAGTAAACTTGGTCTGTTCCTTGCAAGCAGTAAAGAGCTTCTTCTTCCAAACCTTTCAGCTTAAGTGTTGTTTCAATGATTTCAATGGTTGAAAGTGTGCGAACATAAGTGACAACTACCTTATCTTCATAAACAAATTGAACCGCTGCTTCATTTGACCCTTCTTCTGGATTAATCAAGCGATATTGCTTACCAAATTGAATCACTGGACGAATCTCTTTGTAATGAGCGACTTGAGCAGCAATTACATCTTTTTCAGCTTGTGGCAAGCTTTTCAAATCAAGTTCATAGCCAAGATTTCCCATCATGGCAACATTACCGCGAGTTTCAATCGGTGTTGTGCGTCCCATTTGGTGATTAGGACTTGCTGATACGTGAGAGCCCATTGAAATGGTTGGGTGAAGGTAACTTGAGCCGTATTGAATTGGCAAACGTGAAATGGCATCAGTATTGTCACTAGCCCAAACTTGTGGGAAATAGCGCATCATACCAAGGTCATTTCGACCACCACCACCTGAGCAAGATTCAAAGAGAATGTTACTATGCTTTTCTGTCAAATAAGACACCAAATCATACAAACCTAGCATGTAATCATGAGATTGCATTTGGGTCGCAAGATAAGTATCACCATTTCCGATATTTGTGATGTTACGGTTATAATCCCATTTAACATAATCAATAGTATTTTCTGTCAAAATCTTATCAATAGCTGCCTTGATGTAGGCTACGACATCAGGATTTGCAAGGTTGAGCACCAATTGATTACGAGAATAAGTATGACCACGACCTTCAGCTTGAATAGCCCAATCTGGATGCGCACGATAAAGATCACTATCAACAGAAATCATTTCTGGTTCAAACCACAAACCAAATTTCAAACCTTTGGCATGCACTTCAGCAATCAAGTCATTCAAAGGCCCACCGAGTTTTTCTTCGTTGACAACCCAGTCACCAAGCGCACGATTATCATCAAATCGATTACCAAACCAACCGTCATCAAGAACAAAAAGCTCGATACCAAGTTTGCTTGCTTCGTCAGCTAAATCAAGCAATTTTTCTTTTTTGAAATCAAAATAAGTCGCTTCCCAATTGTTAATGAGAATTGGACGTTCAGCATGTGCAAATTGTTTTGGCATGATGTGATCTTGAATGAACAATTGACTTTCTTGAGTAAGTTTCCCAAGACCTTGATTTGAAAAGGTCATCAAAGCCACTGGTGTTTCAAAGCTCTCGCCAGCTGATAGTTGCCAAGCAAAATTATCATCGTTGACTCCGATACCTAAACGAACTTCGTTCAATTGATTTTTTTGGACAAAAGCTTGGAAATTACCGCTGTAAAGCAGTTGAAGAGCTAAAGCCTGACCAGCATCTTCTGTTGCTGTGTGGTCACATAAAATCATGGCAGGTGTATGGGAATGACCTGAAGCACCGCGATTTGAAGCAACTGTGAAAATACCTTGTTCAACTTTTTGACGACGAACCGTTTTTTCACGTGCATAAGCACCTTGCAATGTCACCACATCATAAGCAGAAGCTGGCACATCAAGCATGGTTGACAAAACACGATTGATAACAACTGCTTTATCTGATAAATTTCGAACCTCAGCATGAGTTGAAATAGTGCTGCAATCAGCATAAGCAGTGTAGTAAAGTTTTAATTCTAGCGCAGCGACTTTGTCTTCAAGTGTCAAAACTAAAGTTTCGGCATCTTCTGTTGAATGTGGATTAGGTAATCCTGTTGCTTCGTTTGCACCATTTAAAATCTCACTAGATGTTAACTTAAATTGTGTCAATTCGTTATTAGCGTGTGCTATTTTTAGAGATGGTTGTCGGAAATCTCCGAATCCATGAACGCCAAAAACTTGGCGTTGTGTATCATAACTAAAGGTGCGGTTATCTGGAGTTGGATTTCCTGAAAAAGCGTGGTCCTTCTCCAAAATAGCGTTTGAGCCGTGATATTTGGCGATTTTGCCTCCAATATGACGAAGAAGCAAATCCCCTTCTTTATTTTCGATAATCATTGACATCTCTTTACTTTGAATGTAAAAAAGATTCCCTTCGATGCGAATTCCCATGATAATTCCTCCCTTTGTTTACTAAAATTTTACCATCATTTATTTACCTCTTGAATGGTATCATGTTGGGCAAATATGGTAAAATGTTGTTTATAAAGGAGTTGATACTTTGAATGTTCTAAATACCTACAACGAATTTGGCACGAATAATTTTGACCTGAACGTCGACCATTATGGTGCTGAGATTTGTGATAAAAACTACTCTTTTGGACCTACTGTTAGGGATAACTACGTCCTTCATTTCATTGTTGATGGCGAGGGAACTTTCAAAATTGATGGCACAACGACCGAACTTAAAACAGGTGATATGTTCATTTTGCCAAAAGGAAAAGTGACCTTCTACCAAGCTGATAGCAAGCACCCTTGGACTTATCTTTGGGTTGGATTTAGTGGCTCAAAAGCTGAAAGCATCTTAAATAAAACACAACTTCTTGAACACTATTTTTGTCATTCAACGCTCAACTCTAAAATCCTCGATCAGCTAGTCAAATTAACACAATTCCGTGATCAAAAACTCGATGACATTACAGAGCTTCAGCTGATTGCTGAACTTTACAAATTGCTAGCATTTCTAATAGAAGAATTTCCAAGCAAAGCAATGTCTGATAGCAGTATTTTGATTCAAAATTACATCAAGCAATCTAAAAAAATCATTCACACACAATATGGAAATCCATTAAAAATTAGTGATATTGCCAAAAAACTCAATCTAAATCGCTCCTACTTGTACAAGATTTTCAAAGAAGAAACAGGTTATTCTCTCAAGGATTATCTTATCCAAATCCGCATGGAAAAAAGTGCTGATTTGCTTATCAGCACGACTTTTCACATCTCAGAAATCGCAAATGCTGTAGGCTTTCCAGACGCTCTTGCCTTCAGCAAGGCTTTCAAAAAACATTTCAACCAAAGCCCAAGCAATTACCGAAAAGCGCTGAAAAAATAAAACAAAAAACTCCCCCAAGAACTAAATTCTTGGGGGAGAAATGTTTTAATCAACTTTCACTAGTCGGACGTTATCGATATTTAGCCATTTGTTGGCTGATGATTTGACGTAAACGCCAACTTCACATTGTCCGTTTGTGATTTGAATGTTGTCAATGGTATAGGTTTTCCAAGTACTTGAGTCTTTGAGAGAGATTTTTTGTTCACTGCCACCATAATTTTTAATATAAAGTTCTGCAGTTTCAAGACCTGTATCACCCATAGCATCGATGCTTAGTTTGTAAGTACCCGAGCTGAGATTTCCTACTGTTTGATAGATAGAACTTTCATAAGCCTTGTCTGACCAGAAGCTGAGTTTATAACGCGTATTATCGTAAATTTCTATCTTGATTCCAGAAATTTGGCCATTTTTCCAAATATTCCAAGATGATGGACTTTCGGTATAACCGTCCCATTCAAAGCTATTGTTTTGAAGGAGATTTGTTAGATTAGAGTAATTGAAGGCTTTGATACCACGTAAAGCATTTCCTTGGAAATCAAAGACAGCTTGATTTTCCCATTCGTTACCTGTCACATCTGAAACGCCAAGATATGACATTCCTGCTTGTGTGGCCCATGAGACATTACCGTTATACCAGAGTGGTTCCCAATAAAAGAAGCCAAGTCCATTGTTATTTTTGACATCTTTAATCTTATCAACCAAGTCTGTCAAAAATTCGTACTGACCATCTTGGCTAGCTTTGTAACCAGCTGCTGCTTCTTCTGTTACTGTGACAGCATTTGTCTTTTGGTCAAGATTGTCAAGAGTATTAGCATAAGCTGTTTCAACCACAACAACTTTTTTGTTGTAGCGTTCGCTGATATTATCCATATTTTCAGCGAGTTCCGCTAATGTACCGTGCCAATATGGGTAATAAGAAATACCGACAATATCAAAATCAACGGATTGATTAGTGATTTTGTCTAACCACCATTGAAAAGCTGATTTGTCACCACCGTCTGCTAAATGAAGCATGATTGGTGTGTTACTTTGCTGCGTGTCTTTCACAGCTTGAACACCAGATTTTAAGAAAGTCGCTAGGCGAGTGAATTCCTTTCCATCACCGCCCCAGCTTTTTCCGTAAGGCCAAAGCATACCGCTGTTTAATTCGTTTCCGATTTGCACCATATCAGGGTAAATGCCTTGTGACTTCATCTGATTAAGGACATCAGCTGTGTAAGAATAGACACTTGAATTTAATTGTTCAAAGGATTGATTCTGCCAAGCTTTGGGAAGATTTTGCTTTCCAGGGTCAACCCAGAAATCACTGTAATGGAAATCGAGTAAGACTTTCAACCCTTTATTTTTAGCACGTTTGGCTAATTTTAACGTTCTGTTTAAATCATTAGTTCCTGCGCCGTAGGCATTACCATTTGCATCATAAGGATCAACCCAAAGTCGCAAGCGAACATAGTTAACACCATTATTTTTTAAAATTGTCAGCGGATCTTGTTGTTTACCATTGATTTTGTAAATAGCTCCGCTTTGTTCCATCTCATCAAGGATTGAAATATCAGCACCATTGATGAAGTTATCGGCTTTAGTCATGGTAGTTCCAGCAAAAGCTAGACTAAATACTGCTGCACTTGCCATGACAATCTTCTTTAGCTTTTTCATAATTTTTTCCTAGCTTTTAATACATCAGTTAGTCAAAGTATGACATTACGAAGGCTACTGCACCTTCTGGATCACGGGTTAATTTAATGTATTCAGCACCTTTTGTAGCTGCTAACTTGATACCAAGAGCATCTGTATCTTTCTTGATATCTTCGTAGAATGAGTTCACTTGTGGAGCAAGCACAATCATATCAAAGTTTTTCATGATTTCATAATGTGAACCGTAAGCGCCAGCTGATGCTGTAATATTAGCACCTGTTGCAGCAGCTCCTTCAGTAAGAGCATTAGCAAGCATAGCACTTGTACCAGCACCGGCACAAAGAACTAAGACGTTGATTGGTTTATCAGTTGTCGCTTTAACAGCAGGTTTTGCTTCAACAACTTTTTCTGCAGCTTTTACTGGAGTAATACTTTCAAATTCTTCTATTGCAGCATTTTCAGCTTCTTCTTCAAGAAGTGAAGCATCATAAGCTTTGATGAATGGGAAGTAAATAATCGCATCAACAGCAATAAGAAGAAAGACAAGAACAACAGCTAGAAGGCTAACGCCTGTACCAAGAATAAGTCCAATCGGAGCTGGTGTTGCCCAAGGAAGAACATACATGAAGCTGTTCATTTGAAGCACATCAACAAAGAATTTGAAAATCCAAACGTTGGCAATTGGCGCTAAAAGGAATGGAATAAAGAAGTAAGGATTAAGAATGATTGGTGTTGCAAAAAGCAAAGGTTCGTTAACAGCAAAGCTAACTGGGATAAATGAAGCTTTACCAACGGCTTTCAATTGTTTTGATTTAGCAAATAGCAAGAAAAGATATGGAACGACAAGTGTGGCACCAGTACCACCCATAGTACCAACGAAGTTACCAAGACCGACAGTCAATACGTTTGAAGCATGTTCCCCAGCTTTAAACAATTGAAGGTTAGTTTCAACATTCGCATAGATAATCGCTGCGATAGCTGGTTCTACGATTGATGGACCATGCACACCAACGAACCAGAAGAGTGCCATTGCACCCCAGATAATTGCAATTCCAAGGTAACCATCTGCTGCTGTAAACAATGGTTGCAACAAAGTTATAACAGCTTCAGCAAATGATGTACCAAAGAAATGACGGATAATTGTATCAATAATAACTGCTGCAAAAACTGCAAATGAGAACGGGAAAATATCGCGGAATGTTTGAGAAATAGTACCAGGTACTTCTTTTGGCATCTTGATTGTAATGTCACGAAGTACACAGAATTTGTAAACATTAACAGTGATAAAGGCTGCGACGAAAGCTGCTAAGATACCTTTTGTACCCATGTAACCAGTAGCAAGTCCATCTTTGATTTCATCAGCACTCAACATCAAGAAGCTGACAATTGAGGCAAGCATGACAGAAACCGCATTGATTTTCTTATTACCTGGCATTTTACGGTTAACAGATTCTGCCAAACAACGTGCTGTTGTCGCTGAAACAAGAAGGGCAACTACACCCATTGAATAGTTGTAAATTTTCCAAAGCCAACTTGAGAAATCTTCTGGTAATTTGATTCCAAGAACATCCGGAATGGATGCAATCAAGATGAAAATACTAGAAAAGAGAATAGCTGGCATTGCTGCTAAGAAACCATCACGAATGGCACCTAGATAAATGTTACGAGAAATTTTTTCAAAAAAAGGTTTACCCTTTTCAATTTGTTGAATGAGTTTGTTCATGATAAAACTCCTCAAGAACCTGAGCTTAGCAAACGAGAGGAGATTAAGCATTTGCCAAGCCTTGGTTCACTTCCTTTCTTTTTTCAAAAATTAGCGATTTTTATATAATTCAATAAAATCCGTAATAAGGTCACGTAGCAACAAGGTTGTCATCAAGTGATCTTGACCGTGAACAAAGATAAAACCAAGTTCCAAATCTTCACCACCTGCTTCTTGTGCTAGCAAGGCTGTTTGAGCATTGTGTGCTTTTGCTAAGTTTTCATCAGCATCTTTAATGGCTTTGTCAACATTATCAAAGTTGCCAGAACGAACTTCCTTGAGCAATTGTAACAGTGTACTTCTAGCATCACCTGAGTAAGCTACAATTTCAAATCCCAACATTTGTAATTCTTTTTTATCCATATTCAAAATCCCCTATTCTACAATTTTTGTATCGCTGATGTGTTTGTACCAGTAAGCTGATGCTTTTGGATAACGTTTTTGTGTTTCAAAATCCACATAGAACAAACCATAGCGTTTATTATATCCATTTGACCATGAGAAGCAATCCATCAATGACCATAGGAAATATCCTTTAACATTAACTCCAGCCTCAATTGCCTTAGCAAGAGATTGAAGGTAAACTTTCAAATAATCAATACGAGCTGTGTCCATAACAACGCCATCATCAAATTCATCTTTGTAACCCATACCATTTTCTGTAATGTAAATCTTGTTATAGTGTGGGTAATCTGCTTTGATGCGAAGAAGCAAATCATACAAGCCTTCTGGGTAAATGAGCCAGTCCCAATCAGTTCGTGGAATACCTTCTTTGTAAATGCGTTCGCCGATACCTTTAACTTTGTAAACAGATGTTCCTTTATCGCCTGTACCGTTGTGATGAATAGCATTTTCACCATTGTAGGCTTTGACAAAGTGACATTGATAATGGTTAATACCAAGATAATCGTTACGGTGACTAGCTTTTTTCATTTCTTCAAAGTCGCTGTCAAGGAATTCATAGCTAGCATTATTCGCTGCGCAAATTTCGTTAAGCGCTTCCATTGTTTCGTTTGAATAATAACCTAGATAAGTTGCATCAAGTAAGAAACGAATTGAAAGAGCATCATCTAGGAAAGCGGCATGTTTATCTTCTTCACTATCAGTTGCAGGGTATTTTGTTTCAAGAGAGTGAACCACACCAATTTCACCTTGGTAGCCGCCATCTTTAAACAAATTAACCACACGCGCATGTGCGTACATCATATTATGAAGACATTGGATAACTTTTGAAAGGTCATATTTGATACCTGGTGGGAAAATTCCAAGTAGATATTGGTTAGTTGCGACTGGATAGATTTCATTGAAAGTACTCCAGTGACGAACTTCTGTAAATTCTTCAAAACAGAATTTTGCATAATCAACAAAAGCTTCAATCGTGTCACGGTTTAAGAAATCACCGTTATCAAACAACACTTTTGGTGTATCAAAGTGATGAAGAGTTACAAATGCTGTAATGCCACGTTTTTGACATTCTGCAAAAACCTTGTGATAGAAATCCACACCTTCTTGATTGACTTCACCAGTTCCATTTGGGAAAATACGGCTCCAAGCAATTGATAAGCGAAGCCCATTGACACCAAATTTTTCACAAAGTTCGATATCTTGTGGGTATTGGTGATAAAAATCACTTGCAGGGTCTGGACTAAAGCGACCTTGTTCAGCTAGAAAATCATCCCAAGCAACTGCTCCTTTACCACCTTCTTTTGTTGAACCTTCAACTTGGTAAGCTGCTGTTGCGCCACCAAAAATAAAATCTTCTGGTAATTTGTACATTTTTCTCTCCTTATTTCAATAAACGTTGAATATGTATAACTAGATAAACACGTTCACTGCGTGATAAATCTATGTCTAATTCTTTTTCAATCACATCGTAAATAGCTTGTCCGATTTGATAAGCTTGTGGATAATCTGATTTAACAAATTCCTCCATATTGATTAACGACGTTTCATCTTGTTGATTTGTCTGCAATCGATTAATCAGATAGGTGAGATGAATCATCAAACGGTCATATAAATTGCCATTGTCTACGCTACGTTTAATGCCGCTACTTGATAATTCTTCTTCAACCAATTCCAAGACACGCCTTCTTGCATATTCTTGCTTATTTTTTGAAACCTCGTAATCACCTTTTGCATTGATAAAATGCAAAGCCATGCGTCCAACTTCGTCGTCAGGAAAAACAACTGACAATTTTTGACTTAACATCTCAACTGCTTCTTTTGCCATCGCAAATTCTGTCTCATAAGCATCAGAAATATCTGGTAAATGACTTTCCTGATAATTTCCTTTTAACAGCTTTTGATAAACTGAATAAACATGATCTGTCAGCGTCACGTATAAATACTCCTGAACAGGAAAATGATATTTATCAACTAATCGATCAATCATATTGTAAGTGACTGTTAAGATATCAAGTGGAATATTTTTCAAAAGCGTTAAAAAGTTTTCTTTTGATTCTTCTGTTCTTAAAGAAAAAATCTTTTCAACTTTGCTTGGTACGATTAAGTCACCTTTTTTCTTATGAAAAACAATTCCTAATCCCATAACGACAGCCTGTTGCCCTTGTTCATCCTTAACTAAGGCAACATTATTGTTGAGCGCTTGTACAATCCGAAACATTTGACCCCTCCCCAGTGGTTTTTAGGCAATAAAAAGCCACAAACAAGCTAGAATCCTCCCTTCTAGGTCATTTGCGGTCTTGCCTAATGTCTTAGTTACAATCCACTCTATTAATTTCTACGATTATAATATAACACATAATTTTAACTTTGTAAACCCTTTCTTTGTGTTTTTTTGATTTTTTTTGTTTATTTTAAACAAATTCAAAAAATCGTAATATCAAAGGATTTTTTACTCGTTTCCCCACTCGCTACAAAAGTTACTTGACGTTTATCTTCTAAAATATCACTTTCATCAAGCGATGTTGACAAACCACTCCATGGTTCCAAGGCAATAAAAGGACCTTTAGTCGTTGTTGACCATAAAATCAGATTAGGGAAATCTGCAAAATCCAAGCGTAATCCTTTATCATGTTTATGAGATTTGAGAGAAACACTTCGCGAAGCCAATTGATCTAAAGTAATGGCATCTTTAGCAAACAAAGCATAATCCAATTCTAGAACCTTTTGATTTTTCAAAAATGGCGTGCGCTTATTGACATCAAGAAGCCCAGTTTCAGGAAAAGTTTCCGGCACAGTACAAGTCTCCTCTTTTTCAAATTCGAGATAATAATCTTCATAACGCTCATCAAAAAGCAAAGGGCAATTAAAACCTGGGTGTCCTCCAATAAAATAAGGCATAGCCTTAGCTTTTTCATGATTAGTCACTTGATAAGTCACAGAAATCGTCTTATCAACCAAAGTATAAACAATTCTTAATTCAAAATCATAAGGATAATTAGCCAAAGTCTCATCAGTTGCTCGAATAGAAAATGCTAGGCTATTATCAGATATCTGCTCATACGTAAAATTTTTCTTGCGCACTAAGCCATGACGTGGAATGATTCCTGTAAAATGTGGGTGCGTACAAGGACGATAAATGGCTTCATCATCACGTAAGCTCCCACAAATCGGAAATAATACTGGTGCTTGTGAACTCCAATACTCTGGATTTCCTTGCCACAAATATTCGACGCCGTCTTTATCTTTTATGGATGACAAAGCGCCACCAAATTCCTTAAATTGAACTGTTAAGAAATCATTTTTTAATTCAATAACCATTACTTTCTCCTAAATAAAATGAGAATGAACAGCCTCATAACTGCCATTCTCATCACGCGTAAAAACAAAATAATAAAAGAAGTTTTAGTGAGTTAGATTAGGCAAGTGCTGGTTCTACAACTTTCTCACTCCATGAGCTGGCTGTTTTGATAAGGACTGCGTTGAGTTCTTCGATATTCTTGCGTCCTTGTGTTCTTAGCCATTCACGCGCTGCGGCCTCGCCTTCTTCGATATACACTTGTACAGAGCCAGCCCAAGTAGCACGTCCGCAAAGGACACCATTGAATTTAGCACCTGATTCAGCCGCAAATACCAACGTTTCTTGGAAAAGCTTTGCTGAAACACCTGCGCTAAGATAGATATATGGTAAATGACTTGCTGCTTCTTGGTCTTTGAAAGCTTTAGCAGCTTCTTCTTTGGTGTAAACCACTTCACCGTCCGCAAAACCTTCAACATATTTCATGTTGACAGGGACTTCAACCTTGAGCACATCAATACCAAAGCGGTCGTCAGAAAAAACTTTCATGGCTTCGTTAACTTTGTGAGGTTTTACTTTGGCAAATGCTGCGCTTGTATTGTCAGTGATGTTTTCATCATAAGTCAAAATCTCAAGGAAGAATGGCATATCTTCAGCTTTACATTCGGCACCAATGCGTTCGATATAAGCTTGTTTTTGAAGATTAACGTATTCATCACCATCAACATCATAATAAAGCAAGAATTTCACTGCATCAGCTCCTTCTTCTTTAAGACGTTTAGCAGACCATTCGACCAAGCAATCTGGCAAGCGGCTAGTCGTTGTCGCATCATAACCTGTTTTTTCATAAGCAAGCAAAAGTCCAGCATTCGCATTACGAACCTTACTTGCTGGCAAACCATACTCAGGGTCAAGAAGAATAGATGACGCATACGGTGTCAATTCTTCTGAAACTAAGGCTTTCAATTGTTCGATTTGTTCAACTGTTGGTTCTTCTGTTTGATATTTCGCCATCATGCGTTTAAGTGCTCCACGTTGGTCAAATGCCAAAGCAGAAATCACGCCATCACGACTAAGCTTCTCAAGTAATCTGCGTTTTTCTTGTGTTAATACCATTTTTCTTATACCTCTTCTACCTGAATTTGATTAAATAAGTTTTCGTAATTTGTCATATTGACATGACCTGTCACTTTTTCTTGAGCGTTTAGCATACCAAGGGCATTCGCATGACGTAAGAAGTCTTTGTCGGAAAGGTTATGGATAATTGCTGACGCAATACCAGCCACCGTTGAATCACCAGAACCAACAGGATTGACGACATCAATTTTTGGAATGGTAACGCGGTAATAGTGGTCACCGTGTTTCGCAAAAGCTCCTTTGCTGCCTAGTGAAACGACCACCCAATCAATCCCTGTAAACAAATCATCTTGCAAGATTTCTTTTAACTCCTCCACATCATCGCTCACTTCTCTTCCAACAAGTTGTGATAATTCTTCTGTATTTGGCTTGATAACAAACGGTTTGTCATCACCTGTTAAAACAGCTTCCAGAGCCTTACCAGAACAATCTAGCACCACTTTTTTGCCTTGCGAATTAGCAAGGCCAATGACTTTTTGATAATAATCGCTTTCAAGCCCCGCTGGAAGGCTTCCTGAAATCGTGATGACTTCATAAGATGGGCAAAGGTAACGAAAATGATTAAGAAAACCATCTGCCTCATCTCGGTCAATCATCGGACCTGCTTCCAAAACTTCTGTCTGCAAACCTTCATGTAAAATCGCAATGCAATTGCGGGTTTCCCCATGAATCGGAAAGAAACGATGTTGAATACCATTTTGATCAAGCCTACTGGTTAAAAAGTCACCGAGCTTTCCACCGATAAAGCCTGTCGCAGTCACATTGTCACCAATTTCTGATAGCACACGTGTGACGTTCAAACCCTTACCACCTGCTGTTTTCTTAACCTCAGAAACACGATTGACAGTATCCAAAGTTAGTTCATCAAGCGGATAAGAAATATCAATTGACGGATTCAGTGTTACTGTAAGAATCATCTAATTTTCTCCTAGTCGTGATATTCGCCACGGTCCCATTTTTCAAGAAATTCATCAAAGAAATCTAGTGATGTTTGGTCCTCATTAACCGTTTCGACTTGTGCAATTTTTTCAATCAAAGCTTTATTTTCTGCTGTTGGTTTGTATTCAGCTTTAATAAAGGCTTCAATAATATCGCACATGAGTAATTCACCTGTGATTTTGCCACCAAAACCAATGACATTAGCATTTAATTCTTCTTTAGCGTAAATCGCTGTTGTCATATCACGAACCAAAGCAGAACGAATGCCTGGAACTTTGTTGACAGAGTTGTTGATTCCAACACCTGTTCCACAGATACAAACACCTAAATCTGCTTTACCGCTTGTCACCGCTTCACCGACTTTTTTACCAAAAATTGGGTAATGCGTACGTGTGTGGTCATAAGTCCCACAGTCAATTACTTCGTAACCTTTTGATTTCAAGAAATCTGATACTGCCATTTTTTCTGTTGTTACGATATGGTCACATCCAATTGCAATTTTCATTTTATCTTCCTCGCTCCTAGCACATTTTATTTAGCATATCGACACGGATTTGGTGACGACCACCGTCATAGTGACCTTCCAAAAATCCTTTAACAATATTTTTCGCCAAAGTAACTCCGACAATTTCAGAACCCATAGTAATCATGCGAGCATTATTGTGAGCACGTGTCATATAAGCAGAGCGTTCATCTGAAACTTCCGCACAAATCATACCTTTGATTTTAGTTGCTGTCATAAAGCTACCTGCACCATAGGCATCAATCATAATACCTAAATTTTCATCTGATTCGTTGACACCAGCCGCAACAGCAAGCGTGTTATCAACGAAATCTTTATTAACCTCTGTGACGTCTTTAACATCATAATCATTTTCAAGCAAGTAATCTTTGATAATATTTTTCAAAGTTTCACCTGCAGCATCTGAACCAAGAATAACTGTCATTTTAACACCTCAAAATTTTTCTTTTATCTAGATAATTTTTTAAAAACGTTTTTTTATGTTTATATAATAAAACTAAAACAAACATTTGTCAACATATTTGTTTAGTATTTTTTAAAAATGTTTGTTGATTTTTGTTTTATTCATTGAAAACAACGTCATAGAAATCCTTTATTTTCAGTAATTGTTACCTTTATGACGACAATGTTTCGAATTGTTTCTTTTTTTTCTTATTTGTTGAGTTAGTAATTTAATTGTGCTATGATAATGACAAAGAGAAATAAAAAAGAAAGGAGTTTAGTATGTTAAAAAAAGAACGCCTCCAGTGGATTCTTGAGAAAATCAACGTAAAAGGTGTTATTACTGTTAACGACATCATTAAAGAACTTGGTGTTTCAGATATGACTGTTCGTCGTGACCTTGACGAACTCGATAAAGAAGGTTTGTTGATTCGTATCCATGGTGGCGCCCAAAGTATCGATACACCAAAAGTAAAACCTAAATACGAAAAATCAAACACTGAAAAACAAGAACTACAAATTGAAGAAAAACGCGCTATTGCAATATTTGCAAGTCAATTCATCCAAGATGGCGAAACAGTTTTCATCGGTCCTGGAACAACGCTGGAACATTTTGCTCACGAACTTATTGCCAAAAACATCCGTGTCGTGACAAATAGTTTGCCAGTATTCACTATTTTAAATCAAAATAAAAGCACCGATTTAATCTTAACCGGCGGTGAATATCGTGATATTACAGGTGCCTTTGTCGGCTCACTGACTGCTAACTACTTGCAAAATCTCAAATTCTCAAAAGCATTTGTCAGTGCCAATGGTGTCTTTGGGGATTCTGTAGCCACTTACAGCGAAAATGAAGGAGAAATTCAACGCATTGCTCTTGATAATGCCTTTGAAAAGTTCCTTCTCGTCGACCATGAAAAATTCAATAAATACGATTTTTATGATTTCTACAATGTTAGCAAAATCGATCACCTGGTCACTGATTCTAGTATTTCTGAAGATGCTAAAGAAAAATTTGGTCAATTAACTGATATCATGGTCGCTGACGAATAAGTTTAGACAATAAAAAGTTACTTATCATTTGGTAAGTAACTTTATTTTATGATGAAAACCCAAAAAGCCCTCCGTCGTTAGACGTAAGGCTTTTTGGGTTGTATTCTAGAAGAGTTCTGTTTTGGATAGCGTTAAATTAGCGAATAGCTACCTCCGTTTCTGAGTCAAAAAAGTGACCTTTGGCAACATTCAATGTCAATTCCACTTTTGAACCTGGTTGGTAAACATCACGCGCATCCGCACGAGCAACAAGTTCAGTGTTACCTACTTTAACGTAAAGCATTGTTTCAGCACCGAGCAATTCAGAAACAGTAACTTCAGCTTCAAGAGTTGCTCCTGGGTATGTTTCACGAGCAAGTGGGTTGTTTGAGATATCTTCTGGACGGATACCGAAGATGACTTTTTTACCATTGTAACCTTTAGTTTCAAGTAATTTCTTTTGACCTTCTGGCAAAGTAATTGTGAAACCTGAGTCGCTAACCAAGGTATTATCTTTGACTGTTCCTTCAAAGAAGTTCATGGCTGGACTTCCGATGAAACCAGCAACGAATTTGTTAGCTGGACGGTTGTAAAGTTCTTGTGGTGTACCAATTTGTTCAACACGACCGATTGTTCCTGAACCGTCAGGGTTTTTAGTAGAACTCATGATAACAATACGGTCAGCAAGTGTCATGGCTTCTGTTTGGTCGTGAGTAACGTAGATTGTTGTTGAACCGATACGACGGTGAATTTTAGCAATTTCAGCACGCATTGACACACGAAGTTTGGCATCCAAGTTTGACAAAGGTTCGTCCATCAAGAATACTTTGGCATCACGCACGATAGCACGACCCATGGCAACACGTTGACGTTGACCACCTGAAAGGTCAGCAGGTTTGCGTTCAAGGAATTCTGTCAAGCCAAGAATTTGTGCGGCTTCGCGAACACGTTTGTCAATTTCATCTTTTTTATATTTTCTAAGTTTTAGCCCAAATGCCATGTTATCATAAACAGTCATATGTGGGTAAAGAGCGTAGTTTTGGAAAACCATGGCAATATCACGGTCTTTTGGTGCTTTATCATTAACGACTTCGCCGTCAATTTTAAGTTCACCTTCTGTGATATCTTCAAGACCAGCAACCATACGAAGCGTTGTAGATTTACCACAACCTGAAGGTCCTACGAAAACGATGAATTCTTTATCTTTAATGTCAAGATCGAAATCTTCAACGGCATAGTGGCTTGCATTTGGGTATTTTTTGTAAATATGATTAAGATTAAGTTCTACCATTTTTTAACTCCTTTGATCTATGTGGCTTTATTATAACAAAGATAACGCTTACATGATATAGACAGGAGTTACAAGATTTTTTGTGCAATATGCCCAAAACTAATTTTCCATAATTAAGAGATACGAAAATGCCAAATCACTAAGGTTTTTCAAATTCAAGCCTGACAAGAGACGGAATTTCTCGATTTTATAGTGCAAGGAATTACGGTGAATATAAAGACTTTGTGCTGTTTTAGCAAGATTGTCCTGCTCTTGCCACATGGTCATGATAATCGGTCTGATGTCTTTACTATCATCGATAGCTTGTAGCATTTTATGTTTAATAGCTGGCAAATCAAGCTGGTGCGCATAAGCTAGCAGCAACATTTGTGAAAAACTGACTGTTCGTTCATTACCACGGAAATATCTCATATTGGTAAACAAGCGACTTTCTTCACGGTAAAAAGCTGGCAAATCATCGGCTTGAAATTTACACCAGACATTGCCAAAGAAAATGGTTAACTTGATACCAAAGTCACTTTCCAAAGTCGGCAGCACATCGTCGATTAAATCTTTTACTTCAATCATCTCTTCTTGATCAAGAATGAGTAGTGTTCTGGTCTTTGAAATGACCACCGTCGCAAGTAAATTGGGTAACAAGGTCACAAAAAAATCACACAGTTCTTCTGGCAAGGATTCCTTGTGATCGATGTAAATGATTTGCAAGGCTTTATAATCTTTTGCCACACTCAAATCATCTTGAATTAAATAACGGTACCAAGGATTCTCAGTCACCTTGTCTTCTAAAATACCGTCATTTTGCAAAGCTAGTAGTGCTTTTTCACGCTCGCTCAGATTTGCTAGAGGAAGGTAATAAGTTTGCCCATTTTCCTCAATAGCTACCCAGTCTTCTGCATGTTCGACTTTACCAGCCTCAACAGCTTCTGGGAATAATCTTTCTAATGACATCTTCTACCTCCGTCCCTTCTTAGCTCAACTTAACGAGATTTTGTATCCAAAATAATAGTAACAGGACCGTCATTGACTAGACTAACTTGCATGTCAGCACCAAAAACACCTGTTTCAACAGGAACGAATTGGGCAAGTGCTTCATTAAAGTCGAGGTACATTTTTTCAGCTTTATCAGGTTTTGCAGCGCCCGTAAATGCAGGCCGATTACCTTTTTTGGTCTCTGCAAACAAAGTAAATTGAGACACTGATAAGATACTTCCCTTAATATCTTGGACAGATAAATTCATCTTGCCCATATCATCTGAAAAGATACGCATATTAGTAATTTTACGAACAGCGTAATCAAGGTCTTCTTGCTCATCATCTGGTCCTACTCCAACTAACAACAATAAGCCTTGACTGATATCTCCAACCAGCACATCATCAATCGTAACTTGCGCTTCTTTAACACGTTGAATGACTACTTTCATATCTATTCCTTTCTGAAAATAAATTCACTTTCATTATTGTCATTTTAACATTTTCAGAAAAATAAAAAAAGCACTTACCTTTTCTCTTCCAAACCAAAAAATGAGCTGCATTATCAGCTCATTTTAGTTATCCATTTGTACGTTTGACAGAGTAAACGTCTGGGATGATTTTAATTTTATCGACAACAGCAGTCAATTCCGTCAAGTTTGGAATTGTGAAACTAACGTGGATATTTGCGAATTTCATATCTTTACTTGGTTGGGCATTAACGGTTGAAATATTCTTAGTAACGTTTGAAAGGACTTGAAGAACATCATTTAGAAGCCCTGAACGGTTAAGACCATAAATATCAATTTCAGCGATGTAATCATTATTAGCGCTAGTAGCATCGTCCCATTCGACCTCGATAAGACGTTGCTCATAGCCTTCTTGGCTCTTAATATTGTGGCAATCCGCACGGTGAATGGCAACTCCACGTCCTTTGGTGATATAACCTTCAATTGGGTCACCCGGGACTGGGTTACAACATTTAGCGATACGCATCAAAAGACCTGACGCTCCTTGAATGATAACACCATTTTCACTGCGAACTTTCAAGACTTCTTTATTTTCTGTCTTGATTTCGCCACCATTCATGAGCTCATCTGCTTCTGCTTTCGCTTTAGCACGTTCCTCTTCGCGGCGTTCTTTTTCCGTTAGACGATTGAAAACAGCTGCCGCACTAATTTCACCGAAACCAACTGCCGCATAAAGAGCTTCTTCGCTACGAACACTGAAACGTGGCAAAATGGCTTCAAGGTGTTTTTTATCCAAGTATTTGTTAGCCACATAACCTTGGTCTTGGAAATAATCCACCAAAAGCTCACGACCCTTGTTGACTGACAATTCCTTATCTTGATTTTTCAAGAATTGGCGGATGCGGTTGCGGGCTTTGTTTGTCTTAACAATTTTAATCCAGTCGCGGCTTGGTCCAAATGAATTTGGGTTGGTTACAATTTCAACCACATCACCTGTTTTAAGTTTGGCAGTTAGTGGTACCATACGACCATTAACCTTAGCACCAACAGTCTTTTCGCCAACTTGGGTATGAATGGCGTAAGCAAAATCAATTGGCCCAGAGTCTTTTGGCAACTCTTGCACGGCACCTGTTGGGGTGAAGACATAGATACGTTCTGAGAAAATATCTTGTTTAACTGAATCAACAAAGTCTACCGCATCACCGTTTGACGCGTCTTGCAATTCAACCAATTCTTTAATCCAGCTCATGCCGACAGCTTGTTCTTGACTGTCAACCTTGCCTTTAATCCCTTTTTTGTAAGCCCAGTGAGCAGCAACCCCGTATTCAGCGACTTGGTGCATTTCTTTGGTACGGATTTGAATTTCGATTGGTCCTTTTGGTCCGTAAACAGTCGTGTGAATAGATTGGTAACCGTTAGCTTTAGGCGCAGCAATATAATCTTTGAAACGCCCTGGCATTGGACGCCACAATTCATGAATATAACCAACCATAGCGTAAACATCGCTAGGGGTTTCCATGATACAACGAATGGCAATCAAATCATAGATTTGGTCAAATCGTTTCTTTTTATCACGCATTTTGCGATAAATAGAATAAATGTGTTTTGGACGACCGTAAACGTCTCCGTAAAGCCCTTGTTCTTCAGTGTAATCTTTAATTTTCTTGACGATTTCATCAACCAAAGCTTCACGTTCACGACGTTTTTCGTTCATCATGTGCGAAATCTTGTAGAACTCAATTTCATTGAGGTAACGGAATGACAAATCTTCCAATTCCCACTTAATGCGGCTAATCCCCAAACGATGAGCAAGGGGAGCATAAATTTCCATGGTTTCACGTGAAATGCGTTCTTGCTTGTCCTTACGAAGATGCTTCAAAGTGCGCATATTATGAAGACGGTCGGCAAGTTTTACCAAAATCACACGAATATCTTTAGACATGGCCATAAGCATCTTACGGTGATTTTCAGCCAATTGCTCTTCATGTGATTTGTACTCAACTTTACCAAGTTTTGTAACACCATCGACAATATCACGAACATCTTTACCAAATTCAGCTTCGATTTCATCTAAAGTAATCTCAGTATCTTCAACAACGTCATGCAAAAAACCACAAGCCACTGTCACCACATCAAGATGCAAATCTGCTAAAATACCTGCAACTTGGATAGGATGGATGATATAAGGCTCGCCTGATTGCCTAACTTGTGAGATATGTGCTTTTGTCGCGTAATCCAATGCTTTTTGAACAATCGCCACATCAGATTCGCTCATGTATTGGGCTGTGAGTGCAACCACCTCTTCACCCGTCAAATTCACAATTTTTGCCATAAGGACCTCTTCTTTTCTCTCGCATACAGATTTATATTGTTACTATTTTAACACTAAACGCCCCAAAATACCAATGCATTAGATAAAAAGACCTGAACCAAAAACTGTTCAGGTCAACTTTTTAGTTTTCAACCAAAATCTGGTGCATTATGTCAGTAAACAAAAGTCAGGCGTTTTAAAATTTCTTGAGCGATAACGGTTGCTCCTGCCAAGGTTGGATGAACACCGTCTTCACCTGTCAGTTCGCGTCTGCCATTAAGCAAAGCTTGCTCATTCATCAAACCATCAAGCGGAACTAATTTAAGACTGAATTCACGCGCCAAGTGGCGGACAATCTGAATCTTTGGATCAAGGTCTTTACGCCAAGTCATACAGTCTTCTGGGTAATCTAGAACATAAGGTTCCATCAGCAAAATTCGCTCAACTCCCGCACTCTTCAAACTTTGCAACAATTGTCGATAAATCGTCTCAAAACGCTCTTGCTCGCTATCGCTAGCAAAACCATCTTTACCAACTAAATGCCAAACATCGTTAATCCCAACCATTAAAATCACAACATCTGGCTTCAAAGAAAGGCAGTCAGTATCAACGCGGTCCAACAAATCTTGAACTTTATTGCCACCGATTCCTCGGTTGAAACATTGTAAATGAAAATCTCTATGATGCTCCAACAAATCAGCTGCTACTAAGCTCACAAAGCCAGTTCCGAGACTTACTGGGTCCGCTTTGTCACGTCCCCACTCAGTGATACTATCACCAAAAAAGACAATACGGTCATTCTTTCTAATTTCCATATGGCTGCCTCACTTTGTGTTTAAAAAGTTAGAAACAGCTCCAAATAGATTGGCATCATTCCTAAATTGACAGACTTTTAATTGATAGTCTAATTCACGCGCATTTGTTATTTCAATCAAAGCTTTGATACGTTTATCAAGCTCTGGCACCAAATCTTCACGCGCAGAAATACCGCCACCAATACCAACCAAATCAGGGTTAATGCTGACAAGGCAGTTGAAAATACCGATAGCAATGACATCATACATTTCTGACAAGGCAGCCTTAGCATCACTATTGCCAGCATCTGCTAAATCAAATAAATCTTTGCCAGTAAAATCAGTCAAGCCATGCTCTTTAGCGTATTTTTTAGCCACGGCAACGGGACTAGCTAGGTTACTAAGCGTAATGCCGTCTTTGATAATCATGAAACCAAATTCACCACCGTAAAGACTACTTCCTTTGTACAATTTACCATCAAGGCAAACTGCACCACCAATACCTGTCCCAAGAATGAAATAAATTGATTTTTTGCTATCTTTTCCGATACCAAATTGACTTTCAGCAAGGCCGGCACAGTTAGCATCATTTTCGATAGTCACAGGTAGGCCAAACATAGCTTCCAATTCATCAATAATCTTGAAGTTATGAATGTATGGAATAGCACTAAATCCCTTAATCACACCTTCTTCAGTATCCACAGCACCAGGGCTTGAAATAGCAACCCCTTTGGTATCTGCATCTGACAATTCTGTAAAGACACGATGCAAGTTTTCTTTCATTTCTTCCCAAGTTTTGGGAGTTGGAAAGGAACCTTTTTTATCAATGGCACTATCTTGGTAACGGCCATATTTCACAGAAGTTCCACCAATATCAAACACGACTAAATTCATTTTCTTCTCCATTTCTACCTAGCAAAAACACTGCTAGCGGTGTGTTAAAACAATCTCTAATGAAAATTCATCATAGCGATGTGTACTAATTGAATATTCAAACGCAGCACCATTTGTTAAATAACCCGTTTGAACAGCTACTGCTACTGGGTCACCTTTTTCAAGTGACAAGTAATTAGCTTCCTCATCCGTCGTACGACGAACAGTAATTGTACGGTGGCCTGATTGAATTTTTAAACCAAGATCATTTTCAATATAATCATAAATCGAATTTTCCACATGCTCGATTTTCAAACTTGTAATCAAATCGATTGGCATGTAAGTTTCTTCGATAACCGTTGGTTTATCATCAACTAAGCGGACACGATGAATTTTATAAACGAAGCTTGTTTCCTTAATTTTTAGTTTTTCTGCAATTTTCGCATCTGCTTTCACAACCGTAAAATCAATCACGCGACTTGTAATTTTTTTGTCTGGATAAAATGCTGTTGTCCCCATCATTTGGATATCCATCAACATTTTCTTCATTTTTTCAACTGACAGGTCCATAACAAAAGTCCCTGCCCCACGACGTTTGTAAATCAAACCTTCTGTAACGAGAATATCTAAGGCTTTTTTGACCGTCATCTTACTAACCTTGTACGTGCGACAAAAATCTTTTTCAAAAGGCAGTTGTTCATTCGGTTGATAAACACCTTCTAAAATTTTCTTACGCACATCATTTGCAATAAGGTTATATTTTTCCATTACTTCTCCTCTAAATCTAATATATAAACTAATGCATATTATTATCTATATTTTAAACTAGAAGAGCTAAAGTTCCAAATGTTAATTGATAATTTCTTGCAAATGATACATTTTCCCATAAAATGTATCCATAAAAAATCAAAACAGCCCAGGAGATTTTAAAAGTTGCTCTGATTTTTATGGTTAACTAATAAAATTTTTCAATTATCGGATAATAAATTTGTCAATCAATAAGCTATTCGCCACCTCCTTCTTTTGACAGCTCCATTTTATCATCTTATTTTTTAAAAGTATATATTTTCACAAATAATTATGTTATGCTTTTTTTAATGCGCTTCCTGAAACTTTTTTTGATTATTTGTATACAATTACTTTATTAACCGCGGAAAAAAGTTACATTCAAAACATAAGGGCCTAAAACTTTTTTAGGGGGAGAAAACTAATAAAACTGTATTCGTATCGTTATGGGAGACGGGCAGCAATACAGCAAAACTTCACTAACAGAAATTCAAAAACTCATCACACTTTGTAAAGACAACCACTTGATTGCTATCGTCGAAGCACACGATGCTACTGGTTCAGAGAACATTCAATATTTGGAAAATACTGCTAATTACTGGATGGAAATGAAAGATGCTCTCATTGGAAACGAAGACCACGTCATCTTAAATATTGCCAATGAATGGGGCGGAGCTTGGGATAGTTCAAACTGGGCAGCAGGTTATCAACAAGTTATCCCAAAACTTCGTAACGTTGGAATAAAAAATACCATCATAGGTTTGACCCAGCTGAGGCCAAGACACACCTTGTTTTCTGAGTTTATAGATTCCTAGTTTATCTTCATAAGTTAATTTCATACAAAAAGCACCCCAATCGTTAGATTTTGTGTCTAACTTTTGGGGTGCGGTTCAGAATGTCTCTCGGATTTTTTATTTCACTCATGCTTACGAACATTTATTTTTCATTTGGATGGCTAGCGATAATTTCTAAATCGCCATTAAGTTGCCATAATTTTACATCGTTTGGCAAGATGAAATGATCACCTTTTTTAAGGTTATAAACACGGTTATCCACAGTCAAGCTACCTTGACCTGAAAGAACACTTACTAACAAATATGGCGCTGTTTGGGTAAAGTTTACGGCACCTGACACAACCCATTTGTAAACAGCGAAGAATTCATTTGACACCAAAAGGCTTGAACTCAAGTTATCCACATCTACAGTCACAGGTGTGCTGTTTGCAGGTTCACCAATTGTTAGAACATCAATTGATTGTTTAATGTGCAAGTCGCGAAGGTTTCCAGCCGCATCACGACGGTCAAAATCGTAAACACGATAAGTTGTATCACTTGATTGTTGTGTTTCCAAAATCAAGATACCTTTACCGATAGCGTGCATTGTACCACTTGGTACGTAGAAGAAATCACCAGCTTTGACTGGAACTTTTGTCAACAAATCGTCCCATTTGCCTGCTTCAATCATCTCAGCAAGTTCTTCTTTTGATTTGGCATTATGACCATAAATGATTTCTGAATCTTCATCAGCAGCAATGACATACCAACATTCTGTCTTACCGAGTTCACCTTCATGTTCAAGGGCATAAGCATCATCTGGGTGAACTTGTACACTAAGCCAATCGTTAGCATCAAGAATTTTTGTCAATAATGGAAAGACTTCTGATTTTGGACTTCCAAAAAGTTCTTTGTGCTCACGATAAAGTTTATCTAAACCTTCACCTTTATATGTACCATTATCCACAATTGAAACACCATTTGGGTGAGCTGAAATAGCCCAATATTCACCAGTCGTTTCAGTCGGAATATCGTAACCAAATTCGTCGCGAAGTTTTGTTCCGCCCCAAATTTTATCATGCATTTGTGCTTTTAAAAATAATGGTTCTGCCATAAAAAATTTCCTTTCTTCAAGCAAATCTGCTTGTCTACCACGAAGAAACCCAAAGTTCTTTTGGGTTTCCCAGCTAAATATTCTTAACATCCAACAGTGAATATCCGCGTACATCATAACGATTTCTCGTGCGTGAATACTCAATTGGTCTACCATTTTCCAAATAAACAACTTGTTCCACTTGCAAAATAGGATCATCATCCCGACAAGCTAAATGGTCTTTATCGTATTGATCAGGTTTTTCAGCAGTGATATGACGATAAGATCCAGCAAATTTAAGATGCAAAGTGTTCCAAAGATAATCATAAACCGATGCCAACAAAATGCTATCATCCAATCCAGGAACCAAGTCACACGCCATATAAGTATGCTCAAGAGCATATGGTTTACCATCTAGCAAACGTAGACGAATAATTTTGTAAACTGGTGCTGATTGTTCGACCTGAAGACGTTCAGCAATCTCCACATCAGGAAATTCAACGGTAAATTCAATGATTTTGCTCGTTAATTTGCGAGAATCATCCTTCATGTCGTGGCTTAAGCCATTGTAGTTGTTCAATCGAAATCTCGAATCCTCTTTATCCCAAAACGATGAATTTAAAACTTTCGTTCCATTACCTTGTTTTGAAAGGACCAAACCTTCAATGGTTAACATCTCAATAGCTTTTTTGATAGTCATTCGACTTACCCCAAATTCTTTTGCCAAGTTAGATTGAATCGGCAGCATCGAATCAATTGGGTAAGTTCCGTCTGAAATCCTTGTTCGAATAATCCCTGCAATCTCTTCATATTTTGACATAGATCGCTCCTATTCCACTTATATAGACTAATTTTTAAAACTTATAGTCTTATTATAGCGCAGAATCAGGTTGTTTGTCCAGCATATGCAAGAATGGTAGCCAGATAAATCCGACAATCAAGCAGTCAATAATTTGAAGAAGACCGCCAGCAAGTGAGTTTGTCGCAATTATACCACTAAAGAAGACTGGCACAGTCCAAGGAACAGATACTCCTGTTGGTGCAGGAACAAGGCCAATTGCCATTACGAAGTAGTTAAGAGCTGTAACGATGATTGGTGAAATCACCCAAGGAATAAGAATTGTAGCATTCAAAACGATTGGCAAACCAAAGATAACAGGTTCATTAACGTTAAAGATACCAGCACCAAGTGCCAAACGACCAACGTCACGGTATTGTTTTTTCTTCATGATAAATGCCATGATGATAACGACCGCAAGAGTCATCCCTGAACCACCAAGACCAACAGTGAATGTTTCCATGAATGGTTTTGAAATAATGTGAGGAATATGTTCACCTGCTTTATAAGCATCCAAGTTATCATACATCAAAGTGTTCCAAATTGGGTCCATAACAGAGTTAACAAGGATTTGTCCGTGAAGACCAAAGAACCACAAGAATTGGATAAAAAAGATGGCAATAAGTGTCGCCCAAATACTACTACCAAGACCAACCAAAGGCATTTGGATAACATTATAAATCACATCGTGAAGGTTTGTATTGAAAGCACCTGTTACGATTGCATTAAGCGCTGTGAAGATTGATAATGTCAAAACTGCTGGAATCAAAGCAGCAAATGATTTTGCAACTGCAGGTGGCACGCTGTCAGGCATTTTAATTTGCCAACCTTTTTTGCTGACGCGGCAGTAAATTTCAGTTGCGATAAATGACACAATCATTCCTAGGAACATGCCTTTTGCCCCTAAGCGATCTAGGCTAAGAACGTTAGATACTTCTTGACCTTTATCTGTCAAAGTATAAAACGGTGTTAAAAGAAGGAAACTTGCAAATGCAATTGCTCCGCCAAAAATACCATCTTCATCATATGATTTAGATAGGTAGTAACCAATCCCCCAGGTTACAAAGACGGTCATAATCGACATTGTCGCATTTTGTGCATTACCAAACAGACTTGATAAAAGCGCTTTCGTGCCATCGTTTAAAAAAGGAAGGTTAGAAATAACGACAACAATTGATCCAAACATGGTCAACGGGAAGGCAAGCATGAAGGCATCACGTAAAATCGACAAGTAGCGATTGGAAGCCAATTTGTTTGCCAAAGGCAAAAGTTTGTCACTGATAGCATCTAGAAACTTGTTCATAAACACTCCTCTTTCCATTAAGTTTGTTTTTACATTATCATTATAACTTATTTTTTATAAAAGTCTAGTCTTTTTATATAAAAATATTGTCTTTTATTTTAAAAAGTGTATAATTGTACTTGTAAAATCAAAAAATATATATTTTTAAGGAGAATCTTATGGCAACTTACACATTTCCAGAAGACTTCTGGTGGGGAGCTGCGACATCTGGTCCTCAAAGCGAGGGTCGTTTCCATAAAAAACATGCCAATATGTTTGATTACTGGTACGAAATAGAACCTGAAGCTTTTTACAACCAAGTTGGTCCAGACACAGCATCAAACTTCTATAATAGTTACAAAGAAGACATTGCTTTGATGAAGAAAATCGGTCTCAACAGTGTTCGTACTTCTATTCAATGGACACGCTTGATTGATGACCTCGAAAAAAATACCGTTAATCAAGATGCAGTAGACTTCTATAATGACGTTATTGACTGCTTCATCGAAAATGGCATTCGTCCAATTATGAACCTACACCATTTTGATTTACCTGTCGAGCTTTATCACAAATATGGAGGTTGGGAATCACGCCACGTGGTTGACCTTTATGTTGGTTTTGCTGAACAAGCTTTCAAGGCTTTCAGTGACCGCGTCAAAGACTGGACAACTCACAACGAACCAATGGTTGTTGTCGACGGTGAATACCTCTATCAATTCCACTATCCAAAATTAGTTGATGGTAAAAAAGCTGTTCAAGTTGCCTACAACTTAAACATCGCTTCAGCAAAAGCCATCGCTAAATTCAGAGAACTTGGTTTAGACAAAGACGGTGGTCGCATTGGTACAGTTTTAAACTTAACACCAACTTATGCTGCTTCTGATTCTAAAGAAGACCAAGCTGCTGCACACTTTGCTGAACTTTGGAACAACAAAATGTTCCTTGAGCCAGCAATCAATGGGCATTTCCCAGAAGAACTTGAAGAAGTTCTCAAAAAAGATGGCGTCATCTGGCAAACAGAACCTGAAGATGCTCAAATTTTTAAAGAAAATACCATTGATTTCTTAGGTGTTAACTTCTATCACCCAAATCGTGTGAAAGCACCAGACATCGCACCAAATTCTGTCGGTGCTTGGATGCCAAATCGTTACTATGACGAATACAACATGCCAGGTCGTCGCATGAACATCGACAAAGGTTGGGAAATCTACCCAGAAGCCATTTACGACATCGCCATTAACATTCGTGATAACTATAAAAATATCCCTTGGTTTGTCTCAGAAAATGGTATGGGTGTTTCTCGCGAAGAACGCTTCATGGATGAAAATGGAAAAATCCAAGATGATTACCGCATCGACTTCATCAAAGAACACTTGGCTTGCCTTCACCGTGGTATCCAAGAAGGTTCAAACTGCTTTGGCTATCACCTTTGGACACCAATCGATTGCTGGTCTTGGATGAATGCTTACCGTAACCGCTACGGTTTCATCTCAAATAATATCCATACACAAATCAAAACTATTAAAAAATCTGGTGAATGGTTCAAACAAGTAACCATCGATAACGGATTTGAAGATTAATTCACTACCTTAATCCCAGTAGAATTCAACAATTCCTAGCTCTACTTACTCCTCAAAGAAGAGCTTTCCTCATAAATCCTTTTATTAATTTCACAAAAACACCTTATCAGATAACGATAAGGTGTTATTTAATGCAATTCATTTAAGAAAACACCATCAAAGATGGTGTTTGTTTAAGCGTTGATTTTTTTGTACATGTGCATCATTTCGATGGCAACTTCTTTCAGTGTCATTGTTGTCATCAAGTGGTCTTGTGCGTGAACCATGATGATTTCAATTTTGATTTCGGTACCGCTTGCATATTTCTGTAGCAAATCAGTCTGAGCATGGTGAGCCTGTAAAAGTTCTTCATCAGCTGCAGCTAATTTTTCTTCAGCCTCTTGAAATGCTCCATTTTTCATAGCATCAAGAGCTTCGTGAACAGAGGTGCGGGCTGTGCCGCTGTGTAAAATAATTTCAAAAGCAGCAAGTTGTAATTCTTCTTCAGTCATATCTAGCAGCACCTCATTAAATATTTTCCAAAATCAAATTAGCCATTTTCTCAACACCCATTGGGATTGGAACGTAAGCTTGTGGTGGAACTTTGACAACAGGTCGCCCTGATTTTTCACCCGCTGCCGCAAATTGGTTGTAATACATTGTAGCTTGTGGACTAACAAGGTACAAATCATAAGTAGCATCAGTAATCACACGTTCCCCTTCGTTTGAACTGATTGCTTCAACAGTAATGTCTTTTCCTTGTGTTTTAAAATAATCTGTTGTTTTTTGTGCCATAAGTGATGATGACATTCCGGCAACACAGATAATTAATGCTTTTGCCATGGTTATTCTCCCCTTTTAAATAATAGACTTAGTAACTGTAAATGATTGCGCTACCAACATCTTTAATAAAAGTATATCACAGTTATTTTAATAAGTCTAGTCTTTTAAAATAAAAGAGTAAACTTTTATGCATTTTTACAAAACAGTACTACTCCTATTTTCAAATCTAATTGCTTGTCTATTCATTTCTAATATGATAAATTGGCTAAAAGTAAAACAATCATGAGGAATTTTATGACAGAAAATACATTAACCATTGCTTATATCAGCCTAAGTGGCAACACTCAAAGTTTTGTTAAACGTTTAGGAGAATACTTAAAAGAACATTACCAACTTGAAAGCAAAACTATCAATATCAAAGAACTTAAGCATGAAACTTTTCCAGTCACATCACCTTTTATCGCAGTTTTACCGACTTATCTCGAAGGTGGAAACGGGGTTGACTCAGGTGATGTTGAGATTTTGACAAATCCTTTGGGAGATTTTATCGCAGCACACGATAACTACAAACACTGCTTTGGAATCATTGGTTCTGGCAATCGCAACTTCAACGAGCAGTATTGCTTGACAGCTAAACAATACGCTAAGCGCTTTGGTTTTCCAATGCTTGGTGATTTTGAACTTCGAGGCACAAGTGCTGATATTGAACGTTTGGCAGAGATTATTGTGAATACACAAAAAGAAAGTGAAACTTATCCAAGGGGATTATGAGTCTTGGATGTCTCACTTTCTTTTTTCTATGATTACATTATCTACTTTGAGGAGATTAGGATTATAGATAATTTAGTCGCAAGGTTAAGGAATAATAATATCGTGTTTCACCAAAGATAGCTTGGTTTCACCATCACTGAAGAAACGAATTTTTTGTGAATCAAGTGGTGTTTGAATCTCTGTCGACATGACTTTTTCACCGTCATTGACAAATAACTCAATCGAATAGCTATCCAAAATGAAACGTAGCTCAATGCTATCAGCAGATGAAACCGTCATTTTGCGTTGACAATTCAAATCAGCTTGCAACCCGGAATAGGTACGGTCCACCTCAATCGTATTAAGACTGCGATTGTAAGTAAATCGTGTATAATGATTGACACCAACTGCCAAATCAATGGTAAATGATATATAAGCAGTTCCAGATAAACGCAAGGTCATGTCAATCTGACGACCAGAAACCCCTTCAATCATTTCAAATGACTTGCTAATAACTCCTGAAAATTCAAGTGTATTGGTATGGTAATCAGATAATTCGTGAATTGGTCGTTGGACGAGTTGGCCATTTTCAAGAGATAATTCACGTGGAAGAGTCATCATGCCTTGCCATTCTTGCCCATCAGGAATAGCTAGCGAATCCCATGACTTCATCCATGCCACCAAGATGCGACGACCATCTGGCAATTGAGTCGTCTGAGGCGCATAAAAATCTAAACCATAATCAAGCGCATGTGGGCAACCTTTGTCAAAGGTGTGTGTTTCTTCATCATAATCACCAACAAAATAAACCGCGTTGTGTCCATTATGAAATTCATACGCTGTCGCTGACATGTTTTGTGGCGAAGTGATTAAGACATGTTTTCCATCTAATTTGAAAAAGTCAGGACATTCCCACATTTTTCCGATAACACCATCTTCATCGCCTGCCAAAACATTTTCATACTGCCAGTGGCGTAAATCGTCACTCGAAAAGAGAACAATCTGTCCATGCTTTTCTTTGCTTAAATTACCTGCAACCAACCAATATTTACCATCTTCGAACCAGACTTTAGGGTCTCTAAAATCTGATTGATTGAAGCCTTCTGGGAGTTGGTTGCCAAGGATAACAGGGTTTTCGGGAACTTTGTGATAATTTTCACCGTCACCGATTGCAAGAGACTGTGTTTGATAAGCGGTTTTATTGCCAGTGTCATCTTCTTTTTCTTCGACACTTGTGTAGATAAGAACATGTCCTTCTGGCGTTTCCAGAGCACTTCCTGAAAAAACACCAGCATGGTCGTAAGCTTGGTCCGGCGCTAAAGCAACAGGGCGCTCTTCCCATTTAATCATATCAGAGCTAACAACATGCCCCCAGTGCATTGGTCCCCAGTTTGTCGAATAGGGATGATATTGATAAAACAAATGTACTTTATTTTGGTAAGTTGAAAAACCATTTGGGTCGTTAATCCAGCCAACCGGTGCCGTCACATGAAATGCTGGGCGCTTTCTTTTATCAATACGATTTTGTTCAATATAATTTTGTGCTTCTTCAAGCGTGTGCATAAGTTTAAACAATCCTTCCTACTACTTTTCTAAATCACTTCTTCAGTTTCAATATCAAAGAAATGCAATTTATGTGGCATGAAGACAAATGTTACGTCATCACCAATTTGACTGACGTCGTATTTTGTCACACGTGCAACAGTGGTTTCACCACCAAATTCAAAATAAAGGTTATTTTCATTTCCCATAATCTCAGTGTTGTTGATAACAGCTTTTTGTTCATTTCCTGCATAAACTTCAAGGTTTGCTGGGTCAAATTTGATATCTTCACCGCGGATTCCCATAATCACACGCTTGCGACCAGCCAATTTCTTAGCAATAACCTCAGGGATTTCCATGCTATTGCCATCTTCAAATACAATGGTTTGACCATTTACAGACACATTGTAAAAATTCATTTGTGGTGCGCCAATAAAGCCAGCAACAAATTTATTAACAGGATGTTCGTAAAGGTCCATCGGTGTCCCAACTTGTTGAACAACTCCATCTTTCATAATAACAATACGGTCTGCCATAGTCATCGCTTCAACTTGATCATGAGTAACATAAATGGTTGTTGACCCCAATTTGCGATGAAGTTTACTGATTTCATTGCGCATGCTGATACGCAATTTGGCATCCAAGTTAGACAACGGTTCGTCCATCAAGAAAACTTTTTGGTCTTTGACAATCGCACGACCAAGTGCTACACGTTGGCGTTGACCACCAGAAAGATTTTTAGGTTTGCGTTTGCGATATTCTTCAAGTCCCAAAATGTCAATCGCCCAATCAACTTTTTGTTTGATTTCATCGGCAGGTACTTTCATATTTTTAAGACCGTAAGAGATATTTTTTTCAACTGTCATATGAGGATATAAAGCATAGTTTTGGAAAACCATTGAAATCCCACGATCAGCTGGTGCCACTTCATTTATACGTTTGCCATCAATGTACAAATCACCGCTAGTAATTTCTTCAAAACCAGCCATCATACGAAGCGTTGTTGATTTTCCGCAACCAGAAGGCCCAACAAATGCAATAAATTCCTTTTTATCAACATCCAGTGTAAAATCAGTCACTGAATTTTTATCATTACCTTTATATTTTTTTGTAATATTTTTAAATTCAATAAAACTCATAAGATTTATCCTTCCTTAGATCCTGTTGAAATCACACCTTCGACAATATATTTAGAGAAGAATGAATATATGATAATAACAGGAATGGTAACAAGTGTAATCACGGCAAGAGTTTGACCAACAGTTGTTGCATCATTTGACGTAATCGCATTTAAACCAATTTGTGCTGTTAATAAGTCGCTTGATGTAAATACCAATGATGGCCAGAGATAATCATTCCAAACACCTAGGAAAGTAAAGACGCTGACCGTTGCAACTACTGATTTAGACATTGGCAAAACCATGGTAAAGAAATATTTGACCGGACCACAATGATCCAATTGAGCAGCTTCGTAGACATCATCAGGAAGTCCAACAAAGACTTGGCGGAAAAGGAAAATATTAAACGGTGACACAATCATCGGTAAAATATAACCAAGCATGGTGTTCAAAAGCCCTGCTTTAGCAATAATCAAGAAATGAATAGTGATTGTTGTTTCCATTGGAACAATCATCAAAGCTAGAATAATTAATAACCATTGATCTCTAAATGGAAATTTTATTTTAGCAAGCGCATAGCCGGCAAGTCCGTTAACAACGATACTAAGCACAATTAAAATCGCTGCATAAAATAATGTATTCACCATGTAACGAATAAACTGTGTATCAAAGAGAATAGTCACATAATTATCAAAAAATGAACCTGTTAATGCTGGTGGTACAAAAGCTCTAAGGGTATTCATATCAGTGGTGATAGCCGCATCACCTTTAAAGGAATTAGCCAACATCCAAATAACTGGAAAGAGGAAGAACAAGGACAAAATGAGCAAAATTATTGAAAATATCCAACTCCATCTCTTTTGCTTTTGTGTTAACATATTATTTTTCCTCCTTGTCTTTGGTCAATATATTTTGGATAACAGTTAAAATGATAACAAAGACAGCAAAGACAATTGCCATAGTTGAAGCAAGTCCCATTTCCCAGTTAACAGTACCCGTTTCGTAAATATCGTACACAACAGTATAAGTTGAATTAGAAGGGCCACCACCAGTCATCACCATTGGTTGAACCAACATACGAAAGGCACCAATTGTTACTGTGATTAAGACGAAAACAAGCAATGGTTTTAATTCTGGTAAAGTAATATCCTTGAATTTTTGCCATGGTGTTGCATGGTCCATTTCAGCTGCCTCATAAAGTGATGGGCTGATTCCTTGAAGACCACCAAGGAAGATAATCATTTGATAACCAACACCTTGCCAAGCACTCATGATGGCAATAGAAGGTAACGCTTGGTCAGCACTATTGATAAAAGGCTGAGCATCAATACCAAAGAATCCTAAAATAGCATTAAGAATTCCTTCTGGGCTATAAATTTGAATCCACAAGGTTGATACAACAGTCAAAGACATAACAACCGGAACAAAGAAAGCCACTTTGAAATATTTCTTGAAATGGGTAACTTTGTTAATAATCAAAGCTAGCAAGAGAGCTCCACCGCCCTGTAGTGGAACAATGATTAAAACAAATTTAACTGTGTTCCAGAAAGCCTTTCGGAAAGTCTCATCTTTAAAGACTTCTTTAAAATTATCCAGACCAACAAAGTGAGTCATACTAGGATTTAATGCAAAGAAATCCGTAAAACTAAAGACAAACGTCAAAATCAAAGGAATAAATAGGAAGACCGATAACAAGACCAGAGCTGGGCCAAAGAAGGCCATCCCCATAATAGATTCAGCTTTATTCTTTTTCATTTTCTTTCTCCTCAAGAACATAACGTTTCAATTTCGCATCGATTTTATCAACCGCGTGATTAAGTTCTTCCTTGGCATCTGCACCAGAGAGAACACTATCTTCTAGAACTGCCTGAACACGGTCACTAACTTGCGGATAAACTGGTGTGATTGAGCGAGGATGTCCATAATCTTTCAATTGGTTATAAAGTGCGGCATAGTTTGCATCTTCAGAGAACGTACTGATATGATTGTAAGCTTCGTAAGTTGAAGGGAAACTCTTGGTTTTATCCCAAAGACGTTCGCCACTTTCAGCGCCACTCATCCACTTAACCAATTCTGTTGCCCCTTTAATATTTTTTGTCGTTTTAGAAGCTGCAAATGTCCAAGATCCTGTTGGTGTGTAACGACCACCATCCCAGTTATCTGAGACAACGTATGGAGCAACACCAAGATTTAATTGTTCATAACTTGTATAAACCGAATTAACTTCCCACGCGCCATCGATTTTGAAAGCCGCACGTCCACTTTCAAATAAATTACTAATAGCAACTTTCGACATGTAGCCATTTGCTAGAATTTGTTTAAAGTAGTTAACCGTTTCTAGATTTTCTTTTGAATTAAAGATGCCATCAACTTTCAAACCACTCTTGTCAACAAAGTCACCTCCATTTGACCAGAAAAACGGTGCATAAAAATAAATCGTTGTCTCACCCGTTGGGAAAGTCATATCCAAAGGATAGCCCCCCTTTTCTTCACAAATCGGTTGAACTTTCTTCAAGACCTCTAAAAACTCTGACCAAGTCCACGGGTGATTAGCGTCAGGTACACTAACACCAGCCTCAGCTAAAATATCTTTATTGTAATAAAGCCCCACGCTAGACTCTACAGCTCCCAGAGCGTAGAGTTTATTATCATAAGTTCCTTGAGCAATGATCGAGTCAAGATAAGCACTCTTTTCCTTATTCGATAATTTTGCCAAAGGTTGAATAATACCATTTTCTGCATAAGCTGCGATATTGGGACCATCTACCGTCAACACATCAGGTAATCCTCCAGACATAACAGAGGCATTGATTTTATCAGAATAACCACCACCGCTATCATTTCGAGGAATAAATTCAATGTCCGCAAAATATTTACCATTGTATTTTTTATTGAAGGTATTGACCGATTCTTTATAAGCCTGTCCTTCATCAGTATCTTCAATTGAATGAACCCAGATTGATAGATACTCTTCTCCCTTGTCATACCCCTTTATACTGCCAACTTCAGGTTTACTGTTGCCGCATCCTGTTAACAAAAGCCCTGCAGAAAGTGATACCATTAATGTTTTTAAGAGCCTTCTACGCATAACACCCTCCAAAGTTATTTGTAATGTAACCGGTTACTTTATCTAAAGTTTACTCCTTAATGTTTGCCTTGTCAATAGCATTTTAAAAAAAAGTTCCAAAAATATAACCGGTTACTTCTTTGACTTAAAAGGATTTTAGATATATACTATAGATTATAAAGAAGACTTAAGGAACACTGTATGAGTAAACAAAAAATCACTTTTTCCGATATTGCAAAATATACCAATTTTTCAAAAACAACAATCTCGCGCTATTTTAACAACCCTGACTCACTGACTGAAAAAAACCGTAGCATTATCAAAAAAGCGCTTGATGATTTGGGGTACCAAGAAAATAAAATCGCTCAAGTTCTAGCTAAGGGACAGACTGAATTCATAGGAATCATCATTCCAAACCTCTACCTTCACTATTACTCAGCCATTTTAAATCAAATTTTGACTAGCTACTCAGATAATCATTATAAGTTCCTGGTCTTCCTTGGCGATGATGATATCGAGTTAGAACGTCAGTATATCCAAGAACTCCAAGCCTACAACATTCAAGGTTTGATTACCCTTAGTCATACGATTCCATCAGAAGAACTAGCATCTTACAATATCCCTATCGTTAGCATCGAGCGCGAAGCGCAATTTATCAGTAGCGTCAATACCGACAACCACCTTGGTGGAGTCCAAGCAACCAGCCATTTGATAAAAAATAATTGTGATATTCTCATTCACATCAATAACTTCGTCAATGAGGACATCCCTGCTTATGGTCGTATCGCTGGGTTTAAAACCATTTCTAGCGATAGCGATATTCCTTATCAAATCTATCAAAAAGACCTTGGTAGCAACTACAGCGAAATCAGTCAAAGCATCACCCAGTTATTTAAAGAAATCGATAAAAACTACGCTGGCAAACGTAAAGGAATTTTCCTAGCCAATGATACTTATGCCAACATTTTCTTAAATGCTGTTTTCCAAAAATACGGTTGCTTGCCAGATAATTACAAAATCATCGGTTTTGACGATTCGCCAATTGCAAGCGAAGCTATTTTACCTTTATCAAGTATCAAGCAAGACATCTCTAAAATCACAGAAACTGCCCTTGATATTTTACAAGATTTAATCCAAGAACACCGTAAGACCAAAGGCAAACAGCAGACGATTCAACATAGAGAAGTCGCACCAAAACTAATCAAACGAAATACAACTGATTAAGAATACCTAAAAATTAACATAAAAATGGTATAATGAGGTCAGTTATAAGAAATGTATTGGAGAATTCATGAAAACAACAGTTGATTATATTACAAAACTTGCAAATATTCCTTCACCTACTGGCTACACAAGCCACATTATGAATTACGTGATTGCTGAGCTTGAAAGTTTCGGCTACGCTCCTGTCCGCACAAATAAAGGTGGCGTTATGGTCACTGTCACTGGTAAAGATGACAGCAAACACCGCGTGGTCACAGCTCACCTTGATACCCTTGGTGCCATGGTTCGTGCTGTCAAACCAGATGGCCGCCTTAAAATGGACCTTATCGGTGGCTTTGTCTACAACGCTATCGAAGGTGAAAATTGTACTATCCACGTTGCCAAAAATGGTAAAAAAATTAGTGGTACAATCCTTATGCACCAAACTTCTGTTCATGTCTACAAAGATGCTGGAACTGCTGAACGCAATCAAGCTAACATGGAAATTCGTCTGGACGAAAAAGTAACCAACGAAAAAGAAACACGCGCCCTTGGTATCGAAGTTGGAGACTTTATCTCATTTGACCCACGCGTGGTTGTTACCGAATCAGGTTTCATCAAATCACGTCACTTGGATGACAAAGTATCAGCAGCCATTCTCATTGAATTACTCAAAGAATACAAAGCTCAAAATATCACTTTGCCATACACAACTCACTTCTACTTCTCAGCTTTCGAAGAACTCGGTCACGGTGCTAACTCAAGCATTCCAACTGCAACAGTCGAATACCTTTCAGTTGATATGGGAGCAATGGGTGATGACCAACAAACAGATGAATACAGCGTTTCAATCTGCGTCAAAGACGGTTCTGGGCCTTATAACTTTGAACTTCGCCAACATCTTGTTGCCCTAGCTGAAGAAAATAAAATTCCATACAAATTAGACATCTACCCATACTATGGTAGTGATGCCTCTGCTGCTCTTCGTGCAGGTGCCGAAGTCAAACACGCCCTCTTTGGCGCAGGTATCGAATCAAGCCACTCATACGAACGCACACACATCGACTCTGTCCAAGCAACAGAACACCTCGTTGATGCTTACCTAAAAAGCCCAATTGTGGAATAATGACTAAAATTATATAACAATAAGAGCGGACATTATGACCGCTCTTATTTTATTAATCTGAAATCACCCTAATTTCATAACCTTTATAATCATTTTCATTCAAAACAATCTCTTCTTGTCTGTAGCGTTCACTTATCAATCTCAATGCTTGAGCTTTATCTTCTGCCTCAACTTCTACAACCCTTTGAAGGACTTCTTCGATTTCTACATTAAATACTACCATATCTTCTCCCTACAATTAATCTCTTTATTTTAATACTCTCACAGCGGATCCATTATATCACACAATAACCAAATCGCATGCTACATTTTACTACTTCATCAGAGAATTTTTTAATCAATAAAATCCATACTTTTACACATCAAAAGCGCCCCGGGACAAGGGCGCTTTTTAAAAAAACAAACAAATAATTAGGAGGTAGAATTAATTAGTAGTTAAGGTCGACAGCAAGACCAAAATGGTCACTGACGATTGGAGATTCACCGCCATCAAAGACAACGGTTGAGGATTGAATCTCAATATCTTTACTTGTAAAAACATGATCAACTTTGAGTGACTGTTTATTGCCTTCCCAGCCATCAATATCTTCGATAATAGTATGATCACCTTGAATGGATTTAGCCACTTTGTGACTATCTTGCAAATCAAGCGGACTATTTAAAATCATGTCATAGCCAGCCGTATCGGTAGGATTGTTGAAATCTCCCATAAGGATAAGGGGGCTAGGAAAATCGCTGAGCGCTTCTTCCAGTTTTGCCCATTCACTTTCAAATCCTTTACCGAACCAAGACATGTGAAGGCTCACCACGGTAGCTGGTTTGCCATCAACTTCAGTCTCAGCTGCTAGGACACGTCTAGTATGATAATCATGTTCATCATCAACCGCAGAGACAAGAATATCTTTTACCTTAATTGGATTTTTCGATAAAATCACAACGCCTTCATTGTACTTATCATATCCAATATGGTTATAAGCCCAAGACCAATAATAATGTCTTCCTTGGCTTCTGAGGTAATTGACCAATTGAAGAGCATAATTATCACGGTGTAATTCGGGGCTACTCGGTAATTTTTCATACCCTTCTACATCGTTTGCAGCCAAGCCTCGAATGTCTTGGTTAATTTCTTGAAGACAAATGACATCATAATTCTCAATGTAAATATTTTCTGCCAAATCGAATAATTTTTTTAACGAATTTGCCTCTAACCAAGAATGCGTATTAAGTGTTAAAAATTTTGCCATGTCTTTTCCCCTCAAGTTAAAGGAGAGTCCGAGATGTTTACCCCGGACTCCCTTCTATTTAGTTTTAACCCAAATCTCTTTATCACTATTAGTAATATAAGCTTAAAGTTCTACTTTTGCAACAGGTGTTTTAGCAGAAACTTTTCCTGTTTGTGTTAAATTGACTGCTTTAATTTCTGCTGTATTTGTGAAGGCAACAATAATTGTTGTTTCACGTCCTGCTGAACTGATAGCTGCCAAGTCAGCTACCACCAAAAGATCACCTGCTTGAACACGTTGACCTTCTGCTACTTTAACAGAGAATGGCACACCGTTAAGAGCAACAGTATCGAGTCCGATGTGAACAAGAACTTCAAGACCACTATCAGTCAATAATCCAAAGGCATGTTTAGTCGGGAAGACACTTGTGACAATACCTGACACAGGCGCATAAACATTACCATTTTCTGGTTCGACAGCGAAGCCATCACCCATCATTTTAGCTGAAAATACGGGATCTTTAACAGCTGTGATTGGTCTTACTTCACCATCTGCGATTGATAGAACATCTTCTGTGACACCTTTATATGAGACTTTTGTAACATTGTTACCTCTAACTTCTGCTAAGTCGATTGTTGGAATTTCAGCACCAGAATCAAGAAGGTCTTGAATATCAGATTTCAAGATATCTGCTTTTGGTCCGTAAACAGCTTGAACACCAGAGCCTTTGATAATGAGACCCATAGCACCAGCTTTTTTCCAAGTTTCTTCATCACCAACTCGTGCGACATCTTTGACAGTTACACGAAGTCGTGTCATACAAGCATCAACATCTTCAATGTTATCGCGGCCACCAAGGAGATTAATGATTTGAACGATTTGAGAGTTTGCAGATACTGTCGCACCAGTTGTTGATGCAGCAGCGTCATCATCCATGTCATCGTAATTACCGTTACGACCTGGAGTGGCAAAGTTAAATTTCTTAATCATAAAGTCTGCGATGAAGTACATCACAACACCTGATAAGATACAACAAATAACAAAGTTAATTAAATCTCCACCAAGACCTGCTTTAAGAGCCATTGGTGTACGTGTCAAAAGTTCGATATTACCAAATGAATGGAGACGAAGGTTAACTAAATCAGCAAGAGCAAATGTCACCCCTTGTACAAGTGCGTATACAACATAAAGTGGCATTGCGACAAACATAAACATGTATTCGATTGGTTCAGTAACACCTGTCAAGAATGTAGCAGCTGCTGTTGAGATAAACATTGCAGTGTATTTTTTCTTCTTGTCTGGGTCAACGTTACGGTACATGGCAAGGCTAATCCCCATAAGTGTACCAGTTGCGCCAATCATTTGTCCGACTTTGAAGCGGGCAGGTGTTACAGTTGCCATAAGGTGATGGTAATCTGAAGGATTTGAACCTTTAAGATTGATAAGGTCTGTTACCCATGCTAACCAAAGTGGGTCTTGACCAAAGACTTCAGTACCTTTTTGAGCACCAGTCAAGATTTCATAAGTACCACCAAGTGAAGTATAGTTCATAGGGATAGTAATCATGTGGTGAAGACCAAATGGAAGAAGCAAACGTTCCAAAGTACCATACAAGAATGGAGCTAAGAATGGAGCTGAGTTTTGTGATGACGCAATCCACATACCAAATCCATTAATTCCTGATTGGATGATTGGCCAAACAAGTGCCATAAACAAACCAACAAGAACTGAACGATAGATAACAACGAATGGTACGAAACGTTTACCATTGAAGAATGAAAGAACATCAGGCAATTTGCGGTAGTTATAGTATTTATTGTAAGCTGTTGCCCCAACAAAACCTGAGATAATACCTACAAAGACACCCATGTTAAGCGCTGGTTGACCAAGCACATTGACAAAGTAGTCAGAGACAAGCATCTTGCCACCGAGAACATTGTGAACAACACTTTTACTATCAGCAATCATATCAAGTGATACACCGTAAACGTGACCAGTGATCAAGTTGATGAGAATAAATGCGATACCAGCAGCAAATGCACCACCAGCACGCTCTTTTGCCCAGCTACCACCAATAGCTAGAGCAAACAAAATGTGAAGGTTATTGATAATCCCCCAACCAATTTGTGCGATAACATTACCAACAGTAGCAAGTATAGCTGAGTTAGCATTGATTAGCAGGAGCGAGTTACCAATACTAACCATCAAACCGGCTGCCGGCATAACGGCAATAACAACCATCAAGCATTTACCGAATTTTTGCCAAAATTCGAAACTGGTCAATTTTTTAAATGCCTTCTTCATGAAACAACTCCTTAAAACTTTTTCTCGGAAACCATTTGCTCTACAAATCAAGCAATAACGTCACTAATATTAATTGATTTGTATAAAACAAACGATTTTTTAGTTGAATAATTTACGCAAACGTTTGCGCTGCTTTTGATGATTTTATTATAGCACGTATTTTTATTTTGTAAAGCGTTTTCGATAAAAATTTTAAAACAAAAAAAGAGCAAAGAGATGCTTTACCAATGAAACAAAGCCTTCTTTACACTTTTATTTTTTTAATTAAAATACAATCGTTAATTCTCTTTCAATGATTTGATGAGGAATGATGACTTTCTGGCTTGCGCTTTTTCTTGATTTTTCCAAAAGTAATTGCGCTGCTTTTTCACCAAACTGATAAGGAAAAATATTAACCGATGTTAAAGCAGGATTAGCAATTTCTGTAATCAAAGAATTATTAAAGCTAATCACAGCATAAGACTTTTCTTGTTTGCTATTTTTAAATAAGCGTTGCAAACGGATAGCCATGATATCATCACAAGCAATAAAAGCTTGCGTTTTTGGGTGCTCAGCTAAGAATTTCTGAAACTTAAGAATGTTCTCATCTTCTTTGACCCATGAAAAATGAAGAGACAAACTGTCTTTTTGATGCTCTTGCAGATACTCACAACAACCTCGATAACGCTCAGTCTGCACCAATTCATTCATGTCAGTGTAGGCAAAGACAAGGTGTTCAAAACCTTTACTCACCATAAATTCAGCAACATCTCGTCCTGCTTGGTAGTTATCATTATCCATAAATTGGACAGATTTGGTAGCAAGCTTTTCATAAGAACTTCCGACAACTACACAAGAAACTTTTTTCTGCTTTTTGACAAAATCAAAAACAGGGTCATCTTTGTGCGAATACAAAAAGATAAATTTGCTAATATTTCCGCTGCGAATCAGTGCCTGACAATTTTTGCGTAGCTCATCTACCTACCGTACGCCCACTCGCCAAGCTAACCATATAATCATGCTCACTACAAACACTTGAAATATCTTGAATAATTTGCATGAAAAAGGGGTTATTGCCAAGAGAATCTTGACTCTCACGAACTGGCAGTACAATCCCAATGGTGTTAGTCGTACGGTTCACCAAATTTTGCGCAGAATAATTTGGTGAATAATCTAATTCTTCCATGGCACGTCGAACGCGTTCCTTGGTTGCTTTGCTAATCATGTCACTGTCATGCAAAGCCCTTGAGGCTGTTGAGGTAGAGACACCAGCAAGTTTTACTACACCCTTTATCGTTGTCATTTTGTATCCTAATCTTAAAATCGTTATCTATAGGATAAGAATTTTTTAAAGCGCTGTCAATCAAAAAATAAAATAAGAGCGAGAAAAATCTCACTCTTATTTTAATAATTCCAAAGCATAGCTGACGCTTGATAAAGCATAAAGCGGTGCCGTTTCGGCACGCATGATACGTGGCCCTAAACCGATTTTTAAGCCACCTTTTTCCTCAAATGCCACAATTTCATCTGGTGAAATTCCGCCTTCTGGGCCAAAGATAAAGAGAATTTTCTCTCCTGCTTTGACTTGGCTCAATTCACGCGCTAAAATAGCCGTTTCACCTTCTTTTGCTGACTCTTCATAAGCAATGAAAATCTTATCAAACTGGTCAAGTTCAGCAAGAAAAGCTGCTTTTTTATCAAAAAGAGTCACACCTGGAATGACATTACGTTTGCTTTGCTCAGCAGCACCAAGAGCAATTTTTGCCAATTTATCTGCTTTTTTGGCTAGTTTTTTACCATCCCATTTGACCACAGACCAATCAGATGGAAATGCCCAGAGATTTGCCATACCAAGTTCTGTTCCTTTTTGCGCAAGAAATTCTAGTTTATCACCTTTAGGAAATCCCGCAGCAATCGTCACTTCAACTGGCATCTCAACATTGCTATCAAGCTCTTTGATAATTTCAAAACGGTGCTCAGCACTATCGACAACCTTTGCCAAGCGTTTGATGTGGTCATCAAAAACAAGGACAACTTCCTCATCTTCTATCAGACGCATAACGTTAAACATATGTTTTACCGTGTCTTTATCTGTGATTGTAACGACGTCTTGAGCTTGTCCTGCTACAAAATATTGTTGCATTTATCCTCCAATTACACCTGAAATATCATCAGTCTTTTTGAAAACAAAAGTATTCCATTCGCCTTGAACCATATGCGTTTCAAGGAAGAACCCTGCATCTTCAGCTGATTTACGAACCATTTCCCATTTGTCAGAAATGATACCTGACATGATAAGGTAACCTTCGTCTTTCACAAGACGATAAGCATCTTCTGTCATATTGACCAAAATATCAGCGAGAATATTTGCCACGATAACATCAGCTTTGATATCCACACCTTGCAAAAGATTACCTGTAGCCACATGGATATTTTCAGTATTGGCGTTAAGGTCAATATTTTCTTGTGCCACACGCACGGCTACTTCATCAAGGTCATAAGCATAGATATCTTTTGCCCCAAGAAGTGAACTTGCAATCGAAAGCACACCTGAACCAGTACCCACATCAATTACAGTTTCACCACCACGAAGTACTTGTTCAAGCGCAAAAAGACTCATTTTTGTCGTTGGGTGAGTTCCTGTACCAAAAGCCATACCTGGGTCAAGACGAATAGTCTTTTCACCTTCACCAGCTTCATAATCTGTCCAACTTGGAACAATTGTCAAATCATGGCTAATGCGTGTTGGTTCATAATATTTCTTCCAATTTTCAGCCCAATCTTGCTCAGCCAATTCTTGTGTCTCATAGTGAACCTCACCAGTATCAACACCAAAATCACTTAATTCAGCCAAACGCTTAGCTGCCTCCCTTTCAACAGCTTCAATATCGATATTTTCTGGGTAATAAGCTGTAATTTTAACAGTTTCTACTTGTTTGATTTCTGGGAAAACTTCACCGTATTTCCCAACATATCCAAGATAATCAGCACTATCATCGATAGCAACCCCTTGACTACCCAATTCAATCAAAATATTTGACGCAGCCTCTTCTGCATTACGCAAGACCTCAACAGTCAACTCTTGCCACTTGTCCATATTTCTGATACAAAGGACGACTAGAAAACGACTAAAAAATAGAAAGCTTGATGACGTGTCGAAAGACACTAGTCAAGCTTATCTTTTTTCCGAGTTTTCCGTCCGTGTTCAAAGATGAACACTTATCCTCATACTCCTTTTCTATTTTGTTTCGGGCGGGTTCAGTTAAAATACTAACCGAACCTTTTCCTTTCTATCTAATCTATTTCAGGCGGAGCTATTAACTCCCTTTATCCACAATAAAACACCTGAACATTTACATATTATTATAAATTTTCTTCTCTCTCTTTCAAACTACATCCATTTGAATCCTTCCAATCAGTACGACCGTTTGTAGGCATACCTAAAACAAAAGATGCTGCATAAGGTGGACTATTGAAAAATCGATTTTTCTTGAGGATACCATCCTTGATAATTCCCTCTTTCAGTAACTCTTGTCGCAAGTCACGAATAGATTTTGGAAGTCCTTTACCATCTGTAAGTTCAATCATACTGCCTTCAAGAACAACCAATCCCTCTGCTGTCTGTCGGCAAGTTGCAATAATTTCACGGTTTGATCGCTTAATGTTACGTTTAAGAGTAAGAACAGTTTCAGCCTCAATTGGCTCTTCATCAACAGAATTGTCACCGTTAATCATAGGAACAAATACTCGATAACCAAGGGTTCCAATTATTGTTTTTGTATTCTCAACAACCTCATCCAGTTCAGATTGCTTTTCTTCAGTTACATTGCCAGAATTTGGTTCGTTACCATTTCGAACAACAAAACGATTTGCTTCGTTTGCTAGCTGAGTAAATCTGTTTTCCAAATAACTGATTTCAGTCGGCCCGAAGGAATTATTTTGCGTTGTTAATACAATGACATCATTGAAATAATCAGCATGATTATCCCTAGTATGCTCTTGAACACGTAACAAAACACCTTCGCCATTCTTTCGGCTCGTTGCTTGACCAATATAAACTGTATCCTGCTGATTAGCATCATCACGACCAAGTAAAAAATAAACACCACTTTGTTTCATCTCAGGTCTTGATTTTAAATCACCTAACTGAATTCTAGGAATTTTATAAATCACGCCTGTCCAGTTGGATAAAGTACACTTAATCTTACCAGTGACTTCATCATCCATCAGAAACATATTTATATTTTTACCTCTTTTTACCATCTTAATATCTCGGATATGCAGAGAATTCTGTTTCTTTTAACTCTGCTTTGCCTTTTTCAAAGCTTTCAGCATCCCATTCAAGAGCAAAGTCAGTTGCATTTTCATCTGCTAAAAAGTCCATCAAATCATCAAGACCTTTAGTTGCAACATCGTTTAATGTTTCTGCAAAATACGCTAAAAATTCGCGTGAGAATCCTTTTTTAGCATCAAAAGGAACAGTCACCAAGTAGTCATCATGGTCAACTTTAGATTTTGCTTGGTTGTAAAATAGTACGTAATCTTCAAAAACAATATCCTCGCTGCTAACCTCACCTTGGTCATCCACAGTTTCAACCGCAGATTGATTCTGCGCTTCCAAAATAAAAGTCACTTCCACCGCATGATTTTTCTTATTCCAATCAATGGCATAATCAAACGTGAAGTGCTTATCCATTTCTTCTTCTAATACTGATAAAAAGCCAAATTTAGCCATTAAAAATTTCTTCCAATCTTCTTTTGTGTTACAATTATTTTATCATACTTAAGGGGAAATGACATGCAAATACGACCAATGGAGCTAGAAGATATTGAACAAGTGGTTATACTAGAAAACCAAACATGGGATACATTTAACACGCCAGCTCCGCTACCTATTGCAAATAAGGATAAAATCATCAAAGATTTTGAAAATGGAACACATTATCTTGTCGCTGAAGAAAATCAGGACATTTTAGGTGTTCTTGATTACCATACTTATTATCCTTTCCCTAGCGGTCATCACGTGGTAACTTTTGGCATTGCCGTTTCTGAAAAAACGCGCGGTCAAGGTATCGGACGCAAACTTATCCAAACTTTCTTCGATATGACAAAAGCTGACGGCTACCAAAAAGTTCTCATTCATGTGCTATCATCAAATGAAAAAGCCTGCACATTCTACGAAAAATTAGGCTTTAAACAAGAGGCTATTTTGAAAAATCAATTTTACCTAAACCATAATTACGTTGATGACCTCATTTACAGTTATTATCTGGAGGATATTCATGCCAAATAATCTCGCTTTGCGAATGCGCCCTAAGAATATTGACCAAGTGATTGGCCAGAAACATCTAGTCGGTGAAGGAAAAATCATTCGCCGTATGGTGGAGGCCAATATGCTGTCATCAATGATTCTCTACGGTCCTCCTGGTATCGGGAAGACCTCAATCGCTAGCGCTATCGCAGGAACAACCAAATACGCTTTTCGGACGTTCAACGCTACAACAGACAGTAAAAAGCGCCTGCAAGAAATTGCCGAGGAAGCTAAATTTTCTGGTGGACTGGTTTTACTGCTCGATGAAATCCATCGTCTTGATAAAACCAAACAAGATTTTCTACTACCATTGCTTGAAAACGGCAATATCATCATGATTGGAGCGACAACTGAAAATCCATTTTTCTCAGTGACACCTGCCATTCGCTCACGCGTGCAAATCTTCGAGTTAGAACCCTTATCAACCGACGATATCAAGCAAGCCCTCCAAACTGCATTATCAGATAAAGAGCGCGGCTTTGAATTTGATGTCGATATTGATGCGGATGCTCTTGATTTCATCGCAACAGCTACCAACGGTGATTTGCGCTCTGCCTTTAACTCGCTAGATTTAGCAGTCATGTCAACCAAGGCTGATGACAAAGGTATTCGCCACATTAACCTTGATACCGTTGAAAATAGCTTGCAGCGAAGCTACATTACCATGGATAAAAACGGCGATGGACACTACGATGTGCTCTCAGCCCTTCAAAAATCCATCCGTGGTTCTGACGTCAATGCTAGCCTGCATTACGCTGCTCGTCTGATTGAAGCTGGGGATCTGCCAAGCCTTGCTAGAAGACTGACTGTCATCGCGTATGAAGACATTGGTCTTGCCAATCCAGATGCCCAGATTCATACCGTTACAGCACTTGATGCTGCTCAAAAAATCGGTTTTCCTGAAGCACGCATCTTGATTGCTAACGTCGTAATTGATCTAGCCTTGTCACCAAAATCAAATTCAGCCTACACAGCTATTGACGAAGCTATCACTGATTTGCACAAAAACGGCTCACTACCAATCCCACGCCATTTACGTGATGGTCACTATGCTGGTAGCAAAGAACTTGGTAACGCCCAAGATTACAAATACCCTCACAACTATCCTGAAAAATGGGTTAAACAGCAGTATTTACCAGATAAGTTAGTCGAAAAAAATTATTTTGATGCTAACCAAACCGGAAAATACGAACGCGCCCTCGGTGCTAACAAAGAGCGAATTGATGAACTGTCTAAATAATGATAATATGGTACTTTCTCATTTTAATAGTTTTCATTAATGCTTAAAAAGAAAATCGCTTTCTAAAAAATAAGATTTGCCCTTGAAATATTTTTTAAAAATGCTATCATAGATATATAGGTTATTGCTGTGGCATGCGAATTCACATCAATGTGTTGACCGACTAAATATTTGTATTTCGGGAAACAGTAGTCTTTCTCCAGTATGCAGGCCGTTACACGCGGAAGCAACTAAGGAGAAGCGAGTTGCCCACCTGCTTGTAGATTGCGGGTTCAATACAAATCGTGAATCACGGTGCCAATACAGCTTCTTATCCTTCCTTAGCTCAGTTGGTAGAGCAGTGGACTCTTAATCCATGGGTCATAGGTTCGAGCCCTATAGGGAGGACTAAACGTCATAAGAAAAAGCCCTTTGTTTAGGGCTTTTTGCTTGTTTTAAAATCAATTTGTTACGATTTTATCAATTTTTTGACAATCTGCTGGTCGTCTTTTATTTTAAAAATTAAAAACGTCATTAAGGTTCTCTGCCATAGTAGGATGCGTAAATATTTGATTCTTAATATAAGTGTATGGAATATGGTTATCCATAGCTAACTTAATCAGGTTTATATTTTCCTGAGCACCTTCACCAAAAAGAGTTGCTCCTAAAATATCTTGTGTTTTTTCATTAACAATAACCTTATAAATACCTCGAAGGTTACCATTAACATGAGCTCTAGGCATAGCTGAAACCATTAATTCATTTGCTTTATAGGGAAGATTTGCCTCTGCAGCCTCTTTTTCTGTTAAACCTACACGTGCCAAAGCAGGGTTAATAAATAATGTAGTGGGGATATTATTTCTCTGACTAGCGTTATAATCACTCTGTCCAGTTAATTTATTAAAAACTATGCGATAATCGTCCAATGACACATAAGTAAATTGGAGTCCGCCATTGACATCCCCAACAGCATAAACATTTGGAACACTAGTTTCACAATAATCATCAACCTCAATGGCACCACGGTCTGTTACCACAATATCTGTATTTTCAAGTCCCAAGTCAGTAATATTCGGTTTACGACCAGTCGCATAAAGGACAGCATCAAAACTCATTTTCTGACCATGATTGCTTAAAATAACATTATCATCTTCATCATTTTCTAAAGCATTTATCTGAGCATTTAAAACAAAGGAAACACCGTCTTCTTCCATGTATTCTTTTGCTAACTGCGCAACGATATCCTCCTCACGTGGCAAAATACGGTTAGCAGTCTCAAAAACAGTGACCTTACTGCCAAGATTAGCATAAAGACTGGCAAATTCAAGCCCGATATTACCCCCTCCAATGATTCCTAACCTTTGTGGCAAAGTTTCTAATTTTTGAATACCAGTGCTGTCAAAGACATTTTTAGATTCCTTTAATCCTGGGATAGGCAAACGATTTGAAATGGCGCCTGTATTAATCACTATAGTATCAGCTGTTATCTGTTCGCTATCCTCGCCAGCAACTATTTTAATAACCTTATTAGAGACAAAACTTGCTTTAGCATCATAAAGATCTACACCAGCATTGACCACATTGGCTTTATTTTTCTGATTTAATCGATGCGTAACCACCTCTTTTTCCGCCATTGCCTGCTCAAATGTTAAATGATTTTCAGCTGCATGGATTAATGTTTTTGTTGGAATACAGCCAATATTGATACAAGTTCCTCCATACATTGAAGAACTTTCTTCAACAAGAGCAACTTTCTTGCCAAGAGAACTCATCTTAGCAGCAAGTGTCTTTCCAGCTTTACCAAAGCCAATGACTAATAAATCATATGTTTTCATTTTTGTTCTCCCATAAAAGCACCGCATCATTAAATAACAAACATGATATTAGCGATATTGTGTTAAATCTTGTTTTAAAAAGTAGTAAAATAGGTTGCCATAATTTCCTGAATAATCCAGTACATGACCGTTATAAACGACCTTAGTGACTTTGTAATAGTCGGCAATTTCGATTGAGCAAGCTTGCTGTGAGCGTTCGAATTCCTCGTATGAGTCAAACGTCACCACTCGTTCTTGGTTTACGGCGTTTAAAAATGTAATTTCAATCATTATTTACATTTCCTTTCTAATTCTACATACTATATTACTTTGATGTTGGAATATAGTATGTAGAACTGTATAACGCTATGCTACTACAAAGTATGTTTTCACACAACTATTTTGCTCTGACTGGATTTTCTCAATCATAATTCAAGAATAAATTGTAAATTATAAAAAGAGATTCCAAACAGAAATCTCTTTTTTAACTGAATTTGTAAAATTATATTATCCTTTATGATATTCAAAAGCAATAGTATAAGTCTTTTCGGTATTGGCTGGAAGAACAATATCACCAAAACCGTCATGATTAATAGCATCTGGGAGAAATTGTGCTTCAAGCGCTAAGGCTTCAAATTCTTTAGCCATTTTACCCTTATCACGCGCTGGATAAATATCCTCAGGAATACCACCCATACTGTAAACGACCCAAGTATCACGGTCAGAATAAAGGTGAACAGAATCGCCACTTTCTTCATCTTTCAATTCTCCACAAGGTTTATCAAGCGAAGCATTTACCAAGAAAGCATCGTCAAGCCCGCCTGTATCAGCGATAGCCTCTCCAAGGTTTTGCCCAGTTTGAAAATCATAAGCTGTGCCAGCAACGTCAATGAATTTTCCTGTTGGCACCAAATCATCACGTGTTTCCAAGTAACAGTCAGCAGCCAAAGTAAAGGTATGGTGTGCCAAGTCTTGGCGTTCACCGAGGTTAAAGTAAACGTGGTTAGTTGGGTTAAAGAGGGTCGCTTGACCGCCATTTTTACCAGTGTAAGTGATTGTGAAACGATTGTCGTTATCCAGCGTAAAACGTGCTGTTACCAACATATCACCAGGGAAACCATCAACGCTTTCTTTGGCATTGTAAGTCATGACAACAGTGGCTTTGTCAATATCATTTTCAACTCTTGCTTGCCAAATGTGTTTGTGGAAACCTTTTGGACCACCGTGAAGAGTGTTTCCTTTTTCGTTTTGTGGTAGCTGAATTTCTTTGCCATCAAGGTTAACTTTCCCTTGATTAATACGCCCTGCAACACGTCCGATTGATTGACCTGCACATAAAGGACTTTTCAGATAATCACTTGGCTCATCAAAACCAATGATAAGATTTTTCTGACCACCTTTGTCATCTGGCACTAAAAATTCTTGCCAAGTTGCTCCCAGCGTTAGTAAACCAACTTGGACACCATTATCATTAATAATAGTGTATTTTTCAATCTTTTGCCGATTAATTATCTCAACAATTTCTTGTTTTACTTCCATTTTTCCCTCTTTCTTAGGTTCTTTCTTTTATTTTACCTTTTAGATAATTTTTTGTAAACGTTTACTATTGGATTTTACTAAGTTTTACCAGACATCATCGTTATAAACCAAAAACTCCTGTCCATTGGACAGGAGTTCAAGATTATATGTAGTGATTATTTTACCACGATATTGACAAGTTTGTTAGGTACAGCAATCACTTTGATAATATCTTTACCAGCAATTTCTGCTTGAATTTTGTCGTTAGCAAGAGCAAGTTTTTCAAGTTCTTCACGGCTTGAATCTTTTGGTACAACAAGTTTTGCACGAACTTTACCTTTGATTTGGATAACAATTTCAACGTCGTTTTCAACGAGTTTTGCTTCGTCCCATGTTGGCCATGCAACGTATGAAATTGATTCGCCTGATTGTGTCAATGTTTGCCACAATTCTTCAGAAAGGTGTGGTGCAAATGGTGCTAACAATTGTACAAAGCCTTTAGCGTAGTCAGCAAAGAGTTTATCTTCTTTATTTGCTGCGTTGACGAATACCATTAATTGCGCAATAGCTGTGTTGAATTTCATGGTTTCAAGTTGTTCAGTTACAGCTTTGACTGTTTCGTTGTAAACTTTATCCAAATTGCCATTGTTTTCTGCAACAATTTCTTTTGTTGTCAACAAGCGATAGACGCGGTCGAGGAATTTACGTGAGCCTTCAAGACCTTCTTCAGACCATGCGATTGAGGCATCAAGTGGTCCCATGAACATTTCGTACACGCGAAGTGTATCTGCACCATAATGTTCAACCACATCATCAGGGTTAACAACGTTTTTAAGTGATTTAGACATTTTCGCTGGTGCTTGTTCAAGTTTTTCACCAGTTTCAATGTGGAAGAATGAACCGTCACGTTTTTCAACTTTGTCAGTTGCCACAAGTGCACCACGGTGATCGCGGTAGCTTGTTCCCAAAATCATCCCTTGGTTAAAGAGTTTTTGGAATGGTTCTTTGGTTGGAACGACACCTAAATCATAAAGGAATTTATGCCAGAAACGAGCATAAAGAAGGTGAAGCACAGCGTGTTCTGCACCACCGATGTAAATATCAACTGGCAACCAAGCTTTTAGAAGCTCTTCATCAGCCAATTTTTCATCGTTGTGTGGATCAATGTAACGCAAGAAGTACCAGCTTGAACCAGCCCATTGTGGCATTGTGTTGGTTTCACGGCGACCCTTAACGCCGTCTTCGCGTGTCACTTCAAGCCAATCAGTCAAGTTAGCAAGTGGTGATTCACCTGTACCTGAAGGTTTGATATCTTTTGTTACTGGCAATACAAGTGGAAGTTGATCTTCTGGAACAGCTGTTGTTGTACCATCTTCCCAGTGGATGATTGGGATTGGTTCACCCCAATAACGTTGACGTGAGAAGAGCCAGTCACGAAGACGGTAAGTTACTTTCTTGTTACCAACACCTTCTGCTTCAAGCCATTCGACCATTTTGTCAATAGCTTGCGCTTTATCAAGACCATCTAGGAAGCCAGAGTTGATGTGAAGTCCATCTTCTGTGTAAGCTTCTTCTTCAACATTTCCACCTTCAAGAACTGGAATGATTTCTAGGTTAAATTGTTTTGCGAATTCCCAGTCACGTGTATCGTGGGCAGGAACAGCCATGATAGCACCAGTTCCGTAGCTTACAAGAACATAGTCAGCAATCCAGATTGGCATTTCTTTACCATTTACTGGGTTAATAGCGTAGCTACCAGTCCAAACACCAGTTTTTTCTTTAGCAAGGTCTGTACGAGCTAGGTCAGATTTAAGACTTGCTTGATGTTTGTAATCCGCAACAGCTTGTGCTTGTTCTGGTGTTGTAATAGCTTCAACAAGTGGGTGTTCTGGAGCCAAAACAGCGTAAGTTGCACCAAAGAGTGTATCTGGACGAGTTGTAAATACTGTGAAATCTTTGTCAGTGTCTTTAACTTTAAAAGTAACGTTAGCACCAGTTGATTTACCAATCCAGTTACGTTGCATGTCTTTGATTGATTCTGGCCAATCAAGGTCATCCAAGTCGTTAAGCAAACGTTCTGCGTAAGCTGTGATTTTAAGCATCCATTGACGCATTGGTTTACGGACAACTGGGTAACCACCACGTTCAGATGTTCCGTCAGGCAGCACCTCTTCGTTGGCGATAGCTGTCCCTAATTCTTCAACCCAGTTAACTGGCACTTCAGCTTCGTATGCCAAACCTTTTTCGTATAATTTTGTGAAAATCCACTGAGTCCATTTGTAATAATTAGGGTCAGTTGTGTTCACTTCACGATCCCAGTCATATGAGAAACCAAGTGAGTTGATTTGGCGTTTGAAGTTTGCAATGTTTTTAGCTGTAAATTCAGCTGGGTCATTACCTGTATCCATTGCGTATTGTTCGGCAGGAAGTCCGAAAGCATCCCAACCCATTGGGTGAAGAACGTTGTAACCTTGAGCACGTTTAAAGCGGCTAAGAATATCAGTCGCAGTGTATCCTTCTGGATGTCCTACGTGCAGACCAGCTCCAGATGGGTAAGGGAACATATCCAATGCATAAAAATTTGGTTTATCAGCATCTGTTCCTGTTTTAAACGTATGATTATCAGCCCAATAGGCCTGCCATTTTTTCTCAATTTCTTTATGATTATAAGTTACCATGTCATTCTCCATGTTCTTAGTGTTGGTTACTATTATACCACGAAAAGAATAAAGAAAAAAGGCGAAATCACAAGGGATTTCATGCCTGTTTTCAGGTGATAAGAAGAATTTTTAGTCAAATCAAATGCTCATTTAGTCGTTTGCTAAATAATCTTTCAATTGCTTCATGATTGATTTGGTATCTTTGACACCAATTTGGTAAATTTCTTCGTATTTGTCGGGGTTGGTTTCAAGTCGTCCGATTTCCAGATTTTGGCTTGGGCGAATGGCAAAAAGTTTGCCTTCATTTTCCAAATTGCTAATGTGTTCAACGGTGTCGTTATAGTGTTGATAACGTTTTGAAGCGACTTCTACAAACTTAGGATATTTTCTGTAAAAAAGTTTATAGACACGACCATTACTTGGCTTTTTACGGTAATCAATTGGACGTGTTAAAACAACAATCAATTTATCAAAACCAAGGCTTTTGGCAAAATCAACTGGGATACTGTCTGATAGACCACCATCAAGGTATTTATTGCCTTGCCACTCAACGATTTTTGACGCCAAAGGCAATGCTGAACTCGCACGAAGTAACTCCATTTGTTCAAAGACATTGTCAACCTTATGATACTCAGCTTTTCCTGTTGATAAATTAGTTACTGTTACATAGAAAGGTACACCTGATTTCTCAAAAGCTTCCTCGTCAAAAATATCCAGTTCCATCGGAACTTTGTAGTAGGCAAATTCTTTATTGACCACATTTCCTGTTTTCAGCCATGAACGAAGTCCCATGTACCCCGGATTTGAGGCATATTTTTTATTGTAACGGAGGGCTCTGCCTTTTTGTTTTGACAAAAAATTAACTCCAAAAAGGGCCCCAGCAGATACCGAGACAACACCATTCACCTTAATTCCCGCATCTAAAAATGTATCCAAGACACCAGCGGTGTACAAACCGCGCATGCCGCCACCCTCTAATACTAAACCGACAGCCATCCTTATTCTCCGTTCTTTCTCAGTTTGTTACTTAATTATAGCAAAAAACATGCTATTTAGAGTGTTTTTGCTATGTTTATAATAATCCTAACAACATCAGGGAAACATTTATGAAAAAACAGCTTTTTGATATTATCAAACCTTCTGATAACCTAGCAACCATTGAAAAAATTTACGATGTTTTTATGGTTTGTACTATTGTGATTAACTTATTGCCACTGACAAGCAAGTCAACAACGTCATTTTATACCACGCTTGATACTATCATGAAGAAATCGAAAAAGAAGATATTGAATCAAAATAGCATTCAAATACAAAAAACGCCGAATTCCGTCTAAGAAGTCAGCATTTTAGAATATAAGCCAATATACACGTTAGACTTGTGAAAAAACATTACAATTCAGCGATTTGGTAAAGCTCCAATTCAGCTTGTGTTTCAGTTCCGAACATGTTAATCATCAATTTCACTTTGTTGTTTTCGATTTCAACAACACGTCCTTCTTGTCCTGCAAAGGCGCCGTCGATGATTTGAACCACATCACCTGGTTTGATGTTTGTGTCAATGACATCAACAGTTTGTCCCATTGAGATAAGAATTGAACGGATTTCTTCTTCCAAAAGTGGTGTCGGTTTTGAACGGTTACCGTGTGAGCCAACAAATCCAGTAACGTTTGGTGTGTTACGAACAACGAACCAAGCTTCGTCTGTCATCACCATTTCAACTAAGACATAACCTGGAAAACGATTTTCTTCAACTTCTTTGACTTTCCCATTTTTTTCAACGTTAACAGTTTGTGTTGGGATTTCAACACGCAAAATGTTGTCCAACATGTTGTAAGTTTGTGCACGTTGCAAAAGAGTTTCTTTTACTTTGTTTTCGTAACCAGAGTAAGTTTGTAGCACAAACCAACCTTTATCAAAAGAATCTAACATAATTTCCTCCATTATAAAAAAGCCCCTTAAAGGCTTCTTGGGTGCTTTTCTTTATTTTATTATAGGAAAAATAATAAGCGCTGTCAACGAATTGCTGCCAAATGTGCACAAAAAAGCTGGGTAAAACCCAGCTCAGTTTTTAAAATCGATTTAACAAATCCATCACTCCCAGTGAGAGCAATTTATCGAAAATGAAAATAACAATGGTAAAGAATGCTGTATATTCAAGTACAGAGATATAATCTTTCCAACGTTGTTTACGATCTGGCCAAGTTGTTTCACTTAAAATCGTAAATACTCCCTTAATGAATGCCACAGGCGACTCCTCCTTATTCTATCATCTCGCTCATTACTCTAAAGCTGAGAATGACCGCTACAAATTATCGTGTTTCTTTGTGTAGCGTGTATTTTTTACAATGTTTACAATATTTATTAACTTCTAGTCGTACAGGTTTGGGGTTGCTACTAACTCCGATAGAGTAGTTACGGCTTCCACATTCTGTACAAGCTAAACTTGCTTTTTTCTGTGCCATAATTCCTCCGAGATCTTATTTTATCATGTTTTTCGTAAGTTGGCAAGTAACTTAGTTAGTCTGCTTGTTGAACCAACTTGAGAAATTATCCCAAGCATCTTTAACCGCTCGACCAATCTTATCTCCGGCATTTTGAGCTGATTCTTGAACCTTATCAAGGATGTTATCAGAGCTTGATGATTGGCTTGTGGCTGTTTGACCATTAGCGCTGTAAACCAAATCGTAACCATTTTGGCTATAAGCATTTTCAACGATAAATTCTGTTCCCGCAGTATATGGCAAAATGCTACTTGCTACTGCGCTAAAGATTATCGACGCTGTACCAGAACTTGCATCAGTCAGGTAGTGATTTTCATCTGTCGAATCATAACCAATCCACTGTGCAATAACCACATCTGGCGTATAACCGATAACCCACTGGTCACTGGTCAAATCAGCATTGAAGTTAGCTTCCACAGTACCAGTCTTACCTGCGATCGTGTAACCATAAGCATTGGCGTTGACCGCAGAACCGTTTGAGAAAGTTCCAAGCATCATGCTGGTCATTTTGTTAGCTACAGATTGGCTAATCACGCGCTTGGTTGATGGTTTAAATTCTGCGATCACTTGACCGCTAGCATTTTCAATTTTCGTAATCAAATGTCCTTTAGGCATCACACCGCCATTAGCAAAGGTTGCGTAAGCTTGAGCCATTTCAAGTGGGTTGGTTGTAACACCACCACCAAGGGCAACGCCCAACTCTTCCTTAACATTTTTCATGTTAAGACCAAATTTTTGACCGTAGCTCATTCCCTTGCTAACACCGATTTTATGAAGCAAGTAAACCGCTGGGATATTGTATGAATTTGCCAAAGCTTGATACATTGGAAGGTCTGCTGTTTCAATACCGGCGTAGTTCGTTGGAGAATAACCATCGTAATCCCTAGGTGTATTTGGTAAATCAGTCGTAATGTCGTAACCTGAAGCAACAGCTGGTGAGTAAACCACTAGAGGTTTAATGGTTGAACCAGGGCTTCGTGAGGCTTGTGTCGCGTAGTTAAAGCTACGGAAAGTTGCTAAACTTGGGCTGACACGTCCAACCAAACCACGAACTGCACCAGTTGACGGATCCATGGCAACACTAGCTCCTTGGGCTGTTTGACCATCATAATCAGATACTGGGAAATAAGCTGTGTTATCAAAAACAGCCTGCATATTTGCTTGATAGTTTTGGTCTAATTCTGTGTAAATCTTATAGCCGTTGTTGATGATATCATTTTCAGACAAGCCATATTTTTTCTCAGCTTCTTGAATAACCGCATCAAAGTATGAACCATACTGATAATCATCAGAATTGCCAGTATAAGTATCATTCAATTCACTTGCAATATCAACTTGCTTAGCTTGATTGGCTTCTGCTTGTGTGATTTTGCCTGCATCAACCATAACACCTAAAACCGTATTGCGGCGATTTGTCGCATTTTCTACGGAGTAGTAAGGGTTATAAATTTCAGGACCCTTTAGCATCCCTGCTAAGATAGCTGATTGTTCAACAGTCAGATTGGCAGCGTCCGTTCCGAAATACTTGCGGCTGGCATCTTGGACACCCCAAACCGAATTTCCAAAATAAGCATTGTTCAAATACATGGTCAAGATATCATCTTTACTGTATTTTTTGGTCAATTCAATCGCTAAGAAGAATTCTTTGGCTTTACGAGTGACCGTTTGTTCTTGGCTTAGATAAGCATTTTTAGCCAATTGTTGCGTGATGGTTGACCCACCACCATAACGTCCCATGGTGAACAAAGCTAAGAAGAAACGAGAGTAATTAATCCCGCCATTTTTGTAAAATGAACGGTCTTCTGTTGCAATTACCGCATTCTTCATGTTATCGCTAATGGCATTTAACTCAACGTAAGTTCCCTTTTGCCCTGAAAGCGAACCAACTTGATTGTCATTTTTATCATAAATAACAGTTGTTGCCTTCAATGCGTCCTGCAAATCTGAGACATTGGTTGATTTGGCAACAGCAAAAAGATAAGAGCCAATGGCTAAAACACCAATACCAACCAAAATGAGTAAGATTTTTCCAACTCGGTAACGACGCCAAAAACGTCTAATAGGATTCTTAGGTGATGGCATAAAACGCGAAAGCTTTTGCAGCCAAGCTGGCTGCTTCTTTGCTTTTTCGTGGTACCCTTTACTACGTTGGTAGGTTGGAGCTGCCTGCTCTTCAGTATTTTCAGTTTCAAAGTCACTTAAGTCATCAGCCAGATAATCATTGTCATTTTCCTGACTGATGTGATTCTTGAAAGGCACTTCTTCTTTTTCTGATTTGAAAAAAGAAAGAAGCTTTTCTTTAATCATTTTAAATTTTGTCATAACCACATTATAACAGTTCTTTTGAAAAACGTCAGATGAAAAGGGATTTCATCTTGATTACAACGTTTTCATCTCTTTTGTGGTAAAATAAAAGTATCAATAAAAACGCTCACAACTTATCTGGTTGTCACAATTGTCCACAATACTTGCACATGTATTAGAAAGGATTTTACCATGAACAAAGGATTTGAAGCATTCAAAAAAACATTGTCACACGATAGTTTAAAAGCCGTTTACGACGAAACAAAAATCGAAGTTTCAGAAAGTGAAGCTGAAGGCACTGAAGCTTACTCAATGGCTGTCGCAACCCAAATGGCTGTTAACCTTTTGGAAAAATACCATGATTGGCTACACGAAAACGAAGCTAAGGACAAGTAAATCTAGGCGCACCATAAGGTGCGTTTTTTTTGCGCACTCATGCTATAATAGAGCTATGACTTTAACATATACGCTTAAAAATCCTTACCCAGATAGCACAGTTAAGGAACTATTAGAAGAGCATTTACTAATTCCACGAAAAATTCGCCATTTTTTACGCACCAAAAAGCACCTGCTGATTAACGGGGAAAATATCAACTGGCAGAGCTTGGTCAAAACAGGCGACACTATCCAACTGACTTTTGATGACGACGATTACCCACAAAAAACGATTCCATTTGGTGATAGCAAGTTAGTTGATTGTCTTTATCAAGATGAGCATCTCATCATTGTCAATAAACCTGAAGGCATGAAAACCCATGGCAACGAGCAAAATGAAATCGCTCTGCTAAACCATGTCTCTGCCTACGTTGGAAAGACTTGCTACGTCATTCACCGCTTAGATATGGAAACAAGCGGCGCTGTTATGTTTGCTAAGAACCCTTTTGTTCTGCCAATTCTCAATCGCCTGCTCGAAAACAAAGACATTTCACGTGAATATTGGGCACTAGGTCAAGGAAAATTTGAACCTAAACACCAAGTCTTTCAAGATAAAATTGGACGTGACCGTCATGACCGCAGAAAACGTGTCGTTGACCGCAAAAATGGTCAAACTGCCCTAACCATCGTTGACCGCCTCAAAGTTTTTCCTAAAGGAACTTTGGTCAAATGTCGTTTAAAAACGGGACGCACGCACCAAATCCGCGTCCATCTGTCAACACACGATCATGCCATCATCGGTGACCCATTATACAGCAAAATTCCTGCTAAACGTCTCATGCTCCACGCGCATAAACTCAGCTTCACACACCCATTTACTCTTGAGAAAATCAGTGTTGAAGCCAAATCAAAAACATTTGAAGCAGGATTACATTAAGAGGTTGGTGACTTTTATCACCAACCTCTTTATTTATGCAATTATAATAAGCAAAACGCAGTTAAATGGACTCTAATGCGTTGATAAATCAACTTTTACATCCCTACTCCTTTTTCTTATTTTTTGCTCAAAGTGCTGCCAAGCATTGGCTTTCTGTAATCAAAATCAGCATCTTTATTTGCTTGCCATACAACTAAAGTTAATTTATTGCCATCTACTTTAATACCAAAGGTATACTTGACACCAACGCCGCCAAGACCATTAACTGTAAAGACACTTGTATCAGCATCATCTCCATAAAGATAATGATAGACATTATTTCCTTTGTCTTCAATACCCGTAACCTTGGTTTGTTTCTTATTATTTTTAGTCGTTTGAGTTATTGTCCCATCAGCTTCAAAGGTAAATGACGTATCACTCTTATCATCGACTTTCCATGTGCCAAGCATAGCTTCTGGGAAGAGCGACTCTCCTTTGACTTGATTGTCTTCATTTATCACTGTGATGCTCTTTTGACCTGAATTAGCAACGACATAAGTCTCGCCAGCTTTCTTCAAGGTTACTTTACCTTCTAAGGTTTGGATGACTTCACCTGATGTTTGCTTTTCAGTATCTGTCGATTTATCGTAGTGGAAATCATAAGTTGCTGTAAATCCTGCCACATAAGTTTCCCTGCCGACTTGAGATAGACTGGTCAAAGTGATATTTGGCACTGTTAGACTTGTCGCCTTGCGGCTGTCAGTCTGCATCTTAGCCTTGATACTTTCTTTCAAACCTTTGTAAAAGTCATTATTGCCACCATCTTCAAAAACCGTAGATACCGTTGATGAGTCTTGCCCAGCATTCAAATACAAAATCATTTGGTCAAAAGCTGATACCAAGACTTTGCCAGCGGTTTCACTGTCCAAAAGATTATCGACATTCAAAGCAACTGTGCCCCCCTCAGCGATACTTGCTAGAGCTTGTTTTTGTGATTTCAAATCACCATCTGAGAATTTCTTCTTCACGTAAGCTTTAGCTGAATCTGTCAACGGGTAATCACTAACCTCGTACTCACCATTTTCCAAAGTGCCTACGCGTGTGTTATCAAAATAAAGCTCACCATCAACTAAGTTACTTGTGACTTTAAAGTTTTTAAAAGTCACCGATAAATCAAGAACCTTATCCTTGCCATCGTAATCTTTACTTAACTCGATTGGTTTGCCATTATATTTTCCAGAAATACTTGCCGTGTAATCAGCGATTGGCAAGCGTTCAAGCTTGATGCTGTAATCAGTTGAATCACTAAGCGCAACTTTCTTTTTATTGAGCAAAATGTCGACCTTATCAACATTCGTCTTAATGGTCAAATCTAAAGGTTTCAAAGCGATACGATAATTTGGGAAAATCAAAAATTTACGACCGATTTTTTTAACGTAAGCATCATCAGAAGCATCAGCGTTTATTAAATCTCTACTTAACTTGTCAGCTTCTGATGTTGATAACTTGGTAAGTGTCGCATACTTAGCTTCATCAGTTGTAACCTTTTCATTGTTATCAGCCCAAACGATATAACCTTTGATATTGTCAAAAGTATCCCCAGATTTTTGGTAGGCTGCTACATAATCTCGAATGACTTGTTTTTTAGAGTAGTGAAAACTTCCCCAAACCACAAAGACCAAGAGTAGCACTCCCACAATCACACTAGGAATCCAGACTTTTTTACGTTTTAGCGTGTGTTTAAACTTTTTCATCTTTAGTCTCCCTATTCCATCAAATCTTAAGTCATTATTATACCAAAAACTTTTTAAGCTACCATTACAGAAAAATCACACCATATAACACCTAAAAAGGTGGCTTAAAAGGCCACCTTTTACTTTTCAGAAATCATCTTTGTTATCAACAATAACAAGATAAATAGCAACTAAAACCGCACCTGCAACACCTAACCAAAACATCATAAGCCTACTCCCTTCATACAGTAAGCATATCTAAAACTAAACCAACATTTTCTAATCTTAGTATACTACAGACAAAGGTTTTTTACGATTATTTTATAACTTTACCCAAGAAAAAAGCAAACCTTACCAAATCAAAAAGGTTTGCTTTCTCCTAAGTTTTTTAGTGTGGCTGTCAGTCTTTTCAGAAAGTTATACAGTCAAGCTGCACCAACATATTTTCAGCTGCCCCCAACTGAAAATACGATGTCAAAAGTAAATCAGTTTACAAGAATGCCTAGCTGAGTTATCAGTCGCTTTTTTGGTGTGAACAATCACCTGGCTAAAACACTCTCAATAAACCTATCTCATATCATACCTCTCGGAAATGTACTAATTTTTGTAATTGAACGCATAATACTACTAATACTACAGACAGTGTCGCTCAATAAGAAAAAAAGATATGACTTATACACCTCAATCCAAAGATTCAGATGCCATGATTAGCATATTGCTAACTCTCCTGGATAAAAACCCATCCCTTTAGAGCAATACTTCCCATCACACATGACTCCCAAAAATCAAAAGCTCCCAAACAATTGATTTATTCACATGTAAAAATATCTTGCCTAACCAAGACTAATATTGCTCTGTAAGTACTTCTTCAAATACTTACGAGTATAATATACCATGGAAAAAAGCAATTATTAGAAATTCGCAAATATGAAAATTCACTTTTTGTTTTTTCATATATGATAATATCGAGAATTCCCTGTTTTTTACGATATAATAAGGACATAGGGAGTCATTATATACCTAAGAAAATTTTTTTATTGATAGCACTTCTTATTCTGACCTTTTTAATCCAAAGTCTGTTCACTCTAATAAAAAACGGAAAGTTTAATCCTTCAATTTTTATTATTTATATCATTTAATAAATTGTTCCAAATGTTCCTCCAAGAGTTTAGCCATTGTAGGATTTCCTAATTTTTCAACCATCTCAATACACTCTCTCATCGGTTGAACATCATCAGTCTCACCTTTCAAATAAACCAAGGTATCTTTTAAAAAGGTTAAAAATACTACGGTAAACATGTCTTGATAATTAATCATGCTTTCCAGCTTAGTCATAAAATAAGTCGTGTAGTAAAGTTGATTACGCTCGATAAAAGCCAAGATAATATTAATAAAGGTCAACTGCGCAGCTTTTTTATGTTGAGGAAGTGACAGATAAAATTCATTGCGTTCAGCAAGCGCCCTTCCTAAGAAAATCAAATCAGCATCAGATAAAATCGACATGGTATTCCCAAAAAGATAATGTTCATACTCTGTCCATTGTTCGATTCTGTAGAGATATTACGTCAAAAATTGCTTATCATCTTCTTTAATCTCATAACTTGGATCAAGGGCATAAATAGCACTGACAATATCAATCCGTGTCAAACGATTATAGGTATCAAATTTTCATCAGCTTCATAATTCTTCAACACCTCTTTAAGTCCTTCAATATCACCAGCCACTTGTAAATTAGCCAACTGGTTTCCAAGTTTAAAATAAGAACTTTCTTGATAATGATTCAGGGCGTGCCCAAATTCTGAAAAGCTCATGTGAATCGCTGAAATCGCCACTAAAAGTTTATCTGCTGTAAGCATGCTCTGCCCATTTTCAAACTTTGATAGCTGCGAAACTGACAACTTCTGACCAGCAACACCTTTTAACTTTAAGCCCCGTGCCATACGTAATTCACGATATAACTCACCTAAGCTCATCATTTCTTTTTCATCCACGATAACACACCCCGCTTTCTTAAAAATTACTTTTTTTAATTATATCAAATTCCTTTTAGATACATAAATCACATAATCAACAAAAAGAACACCCCGCTTGGGGTGTTCTTTCTAATTAATCTATTCGTATTTTGGATTAGAATCCACCCATCATTGATGGATCCATGCCAGGAGCTGCTGGTGTGCTTGCAGCAGGTTCTGGATGGTTAGCCACAACGGCTTCTGTTGTAAGGATAAGGCTTGCTACTGAAGCAGCATTTTGAAGCGCTGAACGTGTTACTTTAACTGGGTCAATAATACCAGCTTCAACCATGTTCACCCATTCACCGTTAGCAGCGTTGAACCCCGTACCAACTTCTGAGTTTTTCAAACGTTCAATGATAACTGAACCTTCGTAACCAGCGTTGAAGGCAATTTGACGAACTGGTTCTTCAAGAGCGCGAAGAACGATGTTACGACCTGTAGCTTCATCACCGTCAAGTTCAAGTTCAGCGACTTTAGAAATAACGTTAACAAGGGCAGTACCACCACCAGCAACGATACCTTCTTCAACAGCGGCACGTGTTGCGTTAAGGGCATCTTCAATACGCAATTTCATTTCTTTAAGAGCTGTTTCTGTAGCAGCACCAACTTTGATGACTGCAACACCACCAGCTAATTTAGCCAAGCGTTCTTGAAGTTTTTCACGGTCAAATTCTGATGTTGTTGAAACAAGTTGTGATTTAATCACATTGACACGGTTAGCGATAGCATCAGCATCACCAGCACCTTCAACGAGAACTGTGCTGTCTTTATCAACAGTTACTTTAGCGGCTTGACCAAGAGCTGCCATGTTAGCATCTTTCAACTCAAGACCAAGATCTTCTGTAATCACTGTAGCACCAGTCAAAATAGCGATATCTTCAAGCATTGCTTTACGACGGTCACCAAATCCTGGAGCTTTAACAGCTACAACGTTGAAAGTACCACGGATTTTGTTAAGGACAAGTGTTGGAAGAGCTTCACCATCAACGTCGTCTGCAATAATAAGAAGTGGACGACTTGTTTTGAGCACTTCTTCAAGAAGTGGTAAGATATCTTGAATGTTTGAGATTTTCTTATCTGTAATCAAGATGTATGGATTTTCAAGGTCAGCAACCATTTTTTCGTTGTCAGTAACCATGTATTGTGAAAGGTATCCACGGTCAAATTGCATACCTTCTACTACATCAAGTTCTGTTTCCATACCACGTGATTCTTCGATTGTGATAACACCATCATTACCAACTTTTTCCATAGCTTCTGAAATGTATTCACCAACTTTTTCAGAACGTGATGAAACGGCTGCGACTTGGGCAATAGCTTCTTTGTTAGCAACTGGTCGAGCGATTGATTTCAATTCGTCAACGGCCACTTTAACAGCTGTTTCGATACCACGACGGATACCGATTGGGTTAGCTCCAGCAGTCACATTTTTAAGACCTTCACGAACAATTGCTTGTGTCAATACTGTGGCAGTTGTTGTACCGTCACCAGCGATGTCATTAGTTTTAGAAGCAACTTCTGAAACCAATTTTGCACCCATGTTTTCAAAGTGGTCTTCTAGTTCGATTTCTTTGGCAATTGTCACACCATCATTAGTGATAAGTGGTGAACCAAATGATTTTTCAAGAACAACGTTACGACCTTTAGGGCCTAAGGTTACTTTAACAGTGTCCGCTAAAATATCAACCCCACGCATCATGCTTGCGCGTGCATCTGATGAAAATTTAATATCTTTTGCCATATCTATTCCCCTATTTGATTTCTATTATGTATTCCAAATAAAACTAAGTAGCTAAAAGCTATCTAGGTTGAAGACAAGACCTTTTTCTGATACTTTCTTTAGGTGGTGCGATCGGCAGCGACTTCCTACGGAATTCCATACCTAAGTTTTGAGCCGAGAGTCTCAAAACTTCCGGGTGGCTGATTTATTACTATTTCAGCTACTTTCACCACAGTAGAAAGTATCGTTTTATTGCTCGCTTCACTCGCAAATAATCCTAAAATTCAACTGCAACAAATAATTAATTTTAGTTTATCTACATTCTAACTAAGTAACTAAAGGCTACTATTTTGTTAATCTATCTTATGCTAATACAGCTAAAATTTCTGCTTCATGAACGATAGTAACTGCATCGTCACCATCTTTCACTTCGACACCTGCACCAGTTTCAATAATCACTTTATCTCCAGCTGCAACACTTGGTGTGACCAATTCACCTGTCAATGTACGGGCACCAGTACCAACAGCTACAACAGTTGCCGTTTGTGTGCTTTCTTTGCCTGCGCCAGCAAGGACAAAACCACCAACTGTTTGTTCTTTTTCTTCTTCAACTTTCAAGACCACACGGTCACCTAATGGTTTCAACATGCTTTTGCCTCCAATATTTTTATTGTTGTTAGCACTCATTGCATAAGAGTGCTAGTGTTTACAAAAACTATTCTAACACTTGGTCAAAAATAGTCAAGAAAAAAACACTAAAAAAGACAACTTAGACCCTAAGTCATCTAAGTTGTCTTTTTTCTTATTATCCTAATACCAAAGCATCATCATTTAGGACTTGACCACTGTTTTTGTGGAAGAGGTTCATAAGCTGTGCGACGGTGAGATTTTTCTTTTCTTCGCCACGAACGTCCACGACGATTTTCCCGTGATAAAGCATAACGAGACGATTACCATACTCGATAGCATGTTCCATGTTGTGCGTAATCATCAAGGTTGTGAGTTTCTCTTCTTCAACGACTTTCTTAGTCAGCTGCATGACCATGTCACTTGTTTTGGGATCAAGGGCCGCAGTATGTTCATCAAGAAGAAGAACTTTTGGACGAACCAAGGTTGCCATGGCAAGCGTGAGCGCTTGGCGTTGCCCACCTGATAGAAAGGCTGCATCAGTCTTCATACGATTTTCCAAGCCTAAACCAAGTTCAAACAATTTGTCTTTAAAAAGTTGGCGTTCTGCTTCTGTGATTGATTTTTTGAAGAAGCTGCGCTTTTTCCCACGACGATAAGCAATAGCCATATTTTCTTCAATCGTCAGATTGGTTGCTGTTCCCATACGTGGATCTTGAAAGACTCGACTAATGTCTTTTGAACGTGCAGCAACTGAAGCTTTGCGAATAGAATTTCCATCTAGGATAATATCGCCTTTGTCAATTTCAACCACACCAGCGATAGAATTCATCAAAGTAGATTTACCAGCACCATTTCCCCCGATAACTGAGATAAAATCCCCTTGTTCGATATCCAAGTCAAGGCCACGCAAGACATGATTTTCATTAACGGTTCCTTTTTCAAAAGTTTTATGGATATTTGATAAGCTTAAAAGTGCCATTAGTCGTTACCTCCTGGAGTCAATGTTTTTGAGGGTTTAATGTGTAGTTTATTGCGAATTTCTGGAACATAAAGAATCAAAGCAAGAAGAACTGCTGAGGCCAATTTAAGCATTTGGGCATCCACATTCATGGCTAAGATAATAACAAGTACCAAGCGGTATAGAATTGATCCAAGAACAATTGACCAGAGGCGTTTACCAAGTGGCAAGTATTTGACAATCACTTCAGCCAAAATAATTGAAGCCAAGCCATTAACGATTGTTCCTGTTCCCATATTCATATCAGCGTAGCCGTTATTTTGCGCTAAGAGTGAACCAGCAAGAGCAATCAAACCATTTGAAACCATGTAACCTAGAATCTTCATACGGTCAACTTTAATCCCGTTAGCTTCACCCATAGCAAGGTTATCACCTGTCGCACGAAGAGCAAGTCCCATTTGTGTGTTCAACAAGACCACAAGTAATAGAATGACCAAAGCTACAAAGATAACACCAATCAAAATCACGGCGTAAAGTTTTGAAAGGCTGAGAGCTGACGTCATCACTGTTACAAGAGTTTCTTGACCAACTAGTGACACATTGGCACTACCCAAAACCAAAAGGTTAACAGAATAAAGAGCTGTTAACACGATAATCCCTGTTAAGAGCGCTGGAATTTTCATCTTGGTGTGCAAGAAGCCAGCAACAGCACCAGCTAACATACCAGCCACAAAACCACCAATTGTCGCAAGCAATGGATTAATACCATTAACAATCATGATAGCTGTTGAAGCTGCACCAAGTGGGAATGATCCTTCAGCAGAAAGGTCAGCAATATCCAAAATGCGGAAAGTAATAAACACACCGATAGCCATGATAGCCCACAAGAGACCTTGTGAAATAGCTGTTAAAATGATATCAATCCAAGCATTTGAAGCTTTTTTAGCTGACTTATTTGATGTTTTTGTCGGATTTGCTTTAGCAGTGCTACTTGCCTGCGTACTTGCCTTTTCACTATCATCAGTCGATGCTTTAGTTGCTTCATTTTCAATGCTACTTAAGTCAATGCCAAGCGTTTTTGCCATATCATCATTAGCAACAACATTGAGAGTTTTAGGATATTCTGCAGCAACCTTGCTTACGTCTTCACCTTTGATAATACGAACTGCTAATTTAGCTGTTTGACGACCAAGCGCCTCGTAATTGGCACCGTAAGTGAAAAGGACGCCTTGATCAACTACGTCTGCAGAGCCACCAACAACTGGAACTTTCATTTCTTTTGATAGTTCAGTAAGTAGTGAAATGGCACTGACAATCATATTATCTGTTGGGATGAAAAGAACTTGTGTTTGACTCATTAAGCTTTTAGCAGTGTCTTGAACATCATTAGTTGATGAAATCCCTTTGGTAATGACATTAATGCCTGCTTTAGCAAATTCTTTTTGTGCTTCTTCAACTTGAACTTCTGAATTACGTTCATTAGTTGTGTACATAATCCCAACTTTTTTCACATCAGGCATAACTTTTTGCAGCAATTCAGCCTGTTTTGAGATAGGAGACATATCGCTCGTTCCAGTCGCAATGCCGTTAGGAGTTTCCATAGTATCTACTAATTTAGCTGACACAGGATCGGTAACGGCTGTAAAGACCACGGGAACATCTGATGATAGATTTGACAAAGTTTGCGCGGCTGGCGTCGCAATACCAAGCACCAAGTCATTATTTGAAAGCAGGTTTGTGGAAATGGTTTGAAGATTAGACTGGTCACCTTGAGCATTTTCATAATCTAGCTTAAGATTCTTACCTTCGACATAACCTTCTTTTTTCAATTCATCCACAAAACCTTTGCGCGCAGCAGTCAATGATGGATGCTCCACATATTGGAGAATGCCAAGATGGACAACATCTTTGCTTGCATTTTTGCTTGACGAACACCCAGCTAAGGTGAGTGCGGCTAACATGACAGCCATTAAAGCCGTTAAACCTTTTTTCATAATTTACCTTCCTCTACTTTTTACTTACTTGCCTAAAGCACGTGCTAGACAAGGTAACCTAATATCACCATTAGGGATTTCCCCTAAATCAATCACAACAAAAACCAGCTAGTTCAAAAAACTAACTGGTTTTTATGCATATGCAAAAAAAGTAGAAACACTTAAAAGCCAGTTAGATTTTTAAGTATCTAATCGGCTTTTCAAAACAGGCAAAATGCTTTAGCTTCATAGATACAAACGCAGGTGACGTTTGCATCCATGATGGCTACAAACGTCTATCTAAAGAAACTAAAGTAATAGTATCGATTCAGTTTTTCAGTCGTTATAGACATTAAATTAAGCATACTTTTTCTCCTGTTAAGATTTACAAATCAATGAGTGCTAGGTATTGACTTGCATCAATTGTTTTTGATTGTAAACTATTCTAGCCTTATTTTGATGTTTTGTCAATATATTTTTAAAATTCAGAAAAATAATAATAAAAAAGTTCCTAGCATGGAGATTATCTGCTAGAAACTTTTTCATGTTGAGTGTTTGAGTAAGTATTGTAATTTTTTTGTATTGCTATTTTAGAATAGTTTTTTAAAAGATTGAGTTTCGTTTCAAAATCATCAATAACCTTGGCAACATTCTTTTTGCCATGGTATATGCCGTAACCAAATAACAGCATTTCTATACTTCCAGAAATCATTAAGACAAAACCGAGAATTAGCAAAATGATGTGTTTGTTAAAGAAATAAATGAGTAAAAATCCTAAACTCGTTACTGCTAGAAATAAGGTCATCCAACGACCTAAATTTTCAAGCATGTGTTTTTGATAAGCTATTTCAGTTTCATAACATCTGATTAATTCTGATTTTGTCATAATAATTACCTTCAATATCTGCTGGATTAGTAAGACAGACCAGGGTTGAAGAAGCCAACAAGAACACCGACGGTTCTGTTGCAAAGTCTGAAACTCAAAAACACTATCTCTGACCAACCGTCAATTTAAGCAGGTATTCCCATTAATATTTTGATTTCAGTAGAAACTGAAAAGCCGAAGAGTGTTCCATTTCTTCGGTTCTTTTTGTATATTCCTCGAAGGGTCTCCATGCCCTTAATCGTGGTTGAGGCAGTACGTAGACTTCGATAAAATTTATTCCGTCGTTTAATTGGTCGATGGTCTTGTTCTATTAAATTGTTAAGATATTTCACGGTTCGATGCTCTGTTTTGGTGTATAACCCGTTTCTTTGTAACTTTTTAAAGGCAGATCCAATAGAGGGAGCTTTATCTGTTACGATGACTCTAGGATGTCCAAATTGTTTATGGAGTCGTTTTAAAAAAGCATAAGCGGCTTGTGTATCTCGTTTCTTTCGTAACCAGACATCTAAGGTTAAACCGTCCGCATCAATCGCTCGATAGAGATAATGCCAACGCCCCTTAATTTTGATATAGGTTTCATCCATTTTCCACGAATAGAAGGACTGTCTATTTTTCTTTTTCCAAATTTGATAGAGTAGTTTGCCATATTCTTGCACCCAACGATAAATCGTCGTATGAGAAACGTTAATGCCACGATCATATAAGATTTCTTGAACTTCACGATAGCTAAGGTTATAACGAAGATAGTAGCCCACGGCTACAATAATCACATCCTGCTGAAATTGCTTTCCTTTAAAATGATTCATCGTCATTCCTCCTGCTATCTTTTTCTATTATTCTACCTTATTTGATAGTAGATTTAAAACTTTGCAACAGAACCTTTCTTATGACCAAATATAAGAAAAATTTATCTCACTAAATAACAAAAAAAGCCCAAGTCAAAAAATAACTCGAGCTTGGGTTGGTTAAAACGGCAATTCTTCCTCTTCTAAAACTAAGTCAGCGAGGTCGTTTGCCACATTATTTTCTCGCATGGCACGTTGGGCACGACTTTCTAAAAGTTGGAAAGAATGGCAGAGCACTTCTGTCACATAATTGGTGTGACCATCTTTTTCGTATTTACGCGTACGAAGCTCTCCATCAACAGAAATCAAACTCCCTTTTCCAGCATAAGAAACGAGCGTTTCTGCTAAACTCCCCCAAACCACAAGCGAAATAAAATCCGCTTCACGCTCACCATTTTGTGATTTAAAACGACGGTTAACGGCTAGTGTTACACGTGTAACAGATTTTTCGGTTGGCGTTGTCACCAATTCAGGCTGCGCTGTCAAACGCCCAATCATAATAACTTTATTATACATCAATTACCTCCTATCTTATTATTCGAAAAAAATTTGGTAATCCACTTTAAAAAAGAATTTTTCAAAATATTCTGTTAAAATAAAATATATTTTACAAGCTAGGAGATTTTATGACAGTCAACATCAATGCCTACAAAGAAATGCTGAATCAGCCTTGGGGAAAAATCATGTACCGTTTGATTTTTGCACAACTAAGCCACATCAAAGATAAACAAGTCCTTGATTTTGGTGCTGGTTTTGGAACAACCTCAGAATATTTATCACAAAATAATACCGTTACTGCGATTGAGCTAAATGCTGATATGCTTTTTGCAGATGGCACACAGACCTTCACTAAAATCAATGGTAGTCTAGATGCTTTAAAAGAATTACCTGATTCATCTTTTGATATCATCGTTTGTCACAATGTCTTTGAATACATCGACAAATCTCAACATCAAAAATACCTTAATGAATTTGAACGCCTCTTAAAACCACATGGTGAACTTTCCTTAATTAAACACAATCTTACTGGAAAAGTCTTACATCAAGTCATTTTTAACAATAATATTGAAGATGCACTTTATCTCTTAGATGGGAAAGACAGTTACAATAGTTCATCATTCGGACGTGGGGAAACTTACAGTATTGAAGAGCTTACCAACAAAACTAACTTTACTCTTGAAAATTACCAAGGTCTGCGCACATTTTATGCCCTTCAGCCAAATGAATTCAAAACTGAGGATGGTTGGCTAGAACGTTTAACAAAAATGGAATTAGCTGTCGCTAATCAAAAGCCCTATAAAGACATCGCTTTTCTACAACACCTTACTTTACGAAAAAACTAAAACGAGCTAGATTATTCTAACTCGTTTTTTATTATGTTATCCTTTCCAGTGTTTTGCTGGATTAAAGGCTTCACCGACAACAGCTGTGTCATCAAGTTCAATGATACCACGTTTTTGTGGAGCATTTGGAAGAGCTAATTCACGAGGTGAGCACATCATACCAAAGCTCTTTTCACCACGAAGGGCACCTGGGAAGATGAGGCTTCCGTTTGGCATCATAGCACCTGGAAGGGCAACGATTGTTTTCAAACCAACTGCGGCGTTTGGTGCACCAGCGACGATTTGAACAGTTTTATCATCTGAAATTTGCACTTGGCAAATGTTCAAGTGATCACTGTCTGGGTGAGCAACCATTTCTTTGATTTGACCAACAACAAATTTTGGTGAAGGGTCATTTTCCAATTGTTCGCTAAAGCCTTCTTTTGTCAACTCAGCATTCAATTTAGCAACGTCTTCATCAGACAAAGTCACTTGTCCAACACCATCAATTGCAATTAGGCTTGATACTTCAAAAATATTCCAAGCCACTGTTTCACCATTTTTCTCAAGGAAAACGCGTGAGACATTGCCTTTGCGTTCATAGTCAAGTTTAGCACCTTTGCTATCTTTGACAATTACCATGAGGACATCACCGACATGTTCTTTGTTGTACGTAAAAATCATTTTCTCTCCTATTTCAATCTAGCTAAAAAGCTGTTAATTTCTGCTTTGGTTTTGCGTAATTTATTAACTAAACGACCAATTTCTTTTCCATTTTCAGTCACTACAAAACTTGGAATCCCAAAAATATTCCAGCGTTGTGCTACTTCCATGAAATCATCACGATCCACACGGACAAAGGTGAATTCAGGATTTTCTGCTTCAATTTCAGGCATGACTGGATAGATGAATTGGCAGTCTGGGCACCAATTTGCCGTAAAAAAGAAAACCACTTTTTCAGGTTTTTCTAGATAGGTAGCCATTTCTTCATAGGATTTTGGGCTAATCATTTTTCTCCTCCTCATAGCTAATCTCACCATCTTGGTAAACAAATTGAAACGTCCGACCGTCCTCTAAAACGAGACCCCCAGTCATCTTTTCTGCATCAGATTCATAAGCATTCAAATAAAGCACCAAAATGCTACCAAATCGGCTGAAATATTCACGAATAGCATTTTTAATCTGTTCTTGTCGCTTTTCTTCGCGTTTCTTCTTTAAGATTGCTCCCAAAGCGATGACACCGCCGACTCCCACTAGACCAAGACTTGGCAGTAAGCTTCTTTTTTTGTTTCTCATACGCTTTATTTTAGCATATTTCAGCACATAATACCAAGGTCCAAATATTCAATGTTATTTCAATCTAAAAATTGTCAGAAAACGTGGTAAAATAGAAATCATAGAATCGAGGTTTTTATGTCAGATTTATTTTCAAAAATAAAAGAAGTCACTGAACTTGACAGTATCGCTGGATACGAACACAGCGTTCGTGACTATCTTCGCTCAAAAATTACTTCACTTGTTGATGAGGTGCAAACTGATGGACTTGGGGGTATTTTCGGTATCAAACACTCTGACGCTGAAAATGCCCCACGCATCATGGTTGCTGCCCACATGGATGAAGTCGGTTTTATGGTCAGCGACATCAAAGCTGACGGAACATTGCGTGCTGTTGGTATTGGGGGCTGGAACCCACTCGTTTTAAGTTCTCAACGTTTCACACTTTACACACATGACGGCTCTGCCATCCCTGTTGTTTCTGGCTCAGTCCCACCACACTTCCTTCGCGGTGCAAATGGCTCTGCTTCTCTTCCAAAAATCGATGACATCATTTTTGATGCTGGATTTACAGATAAAACTGAAGCCGAAGCATTTGGTATCCTTCCTGGCGATATCATCGTGCCAAAATCTGAAACAATCCTTACAGCTAACCAAAAAAATGTTATCTCAAAAGCTTGGGACAATCGCTTTGGTGTGCTTATGGTAACAGAATTGCTTGAAAGCCTTAAAGGACAAAAACTTGATAACACCCTTATCGCTGGAGCTAACGTTCAAGAAGAAGTTGGTCTTCGCGGGGCACATGTCTCAGCAACTAAATTCCAACCAGAACTCTTCTTTGCCGTTGACTGTTCACCTGCTGGCGACATTTATGGCAACCAAGGCAAAATCGGTGACGGAACACTTTTCCGTTTCTACGATCCAGGACATGTTATGTTAAAAGACATGCGTGACTTCTTGCTCACAACTGCCGAAGAAGCAGGCATCAAATACCAATACTATGCTGCAAAAGGTGGTACAGACGCTGGTGCTGCTCACCTCAAAAACGATGGTATCCCATCAACAACTATCGGTGTTTGTGCACGTTACATTCACTCACATCAAAGCCTTTATACTATGGATGATTTCTTGCAAGCCCAAGCCTTCATTCAAGCTATCGTTAAAAAATTAGACCGCTCAACTGTTGACCTCATCAAAAAATACTAGAAAGGAGCTAGGGGACTCAGGTCATTAAACATTTCTCTTGTACTTTCCCCTTTGTTTTACTATGAAAATCGGATTTATCGGAGTCGGAAAAATGGCAACTGCCATCATCAATGGACTTAATACAACATCACACAATATCATCATTTCAGGTTCTTCACTTCCTCGCTCACGCGAAATTGCAGAACAACTTGAAGTTGAAGCAGCACTTTCACACCAAGAACTCATCGACCAATCTGATTTGGTTGTCCTTGGCATCAAGCCACAAATGTTTGAACCTGTCCTTGCTGGACTTCGCTTCCACCAACCTATTCTTTCAATGGCAGCTGGTGTCACTCTTGAACGCCTTGGCAAATTAACAGATCCAAACCTTCCATTAATCCGCATTATGCCAAACCTTAATGCACAAATCTTGAAAAGTACAACTGCTATTTGTACAAATGACAAAGTCTCTGCTGAACTTCTATCAACTGCCAAAGAAATCACTGACAGTTTTGGTTCAACCTTTGATATCCCTGAAAAAGATTTTGATACCTTTACAGCCCTTGCTGGATCAAGCCCAGCTTACATTTACCTCTTTATCGAGGCACTTGCCAAAGCTGGTGTTAAATACAGTATTCCAAAAGAAAAATCACTAGACATCGTGACACAAACAGTCCTTGCTAGTGCTGAAAATCTTCTTCAAGGTTCTGACAGCCCACACGATTTGATTGATAAAATCTCAAGTCCTGGTGGAACAACCATTGCAGGCCTTCTAGACCTTGAAAAAACTGGCTTAACTGCAAGCGTTGTTTCAAGTATTGATGCGACAATTGCAAAAGCAAAAGCCTTGTAATACACCAAGAAAGTGACTGAATTCAGTCGCTTTTTTTTATAAAATCATACTAAGAACACCTAGAAAATTATTCAGAGCATGAACAGCAATAGAAAACTCTAGCTTTTGTGTTTTGCGATAAATCATCGCTAACACTAATCCCATACCACCGTAAAGAATCCAACTTCCCAAATCTGTCGGCATATGAAGTGCCCCAAAAAGCAAACTGCTGACCAAAACACCTAACTTAGAAAAATGAAAGGCTTGTTTGACAATCAACCCACGAAAAACAAATTCTTCAACAATTGGAGCTGCCACAACTGTCATCACAAAAAGCAAAGCTGGTGACATGCCAAGATTTTCAATAACTGATTGATTCAGCGTATTTGCCTTTGTACCATGCTCCAAAACTAAAGTAATGCCTCCAAGCATTCTCACAGGAATCATAACTAAAAATCCCATAAAAATACTCTTCCAAGCACCTCTCGTCAACAACTGACTAGCATGATTTAAAAAGCCTAAACGCTTAGCAATCAAAACCGTTACTAAAGTCACCACTAAAAAAGCTAGAATCAGCATAAGTATTTGCCAAAAAGGCTGATTTTTTCTTAGAAAAGCAACGGGCAACTGTTCCAAGAAAATCACGCCTACCGCTAACCCCAAATATTTAAAAAATGATACCAATTTTTTCATAAGAATCTCCCCCATTATAAAATCTTTGAAAAAATAATTCGTAAGCCTAAAAATCCTAAAAGCAAACAATACAACCAAATCATCAATAAAATAACATAAGAAAAGGCAATGCCCAGGAAGGCATACAAAGCAATCATAATCACATTTACAAGAAACATAAAAATCAAAGTTGATACAGCAGTCACTCGTAAAATATACTGATTACGTTCATCATAAAGAGCAATGTAAGCAGCTTTTAAACGTTTTGGCTGACGAGAAAGCAGCCAATAGTAAATAGCAAAAACAAGACCAGCACTGCTACCACCAAGCATTAATCCTGACGCAAAATCATTGTCTCTTATCAAACTAGCTAACACCAAACTAAGGCTAGATAAAGCTAAGATAAAGTATGAAAGTCTTAGTAAATATCGGCGATACTCTTCAAAACTTTTCTTACGGTTCCAGCTAGCAACAGCTTTTAATAACATCATTTACTCCTCTCCCTTTGCTGATAGAAAAATCACTACAAGTAAATTTAATATCATACTCATACCAAGCCCCATCCCAAAAAGAAAATCGCTCATCTTCATGAAGTAGCTAAAAACAAATAAACTTTCTCCTAAAAACAACAAGAACATTCCAGTTTCTTTTCTACTTTCTTGCCTATCAACTATAGCTCTAATCTTTTCCATTTCTACATCTCCCCCTTTACGCTTCATCAAAAATAAAGATTTCCTCAATTGTTATGCCAAAATATTTGGCAATTTTATGCGCTAATTCTAAAGAAGCATTATAGCGTCCTTTTTCTAAGGAAATAATGGTTTGTCTGGTAACTCCAAGTGCCTCAGCAAGCTCAGCTTGGCTAACTTTATTTGCTTTTCGAAGTTCTTGAATTCTTGTTTCCATTTATCCCTCCAACGACTTATCATTAGTAAAGTTAACTTTACATTTAAAGTATAGTACGCTTTACATTTTATGTCAAGTTTGTTTTACATTTTTTATAAAAGCATCAAAAAAGCTGACCCATAGGTCAGCTTTTCTGGTCTTATCATAATATTTTGATAACTAATTAGTAGGGTGTTTGAAACGTTCAACATCACGCGCAATCACAAGTTCTTCATCCGTTGGAATAACAACTGCTTTTACGCGAGCTTGATCTGTTGAAATCACACCATAAGCACCTGAAATATTCTTAGCTGGGTCAACATCGACACCAAACCAAGTCATTCCAGAAATGACATCCGCACGAACATCACTAGAATTTTCACCGATACCGGCGGTGAAGACAATAGCATCGGCACCGTTTAAAACGGCGAAGTATTGTCCAATATATTTTCTCAAGCGATCAACATACATATCATAAGCAAGTTGGCATTTTTCATCACCTTCTGCTTTTCCTACTAGAATATCACGCATGTCGCTTGATTTTTCCGAAATACCGAGTAAACCTGAATCACGATTCAAGATGGTACGAATTTTTTTAGGATCAGCCATCGCTGGCTCACATTCTAGAAGATAAGTAATGACACCTGGATCAATACTTCCTGAACGTGTTCCCATCATTGTACCACCAAGCGGAGTTAATCCCATTGAAGTATCAACAGATTTACCACCTTTAATGGCTGTAATAGAGACTCCATTACCAATATGACAAGTAATCAATTTCAAGTCTTCTAAAGGTTTGCCTAAAACCTTAGCTGCCTCTTGGGCAACGTACTGATGACTTGTACCGTGTGCTCCATATTTACGAATCTTATAATCAGTGTAATAACGATTAGCAATAGGATAACGGTAAGCTACTTCAGGCATTGTCATATGGAAAGCAGTATCAAAAACAACAACGCTCGTAATATCAGGCAATATTTCCTTGAACGCTTTAATCCCAAGAGCTGCTCCAGGATTATGAAGCGGTGCTAGCATTGACAATTCTTCAACCTGTTGAATCACCTTATCGGTTACCAGGGCCGATTCTTTGAAATAATCACCCCCAGCCACCACGCGGTGACCAACACCAGTTATTTCATCATAACTAGCAATAATGTCCATCGAAATCAAGTCATCAAGAAGGATTTTTACAGCAGCTGTATGGTCTGGAATGTCTTTCGTTTCCGAATACTTCTGACCATTAAATTTCACTGTAGAAACACTATTTGCAAGGCCAATACGTTCGATTAAACCTTTTGCAATAACTTCTTCCTCAGGCATCTTATACAGTTGCCATTTGAGACTTGAACTTCCTGCATTAATAGAAATAGTTTTCGCCATAAATTTACCTCTAGAGCGCTTTCATAATATATCTCCATTTTAGCACAACTATTTTAAAAAATCATATTTTCAACATTCCATTTTTTAAATTTCTCAATAAAATCTGTTAAAACTTCGCGACTTTGCAAGTCAGCAAGCGGGTAAACAAATATTTCTGGAGTATGTTCAGCCTGTTTCTTCAAGACAAAAATTGACTTAGCATTGGCCGCATTGCCGAAAATAGGTTCTGGTAAAGTAATCACCGCAATAACATCAGCGTAATCCTTCAACCATGCCTTTAACAAATCACTTTGTTTACTTGTCAAAAGACTAACCGGTGCTAAAAAGACAGCAATACCATCTTTTTTGAGATATTTGAGAGATTGTTCCATCAACAAATGATGCGCATAAGTGTGTTCTTCACTGCTTGCTACTTTGTAGCGTTTTGCAATTTCATCATTGGGATAGAAGCCGACTGGAAGGTCACTGATGATGACGTCACTTTCCTTAAGAATCTGTGGGCGCACAGCATCTTCTTGAATGAACTGAGCTTTAGAATCCATCACTTCGGCAATACTTGCTGACAAGTCAATCAACAAATCATCAACTTCAATTCCAAGGTAATTCAAGTCTTTAGATGAATTATTGAGCAAGGTTTGTGCAAGGTTACCTGTTCCGCTACCAATTTCTAAAACATCAAGTTCTTTTGAAGCTGTCAAATTCTCAATAAGGAACATTAAGATAAAGCCAATTGCATCAGGTGTAAATTGGTGATTTGCCTGAAGTGCTTCTGTTTGAGCAGCTTTAATAAAAATAAACTGAAAAGCACGACGCCATTCTTCTTTAGTTAAATCAAGTTGGCGTAGTTTTTCATTATTAGCAGCTACTGTCTCATTGGCACCTTCAGCACCAAGATAAAAAGAGTTTTGTTCAATAAGAGCATCGTAAATGTGTGTTTTCAACTCATTTTCGATTAACTGTATATTTTCTAGAATCAGCCCGTAAGCTGTTTCGATTTTTTCAAAATTCATTTTCCCCTCCAAGACTAATCATATCAAAAAACCTTGAAAATGAAAAGAAAGCACTAGTGACTTTCTTTTTCAAGTGCTTGTTTTTCTTTCTTAGGAAGGTAAAACGTGTATTGAAACTCCTCCTTGCTACCTAACGTAACGGTCTCTACTAAGAGTTTGTCTTTGTAGTGATAACTTACTGTTCCTTTATCAAATTGGTATTGTCCTGATTCCTCATCAGCCAAGTCTTTACTCATTTCTGCCATCAGGTAAGCTTGGGCTGATTTTATCTGTGCCTGATGTTGACGTTCACTTGCAACCACGCGCCCCAAATAAAATTGCAAAAGCAGTGCAAAGATAGCCGCCATCAGTAAGGCATATAATAAAATTCCTGCTTTAACTTGTCGTCTTAAAAGTGTAAACAAAACATCTCTCCATATCACTGCCTAATTGCAGTTTAATTATCACCTTATTGCCATCCTGACTGATGCTAGATGACGTCACGCCAAAGAACATGGGTTGATAACCCTGACCTGAGGCATTTGTTTTTCGAAAATCATCAGCCTTAGACAAGCCATAAGCCAATTGCTGATTACCTTTACTAACATAGAGTTTGTTGTCAGCAACTTTATTCAACTGACAACCAGCAAGCTCAGAACGCAGCTGCTGAGAAAAGAGCAACCATTTTTCCTCTTGATTCGCCGATAAATAATGGACATTGCTTGAAATGCTTTGGGTCAATCCTTGATAAACCAATATGGAACCTGAGATAACCAGCAAAGCTACCAAACTTTCTAAAAGGGTAAAAGCTCTTAATCTAATTTTTCGTGACATGCAGCACCTCATTTTGCCCATCATAAACGGAAATCTCATTATCATGCTTAACCATACGCACCTCAACCCCATTAATGGCCAAATGGTCTTGTCCTGTTTGAACGGCCATGGTCGCTACATTAAGTACTTCTTGCTGATGTAAACTCTCTTGCATTTGAGTGCGACTACGGTCCATTTCTCCTAAGACCAGACTGATAATCGTTGCTAATAAAGCAAGAGCTACCAAGCCCTCAAGGAGTATGTAAGCTTTTAGTTTCTGTTTTTTTATAGTTACCACTTCCTATGTACAATTGATAATCGATTGCCTGGTTTTCTGTATGAAACTGTATCTTGGTAAGAGATGAATTACCCCCTGATTTATCAAAAACAAGCTGATACTTCTTGTCAACCAATACAGTTTTAGGAACCTTAACACTAGTGATTCCATTTGAAATCGCATCTTGCGATATCTGCAAAGTCTGACTTTCCTGCTTAATACTAGCCAATTTTTGTGTATCGCGATAAAGATTTTCAAAGGAAAGAAAGAACAAAGTTTCATCGACCGATTGAAAAATATGATTGACCGAACCTGATAGCATGATGACCATAAAACAAGAAATTGCTAAAGTCAGCAAACTTTCGATAAGGGTAAAGGCGCAAAAAGCTTTATTTTTTAGCCGCATTATATGTTTGAGCTTGGTCTTTTGAAATATATTCAGCTTTCACCAAATCATTTACAGTTGGTTGTTTACCTGTCTTCACTTCATAAAGCTCCATCTGACTTTCGACAACTTTGACAACAGCAGCATCTCCTTTTTCATGCACAACCTCTTTTTGCTTGCTCAAGTTTGGCACAAATAACAGCATCAAGACACCAATGATTAGCAAAACAATCAACATCTCCACAAGTGTAAAAGCTTCTACAGACTTTTTACGTAGTTTTTTCCAAATGTTTTTCATTAAAAATTTCCTCCCATATTTTGATACATCGGCAAAAGCATTGCCACATAAATTAAAACGATGATTGAAGCAACAAAGACAAAGACCAAAGGCTGAATTAGCTGCGTTGCCTGCGTCAATTGACTAAAGAAATTCTGCCAAGTCTCTTCGGCATAAATATCTAACTCACGACCTAATTTTGACTTGACCTCGCCATATTCAATCATTAAGCTAAGTTCACGCAAAAAGAAAGGGTAATCCAGCACTTTCTGATGAAAAGACTGACCAGACAACAAAGCTTCCTGCATATCTTTTCCAATTTCCTGAAAGAGACATGATTTTTGCCGCTGCATAAGCTCTACAATCTCCATCAGTTCGATACCTTGTCCGATAAGATTTCCCCACTCACGCGCATAATAAGCCGTCAAATAAAGGCGCACGTGCCGACCAAATATTGGCAAACGACTTAACTGACTATACAGATAAATTGGCGATAAGTGCTCGGCATACAGAACCCCAAGCAGAATTCCTAAAGCTAAAAGAGCAAAGCCACCCAAAAAAATCATAGGAAAATGGCTGATAATCTGAGTTGCAAAATTTTGATTTTCCAACTGCGGCAGCAAATAATTTTTCAAGCCCAACATAATCAGAATTAAAAAGCTAAGCAAAATCAAAGGATAAGTCGCCACTTCAATCAATTTCTTTCGAACAACTGACATACTAGCCAAGTAACCATCAATTTTTAACAAACTCTGCTGACAATTCCCATGAACATCCGCAAGAGCAATCTGGGTGACAATTGTATCTGAAAAGCCCAGCTTAGCCATCATATCTGCCAAACTTGCCCCACTTAACAATGACTCTTGCATACTGTCCACATAAACTTCCGCCAACAACTGACTTCGTCTCAAAAAAGAAACAATTTCTGTTAAATTAAAGCCGCTGTTAAAGAGATTGTTAAATAATTGAATCACCTTCTGCTGTTTTTTAAAGGGCAATTTTTTCGATTTTTGCTTCCTCAAGGCCAATATGTCCGTCCCTAGCAAGGCTTTTAATTTGCTCATTCCACCTTGTTGGGGGATAGTGTTCAAAATCTCCTTTGGCAAAATCCACAATACCTCCACCGCCAATTAATCGTTGATAAATAATCGCTCGTAAACTATTTTCGAGCTCTTGTCTACTAACTCCCAACTCCAATAATCTGGCATAAACACCTGGGATACTTTTCGCATGAATAGTTGAAAAGACGAGCACACCTGTTAGACTAGCTCTAATAACCGCACGCGCTGTCTCACTATCACGAATCTCTCCAATAATTAAAATATCAGGTCTATGGCGAAGCGAGAGTTTAATGAGATTATCATAAGTCATGCCAATTTCATCATTAAGCTGCAGCTGCAACATATTATCCTGCTTAATCTCAACAGGGTCTTCTATCGTAATGACCTGCTTATCGGGGAACTTTTCACGAACCAATTGATACATGAGAGTAGTCTTTCCACTCCCTACCGGCCCGGAAAAAAGATAAAGGCCTCGACTATCAATCGCCTCTAAAATATTCTTCATCCCATCGAACCAATATTGCAAATCATGACGACCTGAATAAAGAAGTCTGATGACCAGGCTCTCACGCCCGCGATAATCACCAACAGTGGATAAACGCAGTGAAATCTCTTCACCCTCAGCAAATTCATAATCACAAGACCCTAGCTGACTACGACGTTTCTCACCAACATTCATTCCCGCAACAAATTTAAAGTGACTAATCACGCTTGTCATTTCATCACTAGCAACTTCTTGGATAAACTGACGTTCATCTCCAACACGTTGATAAATTTCATAGTGCTCCTTCTTAGGAACAATGTAAATATCTTGCACATTCTTTTCAACAGCATCCTTAATCAGCTGCTTTGCTTTTTCCTGAATCATGTTGACCTCCTCACTTTTATATTCGTAAAAAAATCTCAAAAAAAGAAAAAAACCATGGAAAACTTCCATGATTAAGGTTTAAATTTGCAATTTTGAGGTCTGGGGCTTGGTTCGTCATCTCGAACATTAAAATGATAAGCAAAATACTCTTTCGTCAATTCTTGCCCATCCTTTAAGATTAAAAGAGAATGATATTGCTGCAAATAATCACCACAATTTTCACACCAACGTTTCTCGGTTTGATCCCAGAAAGCAGCTTGAAAATTATCATGACACTTACAGATCGGCAGATTCATTCTTAACGATTGCCATTCTGATTTGTAAAATGACACAGCTTCTTCAAAGTATTCAAAAGTTTGTTCTTCGATGATATCATCCTGCCAATCATCCAAAAACCACCAAGGTTCCCAGTCCCCAAACATTTTGATTACTTGATACATTTTTTCACTTCCTTATGCTCTTTATTATATAAGAATTAAAGCTAATTTAAAATATATTTGCTTATTTATAACCATTATCATCTAAAAAAGCTTAACAAAAAGGCCTGAGATAAACTCAGGCCTTTTTCATTTATTAAACTAAAATGTGAAATCAGATTATTCTGCTTCTGTTGTTGCAGTTGCTTCAACTATTTCAGCTTCTTCACTTGTTTCAAGTTCATTAACAGCTTGTGGTTCAAGGTTACGGTAACGTGCCATACCTGTACCAGCTGGAATAATTTTACCGATGATAACATTTTCTTTAAGACCAAGAAGGTGATCTTTTTTACCACGGATAGCAGCATCTGTAAGAACACGAGTTGTTTCTTGGAATGATGCAGCTGACAAGAATGAATTAGTTTCAAGCGAAGCTTTAGTAATACCCATAAGTACTGGACGTGCAGTTGCAGGAATACCACCAGAGATAACAACATCTTTGTTAGCATCTGTGAAGTCTGCGATATCCATAAGTGTACCTGGAAGAAGATCTGTATCACCTGGATCCATGATACGAACTTTACGAAGCATTTGACGAACCATTACTTCGACGTGTTTATCACCGATTTCTACCCCTTGGCTACGGTATACTTTTTGTACTTCGGCAAGAAGGTAAGTTTCAACTGATAATGTATCACGAACTTCAAGGAGACGTTTAGGTTGGATAGAACCTTCAGTAAGTGAAGCACCACGGTGAACTTCATCACCAATAGCTACTTTCATACGAGCTGTGAATGGTACCACGTATTCACCCATACCAGTTTTACCTTGAACGTAAACTTTCTTAGTACGTGTAGAAGCATCTTCTTCGATGTCAACAACAGTACCTTTAACTTCAGTGATAACTGCTTCACCTTTAGGGTTACGAGCTTCAAAGATTTCTTGGATACGAGGAAGACCTTGTGTGATATCGGTATTTGACGCAACACCACCCGTGTGGAAGGTACGCATTGTAAGCTGTGTACCAGGTTCACCGATAGATTGAGCGGCAATTGTACCAACTGCTTCACCAACTTCAACCGCATCACCTGTAGCAAGGTTGACACCATAACAGTGACGACATACACCATGACGAGTGTTACATGTAAATACTGAACGGATTGTTACTTCTTCTACACCAGCTTTAACAATTTCAGCTGCCATATCTTCAGTAATCAATACGTCTGGACCAACGATAACTTCGCCAGTTTCAGGGTGTTTAACAGATTTCTTAGTGTAACGACCAACAAGACGTTCTTCAAGAGTTTCTGTAACTTCTTTACCATCAGTGATAGCACGGATGACAAGACCACGATCAGTTCCACAATCGTCTTCACGAATGATAACATCTTGGGCAACGTCAACCAAACGACGAGTAAGGTAACCAGAGTCAGCAGTCTTAAGGGCTGTATCAGTCATACCTTTACGAGCACCGTGAGTTGAGAAGAACATTTCCAAGACAGACAAACCTTCACGGAAGTTAGACAAGATAGGCAATTCCATGATACGTCCATTCGGAGCAGCCATCAAACCACGCATACCGGCAAGTTGTGAGAAGTTAGAGATGTTACCACGAGCTCCTGAGTCCATCATCATAACGATAGGGTTCTTAGGATCTTGTGTTTCAATCAGACGTTGTTCAAGTTCTTCTTTAGCTTCACGCCATGTTGTTGTAACAGCAACATAACGATCATCATCAGTCATCAAACCACGACGGAAGGCTTTGTTAATTTGTTCAACTTTCGTGTGGGCTGCATCGATAATTTCTTGTTTGTTATCGATAACTGGGATATCGGCGATACCCACTGTCAAACCAGCAAGAGTTGAATGGTAGTAACCAAGGTCTTTCAAGCGGTCAAGGAAGGCTGATGTTTCTGTTGTACGGAAACGTTTAAAGATTTCCGCGATAATGTTACCAAGATTTTTCTTCTTGAATGGAACGTTGATATCCAAGCTGTCGATAACAGTGCGGATATCTTGACCAGGTGCCAAGAAGTATTTATCTGGAGTTTTTTCAGTCAAGTTAGCATTGTTTGGTTCTTGAAGGTAAGGTAGATCATCAGGCATGATGTCGTTAAAGAGGATTTTACCAACAGTTGTAACCATGATTTTGTGTTTTTGTTCATCAGTCCATGGTTTGTTTGGCATGCTATCAACTGTGATACCAACACGTGTGTGTAAGTGAACATAACCATTACGGTATGCCATAACTGCTTCATCGCGGTCTTTGAAGATCATTCCTTCACCTTCACGACCTGGTTCTTCCATAGTTAGGTAGTAGTTACCAAGAACCATATCTTGAGATGGTGTTACGACTGGTTTACCATCTTTAGGGTTAAGGATGTGTTCTGCGGCAAGCATAAGAAGACGTGCTTCTGCTTGAGCTTCTTCAGAAAGTGGTACGTGGATGGCCATTTGGTCACCATCGAAGTCGGCATTGTAGGCTTCACAAACAAGTGGGTGAAGACGAAGTGCTTTACCATCGATAAGGACTGGTTCAAAGGCTTGGATACCCAAACGGTGAAGAGTAGGTGCGCGGTTAAGAAGTACTGGGTGTTCTTTGATAACTTCTTCAAGAATATCCCAAATACGTTCATCTCCACGTTCAACCATACGTTTAGCAGCTTTAACGTTACCAGCGTAATCACGAGCAACAATTTCACGCATTACAAATGGTTTGAACAATTCGATAGCCATTTCACGTGGCACACCACATTGATACATTTTAAGTGTTGGACCTACGGCGATAACTGAACGTCCAGAGAAGTCAACACGTTTACCAAGCAAGTTTTGACGGAAACGACCTTGTTTACCTTTAAGCATGTGGCTCAAAGATTTAAGAGGACGGCTACCAGGACCTGTGATTGGACGACCACGACGACCGTTATCGATAAGAGCATCGACAGCTTCTTGCAACATACGTTTTTCGTTTTGCACGATGATACCAGGGGCATTCAATTCAAGCAAACGAGCCAAACGGTTGTTACGGTTGATAACACGACGGTAAAGGTCGTTCAAGTCAGATGCAGCGAAACGTCCACCATCCAATTGAACCATTGGACGAAGATCGGGTGGAATAACTGGCAAGATGTTAAGTACCATCCATTCCGGTTTGTTACCAGATTTGTAGAAGGCATCAAGCACATCTAAACGACGGACAGCTTTGATACGTTTTTGCCCTGTTGCTGTTTTCAATTCTTCCTTAAGCTCAGCGATTTCAGATTTCAAATCAACGCGTTTAAGAAGATCTTGGATAGCTTCCGCACCCATTTTCGCAACAAATGATCCTTGTCCGTATTCTTGTAATTTTTCACGATATTCACGCTCAGTCAAAAGTGATTTTGGTTCAAGCGGAGTATCTTTTGGATCGATAACTACATAAGCAGCGAAGTAAATAACTTCTTCAAGAGCACGTGGACTCATGTCAAGAGTAAGTCCCATGCGTGATGGAATACCTTTGAAGTACCAGATGTGTGATACTGGAGCTTTCAATTCAATGTGTCCCATACGTTCACGACGAACTTTAGCACGTGTTACTTCAACACCACAGCGGTCACAAACAATTCCTTTATAACGAATACGTTTATATTTACCACAAGCACATTCCCAGTCTTTTGTTGGTCCAAAGATTACTTCATCAAAAAGACCTTCACGTTCTGGTTTGAGCGTACGATAGTTGATTGTTTCAGGTTTTTTAACTTCACCATAAGACCATGAACGGACCTTACTTGGTGAGGCTAATGTGATTTGCATACTTTTAAAACGATTTACGTCAACCACTAGTTTTACCTTTCTTTATTGTTCTTTTGAAAATAGCAGAGCTACTTTCTAACTTGTCACGACTTATAAACTTTTGTCTGCAAGACATCATTTATCGTTATAGGACTTATCCAAACAATCCGACCAAGAGGAGCAAGATTTACTTGCAACTCTTATGCCCAAATTATTCTTTCCTATTATTATTTTTCTTCTGCAGAAACTTCAGCTTTTTCATCTTCTTCTGTTTCTTGTTTTTGACGAGCTTTTTCAAGATCATCAACGTGCATTACGTCGTCATCTTCACCTTCATCAAGGTCTCGAAGTTCAACTTCGTTGTCATCTTCGTCAAGTACGCGCATGTCAAGACCAAGTGATTGCAATTCTTTAACAAGAACTCGGAATGATTCTGGCACACCTGGTTTTGGAATTGGTTTACCTTTAGTGATGGCTTCATAAGCTTTAAGACGACCAGTCACATCATCTGACTTGTAAGTCAAGATTTCTTGAAGGACGTTTGATGCACCGTAAGCTTCCAAAGCCCAAACTTCCATTTCACCGAAACGTTGTCCACCAAATTGTGCTTTACCACCAAGAGGCTGTTGTGTAACGAGTGAGTAAGGACCAACTGAACGTGCGTGAAGTTTATCATCAACCATGTGGTGAAGTTTGATCATGTACATGACGCCAACTGATACACGGTTATCAAATGGTTCACCAGTACGTCCATCGTAAAGAACTGTCTTAGCGTCGCTAGCCATACCAGCTTCGTTAACTGTATCCCAAAGATCTTCTGAAGTTGCCCCGTCGAAGACCGGTGTTGCAATGTGGATACCAAGGTTACGAGCAGCCATACCAAGGTGAAGTTCCATAACTTGTCCGATGTTCATACGAGATGGCACCCCAAGTGGGTTCAACATGATATCGACTGGAGTTCCGTCTGGAAGGTAAGGCATGTCTTCAACTGGAACAACACGAGAAACAACCCCTTTGTTACCATGACGACCGGCCATTTTATCTCCGACTTTGATTTTACGTTTTTGTGCGATGTAAACACGAACGAGCATGTTAACACCTGATTGCAATTCATCACCGTTTGCACGTGTAAAGATTTTAACGTCACGAACGACACCATCTCCACCGTGTGGTACACGAAGTGATGTATCACGAACTTCACGAGATTTATCACCGAAGATTGCGTGAAGAAGACGTTCTTCAGCAGAAAGGTCTTTTTCACCTTTAGGTGTTACTTTACCTACAAGGATGTCACCTTCTTTAACTTCAGCACCAATACGAATGATACCCATTTCATCAAGGTCTTTAAGAGCTTCTTCACCAACGTTTGGAATTTCGCGAGTGATTTCTTCAGGGCCTAACTTAGTATCACGTGTTTCTGATTCAAATTCTTCCAAGTGAACCGATGTATAAACATCTTCTTTAACAAGACGTTCACTCAAGATGATGGCATCTTCATAGTTATAACCATCCCAAGTCATATAAGCGACGATTGGGTTTTGACCAAGGGCCATTTCACCTTTTTCCATTGAAGGACCATCAGCGATGAAGTCACCTTTTTCAACGATATCGCCAACTTTAACAAGTGTGTGTTGGTTATAAGCTGTACCTGAGTTAGAACGACGGAATTTAGTGATGTGGTAAACATCAAGTGAACCATCTTCACGACGAACTTCAACTTTTTCAGCGTCAGAGAAGACAACTCGTCCATCGTGTTTAGCGATGACGGCAGCACCTGAATCGTGGGCTGCTTGATATTCCATACCAGTACCAACATATGGTGCGTGTGGATCGATCAATGGCACCGCTTGACGTTGCATGTTGGCACCCATGAGAGCACGGTTAGAGTCATCGTTTTCAAGGAAAGGAATACATGCTGTCGCAACGGCAACTACTTGTTTAGGTGAAACGTCAACGAAGTCAACGATGTTTGATGGGAACTCTTGGTTATTACCTTGATGACGACCCATAACGATGTCTTCAGCAAATGTTCCATCTTCGTTTAGTTTTGAGTTAGCCTGTGCTACTGTGTATTCATCTTCTTCATCGGCAGTCAACCAAACGATTTCGTTTGTAACCACACCTGTAGCGCGGTCAACTTTACGATATGGTGTTTGGATGAAACCATATTTGTTAAGGTGTCCGTATGTTGACAGGTTATTGATCAAACCGATGTTAGGTCCTTCAGGAGTTTCAATCGGACACATACGACCATAGTGAGTGTAGTGCACGTCACGAACTTCATAACCAGCACGGTCACGAGTCAAACCACCAGGTCCTAAGGCTGACAAACGACGTTTGTGAGACAACTCAGAAAGCGGGTTGTGTTGGTCCATGAACTGTGACAATTGAGAAGAACCGAAGAATTCTTTAACGGCTGCAGTTACAGGACGGATGTTGATGATTTGTTGTGGTGTCAACACTTCGTTATCTTGTACTGACATACGTTCGCGAACGTTACGTTCCATACGAGCAAGACCTATACGGAATTGGTTAGCAAGCAATTCACCAACGGCACGGATACGACGGTTACCCAAGTGGTCGATATCATCAACTTTACCTAGACCTTCAGCAAGGTTAAGGAAGTACGACATTTCAGCCAAGATATCAGCTGGTGTAAGCGCACGTGCTTTATCATCAGGATTTGCATTACCAACGATTGTAACAACGCGGTCTGGATCAACTGGTGATACAACTTTGAATTTTTGAAGAACAACAGGTTCAGTGACAACAGCGTAATCGTTTGGTGTGTAAACAAATTTGTTAAGGTCACCATCCAATTGATCAGCAATTGAATCGATAACGTCATGTGTCATTACTGTACCAGCTTCAACAAGGATTTCACCTGTTTCAGCATCAACCAAGTTTTCAGCAATTGTTTGGTTCAAGAGACGAGTCTTGATGTTAAGTTTTTTGTTGATTTTGTAACGACCAACAGCTGCCAAGTCATAACGACGTGGGTCAAAGAAACGAGCGACAAGCAAGCTACGTGAGCTATCAGCTGTTTTTGGTTCACCTGGACGAAGGCGTTCGTAAATTTCTTTAAGTGCTTCGTCAGTACGTGAATCTGCTGGGTTTTTATGAATATCTTTTTCGATAGTGTTACGAACAAGTTCGCTATCACCGAAGATATCCATGATTTCATCATCACCTGAGAAACCAAGAGCACGTACAAGTGTTGTAAATGGAATTTTACGTGTACGGTCGATACGTGTGTAAGCAATGTCTTTTGAATCTGTTTCTAATTCAAGCCATGCTCCACGGTTAGGGATTACAGTTGAACCGTAACCAACTTTACCGTTTTTATCAACTTTATCGTTGAAATAAACACCAGGAGAACGAACCAACTGAGAAACGATAATACGTTCACCACCGTTGATGATGAATGTACCCATTTCAGTCATAATTGGGAAATCACCGAAGAAAACTTCTTGAGTTTTGATTTCTCCTGTTTCTTTGTTAATCAAACGGAAGGTTACAAAAATAGGTGCTGAGTAAGATGCATCGTGGATACGAGCTTCTTCAAGCGTATACTTAGGCTCTTTCAATTCGTAACCAACAAATTCAAGTTCCATAGTATCCGTAAAGTTTGTAATTGGAAGTACATCTTCAAAAACTTCTCTTAATCCGTTATCCAAGAAGTCTTTAAAAGAATCCGTTTGAATTTCAATCAAGTTAGGTAAATCAAGAACTTCCTTGATTCTTGAAAAGCTACGACGTGTACGGTGTTTCCCGTACTGAACTTCATGTCCTGCCAAGTTTTTTACTCCTTCATTAAAATACAGAGGTCTATAAACTCCATCATAACCATAATTCTCTTCATACGACGAGAACAATCATTACTTTTTCATTTTGACCTTTATAGTTAGGGTACTTAAAACACCCCGCCAAGTGTGTCGTTGATGTGAATTTTTAGAAACTTTAAATATAGGTTACAAACTGCATTTTTTCTAAAATTAGGCACAAAAAGAGCAGCTAAATCTGACCATAAAAAGTGTGATTTAACTGCTGCAAACTTTAGTTGGACAATATTTCAACTAAAGAAAACGACAAATAGTTGCTAATATTATACCTTATTTTTTAAATTTTTGCAAGTGTTTTTAGTTACTACTGTTGGTTTTAATCGCCGGATTATGAAGCAATGCATCCCATGCTTTCGTGTAGTCACTATCCGTTCCGCCAATAGCAAATTTATAGGTCATATTACCCGCTCCAGTCTTAGCCCAATAACTTGTCGTTGTCTCACCGCTAACGTTAAGCGAGCGACCATTTACCGTTACCGTACCAGGCTGCAAACCAGTTGCTTTTAGAACCGTTGACTTAATCACATTTGAAGACAAGTTATATTTGTCTGTTCCAAATGTATTCGCATGAGCATTATAAATGCTATTAACCAAATCAGCCATATACTGAGCGTTGTATTTGTATCCAGCCATTGAGTCTAGAGAGGTATTATCATCATTACCTGCCCAACCACCTAAAGTTACTTTTGGTGTTGAAAGCATTAACCAAACATCCGTATAATTGTCGGTTGTCCCTGTTTTTCCTGACCAATCTGCTTGCGCTGCTTGACTATTCAAAGCTTGTAAATCTTTATAGAACTCGGTAGTTGCGCCACCTTTAACAACATCTTTCAATAACTGGTTCAAAATACTAGCTGTTGCTTCTGAGAATACACGAACTGGATTTGCCTTGTGTTGATAAATGACATCACCTTTATTATTAGTGATGCTATCAACCAAATAGCCTTTCATGTAAACACCACCGTTTGAAATCATTTGATAAGCATTTACTTGTTGAAGAACAGTTGTTTCAATACCACCACCTAAAGGCAGGCTTTCAATCGCGTAGTTGTCAACGCTATAATTCATTTTCTTCATGTAAGACGCAATATCAACATTGTGATTGAGTAACATCTGATAAGTCCAATAAGCTGGAATATTCCATGATGTATTAAGTGCTTCTTGAAGGTTAATCATGCCAGTTCCGACGTCGTTACCGTGCATGATTGGTTGACCACTTGAGAAATTCGTTGGGTAATTAGAAAGAATACTTGCACTGCCAAGAAGTCCTTGATCAATGGCAATACCGTAAGCGATAATCGGTTTGATACTTGAACCTGGTGAGCGCGCAGTATCAAAAGCGTGGTTATTTTGGTTGGTTGAATAATCCCTGCCACCAATAAATCCTAAAATCGCACCAGTAGAATTATCCATCAAGACATTCCCAACATCGACTTGTTGAGAACTTCCTTGATCCAGTGTGCTACCATACTGTGCTACTGCGTTTTGCATAGCATTGTAGACATTCTTATCAATCGTTGTCTTGACCGTGTAGCCACCTTGTTGCAAAGTTTCAGAAGCTAATTTACGATAAGATTCTTTCGTTGTATCGTTTTTCAATTCTTGTTCAGAAACACCATTTTTCTCAATCAAGTAATCATACATGATATCTTGTGCTTCTTCTAGGACAGAATAGTAAAGGAAATCGTGAGAACTTGTCGTTGCAGATGCCGGTTGAATAAAGTCTTGACTAACATCATAAGACTTATATTCATTGTATTCATCTTTTGTCAAATAGCCTGCGCGGTACATATTGTAAAGAACATCTTGTTGACGAGAAAGACCATAAGCCATATTCTCAGCATCTTTTAGCTGACCAGCTGCTGTATACGGAGAATATACAATCGGGCTTTGAGGCAAACCAGCTAAAAATGCAGCCTGTGGAATTGTCAAATCACTTGCAGACACCCCAAAAATACCTTGAGCTGTCTCTTCAATACCAGCAATATTTTCACCCTTATTGTTACGTCCAAAAGGTGAGACATTCAGGTAATCGGTCAAAATCTCATCTTTACTCAAATAACGTTCCAAAGCCAACGCATATATAATTTCACGTGATTTACGTTTAAAGGTTGGATCATCACCTAGCACCTGTTGCTTGATTAATTGTTGCGTCAACGTTGACCCACCACTAGTTTCACCTAGGCCAAGAACAGACCCCAAAGTCGCACGGAAAACCGCCTTAGGAACCACACCATCATGCCCTTCAAAATTTTCATCCTCAGTTGCTACAATAGCATGTTTGATATTTTCTGAAATAGCTTCGCTAGCAACTGGTGTACGTAGCAAGTCCGTATCAATGGCAGCAATCGAACTGCCATCAGAATAAGACATCTGTGACGCGCGCGTCAAAGATGTCACCTGACTGACCAAGCTCTCCTTATCAGGGATTTTAACCGCATCTATCTGACTAGCAAGATAACCAAAAGCTAAACCAACTCCCAACATGCCAAACAAGATGACAATAATATAAAAAAAGTCGGTTAATAACTTAACTGTCCTCAAAAAGACTGATCCAAAATCAAGTAAGCCAAGCTTCTGATGATCTGCTTTTTTCTTATTTTTATTTCTCTTACTCTTACTCATTCTAATACCTCGATAATATTATACCAAACTTTGATAAAGCTTGCATAGAGGCACCGCTTTTTGATATAATAGCCTGTAAACTACAATATCATTGAGGGAAAATCTAGCCCAGCTAAAAGACACAAATATCACCCTCAAAATTTTAAGTAAGGAGAAAGCTCGTGAACATATTCGAAGAACTCAAAGAACGTGGCTTAGTTTTTCAAACAACTGATGAAGAAGCCCTTGTCAAAGCATTAACAGAAGGGCAAGTATCCTATTATACTGGTTATGATCCTACAGCTGATAGTCTTCACCTTGGTCACTTGGTTGCCATTCTAACATCACGTCGCCTTCAAATGGCAGGACATAAACCATATGCTCTTGTTGGAGGAGCTACAGGACTCATCGGTGACCCATCATTTAAAGATGCTGAACGCAGTCTTCAAACAAAAGAAACTGTCGATGGATGGGTTGTTAAAATTCAAAATCAATTGTCACGTTTCCTTGATTTCGAAAATGGCGACAACAAAGCCGTCATGGTCAACAACTATGACTGGTTTGGTAACATTAGCTTCATTGACTTCCTACGTGATGTCGGTAAATACTTTACTGTCAATGCAATGATGAGTAAAGAATCAGTTAAAAAACGTATTGAAACAGGTATCTCATACACTGAGTTTGCCTACCAAATCATGCAAGGTTATGACTTCTACGAATTAAATGACAAATACAACGTTACTTTGCAAATTGGTGGTTCTGACCAATGGGGTAATATGACTGCTGGTACAGAACTTCTTCGTCGTAAAGCTGATAAAACTGGTCACGTTATGACAGTGCCACTTATCACTGACGCTACAGGTAAAAAATTCGGTAAATCTGAAGGAAATGCGGTTTGGCTTGATGCTGACAAAACATCTCCATACGAAATGTACCAATTCTGGCTCAACGTTATGGACGATGATGCTGTTCGCTTCTTGAAAATCTTCACATTCCTTTCACTAGATGAAATTGCTGAAATCGAAAAAGAATTTAACGCTGCACGTCACGAACGTTTGGCACAAAAAGTCCTAGCACGTGAAGTTGTCACACTTGTTCACGGTGAAGAAGCTTACAAAGAAGCTCTTAAAATCACTGAACAACTTTTTGCTGGAAACATTAAGAGCCTTTCAGCAAAAGAATTAAAACAAGGTCTAAACAACGTTCCTAACTACGCTGTTTCAGACAATGATAACCGCAACATCGTTGAAATGCTTGTTGCTGCTAAAATCTCACCATCAAAACGTCAAGCACGTGAAGACGTTCAAAACGGTGCTATCTACATCAACGGTGAACGTATTCAAGATTTGAACTACGCACTTTCTGATGACGATAAAATCGATAACGAACTTACTGTTATCCGCCGCGGTAAGAAAAAATACTTCGTATTGACTTACTAATTTTACAATCATTAACAGATGCTTGAAGCATCTGTTTTTTTATGCCATCAAAAAAAGAGAGGAACTTCCTCCCTTTTTTAACTATTACGACGACTTACCACATTAAACAAATTCACCAAAAGGAAAATTGCCACAAAAATAATTGTAATCGTCGCACTTGCTGGTGTTTCCCAATAATACGATGTGATAATGCCAGTTACCATTCCAATAAAACCAACTAAAACACCAATGAAAATCACTGATCTAAAGTTTTTCCCAAGTCTCATAGCGATACTTGCTGGTAAAACCATAATCGTTGACACCAGAAGAGCTCCTGCTGCCGGAATCGTCAAAGCTATTGCAATCCCAGTCACAATATTGAACAACAATGACATCAAACGAACTGGCAAGCCATCAACAAAAGCTGTTTCCTCATCAAATGTTAGAACATACATCGGTCTGATGAACAACAGAGTCAAAATCAAGACAATAACCGCAATGACAAACAAAGCAATGACCTGCCCCATGTTAATCGTCACAATCGAACCGAATAAATACTGTTCCAAATTCACACTACCAGCATTCTCTGATTTACTTGTCACAATCAAGGCGACCGCTAAACCAAGCGACATCAGAATTGCCGTAGAAATTTCAATATAGTGTTTATAAACCGTCTGCAAATATTCTAAAACAACCGCAGCGATAGTTACCACAATAACCGTAGACCACGTTGTTGATTTTCCAAGTAGAATACCAAGAGCAACACCAGCCAAAGAAACGTGACTAAGTGTATCACTCATCAAACTCTGATGACGTAGGATTAGGAAAATTCCCAGAATCGGAGCAAAAATACTAATCGCAACTACTGCCATAATGGCGCGTTGCATAAAATCATATGAAAAAATCTCAGTCAGCATTCTTAGCTCCTTTCTTTGTTAAAGTATGAAGACCGAAGCAATTCCAAGGTGTCTTTTGACTACGAACCAAGTGAATGTTACGATCAGCATAACGTTTCACCTCATCTGGATCATGCGTAATCATCAGAACAGATTTTCCATGTGTATGTGCACTGTGATGCATCAATTCGTAAAATCTTTCAGTTGTTCCAGCATCCATACCAGTTGTTGGTTCATCTAAAATAAAAATATCAGGATCTGAAGCAAAAATACGTGCAATCACAATACGTTGTTTTTGACCTCCAGATAAGCTACCAATGCGCTTATTGCGATTTTCCCACATACCAACTGATTCTAGACTAACCTTAACATGTTCTTCGTCGTGCTTTGTCAAACGACGAAACCAACCATTTCTAGGGTATCGACCAGAACGGACGAATTCATGAACCGTTGACGGAAAACCAGCATTAAAACTAGCAATCTGCTGTGGCAAATAGGCAATACGAAGTTTCTTGCCATCTTTATTTATTTTAGAGATTGTCACCTGACCACTCTTTGGTGTCAAAATACCTAATGTTGCTTTAACCAAAGTCGATTTAGCAGCTCCATTTTCACCAGTTAAAGTAACAAATTCACCACTATCTAAATGGTAATTAATTCCTTCCAAGACAGGTTCACTGTCATATTGGAAAGACAAATCTTCTACTGTAATATATCTCATTTACACCCTTCTAGCTCATCTGAAAAAGTAGTCAAAAATCTTGAAATAACTGACTGTTCTTCATCTGAAAAATTATCAATCATTTTTTTGTACACTGACAATGTCGCATGATGGTGATGAGTATGTTCATCTGCGACAGGTTTAGCAAGCTCAGTCAATTCAAAATAAGTCACACGGGCATCATCCTTATTTTTCACAGGAGCAAGCATTCCCTCTTTCACTAAACACTTAATAGCTTTCGTAACAGCGGCTTGGCTAATATTCAAACGTTTTGCCAAGGCAGAATTTGTCAAGCGTTCTTGCGACAAAAGCATCAGAATATGTTCTTGTGTATTGGTTAATTCGACACCGCTTTGACAAGTACCAAATAATAACTCGTGCTGATTTTCGGTTTTTAATAAAATTTCATTTACTAGACAATCAATTTGTTTTTCTAGCTGCATTATCAACACCCCTCTCACTTCATTAACCAGTTAATTATATCAAAAAGAAAAAGAAGAATCAATTACCTGATTCCCTTTCTTCACAATATCCGTACTTTGTAAACTTCCTTACAGAAGCCTCGCATACTATTAACCAAACGATCTGCTTTTTTCTCTGAGCGACACAAACCAAAAACCGTTGGACCACTTCCTGTCATTAAAGCAGCATCAGCCCCACACTTCATCATACGATCTTTTATTTTTTGGATAAATGGCTTGCGCTTAATCGTAATATCCTCTAAAGAATTCCCCATATGAGCAATAATCTGTTCATAATCATTAGCCAAAACAGCTTCCTTTAAAGAACCAATATCAACACGAGAAATCGTCTCACAATCAATCTCAGGAAAAACCGTGCGCGTTGAAACACCAAAATCAGGCTTAACCAAAACAACCCAAGCAGACAAAGACGTATTTAAACACTCAACAATTTCACCTTTACCAGAAATACAAGCACAACCAGCTCCTAAACAATACGGTACATCACTGCCAACTTGAAAACCAATTTCGATCATTTCATCCTTAGATAATTTTAGCTGCCATAACTTGTCTAAAGCTCTAATAGTAGCGGCAGCATCTGTAGAACCACCACCTAAACCAGCACAAATAGGAATTGCTTTCTCCAGTTCAATCTTAACACCAGACTTGATGCCATACCTATCCTTAATAAGCTGAGCAGCTTTAAAAACATCATTTTTAGCATTTAAAGGCATCTTATGATTGTTAGATTCAACAACAATATCTGAACTAGAAATCTCAGAAACTGTAATGTAATCATTTAAATCAACACTAACCATAAGCATTGATAAATCATGATAACCATCAGGCCTTTTCCCAACAATATCCAAGCCTAAATTAATCTTAGCAGGTGCCTTTTCAATAATAACCATTAAACATTCCTTTTAAAATATTACATCTATTATAACAAATATTCTGAAAAGAACACACCATAATAGCCCAGGTTCAATGAAAAACATCCTATTTTCAAGAAAACTATTTTTAAAATACAATGCATCCAAATGAGAGCAGAAAAAAAGCAACTCAATGAGTTGCTCTCCGTCTACCGCTT